>ERZ795049.5046-NODE-5046-length-12502-cov-12.836266_pt1 | contig 12502 bp, 10 predicted proteins | sample MGYA00375133_ERZ795049 | MGnify/ENA primary metagenome ERZ795049 (study PRJEB30178, sample SAMN05720147) | activated sludge metagenome | isolation source: anaerobic digester from wastewater treatment plant | place: Japan | collected 2015-04-20 ...
GATTTGTTTATGCGGTTTCCAGATAACGATCCACTTCCCATTCCGAAACCGAGATGCGATATTCGTCCCAATCTTCCCACTTGCCGCGGATATAGGAATCGAACAGTTTATCCCCCAAAACGGATCGGATCAAGGTATCTTCCTCTAATGCAAGCAAGGCTTCTTTAAGGGAGCCCGGCAGTTCTTCGATTCCATTCTTTCGGCGTTCTTTACGAGAGAGTTCATAGACATTGACATTGTTCCACGGCGCCGGCGGTAATACTTTTTCACGAATGCCTTCCAATCCCGCAGCGAGCATGACTGTGAGCGCCAAGTAAGGATTGCAAGAGGGGTCGGGACAGCGAAGTTCCACCCGCGACGCTTTTTCTTTTCCCGCAGTGGAGGGGACACGAATTAATGCGGAGCGGTTGGTCTGCGCCCAACCGATATAAACGGGTGCTTCATAGCCCGGAACCAGTCGTTTGAAACTGTTGACGCACGGTGCCAAGATGCCGGTCATCCCTTTGGCATGTTTTAATTGCCCGGCGATAAAATATTTTGCCATATCGGAGAGGTACATTTCATCGTTCGGATCAAAAAACAGGTTTTGCCCATCCGATGCGGAAAGGGACTGGTGGCAATGCATTCCGGAACCGTTTTCGCCGAACACGGGTTTGGGCATAAAAGAAGCGATGATTCCTTCCTGTGCGGCAATGGCTTTTACGGTCGATTTCATCATTTGAATGTTATCGGCTGTTTTTAACGCATCCGCAAACTTAAAATCGATTTCATGCTGGCCGAGTGCACATTCATGATGACCGACTTCCACGTCCAAGCCGATCTCGTTCAGTGCGAGGATCAGTTTTGTTCGAACGCGCACGGCGGTATCATCCGCGGAAAAATCAAAATAACGGCCGGTATCAAAAGGCACCGGGTGCATTTTGTCGCCGTTTCTTCGAAACAAGAAGAATTCCGGCTCGGGACCGACGTTGAAGACCATGCCCTGTTCCGCCAATTTGGCACAGGCTCTTTTGAGCAATCCGCGCGGATCTTCCATATAAGGCGAGCCGTCCGGCAATTCGACATCGCAAATGATTCGGGCTCTGCGAATTTCTTCGGGTGTCCAAGGAAGAATGACATAGGTATCGATATCGGGGCGCAGGTGCATGTCGCTTTCCTGGATACGGGCGAATCCTTCGATGGAAGAACCGTCAAACCATATTCCCTGGTCGATTGCCTCATGCAGTTTGGAAACAGGCAGATCGACGCTCTTAACGGTGCCGAACACATCGGTGAACTGTAAAGAGATAAACTTTACCTGTTCTTGCGCGATACGTTCAAATAATGTTTTTTCGTCCATATCATTTTCTCCGTTCCTCAATCGATAACCGATTGATTCGACTGTACGGGATGGCTTTAGCGATTCCCGTATTAAAAATACGTAGGAATTATAGAGGTTTTAAATATTCGGATAAAAAAACAAAATTAAAATAAATTACAACCAATTTTCAAATTTTCAAAAAGAGCGGAGTGAAGCGTAAAAAAAACCGCTCCGAATTGCTTTAGCTCCGGAGCGGTCGGATTGATTCGCTTTCGCTAAGGCTGGACGGTTGCCGTGACGGTAGGGGCGGGTGCCGGCGTAGCCGGTTTCCCGCCGGTTATAGTCACATCGATGGTGGCCGGATTGATCGATTGAACGGAAACGCCTTCCCAGGATGCCAGATCGATTCGCGGCGTCAATTGATAATGCCCGGCGGAATATTCCTGCAGATCGATTACCGCATATAATTCATCCGCTTTGACGTTGTTCAAAATCGGCTGCGGCCCGCTGAGGTATATTTCGACCGTCTCGGGTGAGATTTGCGCTCTTTGATCCGTATCCAAACCGATGACATAGACCGGTACGTTGCTGAATGTTTTGGCACTGACAATCGGTGGAATTTGAATATCCACCTTGACGGACTGATCACCGACAAGCGAAATACCTTCCGGCAGATTGAGCCCGATTTTCAAGGACGCATCGCCGGTATATTCGCTCAAAAGAATCGGATCCGTTTCGACGTAACTGGGGAGGCTCTCCAAAAGAGTTCGATCGGAGGAGTAGATAGTTACCACACTGGGGTCGACGCTGATTTTCGCCACCTGATATCCATCCGGTACGGATCCCTCGGTCACGACTTTGACGACGACCACGCGATAACCGCCGCGCAGATTGATTTCCTGCGTCACATGAACTTGCGGCGGGTCAAAGGTCAGGCCGGAATTAATTACTTTTCCGGAAAGGCTGATGGCTCCGACCGGCAAATCTTTGGAGATCGTTTCCGTTGCGTTGGAGTGGTTCAGGATGACGCGGATATAATCGATTTGATCCAGTACCGAAACGGCTCCGCTGACGCGCACCGTCTTGGGCGACACGACAGGTGTTTCCCCTTTGAATGCGGTCGGAATTTCTCCCATTTCGGTGACTTTGACTTCAAATTCCCGGGTTTCGTACTTTTCCAAATCCACTTCCGCCGTCTCGGGGGAATAAGAAATAATCGAAATCGGGTCGACGGGCAGCTTGATCTGAACGGGGACCTGATGCTTGCCTTCTCTCAATCCGGTGACATCGATGACCGCGGTTGCTTGAACCCGATCGTTGACGATTTTATCCCAGACGGATGAAGGGGCGCGCAGTTTGAGATAAACCTGCTCGGGCAGGGAATTGGTCATGACCAGATCATCGCTGAGACCGACCACTTCGATATTAATCGTGTTGGGGAAGCGCCGTTCTTCGGTGGGATCCTTTTCGGTGACGGCGATTACCCAAACTGTGATGGATAACAACAGCGAAAGAATGATAGACGGGAGAATCTTGATAAATGAGACAAAGAATTTCTTCATTTCTTCTCCCCTCCCAACAGGAATTTTTCAATGAAGTCGAAAAACTTTCCCAACCGTTGCATAAAGGGCGTTTCTTCCGGCTGTTCATAGACATTTTCCAACATGCTTTTCAGCCTTTCGCTGCTGATTTCACGCGTAATTTTGCCTTCGAAAGCGACGGATATCGTTCCGCTTTCCTCCGAAACGACAACCGTAATGGAGTCGTTGGCTTCCGATGTGCCGAGCGCGGCGCGGTGCCTCAACCCCATGGATCGCCCGGGTGTTTTATCCAGAACGTTTCGTGAGGACAGCGGCATCACGCAGGCGGCGGCTTCGATGCGCCCCTTGCGAATGATGACGGCGCCGTCATGCAGCGGGGTGTTCGGATAAAAGATTTGTAACAGGAGTTCGGGTGAAACGACCGCATTCAGATAAACGCCGGTCTCGATGAATTTCTCGAGATCGTCATAGCGCTGCATTACAATCAACGCTCCATGGTTTCTGGCGGCGAGCATGGAACAGGCAGTGACCACCGCATCGATCACCTGATTCATTTCTTCGGCGTGGGGCGGTGCGGACGCAAACAGATCATGGATAGATTGAACCCTTCCCATGCGTTCAAAAGCTCTGCGGATTTCCGGCGCATAGACAACCGGAATGACGATCAAAAGAACCGGAAGAATGTTGCCGATTAACCAAGTGAAAGCCGGCAGATCAACCAGAACATAGAGCAATGCGATAATAATGAAAATGGTGATGGTTCCCCGCAGAAGGGTGTTTGCCTGGGAACTTCTGATAAAGCGCAGGATGACAAAGAAAATTGACGCAACCAAGAGTATATCGATCACGCTTACGCGATTAAATCGCTGACCGAGGAATAATAACTCTGAAATCAGTTGCTGCACATTAGCCTCTCATCCTTTTTTTTCAAATTTGAAACTTTCCTTACCATTGTAACTATTTTCAACGGTAGTAGTCAAGGAAAATCAAATCTGTGATTAAAAGTTCCTTAAAAAAGGAAGAATTTCAAATAAAAAACAGAAAAAATTAATGGTCTTGAAGGGCGTACCAAACTTTGCGTACTTCGGCTTTCAGGTCCGCTAACGGAATGCCGCCATTAAATATATGATCCATTTCATTCCGATGCCAATCCATATTTTGTTGCATCCGTATTCGAATCTGCGCATCTTCCCGTGAAAGCCCTCTTTTTCGCATCAGTCGTTCCGTCTGAATTTCCGGATCCGTCTCGACCAGCCATTTTTGATTGCAGAGTGAAGACAATCCCGAATCGCTCAGTTTGACAGCTTCCAACGCCACGGAGCGATCCGTTTCCGCAATGATTTGATTGATACGCCGGATGATCTGCGGATGGGTGACGGATTCCAACCATTTCAATTCGGCGGGATTCTCGAAGACGATTTGACCCAATTTTTTTCGATCGATTTTTCCGGTATTTCGATCGGAGCGGATCCGGCTGCCGAAGTGACGGAGCACATCTTCCGCAACCGAAGATTCCGGTTCGAGGACTTCATGACCGATCCGGTCGGCATCGATGCCGAGGCAACCCAGTGACTCCAACTCGCGGCGAATTTCGCTTTTTCCGCTTGCGATTCCACCGGTAATACCGATGACGAGTTTTTTCATTTCCGGTTGTTTCCCTTCCGCAATTATTTGATACCGTAAGAGGCGCAAATCGCTTCGCTGTCCCGTACGATGGACATGACGGTCTCGTCGGTGCCGAATTGTTTCGAGACTTCTTTGGTGATTTTTACGGCTTCTTCGCAATAATGATTGGCGTTGGTGTGCATGTAAGACAGAGCGGCGGCATAGGTGAAGTAATAAATGACGCTGGTACCCGATAAGGGCAATCCGGATATTTCGATCAAAGGATTGCCGGGATCGTCGCATTCGCGGACGGCGCAGCTTTCGACCGCGCCGCAGCCATAGGTGGCACATTTGAGGGCTTCAATGGCAGCTTCGTAGTTACGGGCTTTATAGTAGTTTACGCCCAACCTTCCATAGACATCGGCGTTGTAAGGATTGATGCTAAGTGCTTTTTTAATATTGATTCCGGCGGCATAGAAATCACCGGTCTGAGAATAGGTGTTGCCGATGGCGAGGTAAGGCAGCGGGTCGTTGATCCCGAGTTGATCGTTGATTCGAGCGGCTTTTGAGAACATTTCCAGCGCGGCATCATATTCCTGAATCTGGCGCCAGTTGACGCCGATTCGGATTTGCAGGAAGGTCATGTTGGGAGAAAGTGCGAGCGCGCGATTATAGGCATCAATGGCGCTGCGGTATTGCCCGTAGGATTCCAGCAGGTTGCCTTGAACCCGATAGACATCGAACATATCGCTGCCGTTTGCGGTGCCGTATTCCAATGCCTGGCTGAGCATTTGTTCAGCCCGTTCATAATTTGCCTGGTCCAACAGGATTTCCGAATAGAACGCATATGCCATCGCATTTCGCGGACCATAATCCACCGCCCGGCGGATATAGGATTCGGCGGTAGCCATGTTGGTCTCCACCATGTCGGCGCCGCAAATGTCTTTATCCGCATACCAAAGGTAAACCATCGCCAAAACGGCGTAGATATCCGAATTCTCTTTAAAAGTTTCCAACGAGCTTTCTAACAGTTTGATCGCTTTTTCCAGTGTCTCTTTCTTTTCCATGTCGGTGGTTTGAGAGGCGGTCATATAAGCCAGTGCCCGTCCCTGCTTCCAAATATATTCCGGATTGGTTGGTTCCAGATTGGCCGCGGCTTGGTATGCTTCGACCGCTTTTTCGAGGTTCCCTGCCACAAATTGAGCTTCCGCTTCCATAGCATACGAAGCCGCATCACGGGTGGGGATGGCGGTGGGTTTCCATGGGGAAACAATCTGACCGGTTAAAACTCCTTTAAGCAGAAAAAAGCTGAAGAGACAGAGGAACATTAACATAATAACCACTCCGGGATCGGAGCGGTTTTTATGTTTAAATTCCAAATTTTTACCGGTTAAATTCATGAAACTGTATGATTATTCCGCTTAACGGTCTCTTCTTTCAAGACAGCCGTTCTCATCGTTTCCGTACACACAATACCAACAAGTTCCACCGTAAAAGGTATCCCCGACAAAACAACTGGCGTTGTAGATTCCGATCAGATATCCCTTTTTATCCAGAATGTACTCTCCTCCGATAAAACAGGTATCGCCGCTGATAAAGTATCCGGCTTGTTCACACTTTTCAAAAGTATCGATATCCTGCGGTGGATTCAGAATCCCATTGTATTGGGTCATTTTCTGGTACGTATTTGTGCGAATATTCTGACAGATTTGCGCTGTCTGCTGCGCCGATGAAACTGACGGTTCGAAATTCTGATAAGCCGAATTGAATTCCTGAATAAATTCCGGGATAAACGGACCGATCAGATAGTTAAAATTGCTGATCGCAACTTCGAATTGGGATTTGACGGAATCAAAATTGCCGAAATTGTTTTGAGCGGCTTGACCGGCAAAATCACTCAGATTTTGACATTCTACAGCCATTAAATTTAAAGCATATTGCGCCATATCCGGTGCTACCGGCGGACGATCCTCCGCAGACACAGGATAAATAAACGAACAAATTGCCATTCCAATAAGAGTAAGTATTGTTATTCTCTTTCTCATTTCTCACTCCGACTACTATTTCTTACTTATTATACGGTATTGAAGGGAGAAAAGTTTACTTTTTTTAAGAATCTTTTAAAAAAGATCAAAAAGCATTTTCGATCGTTTTTTTTATTATGACATCGAAACAATTTTTGCCATATGAATTCCTTTCGGGTCCGATTACCCGAAGGGGAGATATTATTCACGGTTTGATTTTTTGACGGCGAAACCCGATCCATTCGATCTTATAATTCCGGTTATGAAACATTGTTTAAATTGTTATCGGAAAATACCCAATGATGCGAAAATCTGTCATTATTGCGGCGCTCCGCAAGCTGAAAAGGAAGCTTTTCCGGGGAAGAAATTTTTACGCTGTCCGAATTGTATGTCTTATTTTTATGATGAAGAACACGGTTGTCAAAACTGCGGCTATTCACCCAAAAAGCCCAAGAAAAAAGGCACTTGGCTGTTGGCGGTGCTGTTTGTATTGATTGCCGTGTTTATTTTTTGGCAGTTGGGGATCATACCGGATTTATCAAAATCGGAGAAAAAAGCCGATGTTGTTCAGACCATCTTATCGACGGCGGATGAACAACCACCTGCGGAGATTGAAACAAGCGAAATGGAAGCGGATGTCTTATCGGCTGATGCGATTGAAATCGGGCGATTGACGGAAGAAGCGGTTCCGGACGCATCCGTCGCGGAAACTTCGGCGACGGCGATGAATTCGCCCGTTCCGATGACGGCGACACCGGCTCCGTTTCAATGTAACGGTATCGATAATCGGCTGATGAAGGGAATGACCGGAAAGATTATCGCAGGCGGGAATCCGGTTAAGATCCGGATGCAGCCTTCTACCGGCGGTGAATCGGTGAGTGTGCTTTATGGTGATGAGCTGTTTACCGTTTTGGATGAGAAGCCGGTCTGTGCGGAGGGCTATCTTTGGATAAAAATCAAATTAGAAAAAGCGGATTTGGAAGGATGGACGGTTGAGGCGGCCGATCAGAATTATTGGCTGATGCCATTGGATCTTACGGCTGCTACGGAAACACCGGCAGATTAGATTCTGGATAAGTTTCCCCGATTTTCTTAAGTTCTTATATAATGAAATCGTATAAATTCATTCCGGTTTTAATTGATTTGATAAGGAGAAACTTATGGCGACAAATGATTCCGAAAAGTTTTATTTAGGAAAAGTCTATGATGAGCAAGGGAACCTGACGGATGAAAAACTCCTATACGATCCGCAGGATTTGGTGACTCATTGCATGATTACCGGAATGACCGGTTCGGGGAAAACGGGACTGGGAGTCATTTTGCTGGAGGAAATGGCTCGAAAGAACATTCCCGCGATTGTCATCGACCCGAAAGGTGATTTGACCAATCTGATGCTCCATTTCCCGGAATTGCGAGCCGAAGACTTTGAACCTTGGATCGATCCGGAAGCTCCGGTTCGGGAAGGGAAATCGCTGTTGGAAATCAGCGCGGAGACAGCCGAAGCATGGAAGAACGGGTTATCCGAATGGGGGCTGGGTAAAGAGGATATTTCCGAGTTGGAAAAGGTTTCTTATACGATATTTACACCCGGATCGACCGTCGGAAATCCGATCAATATCCTGTCTTCCTTTGAAGCACCCGAAACGCCGGTGAAAGAAGGGGATGAGTTTATCCGAGAGGAAATCGCAACCACCGTAACCGCTTTGCTGGATCTGATCGGAATCAGCAACATCGATCCGCTTCAAAGCCGAGAGCATATTTTGCTTTCAAGCATTATCGAGCAATATTGGAATATGGGGAAAAGTATTGATATCGAAGAAATGATCGCCGCCGTAAATGATCCGCCCTTTGAGAAATTGGGCGCTTTACCTGTCGATAAAATGTATCCTCCCAAAGACCGATTCCAGTTATCTCTACTGCTGAATAATTTTTTGGCTTCTCCGTCCTTCCAAAATTGGAATAAAGGGCCGAATTTGGATATCGGAAAGTTGCTTTATACAAATGACGGAAAAGCTCGAATGAATGTTTTTTATCTGCAGCACCTTAATGATCATGAGCGGATGTTTTTTGTGACAATGCTGTATTCTCAAATCGAATCTTGGATGAGACAGCAACCCGGAACGGGGAATCTGAAATTGGGGGTTTATTTTGACGAAATCGCGGGATATCTGCCGGCGACTTCGAATCCGGCTTCCAGAAATGTGATCATTCGCTTATTGAAACAGGCGAGAGCTTTCGGTGTCGGGATGATTCTTTCCTCTCAGAACCCGATCGATTTTGATTATAAGGCGCTGTCGAACGCGGGCACCTGGTTTATCGGACATTTACAGACGGCTCAAGATGTAAAGCGTTTGATTGACGGTCTTGCCACCAATGATGGAGGAATCGATCAAACGGAAGCGAAAAGACGGATTTCCGCGTTGAAAAACCGCCAATTTCTGTATATGAACGTACATACGCCCGGATTAAAGGTTATGACGACTCGTTGGACATTAAATTATTTAGCCGGTCCGTTGACGCGAAACAGGATTCCTTTATTAATCGAAAAGGGTCTCAGCGAGCGTGTCGATACCGTAAGTCCCGTAATGAATGTCAACGAAGCTGTCGCAGAATTGGCGGACACCAGTCCGAATCAAGAAGAAGATCAAGGAGGAGCGAAAATGTCCGAGGAAAAAGCCAAGGAAGTCCAGCCCGAAGGCACCAAACCCGAAATCGCAGCGAATATAAATGAATATTATCTCAGAGCGGAAAAAACAGCGGCGGAAGTCGGTGCACCGGCCGAAGAAATCACTTATCTTCCGGCTTGGATCGCGCAAGCCGAAGCGCGTATTCTTCAACCAAAATATAATCTGGATTTTATCGATAAAAAAGCGGTTTTGATTGACGAACCGGACATCCGTGGCGTTTCCATTAATTGGCGGGAATATGAAACGGAACCTTTCGACGAAAAAACTGTTCAAAGTCGACCGCAATATGCTGATGCGAAATATGAACAGCCGCCTGAATGGATGTCGGATTCAGGCAGTGTTCGAAGTCGCGAGAGCGATTTTCTCGATTATATCTATCGGGAGGGAATCGTAAAGATTCGCGCAAACAAACCGTTGGATGTTTATGCCGCTCCGGATGTGACTGAAGAAGATTTTATTGCGATGTGTAAAGGAAAAGTGGCTGAAGCTTCACAAAACGAAAAAGATAAGTTGGCAAAAGCATACGAAAATATCGTCGATCGTATGGAGACGAAAATACGCAAAGCGGAAGCCGATGTAGCCGACAAAACCGATAAAGTGAAGAGCAAGAATATAGAAAAATATGGTGCATTCGGTGAGCTGGTCATCGGAATGTTTACCGGCAGAAAACGATCCGTTTCTACCTCCATCAACAAATATGGGCAATCGACCAATGCGGATAATGCACTCGAAAAAGCCCAACTTGTGTTGGATGAGCTGAAAGCCGACCTTGAGCAGCAAACCGAGGAATTTAAAAAGCAAATAGCTGAGGTGGAAGAAAAATGGAATAAGATTGCCGAAGAAACGGACGAAGTGACGGTCACCCCGATGAAAAAAGATATCTTTATCGATTATTTCGGCATCTTATGGCTTCCATACTATACCGACGAGAACGGAAAATTCGTAAAAGCTTTCTGAGTTGCCGGCATTCTCTTTCGGTTCATAAAACCATTCAAAATCCGCTTCCTTATCAACCGGAGCGGATTTATTTTTATAAGGAATGTGTCTCGAATCCGTGGTGATTCAAAAAATCGGGTGATTTTCAAATTACAATATAGATATATGGACATCGAAGAGACCCAACCTATCAGACCCAAACGCGGGAATCCGTATGTGACATTCCCCGATTTTTCACCCTCCGTGCCGGCCGAACCCGGCATTGCGGTTCCCACGGAATTAAACAGGGAATCGGAGGGTCGATTCGTACCGCCTCCTTATCCGCCGGTGCCTGTTTCGCCGGAAATGGCAAAAGCATTATCCGCTGAAATAAAAAGCCGCAAGATCCAATTTTTGACGCATTTTACCCGCCTTGAAAACCTCGCTTCCATTTTAACCTACGGGCTGCTTCCGCCCAACCAATTAAAATCGGAAGGACGGACACGATTTGTGCGCTTTAATCCGCCTTATCTGCCGGGATATTGGCAAAATGCGATCAGCTTTAATATTTCCTTTCCGAATTATCGCTTGTTCTATAATCTTCAGGAACAGCGGGGATATGATTGGGTGGTTCTGCTTTTCGATATTAATATTTTATTGAGCCAACCGTTCTATTACTTCATCTATCCGGCTGCCAATTTAATTCATACACCTATTTTTGCGACCGAAATTTCACCGAAATTACAAACCTTTGAAGCATTTGAAGAGTTGTTTCAGGATACGGAGAATGTTCGCCGAGCTTTTTTGCAAATTCCCGATTGCTATCCCACCCACCCTCAATCGGAAGTGTTGACATTTCAGCCGGTAAGTGTCAACGCTCTTTTGGAAGTTCATTTTTACAACGATTACAAGTTTAATCAGTGGTTTATGCAGAATACCGCATTGGCGATGACGATGGATAAAAATATCTGGCAGGTCAGCCTTGAATTTTTTTCACCGCGTTGCGATTATTTAAATTGGAAATCCACCCAACGATAATTTTTTCATAATTTCTTATAAAGAATTCTGATACATTTCCGGCCGATTCTTTGAAAGGTATTGGTATAATGGCGGGTGTGAAAAACAATTTCCCGGAGAATAATAAATATCAATGACTTGTGATCTGCAATTTATTCAATCCATTAATCAGGGTTTCGTTGAAATTCTGGGAAAAGAAGATTTGGATGATTTTCGATTGTTTTTGAAAGAACCATCCGAATCGGAAAGTTGTATGCGATACCTGTCGATGATGCAATGCTATTTATCGGAAAAGTTCGGTTATTTCGAATCGGAAGGGATCGCAATAAGTATCGGGAAAAATGCCTATCGTCCCATTAAGATTGCATTTGAATCGGTTCTTCATTTTCAGGAAGTCGACTTTCGGTTGCTTCCTCATCATAAACGGATTAAAACCGCTTTGGTGCGGCTGATCGAAAGAGTTTATAAACCGGTGGGTATCCCGATCATGTCTCTCGATACGGAAGAGACAGATTCCTGGGCGATTAAACCGGAAGGTCCGATTCGTATGTTTCCGGTCCAAATCTTAAACGGAATTCTTCAGGAAATGCTGCTGGATGTTTCCGGCGGGCATTTTTTCCCGGTTGAAGTTCAGGAGGATGAGCAACGGAATATGATCATCCTGACTTTTGCCACAAGTCCGATCGGTCATTAAATAGCCGGATTTTTGTCGGACAGTGAAATCATTCAGTTCGGAAGGTTTTTCGGAAATAAGGAATAAGGAGTCTATCATGAAAAAATTTTTACCGTTAGTTCTTACCATTTTGTTCTTATTTTGTTTCTTTTCCGTTCAGGCGGAAGAGAATGTTCTGAATGTTTTGACCTACAGCTCTTTTGCCGTCAGTGAAGATGTTATTAAAGATTTTGAAGCTGAAAACAATGTGAAAGTTCAGTTTATTGAGGGCGGGGATACGCCTTCCATTGTAAATCGGGCGATTCTCACGAAGAATTCGCCGATTGCCGATGTCATTGTCGGGATGAACGATGTTTTACTGGCACGGGTCCTTAAAAATGAAATTCTTGAACCGTACGAATCGCCGGAATTGAAGAATATTCCCGATGAATTTAAATCGGATCCCGCCTTCGGAGCGTTACCCTTCGATTACGGACATGTTTGTATTAATTACGATACCGCTTATTTCACGGATCATCAATTGGCGGTCCCTTCCTCTCTCGACGATTTGATTTCGGAACCGTACAAAGGGCTTTTGGTCGTTGAAAATCCGACTTCTTCGGGTCCGGGACAGGCTTTTTTCCTGACCACCGTCGCCGAGTACGGCGAAGACGGATTTGTCGATTATTGGAATAAACTGTTGGCAAACGATGTGCAAATCGATAATGATTGGTCTTCGGCTTATTACACCAGTTTTACGG
>ERZ795049.5054-NODE-5054-length-12485-cov-8.454465_pt1 | contig 12485 bp, 10 predicted proteins | sample MGYA00375133_ERZ795049 | MGnify/ENA primary metagenome ERZ795049 (study PRJEB30178, sample SAMN05720147) | activated sludge metagenome | isolation source: anaerobic digester from wastewater treatment plant | place: Japan | collected 2015-04-20 ...
AAAAGAGCTTACAAGCTCGCTTTTTTGCCGCCGCGTCCCCAGCGGCTTCCGCCCGCGGACTTGTAGCCGAAGACCGACCCGTGAGCGCCAGCGAACGGGGCACGCCCAAAAGAAAAATATGATTATCATAATGCTTTTACCTTTTTTTATAATTTTAAGTATGGTAATTCTGCTATTTTTTTACTACTTTTGTATCCGTTTTGATAAAGAAATATGCGAGTGAATAAAATTTCGATATTTGTCGTAAAACGCTTTAAAAATGCACCTTTATATGCTAAAACTGCAGAAAAGACTTATTTTTATTTATACAAACAATTTCACTAATAATGACTGAATCCCCTATCTTTACCCCTTCCCAAATCGGTCCTGTAACATTACGCAATCGCACCATAAGAGCTTCGGCTTTTGAGAATATGTGCGTGAATAATGAGCCTGCAAAAGAGTTGTTCGATTATCACCTTGCGGTTGCAAAAGGCGGAATCGGAATGACTAACGTTGCATACGCGGCAGTCAATAAAAGCGGTTTATCTTTCAATGGACAATTATGGATGCGGGAAGAGATTGTTCCGGCATTGAAAGAATTAACCGATGCGATACATGCCGAGGGAGCTAAAGCAGCAATCCAGCTTGGGCATTGCGGAAATATGACACATTTTTATACCTGCGGGCAAATTCCTGTGGGTGCGTCAACAGGCTTTAATTTATACTCTCCCACAATTGTACGTGCACTGAAAGAAAAAGAGATTGAGCAGTTTGCTAAGGATTTTGGACAGGCGGTTAATTTGTCTCGAAAAGCGGGCTTTGACGGAGTAGAAATTCATGCCGGACACGGCTACCTAATCAGTCAATTTCTTTCTCCCTATACTAACAAACGAAAAGATAAGTACGGCGGGAGTTTGGAGAATAGAATGCGTTTTATGCGCATGGTGATGAAAGAGGTAATGGAAGCGGCGGGCGATGATATAGCGGTAATGGTTAAAGTGAATATGTATGACGGCTTTAAATCCGGAATGCAAATTGACGAGTGTATTGAAGTTGCCAAAGAATTAGAACGACTTGGAGCTCACGCCTTAGTGCTAAGCGCCGGATTTGTGAGTAAAGCACCTATGGCAGTGATGCGTGGAGCAATGCCCCTTAAAACATTAGCACACTATATGAGCTGGGCTAAGTTTTGGTGGCTGCGTCTTGGTTTAAAATTAGTCGGCAAATGGATGATTCCGCCAGTTCCGTTTGAGGAAGCGTTCTTCCTTGAAGATGCTAAAAAATTTAGAAAAGCACTCTCCTTGCCTTTAATATATGTGGGCGGTTTGATAGATAGAAAAAAAATAGAAGAGGTGTTAGGAGAAGGCTTCGTGGCAGTGCAAATGGCTCGTGCTTTGATTAACGACCCCGCCTTTGTTAATAAAATGAAAGCAGGTGAAGATAGAAACGGTTGTAAACACTCAAACTATTGCATCGGACGTATGTATACGCTTGACATGCAATGTCATTGCCACGTTGAAAATCTACCTAAAAAATTACAAATTGAAATAGAAAAAGCAGAAAATTCGTAATAATTATAATAAAAACAATGAAAAAAATGAAAAAATTTATTCTAACATTTTTTGTCGCAATCTATACCTTCGGAATGGTTGGGATGGCGCAAAATCTTAATTCACCGATTAATAACGACCCCAATGTTAAAATCGGCAAACTTGACAACGGACTAACCTATTACATTCGTGAAAATAAGAAGCCTGAAAATCGCGTTGAACTCCGACTTGCCGTAAATGCAGGTTCTAATCAGGAGAATGACGACCAGCAAGGGCTCGCCCACTTCACGGAACACATGGCTTTTAACGGCATTAAAGGCTTTCCGGGTAATAAGGTAATTAGTGAATTGCAAAAAATCGGAGTCTCTTTCGGAGGTGGAATTAATGCTTATACCTCTTTCGATGAAACCGTTTATATGATTCAAATGCCGACAGAAAATAAAAAACATGTCGACATGGGACTCAACATATTAAAAGGTTGGGCGTCAGGTTTGCTTTTTAATGCTAAGGAAATTGAAAGTGAGCGCGGCGTCATCGCTGAAGAGTATCGTATGGGCTTGGGCGCTAGCGACAGAATGAGAAAAGTGTGGTGGCCTGTTCTCTTTAAAGATTCACGTTATGCAGAACGTATGCCTATCGGCTTAATCGAAATTATTAACGGCTTTGAACATCAAACGATTAAAGATTTTTACAAAGATTGGTATCGTACTGACTTACAAGCTGTTATTGTTGTTGGAGATATCAATGCCGAGGAAATTGAGAAAATGATTATTAAAAAGTTCAGCTCCATTAAACCGGTTAAAAATCCAAGAGAAAAATTGATTTATCCTATTAAGGAAAATAAAGAGCCGTTAGTTTCTATTTGTACCGACAAAGAAGCTATGGGAACGCAAGTTATGTTAGTGCGTAAACACCCTCATAATGTTATGAAAACCGTGGCAGATTATAGAAATTATATGGCAACGGAACTTTATAACATCATGTACGAATCACGGTTGACCGAGCTACAACAAGAGCCTAATTGTCCTTTTATACAAGCCTTTACCGGTTATGGAGATTTTATCGGAAATACGGACGCTTACGTTTCACAAGCCGCCTGTAAAGAGAATAAAATTAATGAAACTATTGAGACATTAATTCGTGAAGATTACCGCGTTTTAAATCATGGGTTCTTAGAAAGTGAATTAAAACGTGCCAAAGAAGATTTGTTAAATAGGTACGAAATTGCGGCAAAAGAGGTTAATAAGACGGAATCTGCCAGATTTGCCAATGAATATGTAGCGCACTACTTGCATAAAGACCCGATTCCGGGAGCGAAAAGAGAATTATCGTATGCACAAAAATATCTTGAGGATATTACGATTGATGAAATTAATGCGTTGGCAAAAGAATGGATTACCGATGAGAACCGAGTAGCTATTATAATGGCTCCGGACAAAGAAGAGTTAATTATGCCTACGGAGCAAGAAGTTCTTAGCATTATGAACGACAAAAAATTAGCTAACGTTTCCCCATACATTGACACTTACAAAGAACAAGAAATTGTAGAAAAAGAATCTCTTCAGCCAGGGACCATTGTCAACACTAAAATGCTTGATGAGATTGGAGCTAAAGAATTAACTCTCTCTAACGGTATTAAAGTTATCACTAAGAAAACCGATTATAAAAATGATGAGATTCTTTTCTCAGCTAGAAGTCGTGGCGGTTATAGTTTGTACGAAGAAGCCGATCTTGCCTCAGCCATGTTTGCTGCCGATTTGATTGACCGCGCTGGCATCGGGGAACTCAATTTATCTTCATTATTGAAAAAAATGAAAGGTAAAAAAGTCGGCGTAACGCCCTATATTTCGGCATTAGAAGAAGGGTTGTCCGGCTCGTCCACCCCAAAAGATTTAGACTTTTTCTTCCAATACATAAATGCATTTTTCTCAACTCCAAGATATGATACTGCCGTTTATCATTTAGTAATTAATGAAACCATAGAACAGCTGAAAATGATAAAAGCAGCGCCGATGTATCAATTTTTCGGAGAATTTTTCGGTGAAATAACTCAACATGACCCTTACCAGCATAGTATCTTGACCTATTCCGATGAATTTATCAATACGGCTAATTATGAAAGAGCTTATAATTTATATAAAGAGAGATTTGCTAATCCCGCCGACTTCACTTTCATTTTTGTAGGGAATTTTGACGAAGAGATAATGAATGAATTGCTCACAACCTATATCGCCTCCTTGCCAACAACTTCAAAAACGGAAGAGTTTAGAGGAGAAATAATTAAGGGATTTCCCGACGAACAAGTCGATAAAGATTACTTTGCCGGAATGGAAGAGCAAAGTTGGGTAGGAATCACCTATAATAAAGAGTACCCTTGGAACGCGAAAAACAATATGATTATCGACCAAATTGGCGAGGCACTTCAAATAGAACTTATTGAAACGATTCGTGAAAAAATGAGCGGTGTTTACTCCCCTATGTTACAAATGGGATGCGAAAAATATCCGACCTCAACTTACACGCTTCTGGTAATGTTTAGCTGTTCTCCCGATAACACGACAAAACTCTCCGATGCCGTTTTTAACATTCTCAAAACGTTCCAACAGCAAGGACCGAAAGCCGAAACACTGGCAAAGGTTAAAGAGCAGATGATTCTTCAACATCAAAATGATTATCAAAAAAATGAAAAATGGTTAAGCTATATCTCCGGACTTTATTACAATCAGGAAGAAAATTGGTTAGACCATGTAAATACATACAAACAGCGAGTAAACGAGATAACCAACAAGGACATCGTTAACTTTATGAACCAATATTTCGACATCAACCATTTTGTAAAGATGGAGCTTTATCCGGAAGCAATGAAAAATTAAAAGCTCTTTCTACGTTTCTGTCTCTCCTTTATCTCTTTCTTAATTGAGTAGGTAAAGGAGAGATTTTTTTATAATCTTATTTTCTTAATAATCAGATTTTTTATTAGGGCGTACCCCCTCGTTTCGCTCGGGGTCGGCGCCCTAATAAAAATTAAAATTTAAAAATTACGAACGAAAAATAAAGAATTGACAATAATTCATAATTCGCCTGACCTGCACCTTGTATCGCTACAAATAGATAAAAAATTAGAGCTGAGCTACGGCATCTTTGAATTTGTAGCCTCTTTCGCGGTATGACTCGTACGTTCCCGCACAGTGACTACCTGGAGAAAAAAGAACCACGTCCCCGTCTTCGGAAGCATAAAAAGCTGTCCTTACAGCGTCTTCTAAATTCATAATGAAAAAACTCTCTTTATTTATATTGGAGAAGAAATCTACGATTTCATTTTTGTAAACCCCTTGAACTACAATCTTTTTGACCTTATTATTGATGGAAGTAATGAGCGAATCGGTAATATTTTCTACTTTTTCAATATTTGTAATCCACGTTACCGGCTTCGTCATCGTTTCGAGGGCGTACCAAACGGCATTGGGATTTGAAGAACGCGAATCGTTGATAAAATCAATGCCTTTTATATTTTTCACAAACTCTAATTTGTGCTCGCTACCGTCAAAATCGCTAAGTATGGTTTGAAGCCCCTTGCTTCGGACATTAATTAAGCGATTTGCCAGGGCGGTCATCATCGAATTGCTTTCATTTTCATTTTGAAAAACGTTGTACTGGTTAAATTTTTGGTTTGACATAGTTATCTAAGTTTAAGGGTTACTACTGTTAAAACTGCGAATAGGATTCCGACTACAATAAACCGCTGTACGATTTTTGCTTCGTGGAAACCTTTTTTTTGGTAATGGTGGTGTAACGGAGCCATCAAGAAATAGCGTTTTCCTTCTCCGTATTTACGCCGTGTGTATTTGAAATAGAGGACTTGAATAATGACTGAAATGGATTGTATTAAGAATATTGCACATAAAATCGGTATCAACAGCTCTTTACGGATAATGATGCAAGAAACGGCAATAACACCGCCCAAAGTGAGACTTCCGGTGTCGCCCATGAATATTTGAGCCGGATAACAGTTCCACCAATAAAAGCCGATGCACGCCCCGACAAGTGCAGCGATGAATATAACAAGCTCGCTGATATTAGGAATATACATAATGTTGAGATAGTCGGCGAACACGGCATTGCCCGAGACATAAGCTAAAATGGCAATGGTAACCGCGACTACGGCAGATGTTCCGGCAGCTAATCCGTCTAACCCGTCCGTCAAATTGGCTCCATTGGAAACTCCGGCAATGATAAAGACGACTATGGGAATGAATAATAGGAATGACCATTTTCCCGTTTCATCGCCCATCCAACGGGTTAGCCAAGCATAGTCGAATTCATTATTTTTCACAAAGGGAATGGTCGTCTTGGTTGAATGTTTTGCCGGACTATCAGTAAAAATAGTTTTGGTTTTTGCTGCATTGTCAAAAGTAAAGACCTGCTCCGTTTTGATGTAATCGGCATGAGTTGCGGTTTTATCTTTGATGACCACGTCGGGGTGAAAATACATAATCACTCCGACTATCAAGCCGAGAATAATCTGCCCGAAAAGTTTCATCTTTCCTGATAGTCCCTCTTTGTTTTTCTTAAAAACTTTAATATAATCATCGACAAAGCCTATTAACCCAAGCCAAATCGTGGTGAAAATCATCAATAAGATATAAATGTTGTTCAATTTCGTCAGCAGAAGAACAGGAATGAGAACCGAGGCAATAATGATGATTCCGCCCATAGTGGGAGTTCCTTTTTTCTCCATTTGTCCCTCCAGACCTAAATCACGGATAGATTCGCCAATCTGTTTTTTTTGTAAAAATCTAATGACCCATTTCCCGATTATCATAGAGATAAAGAGGGAAAGGATGATGGCACTAGCGGCACGAAAAGAGATATATTGGAAAACCCCCGCGCCGGGGACATCAAATTTATCTAACCAATCAAATAAATAATACAACATTTTACCTTAATTTTTGATTATAAAAATTCTTTAACAACCTTTCTATCATCGAAAGGATGTCTTACATGATTAATTTCTTGGTACGTTTCGTGTCCTTTCCCCGCCACTAACAGCACTCCTCCGGGCGACAACATCATACATGCCGTCTTAATTGCTTCCTTTCTATTTTCAATGATTAACACATTTTTCTTGTACGAAACAGGGACGCCCTTTTCCATATCGCTAAGTATTTTGAGAGGATCTTCGGTACGAGGATTATCGGAAGTTAAGATGACTTTATTGCTAAAATCGCACGCAATTTCAGCCATTAACGGACGTTTTAGCGCATCTCTATCGCCCCCGCACCCTACTACGGTTATCACTTCCGAACTATTGTTATTAATATCTTGAATGGTTGAAAGGACATTTTTCAGTGCGTCCGGAGTGTGCGCATAGTCAATAATTGCCACACTGCCTTTCTCATTATAAATAAGCTGGAAACGTCCGGAGGCGCTCTCCAAGTTGCTCATTACGGCGAGGATTTTTTCATCTTCCTCGGTCAGGAGCAATGACGCCGTCGCGTAAATTGCTAAGAGATTGTACGCATTAAATCTGCCACACAATTTAAAGAAAACTTCTCGCTCATTAATGTTCATTGACAACCCCTCGAAGTGATTTTCAATTATTTTGCCTTTTACCGTAGCTGCCGTTTGCAAGCCATAGGTGAAAATTTTTGCTTTCGTGTTTTGCACCATCACTTCTCCGTTTCGGTCATCAATATTGGTAACAGCAAAGGCAGTAGGTGCTAAGTTATCGAAAAAACTTTTTTTGGCTTTAATGTATTGGTCGAAGGTTTTATGAAAATCGAGATGGTCGTGAGTGATGTTGGTGAAAACTCCGCAAATGTATTCTACGCCCTCAATACGATGCTGACAAACCGCATGAGAACTGACTTCCATAAAACAAAACTCACAACCTGCATTGACCATTTCGGAGAGTAACTTGTTAAGTTGTAGCGCATCAGGAGTCGTATAAGTAGTAGGAAATTCTTTATTGATAATTTTATTGGTAATGGTAGAAATCAATCCTGTGGGATAACCTAAATCAATAAAAAGTTTATGTAACAAGGTGGCAATTGTTGTTTTTCCATTGGTTCCGGTTATTCCTACTAATTTGATTTTTTTTGAGGGAAAGTCGTAGAAGGCAGACGCTAACCGACCGAGAGCGACTGAGGAGTTATCAACTTTAATGTAGGTAACATTATTTTGCAAATTTTCAGGTAACATTTCAACTACAATCACAGACGCCCCGTTCGCAATAGCCGCATCAATGAAATCGTGACCGTCAACATTAAGCCCTCGTTGCGCAACGTAGATGATGCCATTGGCAGTATGTGATTCTTCTTTCTTTATTTTGCGGGAATCAAACTCAATCTGAGAAATCATAATCTCCTCATTTCCTATGATTTCCTTATATTGAATAGTTTGTAATAATTCACTTAATTTTTTCATGGCATATTATTGTTATTCGAGGTAAAGTTTTGCCGTCATTTTCTCCGTATTATATTCTTGATTTTTCACCCTTCCCCGACCATAAATTTTAGTAACATATCCTAATTTATTAAGCTCATACACTGCATCGGCGGCAGTCAAGCCTATCATATTGGGACTGTTTTTTTCTAATAAAACAGAACTCTTCGCTTGTTGAAGTTCGTTGTCTCTGTATGAAATGCGAACGTAAGGAGAGTCTTTTGTCAATTTCTGGTTTTCCACGCCGTAACCTTGAAAAACAAATGGGATATCCACATTAGCAATGGCACGTGAAGATGGAGTTACTTTTTTGTTTTCCGTAGGAATTTCGCGTAATGAAGTTAGGTAGGCTAATCGTGTAACATTTTTAGCAATATTAGCAAACGCTTTCACGGCAATCGTACTTTTACGCGAGACATTATAGATAAAAACAATTGCCGTATACTTGGGCTCATCGGCGGGGAAATACCCGCAAAAAGAGGCACTATTTTTATTTTTCAGATAACTTTGTGTTGTCTCATCCCAAATATCGCGCGTCCCTGTTTTGCCGGCAAAGGAAATATATTTATTTTTGTACGCACGTGCCGTTCCCCGCTCTCCGCTCACTACCGCTTCAAGATATTTCCTCGCTCTTTTTATAGTTTCCGGCTTTGCAATTTGCTCCGCAATAACTTCGGCTTCAAATTTTTTAATCGTATCATTTTTATTTGTAACAGCATTGACAAACAACGGAACTATCATCTTCCCGTCATTCGCTACAGCATTAAAATAGATTAAGGTTTGGATAGGCGTCATCTTAAAACCTGTCCCAAAACAAGCATTATAATAACTATGAAAATCGTATGCCTTCCGCTTAATGTTAGGCGCATTTATCATTCCCAACTGCGTAGAAAATGTTGTCGTAATAAACAGAGAATCTATTTTTTTCAAATATTCTTGATAGTTATCAATAGAATAAGTGTCAAAAATCATAGCCGCAATCCCAACATTAGATGAGCGTTGAAAAGCTTCAATAGGATACCCCCACTCTTCGCGCCTCTCATATCCGTCCGTTTTCGGATAACGAAACTCCTTCCCATTTTTATTTTTACGGATAAAAGTATGATACATCATGGGATACTTTTTGATACTATCATTATCAGTTCTCTCTAAGTAAGCGAGGAGAGAGGCAAGTTTAAAGGTAGAGCCGGGTTCTACCATCGCTGTGAGTGCGTAATTCTGTTGACTCTCTTCGTATACGGAATGCCCCTCTTGAGTACGCGTTAAGTTTGAAATCGCTTTAACCTCTCCCGTTTTCGTTTCCATTACTACGGCACAGCCCCATTCAGCGTTCTCTTCAATTAATATCTTCAACAACTCATTATGTACGACATTTTGAATTTCAAGATTGAGCGTTGTATGAATATTAAAACCGTCAACAGGTTCTATTCGTTCATTAAGCGGAATGCGTGCTTGATTTACATATATATACTTTTGAGCGCCCGCTTCGCCTTGCAATATCTCATTTTGAGACATCTCCAATCCAAATTTCTTATTATCGGTATACATGCCTAACGTACGCCTTGCTAAGTCCCCATACGGATTAATCCTAACAGTTCGTATCGTATAATTGAGTCCCCCTTTTCGCTTTTGTGATAATAAGGGTAATTTATTGACAAACGCCGTATCTTCATCGGTTATCCACTCTTTTTCCCGATGTAATGTCGATTGCAAAATCGGCGCATTTTTCATCTCTTTAATAGCTTTCCGAAACTGCTTTTTATAATAATTGATATTTTTCTTAGGAAATCTATCCTTAAATTGTTGATGAAAGGCATACGCCAACTCATTAACAAGTTTTTCTATCTCTGCCGGATTTGCAGAACGAGAGAATTTACGCCCACCTCCGCAATAAATCGTATCATTCACTATCGTATGTTGCCCTTTGCGATAACTCTTCGGTTGTAGCATTCTTCCATCGACAGTAATATCAAAAACATTAAAATTACTGATGAGTAACCTTCCTCTATCGTCATAAATCTCACCGCGTAGCGGTTTTAAATCATTTTGTACGATAAAGCAATTGCAAGTTGTGTCATCAGCTAACGGATTACTTTCCCAATCGGGTTGCGTTTTATCCAAACATTGAGCGGAAGTCCCTTCAAATAAACTGCGTTGAAAAAAAATAAGATGAACTATTTTCAAAAAACAAGCCAATCCAAGTATCACTACTGATAGATAAACTAAAACCATTTTAGCACTACTCTTCTTCATTGAACGGTTATTCATATTTGTTAATCTTCAACTACAATTTTAAACATTGCCTCATCTTTTTTCTTAAATCCTTCCTCTTCCATCATTAAAATTAATTCCTGATTTTGGTTATATGGGATAAATTTATTGTTTCGCTTTAGTTTGCTTATTTCTTCTTTATACTCTATCTCTTTCTGTTTTATAATCTGTTTTTTCTTAATTATTTGCCTCTCGCTCAGCAAAATAACTCCAATCAACAGGGCAAGAAAAATGAAATAGGGATACCATTGGCGTATTTTGGGCGAAAGCAGAAATTCTCCGCCGAAGATTTGCCAAAACCAGTTTGTTTTAGGCTCTTTATTCTCTTTTTCCTTTTTTCTATATGTTGATTTCATCTTTCGTATCAATTTTTTCAGCCACTCTCAATTTTGCACTGCGGGCACGCGGATTTTCAATGTTTTCAGCCTCATCGGCAACAATTGCTTTTTTAGTTATCAATTTAAAAGGCGTAAGAGGATTCCCGAAAAAATCTTTTTCAATTTTCCCGGAGCAATTCCCCGACCGCATAATTTTTTTCACTAATCTGTCTTCTAACGAGTGATAGGAAATGATAACCAACCGCCCACCCGGCAGCAAAGCATCTACAGTTTGTTCTAAAAAACTTTCCAACACTTCCAACTCTTTATTCACTTCAATTCTTATAGCTTGAAAAATTTGCGCCAATATTTTATTCTCTTTGCCGTGAAAAAGGATAGGCTCTAATATTTTCACCAATTGTTCGGTAGTTTTTATGGAAGTTTGGGCACGTCCCGATTTAATAAGCGAAGCGATTTTTCGTCCATTTTTCAATTCGCCATATTTAAAAAAGATGTCGGCAAGTTGTTCTTCGGAATAACTATTAACCACCTCTTGGGCTGTTAATTCTTTGCGTTGATTCATACGCATATCTAATGGAGCATCATAGCGGTAAGAGAAGCCCCGTTCGGGAGTATCAATTTGAAATGACGACACGCCCAAATCGGCTAATATTCCATGCACCGGATAGGCTTGATGATACTTTAAAAACTTGGTAAGATGCGTAAAATTCGCTCCGATAAATTCGAAACGGCTGTCATCAATTTTATTCTGAACGCTATCTTTATCTTGGTCAAACCCCAACAATCGTCCCTTTTCATTCAAACGGGAAAGAATGAGACGTGAGTGTCCCCCGCCGCCAAACGTGGCATCAACATAAATGCCGTCCGCTTTGATAGCGAGAGCATCAATAGATTCATGAAGCAAAACCGGATTATGATACATCGTGACACCCCTCAACATTTTTATAGCCTCCTGTATGAATTGCCTCATTAAGCTCATTCAGCTCCTCAGGAGTCATAGCATATTCAGAGTGATATTTTTCACTATTCCAAATTTCGATTTTTCCATTATCCAGCAGCAAAACCACCTCACGCTCAATCTCATACTGCTCTAAAAGAGATTTGGGAATTACAAACCTATCCTGCGCATCACACTCAACAGAAGTAGTGTTTCTCAAAAAAGCATTTCTATACTTTTTAACGGCAATAATATTTCTATTTAAAGAATTCAGAAAATCCATCTGCTCAAGGTAAGACTCCTCCGTCCATAGCATAATGTGGTTACCGAAACCGTGCGTTAACCAAAATTTCTTGCGACTATTTTCCGGCAAAGATTTCAACAAAGCTGTCGGTAACTTTATTCTACCATGCTTCTCAATCGCAACTTCCCAATAACCGTAATCAAAATTTGACATTTTCCTCTATTTCAATGAACAAAAATACAAAAATATTTTTATCAACTCCACACTTTTAATAAAAAAAGCACTTTTTATCCATTTTTATTCATAACCACCTGAATATCAGAATGGAAAAATTAGGAGTTTTTGATTAAAAAAATAACTTATAAACAATAAATTATTGATAACTTGCATTTTAAATTCACTTTTTGGTAATAATTGCAACTATTTAATAATCAGTAAATTAATATTTCCAACTTATTAATTTAATTTTTAAGCTATTTATTTTGGAAAAAAAAGGAAATTTCTGGAGATATAACTTTGTAAAATCGAAAAAAACAATATTTCTTCTCAATTTTTCACATAAATATCAAAATATCATTGTTAATATGTAATAATGAAGAAACAGTTGTTAAAAAGTCTTACAAAATGAGTATCAAATTTTTAATTCGTAATTTTCAATTTCTAATTTTCTCTTGGGCGTGCCCCCTCGCTACGCTCGGGGTCGGCGCCCGGTTCCAAGT
>ERZ795049.5055-NODE-5055-length-12472-cov-5.339454_pt1 | contig 12472 bp, 9 predicted proteins | sample MGYA00375133_ERZ795049 | MGnify/ENA primary metagenome ERZ795049 (study PRJEB30178, sample SAMN05720147) | activated sludge metagenome | isolation source: anaerobic digester from wastewater treatment plant | place: Japan | collected 2015-04-20 ...
TCAGGTGACATTTCTATTGTGTCCAGGGGGTGACATTATCATTGTGGCCCGACACACCCGTTTTGCGCCCATTGTTTTTCGGATCGGGGGCGTAGTAGACTGGGGGGGCGTATGCAGGAGCGCGTGCTGTCCCACTTTCTGGAGCGGCTGGCGGTCGAACCGGCGACGGCGGAGATCGTGGAGTGCGCCGCGCGCGCCGATGATAAACTGGTTGTTACCGGGGCGCGCGCCGGCGCCGCCCCCGCCCTCCTCGCCCTCCTTGCCCGCCGCCTCGGCCGCACGATGCTCGTCGTCACCAGCTCGCTCGAACGCGCCGAGGCCCTCACCGATGGCCTGGCGTTCTTCGGCGCCCGGCCGCTGATCTACCCCAGCTTCGAAACCCTCCCCTTCGAAGAGACCGAGCCGGTCCTCCACATCGCCGCCGCGCGCAACGCCGTCCTGGCCGAGCTGGCGCACCTCGACCCCGAGGCGCCGCAGGCCGCCCCGCTGATCGTCGCCCCGGTCGACGCGCTGGCCTTCCGGCCGCTGCCGCGCGAAGCGCTGCTGCACCAGTCGCTGACGATCCGCTGGGGCCAGACGCTTGACCCCGAGGCGCTCGCCGCCCAACTGGTCGGCATGGGCTTCCGCCGCGAGGCGCTCGTCGAGAGCCCCGGCGAGTTCGCGATCCGCGGCTCGATCATCGACGTCTATCCCCCCGACGCCTCCAACCCGTGGCGGCTCGACCTGTTCGGCGAGGAAATCGATCAGATCCGCGCGTTCGATCCGCAGACGCAGCGCTCGCTGCCGCGCGACGCGGAAACCGAGGCGGTGCGGATCCTCGCCCCCGGTTGCGTCGAACCCAAGCTCGCCTGGCTGCGCGCCGGCCACGCGCTCGGCTCGCTGTTCGACCTCCTCCCCGAAAACTCGCTGGTCGTGCTCGACGGGCCGTTCCGGCTCGACCAGCGCCTGCGCCGCTTCGACGAGATCGCCACCCGTCACTGGGGCGATATCCAGCGCATCCAGCACAACGACCAGGTCAGCTTCTTCGTCGAGCACAATCTGACCCCCGGCCAGTGGCTCCTGTCCCGGACGGCGGTCCAGGAAGCGCTGACGAGTTTTCAATCGCTCGACCTGACCGATCTCGGCTCCGACATCGAGGAGGAGGAGGACAACCGGCCGGCCGAGGAGGCCCTCGCCGGTCGCCGCCTGACCTTCCCCGCCCAGGGTTTCGAATCGGTCACCTCGCAATTCCAGAATTACCTTGGCCTGATCCGCGAGCGCCTGCGCAAGGGCCACTGGGTCGCCATCGTCTGCGACAACAACGGCCAGGTGATGCGGCTGGACGAGCTGCTGCGCGAGAACGAGATCAGCGCGCTGCCGCTCGTCGACGGCCAGCCGGCCCCGGCGTTGCCGCGCTCGGCCGCCGACCGCTGCCCCGACGTGCTGCTGATGGTGGGCGATCTGCACGAGGGCTTCCACTCGCCCCAGGCCGGGATCTTCATCGTCACCGACCGCGAGATCTTCGGCCGCTACAAGCGTCGCCACGTCTATCGCAAGGCGGCCGCCCGCGGCAAGGCGATCAGTAATCCCACCGAAATCCAGCGCGGCGATTACGTCGTCCACATCGAGCACGGCATCGCCCATTTCGAGCGCATCCGCCGCCAGAATGTCGACGGCCGGCTGACCGAATTCCTCGAACTGGTCTACCAGAACGACGACCGGCTGCTCGTTCCGGTCGACAAGCTGCACCTGATTCAGAAGTATGCCTCGGCCGACGGCAAACCGCCGACGCTGGACCGGCTCGGCAGCCGCAAATGGCAGAGCCGCCGGCGCAAATCGATGGAAGCGGTGCGCAAGATGGCCGGCGAACTGCTCGAACTCTACGCCCGCCGCGAGGCCGCCGAGGGCTACGCCTACGCCCCCGATTCGGCCTGGCAGCAGGAGTTCGAGGCGTCGTTCATCTATCAGGAGACCCCCGATCAGCTCGAGGCGATCCGCCAGACCAAGGCCAACATGTGCGAGCCGCGCCCAATGGACCGGCTGGTCTGCGGCGACGTCGGCTACGGCAAGACGGAAGTCGCCATCCGGGCGGCGTTCAAGGCGATGGTCGAGAAGCGCCAGGTCGCGCTGCTCGCCCCGACGACGCTCCTTGTCCAGCAGCATTACAATACGTTTTCCGAGCGGCTGGCCGATTACCCGTTCAAGGTCGAGATGATCTCGCGCTTCCGCTCCACCGCGCAGATCAACGAGATCCTGCGCCAACTGAAGGAGGGCGAGATCGACCTGGTCATCGGGACGCACCGGCTGCTCTCGCGCGACGTGCAGTTCCGCGACCTGGGCCTGCTGATCGTGGACGAGGAACAGCGCTTCGGCGTGGCGCAGAAGGAAAAAATCAAGAACCTGCGGGCCAACGTCGACATCCTGACGCTGACGGCCACGCCGATCCCGCGGACGCTCTACATGGCGCTGTCGGGCCTGCGCGACCTGAGCATCATCACGACCCCCCCGGCCAATCGCCACCCGATCAAGACGCGGACGATCCGCTTCGACCGCGAGCAGATCGAGGAGGCGATCCTGCGCGAACTGAATCGCGGCGGCCAGGTCTTCTTCGTCCACAACCGGATCGAGACGATCCAGGACGTCGCCCAGACGATCCGCGAAATCGTCCCGCGCGCGCGGATCGTCGTCGCCCACGGCCAGATGGACGAGCAGGACCTGGAGCGGATCATGCTCGAATTCATCGAGGGCAAGTATGACATCCTGGTCTCGACCACGATCATCGAGAACGGCATCGACATCCCCAACGTCAACACGATCATCATCAATCGCGCCGACACGTTCGGCCTGGCGCAGCTCTACCAGCTTCGCGGGCGCGTCGGCCGCGACGTCCGCCAGGCCTACGCCTATCTGATCCTGCCGCCGGGCGAAGCGATCACGCCGCAGGCGATCAAGCGCCTCGAGGCGCTCGAGGAGTTCACCGACCTGGGCGTCGGCTTCTCCATCGCCATGCGCGACATGGAGATCCGCGGCACCGGCAATATCCTCGGCCGCGAACAACACGGCGCGATCACCGACGTCGGCTTCGAGATGTATTGCCAGTTGCTGGAGGAGGCGGTCAGCGAGTTGCGCGGCGTCGGCGCGCGCGAACCGCTCTGGCCGGTCGACGTCAAGTGGCCCGTCGAACAGTTCCTCCCCGAGGAGTATATCCCGATCGAATCGCAGCGCATCCGGTTTTACAAGGACATCGCCGCCGCGCGCGAGAAGGACGAACTGGACCTGCTGCTCGAGGAACTCGTCGATCGTTACGGTGCGCTGCCCGAACCGGCGATCAACCTGATCAACGCCTGCCGGCTGAAGCTGGCCGCCGCCCCCTGGCGCGTCGACCGGATCCAGCCTTACACCGACGACACCGTCCGGATCAAGGCGCCGGTCTTCGCCGCCGAACTCGCGGCGGCGCTGGCCGCGAATGCCGCCGCCGGCCGGCAGGTCTTCTCCCGCCTGCGCCGGTCGGGCGATCAGATCATCCTGGCCCTGCGCGAAACGGATGAGGAGTGGCTCGACGAGCGGACGCTCGCCGCCACCGCCGATTACTTCGAAGCCCTGCCCGCCCCGCCCGTCGTCGCCGAGAACTCGGCCATCTCAGCCTGATCCCTCCCGATCCTTATCGGATCGGGATCGCTTTCGCAATCGGTATCGATCGATCCCGATCCCGGTTTCAGATCGCGGGCAGGTGACTCAGCGAGAGCGCCAGCGCCTGTTCGTCGTGCTCCTGGTTGACCAGCTTGCCGCTCAGATAGGCGTCGAACGCGGCCATGTCCATGTGGCCGTGGCCCGAGACGTTGACGGCGATGATCTCCTTCTTCCGTTCGGCCTTGCAGCGTTCGGCCTCGATGATCGCGGCGCGGATCGCGTGGCACGCCTCCGGCGCCGGCATGATCCCCTCGGTCCGGGCGAAGAGGAGCCCCGCCTCGAATGTCTCGAGCTGGGGGATCGCGACCGGTTCGACCAGCCCCTGCTCGACGGCGGCCGAGACCATCGGCGCCATGCCGTGGTAGCGCAGCCCGCCGGCGTGGAACCCGGGCGGCATGAAATGACTGCCGAGCGTGTGCATCCGGATCAGCGGCGTCAAGCCGGCGGTGTCGCCGTAGTCATACGCCAGCCGGCCGCGGGTCAGCGTCGGGCAGGCTGCCGGCTCGACCGCGACCAGCCGCAGGTTGTGCCCGCCGAGCTTCTCGGGAATGTAAGGGAAGACGAAGCCGGCGAAATTGGAGCCGCCGCCGACGCAGCCGACCAGCACGTCGGGCTCGCGCCCCGCGCGCTTGAACTGCTTCTGCGTCTCCAGCCCGATGATCGTCTGGTGCAGCAGCACATGGTTGAGCACGCTGCCCAGCGCGTAGTGCGCGTCGTCGTGGGCGACGGCGTCCTCCACCGCCTCGCTGATCGCGATCCCCAGGCTGCCGTTGGTCTCGGGGTCTTCGGCCAGCGCGGCGCGGCCGCTCCCGGTCTGGTCGCTCGGACTGGGAAAGACCGTCGCCCCCCACGCCCGCATCAGCGACGCGCGATACGGTTTCTGGCTGAAGCTGATCCGCACCATGTAGACGGTGCACTCCAGCCCGAACTGCGCGCAGGCGTAGGCCAGCGAGCTGCCCCACTGGCCGGCGCCGGTCTCGGTCGTCAGCCGGCGGATTCCTTCGCGGGCGTTGTAATAGGCCTGCGGGATCGCGCTGTTGGGCTTGTGGCTGCCGGCCGGGCTGACCCCTTCCCATTTGCACCAGATCTCGGCCGGAGTCTCCAGCGCAGCCTCCAGGCCGGTGGCGCGAAACAGCGGCGACGGCCGCCAGACGCGGTAGGCCTCCCGCACGGCCGTCGGGATTTCGATCCAGCGCTCGGTGCTCAGTTCCTGTTCGATCAGCGCCTCGGCGAACAGCGGCGCCAGTTCCGCGGGCGTCAGCGGCGCATGCGTGGCCGGATGGCGCGGCGGCTGGAGCGGCTCGGGCAGATCCGCCGCCAGGTTATACCAGTGCGTCGGCAGCTCACGCTCGGGGAGGATGATCTTCTTCTCGTCCATGGCGGCGGCTTCCTCCTAGAATTCGTCTCTCGCCCCTCGTCCTCGTGATCGGCCCCCAACGGCCCGCCGAGAACTTCGGCTCTCGGCTCTCGTCCCTCGTCCTCGGCTCTCGAAAACCCGCCGCCCGACCCGCGCGAGCGTTCTAGACCCTAACATCCCTTATTCCCCCGCGCAAGCCGAGACCACCCACTCATCGGATCGAGCCACCATCGGACCGCTCCGACCGAGTCGACGGAGTTCCCCAAACCCAGATGCGGCGCTCCTGCCGCCGCGGCCCCGCTACCGGATCTTCCGGGCCAGCTCCCACGTTTCCCGCGCGATCTGGTCCAGCCGCACCGTCTCGTAGCCGACCAGGCTCGTCTTGAGCGTGTTGTTGATCTTCCTTGTCCACTTCTCGGGCAGAGCTTCGGTCCCGTAACGCATGCCGAAGACCGAACCGATTGTCGCGGCATTGCAGTCGGTGTCGTAGCCCGGCGTCACGGCGCGGCAGATCGACGTGCCGAAATCGTCCTCGCCCCACAACAGCCCGACGGCGACGATGACGGCGTTGGTGATCGTGTGGCACCAGTCATGGTGGAACTGCTCGTCCCAGCGGTCGTGGATTTTCTGGACCGCCGCCTCGTAGGTCAGCCCCCGCTTGCGCCAGTCCAGCACCTCGCTCACGGCGGCGTGCAGGCGGCTCGTCCGGGGGATCTCGCTCAGCCCGACGCGGATGATCTCCTCGAACGTCTCGCAATACGGCGCGGCGGCGATCATCGCGGCCGCCCACATCTCGCCGTAGATGCCGTTCTTGACATGGCTGATCGAGGCGTCGCGCCAGCCGAACTCGGCGGCGCGCTGTGGATCGCCGGCGTTCAGATAGCCGAACGCGTCGGCGCGGATCTGCGCCCCGATCCATTCGCGAAACGGATTGCGGAACGTCGCGCTGTCGGGCGGCGCCAGATTCATCGCGAAATTGCGGTAGGCGACCCGCTCGGCGGTGCACGTCGCCAGCAGCGGAATGTTCATCATCCAGAAATCGGCCGCGTCCCGCGGCGCGAAATCCGCCCCCCGCTGCTTCACCAGCAGGAACCCGGTCGTCGTGTAGTTCGTGTCGTCGTCCACCGGCATGTGGTCGATCGTGTCGAGGTGCGCCCCCGCCGTGAACTTCGGATACTCCCGGGCCGCCTTGCCCCTGACGCCGAAGCGGAAGTAGTCGCGCAGCGGCCACTGGCCGGTCATCTTGAGGAAGCCTTCCATTTCCCACGAGCGGGCACCCTCGATCGGCGCGCGGCCCAGCAGGCAGCCGCAGCAGCGCGCCGTCCACGCCGCCGTGATCCGGTCGAGCAGCACCTTGTCGGGCAGCCGCCGGGCGTATTTGCGCGGACCGCGCGGCCGCAGCTTGCGGATCGACTTCAGATCCGACGGCTCGTCAAACTCATAGCCCTTGCGCATCTTGAGCGTCCGCGCGCGGTCGAACAGCTCGCCGGCCTTCTCCTGGTTCTTCGGCAGGCGCAGCTCGTCGCCGCTCAGCTTGAGCAGACGCTCCAGTCCGGCTTTCACCGGCGCCGGGTCGCGCCCTTCGTCCTCGAGCTGCTTCAGTTCAATCTTGATCTCTTCATGGCCGATGAAAAGCCACCAGGTGTTCATCGTCGCGGTCATGGTTCTCTTCCCTCCCCCGGAGTCGGTCGTTCACGGCCGCATTGTGGCACGCGCCGCGAGCTTGGCAAGCAGGAAGTCCGGGATGAAAGGAGGCGGCGGGACGGGGGAAGCACGGCCCTTCCGAAATGTTAGCCGGATCCAACCGCGCAGCGGACAACCGGTCTGAAGCGCTTGTCATTCCCCAGGTCGCGATCCGCTCAGGGATTCCAAATCCAATGCGGGCGATTCCGACCCGGTTGCCGGCTGAGTCCGCGAAGCGGACGACCGGAGTAAAGCGCAGGGTGACGGCCGCAGGCCGGAACCCGGCCTGGCCGCCTCCAGCGATCCAAGCCCCTCGAACGGGCGGCCGGAGCCGATCTGAATTTGGGGAATGACAAGGTCTAGCGCGCGGGGTGGAGGCCGGATGCCGGAACCCGGCGTCGCCGGCCCGACGCCTCAATCCCTTCCAGGGGTTGCCGGAGACGCTGGGAGAGTCTCAATCTGATCCGGCCAGTTCCCCGGTCGCCGGGTCATAGGCGAGCCAATGCATCTCGACGGTCCAGCGCGGCGTGGGCCCCGCTCCCGTTTCGCGGTAACGCCAGATGAAGAGACGCTCCTCGGTGAACCCAACCACGCAGCCCAGCAACAGCGAAACCGGCAGGACCAGGCCGATCAGCGCGAGGCGCCGGCGTCCGTGCCACAGCCGAAGCAGCGCCAGTGCCGGCAATAAGGCCATAGACGAGAAGCTCAGCAGAGCCATGCCCGCGGTGTAAAGCGTCAGCCCCGGCGCCATCGTCCGGCCGAACATGCACGCCAACGCGCCAAAATAAAAGATCATCCAGGTGAACCATGAACGGACAAACAGCGGCAGCCGCGGGCCCCAGACCAGCCCAACGAACAGGATGATTCCCATCAGCCCGAGCAGGAACACCACCGAGATTTCGGTGAGTTCGAAGACGGCGGCAAGGGCGACCGTCAGCGCACCGGCCGCCGCCACGGGATGGGCCTCCAGCGCCTTCATGCGCGGGATGTTAGCGCCGCACACGCCCGCCGGTCAACCATCACCGGAGCGTCGAACCGGCTTGTTCGGTAGCCGAAAGATCACCCTTCCGGTTGTCGGGCGGCGGCGATCCGCTCCAACAGCGCGGCCGCCGCGCCGTCGGGGTCCGCCGGCCGGACTTCCAGCCAGGCACGGACCATCGCCTCGGCCCGCGCGGCGTCGCCCGCGGCAAGGCAGCCCTCGGCCAGCGGCAGCAGAACCCGCGCGCGATGATCGTCGGGCAGCCGGGGCAGCGCCTGCTCGAGCAGCGGCCGGGCCTCGCGGTAGCGGCCGCGTTCGGCCAACCAGCGGCCGTAGTCGTACTGAATCCACAGGAAGGTCGGACGGGCTTCGAGCGAGCGGCGCAGCACCGCTTCGGCGCGCTCGAACTCGCCCCGCCGCGTCAGAATCCCGGCTAGAACGTCGGTCAGTTCCAGACGGCCCGGGTCCGCCAGATGCGCGCGGTAGAGCGGATCGAGCGCCTCGTCCTCGCGGCCGACCTCGGCCAGCAGCAGTCCGAGCCGCGCAACCGCCTCGATGCGGGTCGGATAGATCCGGAGCGACTGCCGGAGGTGCGCGATCGCCCCCTCCAGGTCGTCGCGTTCCGCTAGCTGCCGCGCGTAGCCCAGTTGCGCCCGCGCGCTGTTGGGCACCCGCTCGACCATATAGCTGTGCAGGTTCCAGTTGTTGCGCCAGACGGGCAGGTAGCGGAAATGCTGCGCGACCAGGGGCCGCAGGCCAAACCCTGCGGCACCGTCGCGCATCGGCTCGAACCCCTGCAAGGAATGGCCGGAGTAGCCTGCGGCATGACCGTCTCAACGCGCCGCTAGATTGCGACCCGGCCGTAGATCCGGTTTTCATACCATTCCACTTCGCGGCGCAGGCCTTCCTCGGGGGGAACACGCGGCTCCCAGCCCAGCAGCCGCCGCGCCTTTTCGATGTTGGCGCGCGTCTTGAGCTGATCGCCGGCGCGCGGCGGCTTGATCGCCAGCCGGGCCCGGCGCCCCATGATCTTCTCGATCAGCGCGATCCCCTCGCCGGTCGTGATTTCGATGTCCGAACCGATGTTGAGGATTTCCCCGTTGCACGCATCGAGCCGCGCGAGCACCGCCTCGAACGCGTCGAGCACGTCGCTGATGTAGGTGAACGTCCGCGAATGCCGGTCGCTGCCGCGATGCAGCGGGAACTCACGCCCCTCCAGGATCGAGCTGATCAGTTTGGGATAGAGCTTCTCGGGGCGCTCGCGCTCCCCGTAGACCGAGAAAATCCGCAGCGAACAGGCCGGCAGCGCCTTATCGCGATGATAGGCCAGCACGAGCTGTTCGGCCGCCAGCTTCGTCACGCCGTAATACGAGGTCGGCTTGGGGGCCGTTTCCTCGTCGTCGGTGGCATGCGCGCCATAGACCGACGACGTGGCGACGTTGATGAAGCCGCGCAACGAATCCTGGCTCTTGACCGCTTCGAGCAGGCGCCAGGTGGCCTCCATGTTGTTGCGGACGTAGGTCTGGAACGATACGTGGTCCGAGATGCCGGGCTGGGCGGCCAGGTGAATGACGGCCTCCACGCCGCGAACGGCGCGGCTCAGGTCGTCGGCGGCCAGGTCCAGCTCGTGAATCGTGACGCCGTGAGACCGGACGTCCTCGGCGTTGAGGCGCTTCAGGGCGGTGGAGTAATACTCGGTGAAACAGTCGATGCCGACGACTTCATGACCGGCGGCGGCGAGTCGCTCCGCAAGGTGCGATCCGATGAATCCCGCCGCGCCCGTTACAAGGATCTTCATGCAGGCCTACTCTGACAACAGGGGATGGGGGCAAGAGCCGTCTGGATGCGGCCGGGGCGGGCCGTGCCAGATCATGCCGTGGGATGTGAAGCTCGGGACGGACCCGGCCGGACGTTCGCGTCCAGTCCGACACGCGGGCGCCACCCGATCCTAAATTGGGTGAATCCGCGCGCGATGTCCAGCCCAAAGCCGTGTCGGCCGCGAGCCGCCGCCTGCCGGGCTATTCCAGCGCCGGCAGCCGGATCAGCCCCGGCGAGTCGTTGACCTTCGTGGCGGGCTTCTTTTCCTGCGGCGCCGACGCCTTCGGGGCGCTCTTGATGTTCTCGATCGTCGGCATCGTCTTGGAGCCCGGGTCCATCTTGACGCTGATCCCCGTGTTGCCCTCCTCATCCTTCGTCAGGATGATGATGCCGCCGACGACCTTCGTCGTCCCTTCCTCGGTCGTCTGATAGATGACCGGCGAGCCCTCCAGGATCGACTTGCCCGACTCGACGTAATACGTGAAGTCGCGGCATTCGGCACGCACGGTATCACCCTGGCGGATGCGTACGGGACTCCCCTTGGCCTTCAGCACGTCGCCCGTCTCGTCGCTCGTGACGACGTCGGCCTTGATCGCGAGCGTCTCGCTCTCGATATCGACCTCGCCGACCAGATTGATCCTGCCGTCGGGCGACAGGTCCAGTTGGTGGGCCCGGATCTTGTCAAAGTCCATGCCGGCGAACGAGCCGAGGCCGGCGGACCCCTCTTCTTCCTGCGCGCCCACCGCCGGAACGACCACGGCGGCGAGCAGGAGGCATGTCGGGATAATAAGCAGGCAGCGTTTCATGGCAGTATGACTGGTTGCTCCGTCTTTTCGAGAATCGCGGTGTATTCCGTCCAGGTATCGAACGTATTGGCCGCCAGATTGACTTTGATCTCAAACCGTTCGCCGCGCCCCACCAGAAACTGCCCTGCGGAATCGGCCGCGGCTTCGGCCGGCTTGGGCGCGCTCCCGGGCAGGACGATCGGGGAGTCCGGCACTTCGTCGATCCGATCGATCTCAAACCGCCCGCCGGGCCCCCCGCGCAGGCTCACGCCGAGCCGGCCCGATTCGTCTTCCATCATGTTGACGACGCCGGCGCGGATCCGCTGCACCTTGCCCTCGGCAAGCTGGTAGACCACCGGCTCCTCCGTCAACTGGATGCGGCCGGCCTCCGTATCATACACGAACTTGCCGCATTGCGCCTGCATATCGACGCCCCGATGCAGCCACAGCGGGTCGCCCGCGCCCTGGATCACCTTGCTTGCGGTGTCGACGGCCAGCGATTGACCGACGATCCCGAGCGCCTGGCTCTCGTAGCGCACATTGCCCCGCATCGCCACCGACCCCTGCGCGTCGTACTGAATCCGGTCGGCCCGGACGCGGTCGAAATACTCGCCGGAGAAGACTGAACCGAGCGCCCCCGATTCCATCGGCATCTGCTTGACGTAGCCCTTGTCCGAACGCAGGGTCGAATCGTCGCTGGTGAACAGCATCAGCGGCGTCTCCAGGACCCATTCGCCCTGCTGGGCCGCCTCCTCGTCGTCCTCTTGTTTGATCGTATAGTAGCGTACCGTCTCGCTCAGCAGAAGATCATTTCGCGACCGGCCGTCTTCCTCGCTGTCCTCCAGCCAGATCCGCCCATAGCCGCTCGTCGCCTCGCCGCGCGGCCGGTTGTCCGAGTAGAACTCGACGCTCAGGCCCTTCATGTCGATGATCTCATCGGATTCATTCAGCCGCGCCCAGCTGGCGCTGATGCGATGCTGCGTTTCGTCCTGCTCGGTGATCTCGGTCTGGAAATCCTCCAGAATGATCTGCTCCGAGTCGAGATCAAAGATATCCTCCGGCAGCGTGCCGGGCGAACTGGTCGCCGGCTGCGCCTCGCTGTCGGGAAGGTCCATCAGCATCCACAGGCCGACGCCGAGCAGCGCCGCCAGCAGGACGGTCGTGCCGCCCAGAACTCCCCCCTGCTGCGTTAAGTCCCGCAAACTCAATCCACCACCCTGCCGTGAACGTATTGTCCGATTCGGATGCCCCGCCTCACCTTCCCTTCTTAACAGCGAAGGGGACCATTTTGCCAGCGAATTTGTTCCCGCCGCCTCCGCGCGCGGAACGTCCGATGCGCTAGCTGTCCACATGCGGTTGCTGAGACCGCCGCCTCCGCGCGCGGAACGTCCGCCAAACTCACCAAACTCGTCCCTCGTCCTCGTCCTCGCTTCCAAAGGCCCGCCCAAAATTCGGCTCTCGGCTCTCGGCTCTCGTCCCTCGTCCTCGGCTCTCAAGACCTCGACATTTTGTCCGCCTTGTGAACCCCAGGTTGATGAGCAACTCAATAGCCCGCGAACCGGAGGACTCTGAAAAGTCCTTCTTAATCCCCGGATAGCGGGCGCCTTGAAAGCCCGCGTCTGCGGGCTTTTTCCGGGCCCCCTCGGGGGTCCGGGGACCCGACGCGACAGATTTTTCTAAACCTTTTCAATAGTTTCCCCTCTCACCCAGGCCCGCCGAGGCCAGCCTCTTCCCCTCGGGCATCTTCGCGAGATGCAGGACGCCGCCGATGGGTCCCTAACGGCTTGCGGCCCCGCGCCGCTGTGTGGTTCAATACAGACGTCCATTCCGCGACAGCCGCCCGCTTCAAACCCCTCCCTGGACCTGAATGGTCGGCTGCAACCCTCCTGTAACTCCCAAGAAGGAATTGATCCCATGTCGCAAGCCAAGCTGGGCGATCTCGTCCGAGTCCATTATACGGGCAAGCTCGATGACGGCCAGGTCTTCGATACCTCGCGCGGGCGCGAACCGCTGGAGTTCCGCCTCGGCGACGGCCAGATCATCCCCGGCTTCGAGCAGGCCGTCGTCGGGATGACGCCGGGCGACCATCAGATCGTCCGGATCCCTCACGAGTAGGCCTACGGCCCCTACCACGAGGAGATGGTGCAGCAGATCGACCGCAGCGCGATCCCCGAGAGCATC
>ERZ795049.5060-NODE-5060-length-12456-cov-4.818886_pt1 | contig 12456 bp, 7 predicted proteins | sample MGYA00375133_ERZ795049 | MGnify/ENA primary metagenome ERZ795049 (study PRJEB30178, sample SAMN05720147) | activated sludge metagenome | isolation source: anaerobic digester from wastewater treatment plant | place: Japan | collected 2015-04-20 ...
GCTCTGCGGTGAACGTCGAGGCGCCGCAGGACGCCAAGCCCAACCTGAAGGCCGCCGGGGTGCGTGAAGGCGATGTTGTCGCGCTGGTCTCGGGGGCGAACGTGTTCCGAGGGCGCATTCGCTCGGTCGCCGACAACGATGCCTTCCGCATCGACTTGGAGCGCGATCAACGACCGGGCGCGCGGTCGCTGCCGGCGGCGTTTGTCGGCGAATGCGAAGTGAAGGTCTATGATCAGGACAGTTATGTGTGCCGTCTGACGCGTTACGATCCGCAGACGGGCCAGATCAGCGCGCTGGGCTTCATTCCCATGTTCGGCAACAGTTGGCTGTATATGTTCGGTTGGCAAAACGGCGGCGAGTTCATGAGCCCGGACATGACGCAGTGCACCCTTGATCACCCAGGAATCATCGAAGCGTTGCAGTGGCTGACGGACACGTACGACGCGATGGGCGGCTTCCAGTCCGTGACGGTGTTTCAGAAGACGGCGATGAGCGGAGGCATGGACCCCTTCATCGTGGGGCGCGTGGCCATGCGCATCGACACAAGCCTCCTGATATCGACGGTGATGTCCTTCAAGCCGGAATTGCGGTTCCGGGCTGTCGCCGCGCCCATCCCCGAAAAACGCCTCGCCGCCGGAGCCAAACCCCTCGGATGGACCGGCGGCTGGTCCTATGCGATTCCCGCCACGGCGAAGCAGCAGGAAGGCGCGTGGATACTCCTGCGGCACTTGTGCTCGATCGAAGCGAACAAACTGCAATTCCAGTATCGCGCGACCATGAACCGCGCGCGCGGCCTTCCGTTCTTTCCGGACATGCACCCAGACAAACGGATCATGGCGTGGATCCGGGAAACCTACGTCGATGGCAATCCCGCCGTGTCCCCGGCCATGCAGCAGGCGTTTGGCGTATTCGAGGCGCTGCTGCCGAACAGCCGCTACCGTCCCGTCACCCCGGTTGGCCAGAAACTGTGGAGCGAGCATGTCCGCGCGGCGGAAACCGCGTTGAACCACGTCAAGCAGCCATACGACGCGCTGAACTATGGCAAGCGGCAAGTCCAGGATACGCTCGATCGCTTCCTGAATCCGCCGCAAGGCGCGTTGGTGCATTGGTCCGCGCTGATCGCCGCGTACGCGATCGGGGCGGCGGCCCTGTTCGGCGGGATGGCGTGGCGGCAAGAACGCAAGCGCCGGGAGGCGGGCGGCAAACGGGGGGCATGGCTCGACGGGTATGTGGCGGCAAGCCCGTGGCTGATCGGATTCATCGTGTTTGGCGCGGGGCCGATTCTGTTTTCAATCATCATCAGTTTTTGCCAATACGACGTGCTCAATCCGGCGCGCTTCGTCGGATTCGACAATTACGTCTCCTTGCTGGGCCGGCATTACGACGATGTCATCGGCGCGACGGTCTGGAACGACCCTGTGTTTTGGAAGAGTCTGGGCAACACGCTGTTCATGGTGATCGGCGCGCCTCTCGGGATTGCGCTGGGGCTCGCGATTGCCTTGCTGCTCGACACAAAAGTCCGCGGGCTGCACATCTACCGCACCATCTACTACTTGCCCGCGATCGTGCCGGCAGTCGCCAGCTTCATTCTGTGGCTGTGGATTCTCGATCCCACCCGCGGCATGCTCAACCAAGCCTTGGCGGCGTTCGGCGTTCACAATCCGCCGAATTGGCTGCAGGACCCCCTGTGGGCGAAGCCCGCGCTCATTCTTATGGGTCTGTGGGGCGTGGGCGCAGGGATGATCATTTGGCTGGCGGGCCTCAAGGACATCCCCGAATCCCTCTACGAGGCCGCCGAAATCGACGGAGCCAATCGCGTGCGGCGGTTTATTCACATCACCATCCCGCTGCTCAGCCCCTACATCTTCTTCAACCTGATCATGGGATTGATCGGCGCGTTTCAGGTGTTCGAGGCCGCCTTCATCATGACCGACGGCGGCCCCGCCGACGCGACGCTATTCTACGCGTATAAGCTGTTCAACGAAGCTTTCCGCTTCTTGAACATGGGCGTCGCCAGCGCCATGGCCTGGCTGCTGTTCATCGTCGTATTGTTGATTACGCTCCTTCAACTCTGGCTCGGCAAGAAGTGGGTGCATTACGGCGGCTAACCGCAGAATTGCAGACAAGATCAAGATGAGATTTTGGACAGGATTGACAGGATTCGGATTCGGAGAGGAACAAGACTTCTTCTTTCTTGAATCCTGTCAATCCAGTCAAAAAATCCCTATCGAAGAAGCAATTGCACGTTGCGTATGCACGGAGGGGAACCGGTGGCGCTGAAATCTCTATCCGCTTTTGAACGCATCCTTACCCATGCGATTCTGATGGCGGGATGCGCGGTGTTTGCGTTTCCATTTGTCTGGATGCTGAGCACCAGCGCGAAGGCGCCGCGCGAAATGGCGATCGATCGCATCCAACTGTTGCCGCAGAACGCGTACACGCAGGACGTTTCGCCGTATGTCGATGCGCGCGAATTCGGCGCGCCCCAGCGCCCGGACGGCGTGCCCAAAGACGTGTGGGCGGCGTGCGAGCCGGAGTTGCGCGCCTATCTCGAAGCGGTGGTCGCCGCGTGGAAACCTGAAACCGTCGGCGCGTCGGAGAATAGCGCGCCGCCGGCCATTCCCGATGCCGACGTCTACCGCGAGACAATGATCAATGGCTTGTTCGAACGCCTTTCGACCCAACTCAGCGACGACGCCCGGCAAACAGCCATCGCCGAAGAACGGCGTCTGCGCGAAGCGGCGGGACGCGTCGACACGGGAATCTCCGAGTTGGCGGCCGCGCTCAGTCCGGAAGCCGTGAACGTCGGCAAGCAGGCCGTGTGCGACAACGCGAAGACGCTGATCAACGAAGAGGCGTTGCGCGACACCTTCGACCAATGCTACCGGAGATTCTGTCTCGGTCTGATGCGCGTTCTGACGCAAGATTACCGGAACGTTCCTTTCTACTCCGGCAACGAATGGGAGACCGCCGAGTCCGGCCTTGTCGCACTCGCGCCGCGCAACGAAAAAGGCCAGCCCTTGCAAGAAGCGCGGATCGATTTTTTGCGCAACCAGGACCCGGTCGCCTTTCGCCTCACGCCTGACCTTGCCGGAGCGGGCCTGAAACCCGGAGACATCAAACGCTTGTATGTGTCGTATCGGGGCGATGCGGCGTGGTCGCGCATCGCATTCAGCGTCATTCGCGACGGCCAGATGTATCGCACGCGCGACGCCGCATATCTTTACGAGCGCGACTGGTTCGAGCAGGAACTCATCTGGCCGCAGGACGACGCCGACCCCTATGCCCGCCGGACGTTCATGGTCCTCGAATCCGTCGGTCCCGCGCCCGCCGGGTCGCCGCCGTTTTCCGTCACGGTCAGCCTCACCCCAAACACCCCTGTGGGCGCATGGGCGGCCAAACTCTTGCGCAACTATCGCCTCGCCTTCAACGAAGTGCCCTACGCACATTACGTCATGACCAGTTTCTCGCTGGCGATCCTCACGATTTTGCTGGCGATTTTCTCGTGCACGCTATCGGGCTATGCGTTCGCGCGGCTCGATTGGCCCGGACGCGACCTTTGTTTCGGCATTCTGCTCGCCACGATGATGATCCCGCCGCAAGTCACGATGATCCCCAGTTTCCTCGTGATGCGCCACCTCGGCTGGTACAACACCCTCTTGCCGATCTGGGCGCCGTCCGCGTTCGGGTCCGCGTTCTTTATTTTTCTAGTCCGCCAATTCCTCAAGAACGTCCCCAGGGACCTCGAAGAGGCCGCCCGGATGGACGGCTGCGGATTCCTGCGCGTCTACTGGCACGTCATGTTGCCGCTCGTGAAGCCGACGATTGCCACGATCGCGATCTTCACCTTCATGGGCAGTTGGAACAATTTCATGGGCCCGCTCATTTTCGTCAACGACGAACGCCTCTTCCCTCTTGCGCTCGGGCTGTTTAAATTCAACCTCCGCAGCGGCGGCGACGTCGGCCTCATGATGGCCGGCGCCTTCCTCATGACCCTCCCCATCATCGCCCTCTTCTTCTTCGTCCAACGCTACTTTATCCAGGGCATCAGCCTGACGGGCACGAAGGAGTAAGCGCCCTCGAGGCGCGACTTGTCGCCGGCATGCCTGGCGGAAATGCCCTTACAACAGGGCTTGTGCATGGAATATGCGGCCATGGCGGTCCTAAAAACCGTTTGCGCAGGAGGTGCGGTCCCTCCTGCGCAAAACCAATTGACGCTATTGCTCTGGCGAAACGCGTTTGCGCTTCGTTATTTCTCGCCCGGCTTTGGCCCCCCGAAACAGTAGTGGGCATGCGCCGGATTCATTGGCTTCGCGAGAAGCCCGACCGCGACGATGACAATGGCGGAGATGGGCAATCCGATGAACAACGGATCGACATTGCTCCACGTCACGCTCCATCCTTCAGGCACCAACGTCGCCTTGCCAAAAAGGGCCTTGCAGATGCCGACGCCGCCGGCGGTCTTGCCGTTGACGAAGAGAAGCCAGAAAGTGCTGACGGCGAATCCGACCAATACCGACGAGATGGCCGCGGCGCGGCTCATGCGTTTCCAGAACAGGCCGGCGATGAAGACCGGCAGGAACGACGCGGCGCACATGCCGAAGAACACCGCCGTGGCGATGGCGACGATGTTGTCGCCCGCGATTTTGCCCAGCACGAGCGCCACGATGAGACCGACGCCAACGCCCAGACGGGTGACGGTGATGCTGCCCTTGGTGTGTTTATGGGTGAATTGCTCGCACACGTCGCGGCCGATCGCCGTTCCGATGGTGTGGAACTGGCTCGACAGGGTGCTCATGGCCGCCGAAAGCAAGGCCAACAGAAACACCACGCCAAACCAGCGAGGCATGGCGCTCGCTACGTACGTGGGAATGATGCTGTCCACATTGCCTTGCATCGCGGTGGCGTTGGTGACGCTGCGCGCGATCGAGATGAGACCGGGCCGCACGATGTCGAGTCCGTTCGGTCCCGCGCCCCGCTCGATTTTCATCGCGGGCGTCGCGAGAACGTAGTGGGGCAGCGTGGCGGCGCTCTCCCAGGGCAGCCGGTAACTGACAAATGCCTTGGCGCGGGCTTTCACGTCCTCCGGGGCGTTCGCGTCGACCGGCTTGAGCTTGGCCTTTCCGTCGGGGCCGGGATCGAACATGGCCTTTTCATCCAGGATTTGGCAGACGATGGCCTCTTTTTGCGCGAAGTAGACGTTGGACAGGGCGCCGATCGTGAACGCGACGCCGGTCATGAGAAGGATGAATACGCCGCCTACGGGGACGGCCCGGTTGAGCGCCTGCTGGGATTTGACCGTCATGAAACGCACGATGAGCTGGGGCTGCGCCAGCACGCCGATGCCCACGCCCATGATGATGGTGCTGACCATGATCCACCAAAGATCGTATTGATCGGGGGGGCGCGGCGTCGCCGGGCCCGGCATGGGAACGCTGGACCAGCCGAATAGCGGCATGGAGGTCCAGCCCTGATGCCCCATCGCTTGAAGGGGCTTGGGAACGCTGCCGCCCATGTCCGTCAACGCCTGGTGCGCCGCGACAACGCCGCCGAGTTCGGCGTAGCAGCCGATCACGAGGATGGTCATGCCAAAGATCATGATGACGGCCTGGAGGGCGTCTGTCAGCATGACGCCTTTGAGCCCTCCGGGGATGACGTAGGCCGCCACGATAAGCGCGAAGATGTAGAGCGCAATGTCGGGGCTGACGTGGAAGGCCGTCGCGATGAACTCCGCGCCGCCCTTCATGACAGCCATGGCATACAGCGGCATGAACACGAAGATGACAAGCGCCGAGAAAATGTGCAGGAACTTGCTATCGAAACGCTTTCCGAGAAACTCGGGGAAAGTGTGTACGTCCAGGTGATGGCCCATGCGGCGCGCGCGCCCGCCGAAAAAGACGAAGGCGATGAAAATGCCCACGAAGATGTTCAAGACCGTGAGCCAGAGAAGGCCCATGCCGAAATTGGCGGCGACGCCGCCAAAGCCGACGATGGCCGAAGTGCTGATGAATGTCGCGCCATACGACAACGCCATGATGACGGGATGCGCTTGGCGCCCGGCGACGAGATAGTCTGCGGCGGTTTTGGTTTGGCGGTAGCCCCTAAATCCGAGATAGGCCGTCAACAAAAGATACGCAATGACTAATACAATGGTCAGCAGATCCATTTCCCTTGCCCTCCGGCCAGAGGAACCCCCCTACTGCTGGCTCTCTTTGGCTTTTTCCCCCAGGATGTTCTGGTTGTTTTTTCGCCGTTCCTTCTCAAAACGCATCGTTGTTCGGGAGAATGCGCGCCCCTAGAGCGCCTCTTCGATTTCCTCTTTCTCTTCCTTTGCCCAGTGAATATCCTCGGGCTTGATGGGTTCGTCGCCCTTGTTCCACGTCAGGGCTCCGTAGATCACGCACAGCAACGCGCTGCCCACCATCAACACATACGCCAAAAACACCCATTTGTCCTGAATTCCCAACATGATGCGGCCCTCCGAGGTTGCGATGAACATGTGGACGTATCGCCTTTTTCCCGTTTGGCATGTCCCCCGCGAGGAGTATAAGGACGCCACGCGGCTGGGTCAAGCGATCGATCGCGTCGGCCCGATGGACCGATGCTCTCTGCGCTTCTCGCGCGCACGGGCGTCTTTACATCGCCCTGTCCGATATGATACTCCTCGGTCCTCTTGTTTTTGGAAATGCGGCGGGCTTTGGCTGGGGCGCGCCGCGGCAGGGCGCCGGCGCCGGCGAGGCGAGTCTCGCACGGCCAGCGCCGGGCAGGGAGATACACCACTCGTGAACACGTATGCGTCGATATCCGCGCCGATTCTTGCCGCCTTCCCTGGGCTGACCCCTGGCGATCTCATCTATACGGCGCCGCCCAAGCCCGACATGGGCGATCTGGCCTTGCGCACGTTTGAGGCCGCCAAGAAGCTGGGGATGGCCCCGCCGCAGCTTGCCGCGGCAATCGCCGAGAAAGCCGCCTTCGGCCCGGAAGTGCGCGATGCGTTCGTGGCGGGTCCGTATCTCAACTTCCGCCTTGATCGAGGCGCGTTGGGCCGAGGCATCGTCGCCGCCGTGTTCGATCAGGGCGCCCATTACGGTTCGAACGCCTCCGGTCGCGGCAAGCGCGCCCTAATCGAGCATACCAGCATCAATCCCAACGCCAGCCCGCATGTGGGCCGCGCGCGCAACGCCATGATCGGCGACGCCTTGGTGCGTCTGCTGCGCTTCGAGGAATACGACGTCGAGGTTCATTATTACGTCAACGACATGGGACGCCAGATCGGACTGCTCGTGCTCGTGTGCGAAGACCCGGCCTCGATGACCTTCGATCGCATGCTCGATGCGTATGTGCAGGCGAATCAGCGCGCCGAAGCGGACCCCGAATTCGCCGAGGCGGGGTATGCCCTGCTCGCAAAAATGGAAGAAGGCGACGCCGCGACGAAAGAGAAGTTTCATGCGGTGACGGACCTGTGCTTGCAGGGGCAGCTCGCGGTGTTGGCGCGGCTGGGCATCTCGTATGACTGCTTCGATCGCGAATCGGATTTTGTCCGAGACCCGCGGCTCGACTCGGTGCTCGAAGCATTGCGCGCCCAAGACGCCGTGTTCGTCGATGAAGACAAGCGGCTCGTGGTCGATCTCGGCAAGATAGGGCATGCTCATCCCGAGGGCCGCTATTTCGTGCTGATGCGGGCGAACGGAAGCTCGATGTACGGCTATCGGGATATTGCCTATTCCATCGAGAAAATGGAACGCGCCGCCGATCTCAATCTCATGGTCCTGGGCGAAGACCATAAACTCTATGCGCAGCAAATCGAGTTGATCCTCAAGGCGGCGGGATTTCCCGCAGCGGAAGCCGTGTATTACTCGTACATCCTGCTGCGCGAAGGCAAAATGTCCACACGCCAGGGCAAAGTCGTGCTGCTCTCCGAGTTCCTCGACGAAGCCCAGGCGCGCGCCGCCGAAAAAGTCAACGAGCAGTGCCGCGACTTGCCGCCCGAAGAACGCCGGGCCATCGCGGAAAAGGTGGCCGTCGCCGCCGTGCGCTTCGCCATCCTGCGCGTCGGCCCCAACAAAAACGTCATTTTCGATTGGGAAACAAGCCTGTCTTTCACCGGCGACACCGGGCCGTATATCCAGTACTCCTGCGCGAGAATATCGTCGATCCTGCGCAAATTCGGCGAGGTCCCGCGGGAGATCGCGCCGGATTTTCCGATCGCGACCGACGCCGAATGGGCCCTGCTCGGCAAAATCGCCTCGTTCGACGAGACCGTTGCGATGGCCCTCGAAGAGCGCACGTGCGCGCCCATCGCCCAATTCGCGCTCGACGCGGCGCGGCTGTTCACCTCGTTCTACCACGAATGTCCCGTGCTCGACGCCGCCACCCCGGCGCAGCGCGTCGCCCGCGCCCAACTCTGCGCCGCGACGCGCCAGGCGCTCGAAAACGCCCTGGCCTTGCTCGGCATTCACGCACTGGAACGAATGTGATGGCTTTGCCAATCCAAGCCGACCGTTTTCGTTAAGCTCTTCCTTTCTGTCCGCGCGATGTCTTGCCCGAGCGACGCGGCGGATCGGGCGCGGGCGGGCTATCGGGGCAATCGGGCGCGGCATCGCTTGCGGCCATCTCGCGTCGCTGGAGCCATTCGCTCGGGATTTCGAGCACGAACCGGCTTGTCTTGGTCCGGTGGGTCCGGCCATGACGCCCGCGCGACAACGCCTCGAACAGCGTCACATGCCGTTGGCCGCGGGTGAGGGCAACATAGAAGAGACGGCGTTCCTCTTCGATGCCTTCGGGGCCGAGACATTTCTCGTGCGGCATCAGCCCTTCCTCCGCCCCCACGACAAAAACGAACGGGAATTCGAGGCCTTTGGCGCTGTGGACCGTCATCAACGTAACGCCCGAACTCCGGCGCTCCTTCTTCGAGAACCGGTCGTCGCCGCCCGCCAACGCGCTCTGGTCCAAAAACGCGCCCAGCGACGCCCCGGCATTTTTGCCCGCGAACTCGGCGATGGCATCGAGCGCCGCCTCGACATTGTTCCACCGCACAAACGCCTGCTCGTCCGTCTTGGAGGTCCGCTGCAACTCCTTGCGATAGGCGATTCGCTCCAACAACGATTCGACGATCACGCTAAGGGGCTCCTTTCCCGCCCGGAGACGGTCGCGATGGTCGCGCAACGCGCTTAGCAGTTCCTGGATGCCATGCCGCGCCTCGGCGGAGACCAGGCCGCGCCGCAACGCCTCGCCCACGCCCTTCACGAATGGCAGGGACTCTTCGCGGCAGAGGTAGTGGATGCGATGGAGCGTGGCGTCGCCGATGCCGCGGCGCGGCACATTCACGATGCGCAGGAACGACGCCTCGTCGCGCGGGTTCGCCAGCGCCTTGAGATAGGACACCACATCCTTGATCTCGCTCCGCTCGAAGAAATCCTGCCCGCCGACCACGACGTACGGGATGCTCGCCTGACGGAGCGCGATTTCGATCGGGCGCGACTGCGTGTTTGATCGATACAGAACGGCGAAGTCCTTGTACGCGGCCCCGGTCTTCCGACGCACCATTTCGAGCCACTGCACGACCGTCTGCGCCTCGTGATCGTCATCGCCCGTGACAACCCAGTCGATCGCGCGGCCCTTTCCCAGCGCGCTCCACAAGCGTTTGGGATGCCGCGCTGCGTTGTGCGCGATGACCGCATTCGCGGCGTTCAAAATGGTCTCCGTCGAACGATAATTCTGCTCCAAGGCCACCACCGTCGCGCCCGGAAATTCCCGCTCGAAATCCAGGATGTTGCGCGGTTCGGCCCCGCGCCATCCGTAAATGGATTGGTCGTCGTCGCCGACCACGCACACGTTGCGATGCTTGCCGCCCAACGCCTTCACGAGTTCGAGTTGCACGCGGTTGGTGTCCTGAAACTCATCCACCATGATGTAGCGAAAACGGTCTTGGCATTGACGCAGAACCCCCGGATGCGTGCGCCACAAGCGGAGCGTCAACGCGAGCAGATCGTCGAAATCTACGCTGTTGGCGGCGCGCAGGGCCGACTGATACCGGTCGTACACCTCGCCAAACCATTCGCGGTAGTGCGCGCTCTTGCCGGCGTCCGCGACGGACGGCGCCGCGTCCTCGATGTTGCGGGCGGCATTTTTCAGCGATCCGATGGCTCCCAGCAGCAGGTCCGCGTCGAAACGCTGCTTCGTCGATCCGTCGAGGTCCTCCAACACGCGCCGCATCAGAACGCGTGCGTCGCTTTCCGTCGAGATCGTGAAATCGCGCCGGTAGCCCAAGTGCGCGATGTGTTCGCGCAGCACGCGCACGCAAAACGAATGAAACGTCGATATCGCAATCTCCGCCGCACGTTCCTTGCCCACCAACGCGCCCACGCGCTCGCGCATTTCCTCGGCGGCCTTGTTGGTGAAGGTGACGGCCGCAATTTCGCAGGGGCGCGCCAAGCCCCGCGCCAGCACGTGCGCAATGCGCCGCGTGATCACGCGCGTCTTGCCGCTGCCGGCGCCCGCCAACACCAGGACGGGCCCGTCGGTTTGGCAGACAGCCCGGCGCTGTTCGGGGTTCAAGCCTTGCAACAAAGGGGAATCCATGCTCATGGAGTTTTCCTGGATGTCAGAGGCGTTCCGATCGAAAAAAGCGCGTGATTGTAGCAGCGGGCCGCGCCGCTGTCCAGGAATCTTCCGCGCGCCGCGGAGGCTCCACGACGGCGCGAAGCGAAAGTTGACTTTGCCCCATAAATACGCTATGGTGCCCTGCTTTTGTTCGAGCGGCGGGGGCGCTGTTCCCGTTCGCGAGGGTGCTGTTGAACGAGGGATCAGGCCGGCGTCGGCCCGAAAACCAGCAAGCTAAGGATGGGGAAACAATAGGGTTATGGCCAGGTATAAGGGACCCAAACACAAGTTGTGCCGTCGGTTGGGAAGTTGCATCTGGGGCGACAAGACATGTCCGTCCATCAAGCGCCCGTTCGCGCCCGGACAACACGGCGAGAACATGCGGCGAAAAATGTCGGTGTACGGGCAGCAACTGCTCGATAAACAGAAAATTCGCATGCACTACGGCTTGCTCGAACGGCAGATGCGCCGCACCTTCGCGAATGCCCAGCGCATGGGCGGCGTCACCGGAACCAACCTGCTGATGCTGCTGGAGTCGCGGCTGGATTCGATCGTGTATCGGTTGGGCTTCGCGAATTCCATGCGCGCCGCACGCCAACTCGTGACGCATTGCCACATCCTGGTCGACGGCGAGAAAGTCGACAAGCCGTCGTTTCAGGTGAAACCCGGCATGACGGTCGCGATTCGCGAAAAAAGCCGTAAAATTCCCATGATCATGGACGGGGCGGAAAATCCCCCGCCCGCCTTGCCCGAATACCTCGAACGCGCACCCAAGTCGTACGAGGGACGCATGACCGCCACCCCGAATCTGGAAACCATACCGTTCAAGGCGGAGACGGCGGGCATCATCGGTTTCTATTCCCGCTAGGCCATGCGGCTTGGGCGGATGAGCATCGGAACGGGCCCCGGCATCGGGGTCCGTTCTTTTTCCTGCCGCTCGCGAAAAGCCCGCTTTCGTTTCCCGACCTCGATCTCATTACGGCGTTTTTCGTGAAAAGTTTGACGCATGCCGCCGCCTTTGGTATCGTTTCGGTCCTGCGTAGCGCGTTGCGGGATCGGTTTCGCGCCGGCCGTGCGAAAGTGTGGATGACGCCATCGTGAAATACACCCTGATAGGCGGTTTTGTCTTCATGACCCTGCTGTCGATGTTGGCGGCTTACTGGAAGCCCGCCCGCATCGATGATCGCATCGAATTGGTCTGGGTGACGGACGACGCCCCGACCCGCCGCGAGACAATCGCCCTGTTCAACAGCATGAACGAAACCTATCGGGTCGTCCTTGACGCCCAAAACGGCACCACCGAAAAAATCATCGTGCAATCGATCGCGGGCGTGGGGCCGGACTTGTTTGATTGCTACGACACTTCCGGCCTGACCGCGTTTATCAAGGCGGACATCGCCTACGATTGCACCGACGATTTTCAGCGCCTGGGCATCGATTTGAGCGAGACGTGGCCATGCCTCAAGCCGACGTATGAGCTCAACGGGCGCATCTATGGCCACCCGGCCAACGTCAGCGCTCCGGCGATGTGGTACAACAAGCGGATGTTCGACGAAGCGGGCGTTCCGTATCCAACGCCGGATTGGACCTGGGACGATTTTCTGGCCATCGCCCAACGGCTGACCCGGCGCGATGCGCATGGGAGGCCCGTGCAATTCGGTTTCCTCGGCCCATACGACCCGAATGAGTATCACCTCTTCTGGCATCAGTGGAACGCGCCGATGTACAACGAGGCGGGCACGCGCTGCATGTTGGACCAGCCGCAGGCCGGCGCGGCGGTTCAGTTCATGCAGGACATCATCTACAAGCATCGCGTCATGCCGAGTCTTTCCGACGAGTTCTCGATGGCCGCTT
>ERZ795049.5070-NODE-5070-length-12444-cov-5.840342_pt1 | contig 12444 bp, 8 predicted proteins | sample MGYA00375133_ERZ795049 | MGnify/ENA primary metagenome ERZ795049 (study PRJEB30178, sample SAMN05720147) | activated sludge metagenome | isolation source: anaerobic digester from wastewater treatment plant | place: Japan | collected 2015-04-20 ...
TGCCTGTCGTGCTTCCTCACATGTCTCAATCCCCTATCCAGCGGGGATGGCTTTGTGGCGATGCCCAGCAAGATCGAGGTCACGGCCCCCAAGAAGTCTCAATCCCCTATCCAGCGGGGATGGCTTTGTGGCCCATCGAGGTCGTCGCCACAGCCGGCAAGGTCGAGAGTCTCAATCCCCTATCCAGCGGGGATGGCTTTGTGGCCAAGGAAAATGGAAGTAAAACATTCATCCCAGGCAGGTCTCAATCCCCTATCCAGCGGGGATGGCTTTGTGGCCAAATCTCGTCGTCCTGACCACGCTCTGCGTGGTCGTCTTGTCTCAATCCCCTATCCAGCGGGGATGGCTTTGTGGCCGCCCCGCCGACCAAGGCACCGGCCACCCCTGCCCCGACGGTCTCAATCCCCTATCCAGCGGGGATGGCTTTGTGGCCCCGGATCTGAGAGAACCGGTTGAGGGCGATGGTAAAGTCTCAATCCCCTATCCAGCGGGGATGGCTTTGTGGCACGCGCCGCCTGGCAGAGACCGTGACGCAGCCGGGACTCGTGTCTCAATCCCCTATCCAGCGGGGATGGCTTTGTGGCCAGGCTGCCCTGCGCGATGGCGCGAGTTATCTGATTGTCTCAATCCCCTATCCAGCGGGGATGGCTTTGTGGCGTCCACAGCTCTTAGGCGGAGAGAGTGCCAACACGGCCGCGTCTCAATCCCCTATCCAGCGGGGATGGCTTTGTGGCAAGGTAGCAATCAGCCGGGCAGGAAGGTGTATGTGCAGGAGGTCTCAATCCCCTATCCAGCGGGGATGGCTTTGTGGCTGTCAGCCAGGTTGACCGGTGTTATCTCGACCAAGCTCGTCGAATCGCCGGTTTTCGCCTGCTTGCACCGGGCTCGCGAACCACTCGACAACTTGACGAATAAACGTACCAAATGGCCGGGCGCTGCGGCTCGAATGGCGCTTGGCCGCCATGCCCACTTCCTGCGGTGCCGCCGGTGCGGCATTTGCCCTTGACGTGCATTATCTGCCATAATGGTGTAGATGTCAAACTCTGCACGAGCTGCTGCTGCGAGGTGAACATGGACGCGCATGAGCCCGATGGGGCGGCGCGGCTCTTCCTGGCCTGGGCGGAGAGGGTGCTCCTGGCGGCACGGCGCGCCGCGCTGCCGCTGGGCCGGGGCGGCAGGCTGTCGCGCGCCGGCCTGCGGGCGCTCGATGGCGACGCCGGCGAGCCTCGCACGGCCGCGCCGGAGTTCGTGGCCGCGCTGATGCCTGCGCTGCTGAGCGATCTGCACCTGCTCGAGCCGCGGCGCGAGGGCCTGGTAGCCACGCCCCTGGCCCGTGCCTGGCTGGCCCAGCCGCCAGGCCGGCGCTTGCTCGACCTCTTTAGGGCCTGGACCGGCACGGCCCTGCGGTGCGAGACTGCCGGCTCGCGGCGCCGGCGAGATGGGCCGCAGGCAGAGGGTCTGAGGGACCTCCCGCGCCGCCGCGAGGCCTGCCTGGCCTGGCTGAAGGGCACCGCGGAGGGCGAGTCCCTGCCTGCTGACGCACCGCAGGCTGCCGCTTTCAGGCTGATGCTGTGCGGCCCACTGCGCTGGCTTGGCGTCGTTGAGCCGGTGGAGGACGGCGACGCCGGCTTCCGCGTGACGCCGGCCGGCGCCTGCCTGCTCGCCGGCATGCCGCCACCGTGGCCGCGGGCTGTGCTGCGGCCGTGGTCGCTCGACGACGACCTGGCCCTGGCGCTGCCTGAGCCGGCCTGCCCCTCTCTGCTTTTCGACCTGGAGGCGTTTGCCGACTGCCTGGTGCGCCCGTGTCGTTACCACGTGTGCGCCCAGTCGATCGCCCGTGGCCTCGCCCGCGGGCTGACGGTCTCGACTATGGTGCAGGTGCTGGAGCAGGGCTGCGCTGCGCCGCTGCGCCAGCCGCAGGTCCGCCGGCTGCGCGCGTGGGGCGCCCAGGCGAGCGAGGTGAGCTATCTGCGTGGCGTCATCCTGCAGACGGGCACCGCTGAGCAGATGCGCCTGCTCTACCGCCAGGGGCGTACGCGCCGCCACCTGGCCCGCCTGCTCTCACCGCGCCATGCGCTGGTGCGCCCGGGAGCGGAATTGCGGCTGGCGCGTCTGCTGGCGCGGCGCGGGCACTGCGGGCCGCTGGCCACCCTGCCGCCGCGCGAGCCCGCGTCGCAGGGGCACCCCCTGGCAGGCTGGACGGCGGCGGCCGCGGTGTACCTGGCCCTCTCCGCTCGTCACGACCTCCCCGCGCTCCTGGATGCTGAGGCCGTCGACCTGGCGCGGCAGGCGCTGGCCCCACACGAGCAGCGCTTGGTCGACGAGGCGGTGCGGCGCGCCATGGAGGTGCTGGCGCCGGCCGCGCCCACGGCCACCGCGGCCGGTGAGGATGGCTCCGAACAGCCCGGCAATGCAGCCGCCATTGCCGGCGACGTCGAGTGGGCCATCACCCACGGGCGCCCGCTGCGCCTCTGGTACGACACCGGCGGCACTGGGAGCGTGATGCCGCGCGTGGTGGAGCCGCTGCTCGTGGACCGCCGGGGCTTGCACACCTACCTCACCGCCTTCTGCCGCGAGCGCGGCGACGAACGCGTCTTCCGCCTTGACCGCATCCGGCGCAGTGAGCGTATCGACGACGGCTAGCAGCCTGTCGGAGAAGACTACGCCCCGCGGGTGACCGGGTTATGCGCCCCGTGCCCTGCACGAGGCACGAGCCCGGTATGGGCCCTTTTTGGGGGGTTTTTCGGGTTGGCTGGCCCAGCCGGCTGCCCCTGGCGCCCCGCGGGGCGCCAGGGGCAGCCGGCTGGGCCAGCCAACCCGAAAAACCCCCTCCTGGATCAAAGCCGGACAGTGGCGGAGCACAGTGCCCGGCTGCTACCAGGATGCTGAGGGTGGCGGGATGGTTCTCCGGCAATCTGCTAGTGCAGGTAGAGCAGCGCCTCGCGCGTCAGCGGCCGGCCGCCCAGGCAGAGCACCCGCTTGACGTCGTCGGTGCAGAGCGAGTAAAAGCGCACCGAGTCGTCGCGCGGCGACATCAGCTTCTTGAGCCGGCCGCACAGCTCCTTCAGTTGCGGGGCGGTGAGGTTGCACTCGAACACGCTGTATTGCACGCGCGTGCCAAAGCTCTCCATGAGCTTGAAGATGCGGCGACGGCGGCGGTCGTCGCTGATATCATAGCTGACGACAATGAACACTCTCCCCCCTAACGGACGAGCAGCGGCTGGTAGCGTGCCTGCTGGCCCAGGATGCAGCGCGCCGCCTGCCGCGTCTGCAGCTCCAGGCAGCGCAGGTAGGTGGTGGTCTCGCCGCTGGGTGGGTACACCAGCGTCGCTGCCAGGCGCCTCTCGAAGGCGGTGAGAAAGCGCGCGCGGCCGGCGTCGCCCAAGAGCACGCCCTTGTCTTTGACGGGCCGAAAGTCACCGGCCGTGAGCACGCGGTGGTTCACCAGGTCGAGCACCAGCGAGTCGACGACGATGGGCCGGAACTCTTCCTCCAGGTCCAGCGCCAGCGACGGCCGGCCATAGTCGAGCACGTGGAACACGCCCAGGTAGGGGTCGAGCCCCACAATGCCCACGGCGCCCAGAATGCGCTGCAGGAGCAGGGTGTAGCCAAAGCTCAGCAGCGCATTCACCGGGTCGGGCGGCGGATAGTAGGCGCGCCGGGCAAAGCCCAGGTCCTGGCGCAACAGGCGGCGATAGGCGCCAAAGTACAGCGCCGCGGCCTGGCCTTCGAGCCCGCGCAGCACGTCCGCGTCGCCGGCGCCGTCGATGCGCTCCATCATGCGCGCGATGCCCTCCGCCGCGGCCTGCGCCCAGGCCTCGCTGCCGCCATGGCGCAGCACGAGCACGCGCTGGTTGTGCAGCTTGCCGCGCACCAGCTCGCGCGCCAGCGCCAGGCTGCGCGCCGTGTCGGCCACCAGCAGCGCCTGCTCGAAGCGCAGCCGGCCAAAGCCCGTCTCCTGCCCGCGCATACGCGCCACAAAGCGCCCGCTCTTGCCCGCCAGGTAGACGACGTCGATGCCGCGGCTCGCCAGGGCAAAGAGCGCCGGGGTGGTGACGCGCACGCCCCGGCCCATGACCACCACCTGGTCCACCTTGAGCAGCGGGATCGCCTCCACCACCCGCTCGTCGCGCGTCACCACCAGCCGCTCGCCGTCCTTCTGCAGCGCCGTCCCTGGCTCGCTCAGGTAGAGAGTCGCCATCTCATCCCTCCTATAGACCTGATACGGCGATTACCATGGCGGGAAGGCAATAGGCAATAACCCAGCCAGACGCCTGCCCATACCCACGCGTGGGGGCCCCCCTGCCGTTCCCCCTGCGAGGGCGACTTGGGTTGGCTAGAACACCGGTCAAGTATTCGTATAGACGACGTAGCCTAGCCCCCCTTGACCGCCGCAGGCGGCTTCGTGGGCGTCGGAGGGCGACGATTCGGCCGTCTGGGGCCAGGCGCAGGAATACTTGACCGATGATCTAGTCGTGCCGCGAGGCGTTCCTTGCTCCTCTCCAAGCGGAAGGCGCCTCGTACTGCAACCGTGCCTGTCTGGGCTGGTGCCCGATCCGGCACAACGCTTCGCGCATTACCGGAACGGAGCTTTTGGCGGGGTTTTTTTGGCGTGTTGGCCAGAGCCGTGGCCGCCCCATGGGCGGCCACGGCTCTGGCCAACACGCCAAAAAAACCCCTTCCGGGCCAGGGCCGGGCGCCCGAAAGCATGTGCCCGCGTGGGTTTGCCCGCGCCCAAGGGGCGGATGCGGAGCGTGTCAGCCGGCAGCTATCTGGATGACCTGCAGTAGCAGCGCCAAGCACGACCGTAGCACCAAATGCTTCCAACTCGATTGTGCGATATCGCGCTGCCACCATCCACTCACGCTGGGGCTTGGCCCGCAGGTGTCCGGCCCTGGCATGAGCAGACGGTAGCCACGTCGTATCGCACAATCATTGCTCAGCAGCCGCCCAAGCGCTCGCCCAGGAACTCAAAGCCGTGTGACCACTGCACCAGCGCCGACTTGTCGGCGTTGACCGTCAGCCGCAGCCGGCCGAGCGCTTCGCTGCAGGTCCAGCGGGCGCGGCGCGCCTCGGCCTCGGTGGGGCAGGAGACGGCCAGGTCATCGACATAACGCACCAGGTGCAGCCCCGCCTCCGTCATCTCGATATCGAAGGTGTGCAGGTAGAGGTTGGTCAGCAGCGGCGAGAGGGCCGAGCCCTGGAGCACGCCTACCCCTGGCGCACGGCGCGCGTTGCTTATGGCCCGCCACACCAGGGGTGCCGCCACTGCGGCCGCCGCCAGCCCCACGCCGCCGATGAGCCCGGCCTTGCTCACCAGGAGGCTGCGCGCCACCGGCCAGACGCGGCGGGCGCGGCGCAGTGCTGGCCCGGCCAGGCCCACGCCCAGCATCAACAATTCGCTGCCCACCTGGCGGCGTGCCGTCTGCTCATAGGTGGCGTATTCGTACTCGTCGGGCGGGTAAGGGGTGCCGTGCGGGCCGGCCAGGCTGCGCGCCAGGCCCTGCACGCGCTCCCAGGGGCTCTGGCGCTGCCCTTCGCCGGCCCCCGCCGGTTCCCCGCCGGCCTGTCGCCCTTCATCGCTCTGGCCGATCATGCCGCCGGCGAGCCATTGTTCGATCAGGCGCAGCAGCCGCCGGTCGCCGACGTGGCGCTGCAGCGCACCCAGCAGCAGGCCGTGATCGAGGCGGTCGAAGCAGGCCTCGATATCGGCCAGCACGGCCCAGGTGTCGCCGCCCTCGCGGTAGGCCAGCAGCGCCTCCACAGCATCGCGCCCCGAGCGCCCCGCGCGGAAGCCGTAGCTGCAGGGCAAAAAGACGTCATCGAGCCGCGGCGCCAGCACCTGGTGCACCGCCCGCTGCGCCACCCGATCGCGCACGGCCAGGATGCCGATGGTGCGCCGCCCGCCGTTGGGCTTGGGGATGGCTATCCAGCGCACCGGCACCGGGGCGTAGCTGCCGCGAACGATCTCGTCGGCCAGCCGACCCAGCTCGACCTCCAGCGTGCGCTCGAACGCCGCCACCGAAACGCCGTCGCGCCCCTGCGAGAAGGGCCGCACCGGCACCGCCACGTTACGCCGCACCTGGCGCCAGGCGCGCATCAGGTTATCGCCCGCCGCCACCTCGCCGATGAGAGACCCCCTGCCGTCCATCGTGCCCTCCTCGTCTCTTCAGTGGGGCAATCTTCCTAGCCCGCCGGTCCGCGCCCCCTGCCCGTGGGGCAGGCTTTCCACCTTGCCCATCCCGTGGGGTGGGCTTTCCAGCCCGCCCACCCTGTGGGGCAGGCTCTCCACCCTGCCCACCCCGTGGGGCGGGCTTTCCAGCCCGCCCACCCTCTAGGGCGGGCTTTCCACCTTGCCCACCCTGTAGGGTGGGCTTTCCAGCCCGCCCATCCTGTAGGGTGGGCTTTCCACCTTGCCCACCCTGTAGGGTGGGCTTTCCAGCCCGCCCACCCGCACCCCCTGCCTTGCGCAGCGCCTCGACCCCCTGCGCATCCGCCAGGCCGTTCTCCTCGCGCGCCACATGGTGGAACGACACCGCCCCCACCTGCCGCACCAACCGCGTCGCCTGCGCGTGCCAGCGCTGCAGCCGCGGCGAGGCCACATCGGCCCGCCCCGTCATCTGCGCCACCACCACCTGGCTGTCCATAAACACGTCGAGGTGCGTCGGGCGCAGCCTGAGCGCCTCGCCCAGCCCCAAGAGCAGCGCCGCATACTCGGCCTCGTTGCAGGTCATCGGGCCGGCCACCGCGTTCGCCAGCCGCAACACCCGATCGGCCTCGTCGCGGATCAGCGCGCCCAGACCCGTGCCTCCTGTGCCGTCGCCGATGGCCCCATCGGTGTAGAGCCTCAGGCGCCTGCGCCAGAACATGCCTCACCCCCCTCGATGCCGCGCGCCCAACCGCCAGTCGTACCCGGCCCACCGCCGGCTGTCATTGTCCCCAGCATACTGCCAAAGGCACAAAAAAAGCAGCCCACTTTCTGGGGTATCAGACCCCCCAGAAAATGGGCTGCTGCAACCGCCCGGCTCTGAGCCAGGAGGGGTTTGGGTGGGTTGGTTGGTCCTGCCTGCTGCCCCTGGCGCGCCCGCAGGCGCGCCAGGGGCAGCAGGCAGGACCAACCAACCCACCCAAACCCCCTATAGGGGCCCGCACCGGGGTAGCGCCTGGCGTGATAGCCGGTGGCCACCGCGGGCATCTCACTGCGACCGCCTCCCAGGGCCGAGAGGTCCAGGCGCGTTATCACCCCTCGCCCGGCTCGCCCTCCGCGCGCACCTCGTAGGCGCGCTGGCGTGGATTGGCTGCCGGCCCATCCTCGGCCACGCCCAGCACCTGGTAGATCTGCTTGATGTAGCCGCGCACCGTCTGCTCGCGCAGGTGCAGCTCTTCTGCGATCTCGCGCGCGCCCAGGCCGGCCTCGCACCACAGCCGCGCCACCTGCTCCAGGCGCGGCGTCAGCGCGGGTGTTGCTGGGGCGGCGACAATGCCGGCCGCGCCGGGCAGGTGCTGCACGCGGCCGAGCAGCGCGCGCGCCACCCCCGGCGTGAACACACAGCGGCCTGTGTGGGTGTCAAGCACCGCCTGGCAGATGCGCAGGCGCAACTCGTTCTTCCAGAGTACGCCGCAGGCCCCGGCGCGCACGGCGTCGAGCGCCAGCGCCTCGTCCTCTCGTGCCGAGAGGCCGAGCACGCGCGCCGCCGGCAGCAGCACCAGCAGCTCGGCGATGAAGGGCGTGGCGCTGAAGCCAGGCTGCTCGTAGGCCAGGTCGAGCAGCACCACGTCGGGCGCCGCCTCGCAGGCCCCACGGCGCACCAGCTCCAGCGCCTGCGCCGGACCCGCCGCGTCGCCCACCACGCGGATCTGCGAGTGCCGCGCCAGGCGGGCGACGAGGTCAGAGCGCGCGTAATAGTCGTCGTCGATGACCAAGACGCGGACCTCGCTCGCTTCTTCCATCGGCCCTCCTGGTATCCTGGCGGAGTCAACTCGCCCGCCTGAGCACTGGTGATGGCCGGGCGCCTGGCTGCGCTCTCACCCGGCTCTGGGCCAGGAGGGGGTTTGGGTGGGTTGGTTAGCCGCGCCGGCTGCCCCTGGCGCGCCAGGGGCAGCCGGCGCGGCTAACCAACCCACCCAAACCCCTCCTTATGGGGTCCATTCCGGTTGCGCGCGAAGCATCAACCCCGGTTGCTGCTTGGGTCTGGCCTGCTCCGATAGGCTGTTAGGCTTCGCCGTCTGCAGGCGTGGCGGCCATGTGGCTGGGCACGCGGCCGCCGGTGACCCGCTCGAACTCGTCGGCGCTGCCGGCGCCGGCAAAGTAGCCCGCGTCGTGCAGCAGCGCCGCACGCGCATAGCTCTGCAGGCAGCGTGCCTCGATCTCGACCGCATCGGTCGAGATCAGCCGCGCCACCGGCATCGCACCGCTGGTGACCGGCTCGCCGTTGGCGTCGAGCGCACAGCCGCCGCGGATGATGGCGTTCAGCACATCCTGCACCTGGCTCCGGCTCGCCGCCAGCCGCTCGGCCAACAGCGGCTTGAGCTGCGCCAGCGTCGCCGGCTCTTGCAGGCCCGCCATCAGATCGATCAGCGCCTGGATGATCGCCGGCCGTTCCTCGGGCAACGGCCGCAGCCCGGCCTTGTTCAGCACCGCCGCCAGCCGGCCGGCCACCCTGACCGCAGTGGCCGGCGGCTGCGCTTTCGGGATGCTTTCTGCAGGCATCTCCAGGGCGTAGCCGATCGCCTGGCCGAGGCCCGCGGGGTTGGTCACGCTCATGTCGTAGAGCCCGGTCAGGCTGCGGGCCAGGTTGGGCGAGACCTCGAGGAGCGCCAGCACGGCGTTGGCCTTGGGCACGCCCAGCACCTTGCGCATGTCGGCATAGCGAGCGATGTAGGCCTGGTAGTCACCCGTCTTGCACTCGATCCACAGCGGGCGGCCATCGACCATGTAAAAGAGGTCGAGCTCAAAGCCGTCGCCGTTGGGCATCTCGATCTGGCCGTTCACCATGCAGGTGTACGGCCGCCCGGCCTGCGCCAACAGCGCCGAGGCCTGGAGGCGCACATAGCGCTCGAACCAGCCCCCGGTGAGGAAGCCGATGGCCATGCCTCGCCGCTGCGGCGTGGCCGAGAGCGTCTTGGTGCTTCTGTTGTACCTGTAGGCGGTGAGGAAGGCGTAGGAGCTCAGCATGTTGGCGAGGTGCGCACATGCCGCGACCTCTTCCTGGCTGGCCGTGGTCAGGTTGAGGACGAAGCTGGAGCCTGTCCCCAGATTGCGGCGGATGGCGTCGAGCAGGCGCACCACCTGCTCGTAGCGCTGGCCCATGACGATGGCCAGCTCGTCGAGGGCGGCATCGGCGCCCTGCTCGTCACGGTCGGCGTAGCACTTGACCCCAATGCCCCGCCGCTGCAGCCAGGCGATGGCCGCCTCAGGCATGGCCGCCTCGCCGCCGGCGGGCGTTGGCGGCTCGGGCGCAGGCGTCGCCACAGCCGGCGCCTCCTCAGCCGCCGGCGCAGCCCCGTTCCGCACGCACAACTCGGCGCGGATGGCGCGCAACTCATGCAGGATATCGGTGAGCAGGTGTTCGGTCTCTAGGGACATGGTTACCTCCTTCCAGGTGTGGCGCCATCGCCGGCGGTCCGCCCGCCGCGACGGCGCCATCGGCCCACCATCGTGCCCAGACCTGGCAGGTCTCGGAGACCTGCCAGGTCTGGGGCTTCAACCCCTCTCCAGCGGGGCATCCTTGGTGACTATCCAGATCGCGGAATTGGCCCCGAGGGCTTTAGTCTCAATCCCCTCTCCAGCGGGGCATCCTTGGTGACATGCTCAAGGAACTGGGTGTGTCGGAGGAGACGGTGGTCTCAATCCCCTCTCCAGCGGGGCATCCTTGGTGACCAGGCGGTCACCGTCGAGTGGCAGTCTCCATCAGAGTCTCAATCCCCTCTCCAGCGGGGCATCCTTGGTGACACTACAACTCCCAGCACCGACGGTACAACCGACGGCGGGTCTCAATCCCCTCTCCAGCGGGGCATCCTTGGTGACACCAAGCCCCAGCCCAAGCGCAAGTAGCACCTAGAACTGGTCTCAATCCCCTCTCCAGCGGGGCATCCTTGGTGACTTGTCAATCCAAAATCCGGCAGGAAAGCCGGAAAGGTCTCAATCCCCTCTCCAGCGGGGCATCCTTGGTGACTTCTCATCGTCGTTGGTGCCCCGTAAGAAAGTAGTCGGTCTCAATCCCCTCTCCAGCGGGGCATCCTTGGTGACGATCACAGTTCACGATTGGCCGACCCGCAAAGTGTAGTCTCAATCCCCTCTCCAGCGGGGCATCCTTGGTGACGGAACTGAATCTCCAGGTGGGATGGTTTTACCCAGAGGTCTCAATCCCCTCTCCAGCGGGGCATCCTTGGTGACGGTTGAGATTTTTCCGGGTGTGAGGACATACCCGAGAAGTCTCAATCCCCTCTCCAGCGGGGCATCCTTGGTGACAAGATGGCGGAGGCCATTTGCGGCAGACCGATATCGGTCTCAATCCCCTCTCCAGCGGGGCATCCTTGGTGACTGTAAAGACGGGGCATTGGCGAGAGAGGTATTTCTCGCGTCTCAATCCCCTCTCCAGCGGGGCATCCTTGGTGACTCCCTTGATGGGCACATGAATTCCGGAGGGGTTGGTGTCTCAATCCCCTCTCCAGCGGGGCATCCTTGGTGACCGGTGGCGGTCACTGGAAGGCCGTCGAGATGAAGTATCGTCTCAATCCCCTCTCCAGCGGGGCATCCTTGGTGACACGACAACGGCCACTGTCCCAATGGGCGCCCCACCACGTCTCAATCCCCTCTCCAGCGGGGCATCCTTGGTGACGCTCTGGGAATGGCTCTCGAGCACATTCCCCAGAGGGTTGAGTCTCAATCCCCTCTCCAGCGGGGCATCCTTGGTGACATCTCTTTCCCTGCCGGGGAAACGCCGGAGGAGGAAGTCTCAATCCCCTCTCCAGCGGGGCATCCTTGGTGACAAAAACATCCCGACCAAATCGGGATCATAGGGAGAAGTCTCAATCCCCTCTCCAGCGGGGCATCCTTGGTGACACTGGCGCTGGTGCCGCTGGCAATGCTGCCTACGACAAGGTCTCAATCCCCTCTCCAGCGGGGCATCCTTGGTGACAAACGAGGCTGAAGACACAGTCCCTCCACCAGCTCGTCTCAATCCCCTCTCCAGCGGGGCATCCTTGGTGACCCACAGCTACGGTTGAGCCAACGACCCAGCCCACGGCGTCTCAATCCCCTCTCCAGCGGGGCATCCTTGGTGACAAACGGGTGGCCCGCCTAGATGATGCCATACCCGACTGTCTCAATCCCCTCTCCAGCGGGGCATCCTTGGTGACCCCACGGCCACGCCCACGGCCGTCCCCACGGCCACGGTCTCAATCCCCTCTCCAGCGGGGCATCCTTGGTGACCCTGGTGAATCCACTAAAAATGTTGACAATGCGCGTCTCAATCCCCTCTCCAGCGGGGCATCCTTGGTGACGTTAAGCCAGGCAGCGAAGCTTCTCGCTTGGCAAGACCGTCTCAATCCCCTCTCCAGCGGGGCATCCTTGGTGACCAAGCCGTTCGGGCTTGAGGAGGGGTGGCAGGTTAGTCTCAATCCCCTCTCCAGCGGGGCATCCTTGGTGACCGGCTGGAGGATTATCCTCGACAACGGCAAGTCCTGTGGTCGTCTCAATCCCCTCTCCAGCGGGGCATCCTTGGTGACGAGGTCGGTGTGCCTGGCAACGAAGTTGCCGAGGGTCTCAATCCCCTCTCCAGCGGGGCATCCTTGGTGACGAGGTCGGCAGCCGCTGGTACGACAACGGCCACTGAGTCTCAATCCCCTCTCCAGCGGGGCATCCTTGGTGACGGCCAGCAAGATCCCGTTCGTCGTCAAGACGGACAAGGGGTCTCAATCCCCTCTCCAGCGGGGCATCCTTGGTGACAGGGTGTCTCGCTCTTTTAGTGGTGATCGCCATTGTCTCAATCCCCTCTCCAGCGGGGCATCCTTGGTGACTTGCCGACAAGCCAGGTTCCGCCGACCACTGCCCCGAGTCTCAATCCCCTCTCCAGCGGGGCATCCTTGGTGACGAGCAACGGCTGCGCCGACACAGGTGCAGGCGGTGGTCTCAATCCCCTCTCCAGCGGGGCATCCTTGGTGACTCGTGGGGCCCAACTGGACTGCCCGCATCCCACTGTCGGTCTCAATCCCCTCTCCAGCGGGGCATCCTTGGTGACTCCCGACGCTGCCCGCGTGCGGCAGCTGGTGGAGGAGCACGGGTCTCAATCCCCTCTCCAGCGGGGCATCCTTGGTGACACGCGGCGGGCGTGATTGAGCCGGCTGAGCTGGCCGCCCAGTCTCAATCCCCTCTCCAGCGGGGCATCCTTGGTGACAGCAGAAGAAGGCCATCCGGGTCGTGCGCACCCAGGTCTCAATCCC
>ERZ795049.5071-NODE-5071-length-12443-cov-3.572167_pt1 | contig 12443 bp, 12 predicted proteins | sample MGYA00375133_ERZ795049 | MGnify/ENA primary metagenome ERZ795049 (study PRJEB30178, sample SAMN05720147) | activated sludge metagenome | isolation source: anaerobic digester from wastewater treatment plant | place: Japan | collected 2015-04-20 ...
TCCTTTAAAACCGAAACAGATTGTCCCTGTGCCTGCCCCTACGCACCCTTCTTCAACTGCACCTCCCGACGCAATTTCTATTGCTTTCAGTACGTGCTCGGCTGTGATATGCCTCCCCCTAATATCGTTCAACCCACCATCATTGGTTTCACCCACTACTGCGTTGACCGAACCTACGGACTCGTTACCCTTTTGTGCGAGTGAGTATGTTATCACCCCTTCGATACCTTGCGCCACAGAGAGCGTATTTGTCAAAATGATCGGAGATTCCGTGTTTCCCAGTTCCTCTATTTGAGTAACTCCGGCAAGTTTACCAAACCCGTTACCGGCATATACGGCAGCCGGACATTTTAAGCGAAAAAGATTGCCTTCGTGTGGGATAATAGCTGTTACGCCTGTGCGAATATCTTCTCCCTCTATGATAGTTACCTGTCCAACCTTAACTCCCGGCACATCGGTTATAGCATTATATTCTCCTGTGCGAAAAATTCCCGGTTTTATACCATAATCCCTGATTCTTCCCTGAGAAAATAGAGAAAGGGAGATTAGAAGCAATGTAGTGATAAGTAGCGATTGTTTCATATTGAATAAAGATTTAATCTTATATTAATACAAAAATAGTTTTACTTTTGTAAAAATTTTGAATTGATGATAAAAAAGGAGCAAATCATAAAGAGTTGTAAAGAAGAAACAGCAGTATTTGTAGCGCTGATTCCTCAAGGGGTTGATGATAGAGAAGTAAATGATTACTTGGACGAACTGGAGTTTCTTGCAGAAACAGCGGGGGTAAAAGGCGGAAAGCGTTTCACACAAAAATTAGAAAAACCGAACTCCAGGACCTATGTAGGAAGAGGCAAACTAGAAGAAATTGCAGCTCATATTGAAGAGAATGAGGTCGATTATCTCATTTTTGACGATGAGCTTTCTCCTTCTCAACTCAGAAATATTGAACAAACAGTTGGTATAAGAGTCATTGATCGTACAGGTCTCATATTGGATATTTTCGCTCAACGCGCTAAGACCGCTTATGCTAAAACACAGGTAGAGCTTGCTCAATACCAATACCTCTTGCCCAGGTTAACCGGCATGTGGACTCACCTGGAACGTCAGAGGGGAGGTATTAGTATGAGAGGTCCCGGTGAGACTCAACTTGAAACCGACCGCCGTATTGTTTTAGATAAGATTTCCAAACTTAAGGATCAACTTAAAAAAATTGACCGACAGATGGCCTCGCAACGTGGTAATCGTGGCTCATTGGTACGTATTTCCCTTGTCGGTTATACAAATGTGGGTAAAAGTACCATTATGAATCTTTTGGCCAAAAGTGATGTTTTTGCAGAGGATAAACTTTTTGCGACACTCGATACTACGGTCCGTAAAGTAGTTATAGGCAATGTGCCTTTTTTATTGAGTGACACAGTGGGATTTATCAGAAAACTTCCCACACAACTGGTAGAGTCTTTTAAGAGTACCCTAGATGAGGTTCGTGAAGCCGATATTCTGATGCACGTTGTGGATATTTCGCATCTCAATTTTGAAGAGCATATAAGGGTTGTTAATCAAACTCTTCTCGAGATCGGGGCTCAGGAAAAACCCCTATTTATGGTTTTTAACAAGATAGATGCTTATCATCACGAAGAATATGATGTGTTTTCCATGCAGGAAAAGAAGTTGATCAATTACACTATTGATGAACTTAAGGAGTCATGGATGTCAAAGGAACACACACCCTGTATTTTTATCTCAGCTAAAGAAAGAACGAACATAGATAAACTCCGTTCTGACCTCTATAGAATGGTAGCAGAGATTCATGCCGGAAGATATCCGTTTGACAATTTTCTTTGGTAAAGTTGTTTGGCTAATTCTGTTGGCTTTTAGTCATTGGCCTTTAATTTTTTGCCTTTGGCCGTGACCATTAAGTTTTATTTCTATTGGAGCTAATATTGCAATAAAAAACTCCCTTCTACCATTGGTAAAAGGGAGTCTTTACTGATCTTTCTGTGATTAGCGGAGCTGGAACAATACAGGGAAGGTGTAGGTAACCTTTACAGGCCTTTCTCTCTGTTTGCCGGGAGTCCACTTAGGTGAGCTGGAAACTATCCTGACAGCTTCTCTGTCAAGAGATGCGTCAACACCTCTAAGTACCTTAACGTCTCTTACAGATCCGTCAGTGTAAACTGTGAACTGCAGTGTAACACGGCCCTGAACACCATTTTCCTTTGCAATCTCAGGATAAACGAGTTTGCTGTTTACCCATTTTGAGAAATCATTGGCGTCCCCGCCCTGGAACTTGGGCTTTTCCTCTACTAGAGCAAATGGAATAGCCTCCTCTTCAATTTCTTCTTCCGTTACCTCAGATGCATACACATAGTCCATAATTTCAACACCTATGTTTGCGTCATCCTCCATATCTATGAATAGATGGTCAGTTACAACGATATCGTCATCAACGATGTCGATAATGTCGGACAACACAGGAATCTTGGGTGCATCAGGAGGTGGAGCCTGTTCATGCTGTGTTACAGGAATGAACTCCTCTTCAACAACTTGTGCTTCAACTGAGAGATTTACTGTCTCAGCTTTTTCTGTGGTTGTCCACTCAAATGCAAGCAATACAACTGCGAGAGCGATTATAAGTCCAATTTCTCTAAACAATAACTTTTTGTTTTCAAGATCTGCTTTGGGTGTTTTTTTAACTTCCATATCAGTAATTTATTTTGATTGTCCAAATTATAAGGTCTGTGACCTTCGAACCGTAAAATTAGTAAGAAAAAATCATTTATAACAAATTTTTGTTGATAATTTTATGTTCAACTTTTTACAGCCCTTATAATCAAGGTGTTACATTATTTGTTTCTTTTATAAAATTGTTAGTAATTCATCTGCAGCATAACATTATGGCCAGTTTACAGAGCTTAATTATGTCAAACTCCCCAACTTTGTTTTAATTATAACTTTTTTGTTAAAATTTTACCATATAACACCCTATTTCACTATTTTTGCTGCAAAAAATAAGCCATTTTTCTCTTAAATCCCGGTTTAACGAAGCTATGATTAATTATTTCAATGAGGATCTAAAATTTAATTTAAAAAATAAAAGAATTATCTCCAGATGGTTGAGAAACATAGTTTCTAAACGAGGAATTTCCATAGGGCAGCTCAATTATATATTCTGCAGTGATTCCTATTTACTAGATATAAATAAGAGGTTTCTTGGACACGATTATTATACTGATGTCATCACTTTTGATTATTCCTCAGACTTTGAGCTGCAGTATGGGGTCGACTCTGTTAGTGGTGACATATATATAAGTATAGATACAGTCAGACGTAATGCCGAGATCTACAAAGAGTTTTTTGACAATGAACTTTATCGTGTTATGGTACATGGCCTTCTTCATCTCTTAGGCTTTGATGATATGACTCCGGAACTTCTAAACGAAATGCGCGCTGAGGAAGATAAAGCTCTTTGTGGTTTATCTTCTTTATTATCAGATAGTTAAATGAAAATACCACTATATGACATAATAGTAATAGGTGCCGGGCACGCAGGATGCGAAGCTGCAGTAGCAGCAGCACGAATGGGCTCTAAAGTTTTGCTCATAACAATGGATATGAACAAAATTGCCCAGATGTCTTGTAATCCCGCCATAGGTGGAATTGCTAAAGGACAGATCGTATGCGAAATTGACGCTCTCGGCGGATACTCTGCAATTGTTACCGATGCTTCAACAATCCAATTTAGAATGCTAAACCTTTCTAAAGGACCGGCAATGTGGAGTCCACGCGCTCAATGTGATAAACTTCATTTTTCCATGAACTGGCGCTACATTCTTGAAAATACCTCTAATCTAGACCTTTGGCATGATATGGTGACCTCCTTTACCTTCCGAGAATCCAATATTTGTGCTGTTCACGTCTCCATGGGTGCAAAATTTCATTGTAAAAGTGTTATTTTAACTGCAGGTACATTTCTTAATGGCAGGCTTTATATCGGCAATGAGATGGTTGATGGTGGAAGGATGGGTGAGTCACCTTCACTGGGTCTTACCGAGCAACTCTCCGGAATGGGATGTACTACTGCAAGAATGAAGACAGGTACTCCACCAAGAATTGATGCAAGGTCTTTGGATCTCTCTAAACTCGTTATGCAGGAATTAGACTCCAACCCTTCTAAATTTTCATATCTTCCTTTTAAGACAAGTATCCAAAGAGGCAAACCGCAGAAGCCCTGTTACATTGTCCATACAAATAAGAATGTTCACGACATTCTCAGGACGGGTTTTGATGAGTCTCCGCTATTTCAGGGAAAGATCACCGGCATAGGACCTCGTTATTGTCCTTCTATTGAAGATAAACTACGTACTTTTGCCGGTAAGGATTCACATCAATTGTTTCTAGAGCCGGAAGGATGGAATACTCATGAATATTATTTGCAAGGATTTGCTTCATCACTTCCCTTACGGGTACAGATGGATGCTTTACAAGAGATAGAGGGACTTCGCGGAGTCAAGATATTTACACCTGCATATGCTGTTGAGTATGACTTTTTCGATCCTACCGAGCTAAAGCCGACGCTAGAGTCCAGAATTATACCAAACTTTTATTTTGCCGGACAAGTAAATGGTACAACCGGTTATGAGGAGGCTGCAGCCCAAGGATTAATCGCGGGTATCAATGCTCATCTCAAACTTAACGAAAGGGAGCCTTTTATTCTTAAGCGTGATGAGGCATATATAGGCGTTCTGATAGACGATCTTATTACTAAAGGTGTTGACGAACCTTATAGGATGTTCACTTCTCGTGCTGAATATCGTATTCTTTTAAGACAAGACAATGCAGATAGTCGTCTTACAGAGATGGGATATAAACTCGGCCTTGTAGATCAATTCAGGTATGAATATACCAGACTTAAACATGATACCATCTCTGCTTACATAGATTTATCTAATACTACTTCTTTGAGGCCGGAAGATATAAATGATTATCTTAGAGCCATTAATAGCTCTGAAATCGTTACAAAAAAGAAAATTTCAAACCTTCTAACTCGTCCATCAACTTCAATCAAGCCCCTTCTTAAAAATGTTCCACGTGGAACAATTCTTGAAACAAGTCTTTCTCAAGGATTAGCAGCTTTATCATCAATAGAAACTGAGCAAATCAAAAACCTATTAGATTTACCTTGGGGTAAAACAGCCGGTAAAGAGGAAATCGATCCAAAATATGTGCATGAAGAAATACTCCAGTCAGCAGAAATCAGTATCAAATATAAAGGCTATATTGAACGCGAAAAAGCTATTGCTGATAAATTAAGACGTTTGGAAAATCTCAGAATTCCGGATGATTTTGACTTTTCAAAAGTTACTTCTCTTTCAATGGAGTGTCGAATTAAACTCAATAGATATCGCCCACGCACAATCGCTCAAGCTGCACGTATCTCAGGAGTTTCTCCTGCAGACATACAGGTTCTCTTGATTTATTTTGGTAGATAAATCCCTTATTTTATTTGTTTTTATCCTACTCGCTCTGATGTGAGCGATTGATCCTCGCGGTGTCCCGGCTCTCTTACTCTATTTACACAGTTGATCCTAAATCTCCACCTCTTCGTGCCTTATAATCTTATTTAATATCCTTTTAAGGCAAAATGCATGAGTATAACTTAGGTTTTTTGTCTAGAATAAGAGTCCTGGCTGCGCTAGGACTCTTACTAATAGCGGATGTATGAAAAAGCGCAAATGTTCCACGTGGAACATTTGCGCTATCTGTTTGCTATCTATTTCAAAGAGGAAACGAAAATGTAGAGTGCGTTGATTCTATTGAGAAGTTATCATTGAGTGATGTTAGCAATAAATAGGGATAGCGGGTGTCGTACTGAAATGGGGAACGAGGATTAAAAGTAGCTTCCTCAATAATGTAGTCAAGTAAATAATGATTCCACTGAAAATAGTCCGACATCAATCTTTCATCTCTTGTTAAAAATAAATTTGCTCCATCAAAATGAGAAATGAATGCTCTGTTTTCAAATAATGGTAGTGAGTCGGCATTTCGGTAAATCGGAGTATTAAATCCGATTTTTTCGTAAAATGAGACAATATTAGCATTCGAAGGATGCACTATCATAAATTTCCAGCCTTGTCTTTTGGCATTATTTCTAATGTGGGCTATGAGCGATTTGGCATAACCGCGACCTCGGTATGCGGGCAATGTAGCAAGGCCGCAAATGTATACTCCGGCATGAGAGTCTCTGTGTCCTTTAGTGCGTGAACTTGAGATATATGATATGCTCATAGTCTGCACCACTGAGACAGCTTTACCGTCCCGTTCGTAAACGAGAGTGTGTCGTGGTGTGCATTTTTTTAGGAAGAAATCGATATATTCTTCGCTCGTATCAAAGCATTTCCTGTAGATCTTGCGTATATCCGATATGTCCTGTTTTGTGGCTGAGCGAATCATAGCTAATTTAAGTCTCTTCTAATTCTAATTGTCCTCTGATTTTTCGGTTTTGAATATATCGTTGATAAGATTTGCGTATTTTTTATGGATATTACGGCGTTTTAGCTTGAGAGTCTGAGAGAGCATGTCATTGTCGGTAGTCCAATCATCAAGTACAATTTTTCCGCGCTTAACTGCTTCGTGGACTGCGAGGGTTTTGTTAACCTTTTCCACTTCATCATGGATAAGCTTGCTAATCTCCTCAGAAGCAATGAGTTCCTGATCGGTCTCATATTGGATTTTACGCCTTTGAGCAAACTCCTTAATCTTTGGTAATGAGGGGATTATGATTGCAGAAGCGAATTTTTGGTTTTCCCCGAACACTATACAGTTCTCAATGTAGGGTGACTCCTTTAGGCGTATTTCTATTACCTGCGGAGCTACATATTTTCCAGACGATAGTTTAAACATTTCTTTTTTTCGGTCGGTAATCTTAAGATACTGTCCATCAACAAGATAGCCGATATCTCCTGTGTGTAGCCATCCCTCTGAATCTATTATCTCGGCCGTGGCTTCAGGATCCTTATAGTAGCCCAGCATCACATGAGGCCCTCTGGTTAGAATTTCGCCGTCTTCAGCAAATGAGAGATCCGTCCCTCCCATTGCCTTGCCTACTGTACCAATGACATTTATGCCGTCAGCAGGGCTGTTTACGGCAATTACCGGAGAGGTTTCCGTCATGCCATAACCTTCATAGATATGAAGCTTAGCTGCATTAAAAGTACGCACAATCTTAGCCTGAATCGAAGATCCGCCGGATACGATTATCATCTCCTTGCCTCCAAGAGTGGCTCTCCACTTACTGTAAACAAGTTTGTCATAAAAATTACGCTTAGCGAGATAGAATTTCTTTTTGTTATAATTATCAAAATTGTTAGCAAACTTCCATGCGAGCTTATAGATTGTCCTCTTGATGCCCTTGAGTCTCTTGCCGGCAGCCTCAAGCTTACTGTACATTATCTCCAGTACGCGTGGTACTGAACAAAATCCGTCTGCTCTGCTATCTGCAAGGTCTGTGGCAATGGTGCTGAGAGACTCTGCGTAATAGATACTGATGGCCAGTTCCTGAAATTCATAGTTCATAGTGCGCTCATATACGTGACATAGCGGTAAGAAACTAAGCATTTTGTGGTTCCAATTCCATATTTGACGAACTGCGTGGCCATGGGAATTGAAGGTGAGATTACGATGGGATAGCATAACTCCTTTAGGCAAGCCGGTAGTGCCGGAGGTATAGACAATGCTACAGCAATCATCAGGCGATATTTCTTCTTTGTTGCGCTCAACAATGGGTGCAAATTGCTCTTTATGTTCACGTCCAAGCGCCTCTAGCTTAGATATACAGAAAACTTCATCAGAGTCATCCATCATTATCACCTTGAATTCGCGATCGATTTCAGCTATGATTGGGGTAATTTTCTTGTAGAGGATTTTATTGCCCACGACAATGATTTCTGCGTCGGAATGGTCGAAAATGTGCTTAAAATCTCTTTTGCTTAATGTGCTGTAAACAGGTACATGAATCATATGTGCGAGGTTGGCGCCCATATCCACGAAATTCCACTCAGGACGATTGCTGCAAAGGGTTATTATCTTGGTGCCGGCTTTAAAGCCTAGTGCCAAAAGACCGTATGCAACATTGTGCGAGTGTTCTATATAATCATCAATACTGTACTTTATCCACTGGCCTTGTACTTTGCGTGCCAGTATATCATCTTTTGGGGGGAAAGAGGCTTTCAGATTTGAAAGCAAGTCAAATGTGCGGGTTATAGTCATTATTTTAAAAAAAAGTTAGAACTTCAAAGTTAATAAAAAATAGTGATTAATAAAAAAAAAAACAAGGGAGGCCCTCGCTCGGGCCTCCCTCAACACATCACATTTGATTTACAAATCAGATTATTTCTTCATACTGCTTAGCAGAAAGAAGAGTATCAATTTCCGAAGCGACGGAATACTTGATCTTAATCATCCATCCCGCACCATATGGGTCGCTGTTAACAAGCTCCGGAGCATCTTCAAGCTCAGAATTGAACTCTATGACCTCTCCTGAAAGGGGCATAAGCAAGTCTGCAACTGTTTTTACAGCTTCAACTGCGCCGAATATTTCATCCTTCTCCACAAATTCGCCCTCAGTTTGAATATCGACGAAAACAATATCACCAAGCTCGCTCTGTGCGAAATCGGTGATGCCTACAATAGCGATGTCACCCTCGATCCTTACCCATTCGTGATCTTTAGTGTACTTAAGTTCTGCAGGAATGTTCATTACAAAAAAACCGATTAAAAAATTAATACTGATTTCAAAAATGATTGTACAAATATAGCATTAATATTTGAAACTAGCAAAAATAACTGAAAATTACAACAGCTTGAGAGCCTTTTTTATCAATTCCTCAAGAGTGACCGAAGGGTTCTCTTTTAAAAGCTTATCAAGAGCTTCTTCGACATTGGGTTTAGTGAAGCCCAAGAGCATCAAAGCGGTAGCTGCCTCCTGACGAAGAGCTGAAGATGCGCCCCCGCCGTCAAAGGGAAATCCGGCAGCGGAAGCACCTTTGCTAATCTTGTCCTGTAGTTCAAGAATCACCCTTTGTGCTGTCTTTACGCCGATACCTTTGACGCTCTTGATGCGGTTGACGTCCTGTGTAACAATAGCGTTAAAAACTTCGTCAGGCGTCATGCTGGAGAGCATCATACGTGCTGTTCCGGGACCGATTCCACTCACTGAGATCAGATGGCGAAACATAATGCGTTCTTCCTTATCAAAAAAGCCGAAAAGGAGCTCTTCATCTTCACGGAGATGTTGGTGGAGATAGAGTTTAACGCTCTCCTTGCCACTTTTCTGAAGGCTAGAGTAGGTGGTAAGCGAAATTAGTATGTGGTAGCCGATGCCACCGGCCTCAATAGTCACATCCGCGGGATTAAGCTCGACTAGCGCTCCTCTGATATAATCGTACATTCTATCTTTGTTTAATTTTCTCGTAAAATTATGCTTTTTAGGCCAAAAACCAAAGTTTGTTTAGTACTTTTGCAAGTTATGGAGATTATCGAACAGATACGTGAAATATTTCCGGCATTGCATCAGCAAATTTGGGGCAAGCCGCTGATATATCTGGACAATGCTGCTACTACACAGAAGCCTCGAGAGGTACTTGAGCTTCAGGTGCGCATGAGTTCGCTCACAAACGCCAATATTCATCGTGCTCTGCATAAGCTCAGCGCGGATGCCACCGATCTGTACGAAGCTGGTCGTGAGGCTGTGCGAATTTTTTTGGAAGCAGAGAGCAGGGAGGAGATAATCTTCACTTCCGGAGCCACAGCCGCCCTCAATCTCATAGCATCTTCGCTCGTTCGCAGCCATATGACACCGAGAGACAAGGTGCTGATCTGTGAGGCAGAACATCACTCCAATATTGTTCCCTGGCAGCTTGCTTGTGAGACCTTTGGTAGATCAGTGGAGGTGTTGCCGGTAGAGGAGAATGGCGAGATATCGTTAGAGCGTTTGAGTGAGCTGCTGGAGGCGGACGATCGCATTCGCATTCTTGCTGTCAGTCATATCTCCAATGTGTTGGGAATTATCAATCCGGTAGCTGAAATCGTGCGTATAGCTCACTCCAAAGGAGTTTTAGTGGTGATCGACGGCGCCCAGGGAGTGGTGCACGACAAAGTTTCGGTTAAAGAGATGAATTGTGATTTCTATGTTTTTTCCGGACATAAAATATATGCACCCACCGGTATTGGAGTGCTCTACGGAAAGCGTTCGCTTCTTGAGAGTATGCCGCCTTATATGGGTGGAGGTGATATGGTGGATAGAGTGAGCTTCAGCGGCACTACTTACGCGCCTCTGCCACTCAAATTTGAAGCTGGAACTCCCAATTTTGTGGCTGCAGCCTGCCTTAAACCTGCCCTGGAATTCGCTACTGCCGTCAGGGAAGATGTGCAGGTGCAAGAGCACGAAAGGAAAATTGTGGTCACTATGGTAGAGGAACTGCAGCGGATCAAGGGGCTAAAGATATGTGGTTTGCCACAGGATCTTTCTCTAAAAACACCAATTTTCTCTATGAGTATTGAGGGAGTCCATCCGTCGGATATCGCACAGATGCTTGACAAGATGGGCATTGCGGTTAGATCCGGATTAATGTGCGCAGAACCTATTGTGAGCCGCTTTTCAGACCAAGGATTACTGAGGGTTTCTTTTGCCCCGTATAATACTATTTTTGAATGTGAAACGTTTATAAGTAAGTTAAAACTTGTAACAAATATGTTAAAATGATTGAAATAGACCAAATTAGGAGTATTGGTGAAATAGAGGGGGAAATTGTCTCAGAATTCTCGTTATTTGATGAATGGCTCGACAAATATGAGTATCTGATTGAGCTCGGTAAGGAACTGGAAAGCATCAATGAGAGTGATAAAACGGATGACAACCTGATAAGGGGCTGTCAGTCTCGTGTTTGGCTTGTTTGCCGGAACGATGGAGGACGTCTGTGGTTCGGGGCTGACAGTGACGCTGTAATCACTAAAGGTATCATTTCATTACTGTTAAAGGTCTATAATGGCCAAAAATATGATGATATAATAGCCTCAGATTTTTCGTTTATCGAAAAAATAGGACTTAGAGAAAATCTCTCCCCGACACGGGCCAATGGCCTTTTATCAATGATAAAACAGATTAAAGCGTATGCCCTGGCATACAAAGAGAAGGAAGCACAGCAATGATAGAACCCAAAAGCGATATAGAGAAGGATATACTCCTTGCGTTGCAGCAGGTATTCGATCCCGAAATTCCGGTTAATATTTATGAACTTGGTTTGATCTACGGGCTTGAGGTGGATAAAGCCAATAATGTTCTTGTGACAATGACCCTTACCGCACCTAATTGTCCCGCGGCCGACCAGCTTGTGGAGGATGTCAAAAGGGCTGTAGAGGATGTGCCTAAGATAGCGGATGTGGATGTAAAGATTGTTTTTGAACCTGAATGGAGCATGAAAATGATGAGTGAGGCGGCTCTGCTTGAGCTGGGGTTGCTGTGATTTTCTTGCTTCTGGGGAGCAATCAGGGCGATCGAATTGCAAATCTTGCAGGTGCGCGGGAAAGATTGCTTGAGAGACTTGGATTTGAAAGCTTTGGGAACGGGAAGTTGCCACAGGTCCATTTCTCGCCGGAAGTGAGTACTGAAGCGATCGGATTTGAGGGTCCATTTTTCCTCAATCAGATCGTAGCTTTTGAGAAGCCGGAGATCACTCCGCGAAAGCTGCTTAATATATGCAAGAAGATTGAGATTGAAATGGGGCGGGAGAGGCATCAGGCAGAGTATGATGCAGAGGGAAGGAGGATTTATCGCGATAGGATAATTGATATTGACATTCTCGCTTTCGATGAGGTACGTTGTGATACAAAGAGTTTAACACTGCCCCATCCTCAGGTTTGGAGCAGACCTTTTGTGATGGAGATTGCAGCATTGCTGCCGAAAAACATTTTTAAACATTTTCAAACGATTGTAAATAATTAGAAACGATTATATGACACAAGAAGAACTTTTCAAGACCCTTACGGCTCATGCCAAAGAGTATGGATTTATTTTTCAGTCAAGCGAAATTTATGATGGTCTGGGTGCCGTATATGATTACGGTCAGATGGGAGTTGAACTGAAAAACAACATTAAGAAATATTGGTGGGAAGCAATGGTTCACCTCAATGAGAATATTGTCGGTATTGACTCGGCAATCTTCATGCATCCCAAAATTTGGGAGGCCTCAGGCCACCTGAGTGCATTTAATGATCCGCTGATTGATAACAGGGACTCCAAAAAGCGCTATCGTGCCGATGTTTTGATTGAAGATTATCTGGCGAAACTCGAGGAGAGGATGAACAAAGAGGTCGAAAAGGGACGCCGTAGATTTGGCGAAGCCTTTGATGAGGAACAATTCAGGGCAACCAATCCCAATGTTCTC
>ERZ795049.5074-NODE-5074-length-12440-cov-3.904723_pt1 | contig 12440 bp, 10 predicted proteins | sample MGYA00375133_ERZ795049 | MGnify/ENA primary metagenome ERZ795049 (study PRJEB30178, sample SAMN05720147) | activated sludge metagenome | isolation source: anaerobic digester from wastewater treatment plant | place: Japan | collected 2015-04-20 ...
GCTATAGCTGCGCTGTACGGAAACTCGGCCGCGAATGTGGACAAAGGATGCGAACATGTCAACAAACTGTACTCGGACACGCTTTCATCAGTACCGTACTTCACCGAAAGTGACAAAAGCAGCGCTATACCCGGCGACGTCGCCGATAGCGTGGAGGCGTGGAGAAGAATGGTAGCGGCCGGAGAGATGGACGCGGATTGATTTCTGGTTGGATCATAATTAAATTCAAGGGGCTACATGGACCAAGATTTTATTAAGCAAAGGCCGCTGTACACTATGGTGCCGGACACCAGTTCGCTCGGCGCCTTCGAGGCGGCGTATAGGTCCATAGGGCCGTTCGCCGGTCCGGTTTTCGGGTTCAATCACGGAATGATCCCGCACATCGCACCGGGACAGTCCGTTCACGACGCGTACTATGCCACCACTGTTAACACAAAACAGTGGGAGGCCATAGCGCAAAGCGTAAACGCCCAATTCGCAAAGGGGCTCGGGTACGATTTTGGGCGCACCGCGGTCAACCTCGGAATTCCTGGGATGTTCAACACCAGCGAATCCGATTTTTTAAGTAAGGTAAAAGCGGAATCCAGCTCCGGATTAGTCACAGGCATCGCGGGCATGATGCTGCAGAGCGGGCTACTGGCCCCAGTCATGGGCGGCAGCGTTCCCGCGGCGTACCAGAACATTTTCAGCGCCGGGCCCATGCTGGCGTCGACTGGCGGCTCGTACATGTACCAGAACCCGGACGCGGTCGCAAGGGCGACAGCCGTAACACAGCGCGTCTCCGATGCCATAATGCAGAGACTGCGCGGCACTCCGAACGGCGGGATAGGGCTGCTGCAGGACCTCGGGTTCAGCGGCGGGTTCCGCGACGAGGACATAACGAAGCTGTTTGCCGCCTCGATTTCCGGTAAATCGACAAGCTTTGGATTAAGCATGCAAAGCGCAATCAACGAAATGGGGGACTTTGACGAGCGTAAGCTGCAAGATGTGCTGGAAACCACGAAGAAATTCACGCAATCTCTAACCAGCGCTTTCAAGTCTCTTGGCAACATAGCCGGGACGCTCGACCCAGACAAGCTCATGGCAGTCATGGACAGGCTGACCGGTGGAAAGTGGCGGGCAAGCGAGATAGGCGACATAGGGAAGTGGAACGCGTTGGCCGAAAAGCTGAACACAACGAAGGCGTTCGCCACAATGCACGGGGTGGCCCCCATGGACATACTGAACACCGCGCAGGCGCTTCAGGGCAGGCTGTACGCCAACAGGGGCATAACCGCGAATGACGTAGCCACCGGGTTCGGCACGAACACGGGGCTTATGAATCTCGACATGAGCATGCGCGTGCACGGGACGATGTGGGCCACGGGCCGCAACACCGAACAGGACCGCATGCGTATAATCGAGCAGGAATCGTGGCTGCAAAACGCCGGAATGGACTCGACGGGCGGAAAGGCAATGACGCTTTTGGCGCTCATGAAGCAGAACGGTGCAATCTCAGATGACCAGTACAAAAAACTGTCTTCAGGGCTGACAGCCGGATCGGCCGGGGTGCGCGGCCAAGCCAGAGACGAGATATACAGGCTGTTTACCGGAGATGTCGGAACGACGCGGGAGCTCGTGGCGCAGCCAGGCCGAATGCTGTTGTATCGCTCCCAGTTGACCGACGAAAGCATGGCGGAGGTAGGAAACATGGTGGCGTCCGCCCAGACTACCGATTTTGCGCGGGCCGAGGAAGTAAGCAGGCAGAAAAGACTTGAAAAGCTGGGTACTGCCGTAGAGCGTGGAGCCGGCATGTACGCGGGCCCGTACAACGACGCCGACGCGGAGACGATGAAGACCCGCGTGATTGGAAGACTTGTGGCAGACGGAGCCGACGTTGGAGTCCTGGAGCAGGTGTACGACCGAGCGCTTAAGGAAACCGGAAGTCCGGCCAAGGCGTACGCCAAGATGATGCAAGCCGTGTCAAGCACGGCGTCTACACGGTCGTTCGCCGGAACGGCGCGAGACGCCGCGCGGGCGGCAGCCAACTACGCGCGAGCCGGCCGATTGTCCGCGGCGGCGTTCGGTAACGACGACGACATCCGCGCGCTTACCGGCATACCCGGCATATCCGTATCGGGAAACGCGTTGTCGGTAGGCGCCATAGGGCACGCAGTAGGCGCCGGCATGCGTCTTGCCGGAGAACTCGGGATTGACCTCGCGAACTCGGCCGAAATAAACAAGGTCAGAAAGACAGACCCTGGCAAGGCGTTCATGATGCTGCAAGAGGCGCTAGCCTCGGCTCCAGAAGCTGAACGGGCCTCGATAATGAAGGAGATGGCCAGAACAGCCAGTGACAAGGGGATTGCAATTGACCGGCTGCTGTCGTCGAACAATCCGATGGACAAGCTCATAACCGACTCCGAAACGCTCAACGCCAAGGGCATGTCGGCCAGGCACTACGGGGCCATTGCAGACCGCGCGAAGATGTCCGACGCGGTATTTGCCAGAATGATGGAGGGGGCCAAAACGGCCGGAGAGCGTGAAGCCGTGTTCAACCAGATGTACGGCGCCGCTGGCGGATCGACGTTGCAGGACATAGTGGCGTACGTTCAGGGCAATGCCGATTTGGCTGATGCGCTTGGATTTATCAAGAAAGACGACGGCACGCGCGACATAACAACCGAAGGCGTCCTGGCGCTATCCGCTGAGAAATGGAGCCGTATACAGGCTAGCATGTCTGAAACCGCCGCCATAGACGTGGTTAAAAACAAGGAAAAAGAAAAGAGGGAAAAAGACGAGTTCTACGACAAAGTCCAAGACCTGGAAAAAGCCAGAAAGATAATAGACTCGTTCGACGACGAAACCGGGTCCGAGGCGTTCGGGAGCGTAACCGAGAAGGACATCGACAGAATGCCAGTCGGCGCGGCGAGGGCCGCGCTTGAGAAGTTCGGCGTTGACGTTTCCGGACTAAACCAAGACCAGATTCTGACAAAGGTCAAACAACTGGCTGGAACGTACCAGACAAGCGCGTCGATGTACGGAATGGGCGCAGCCCAGGCCTCCGCGTTGAAAGAACTACGCGACAGCATCTCGTTCGAGGCCACCAAGGAGGAAAAGGCCAAGCTTGCGGCCGAGAAAGAGAAGAAAGCCAGTGAAAAGGGGATGAAAATTAGCGGCACGTTGATTATGATAGACGAAGCAGGGCGTAAGCACACGGTATCTATGAATGGATATGGTTCAAAATGAAAATATACGGAAACACACGAAAGATTAGAGGGTGTTACGCCGAGATCACGATAGGCGGACCGGCCGGAACTTCGGCGTATCTGTCAATAAACGGCAGGTCTATTGGCGGAAACAGCGGACGCGGCGCGGCTGATCCGTATCTCATAAGCGGCATATCGTTTACGCAGCGCGAGAAGTTCAGCGTAGTCGAGTGCTTCGGAGAGCGAAACTTCGTGTACGCCTTTGGTCACGATCCGACTGGAAGCACGATGGACGTGACGATAACCACGATGCTCGTAAACAAGGACGGGCGCAACATCGGCGATGGCATGGAGGCGCTGACTCGCGAGTATGAAAGAGGCCGGTTGTCGAAAAACCCGAAAAAGGGAAGTTGCGTGCTTACAATAGGCTCCAGGCTCAAGGTGGAGGGGTACATAGTCGGCATGAGCACCGCGACAATCGACCAGCTGCACAACCTGCAGTCGTTCACGTACACATTGGTTATCACAAACGCGCAGGGTGCATGAAATGGTAAATCACGTCAGAAATCTTCTTGCAAACGCAACGTCGGCGACGGACTTTCCAAAATGGCTTGCCGGCGTCGCCGCGCTGATTTTTCCGTCAAACGCCGACATGGATTCGCGGGTGAACGCGCTGTACGCCATGGTATCGGTGGAAGAACTCAGAAAATACATTACAAGGTTCGACCCGAGACTTGACGACGATTCGGCTCCGGCGAATTCTGTAGTCGCCATGTGTCGAACTCGGTATGTGCCAAGCGGCATCATCGAACTAATCGACGAGGTAAAGACGTCGTTGCACGTCGCCGCCGTGCTTGACAAACTGTTTTCATGGGACGAGTACGCGGCGGACATGGCGGAGTTGCGAAAGATATACGACAATTCGTGCGAGCGGTCGCTGTTCGTTGCCGCATTTGTGCTTGCGTTCGCGTACCAGGTCGAGCGCCTCAGACGTTCGGTGTAAGATGAAAAACAACGACACCATAACAGTATTCAAAGAGGTAAGCGTATCCATTTCCGGTAAAGGAGGAGCGTGGAATCCGCCTGTGTCGTCCGTTGTCATACGGCTCAAGGCAGGCGGCCTTCCGACAATCTCGGCAACCGTCGACGGGGCGCACCAGTCCGAACCCGGGCAGGAAAATGGGGTTGATGCCAAACTTGTCACGTTTTCGTCGTTAAAGCGGTGGCACGATCACGCGCAGGCTTACGTAGCCGACCCGACTACTCGGTGCTCTGTTTCCATCAAGATTTCCGTAAATGGCAAAGACCAGTCCGTAAGCTTGAGCGGCTGGTTGCTTGTGGCGGCGGGATTTGGCGGAGTGTCCACCGCCGGCGGATGCACACTCGAGATCATGATGCAGCATCCGGCCGGCCAAATTGACAGGTGCGGTGGCGTGCTCGGAAATAAGATCGGTGAAAAATCGAGCATAAACTGGGACTTCTCATCGTTCACAAACCCGGTGGCGGGACTTGCAAAAGCGGCAGCAAAATCGGTTGACTGGTACTCCGAGATTCCGCTTGCGAACGGCGCATGCGGCGAGGATATAAAAGACGCGTACGAGAAGACCGAGACGGACATAGTCGCGAAAGCCGGTCTTGCAGAAGAACTTTTGAAGTGGATTCCAGAGTGGCCCGGAAATAGTTTCGGCTACTCGGACCTTCCTCTGTCAAACACGTTTCTGAAGGATCATGTCGAGGCGGTGCAGTCAACGTTCATCGACTACGTCGACGGGTTGACTGGCACCAGTCTATGGTCCACGTTCGTAGACTCGATATGTCCCGATTTCGACGTGACGGTGATGCCGACGTACTGGGAGCCGCATCTTCAGGTTGTACCGTTTACGCCATACGGTAATCCGGTTTTGTCCATATTCGACGATGAAATATCCGGCGTTCAGTTTCCCGCCGTCGATCCGTCGCCGGTTGGCGGGGCCAAAGTTTCAATATCTGGAAACTTGACGGTCGACGAGGCCGTGGACTTCATAGCCAAAAACCCGGACCCCAGTTCTCCCATGCGGACAACCGACGTAATATACCTGGGCAATACCGGAGACATCCTGGGTAAAATAGTTTCGCTAGGCGTTCCAAGCTGGATAATCGGGTCAAGAACTTACGAGGGCGGACAAGAACCAGGAGCCGGCGAACTTAACGAGTCAGGTGAACACAAGACAGACGACGACGTTGATTTCGAGGCGGTTGCGGCTTCTACCTCGGCCGCTCCCAAGGTTCCGTTCAACGATTACGCCGACGCATGCTACGCCTACGCGCAGGCCGAGTTCATGGCACGCGCCATGGAGAACAGCGAAATAAACTTGTCGACTGCGCTGCTTCTGAAATCTGACTCGAGCTTGTTCCCGGACAAGTTCACGACGGCCGGATGCGTTGTTAGGCTGATTGCAAAATCAGACGGTGCAGATGTTCCGTTTCTAGACATGTACGTCACGGAGATGGTTCACGTAATCGACGCGCAGCGGTCGGACGCGCACACGGAAATAGTAGGATCGTACTGTAGACCAGCCGAATCCGGACTGTCGGGTACTCCGAATCCGCTGTACGGCGAGAACGCGGGTACCGCCAATTGACAACGATAGGAATTAAAATGGACGAGTATATGACAGATGGTGCTACGGCGAAGCCCGTTAAATCAGACGCGCAGGCGTTGCAGTCGTACAGGAATCCGATGGAAGCCTACGAGGAGTGGACCAGACGCAGAGACGGTCAGAGTCTGGCGGCCGTCATCGCTTCGCTTAGTCCGACAATAAATGCAGAGATACAGCGGTTCCAGGGTCCGAAGCCCATTTTGCGTAGCAGGGCGAAAAGTCTGGCTATAGGCGCGATAAAGACGTATGATCCAGCGTCGGGAGCGCGGTTGCAGTCGTGGGTTGTGACGCAGATGCAGCCGTTGTCTCGTTACGCCAAGCAACTGCAGCCGTTGAGGACGCCCGAAGTGGCGTCGAGACAGGCGGCCGAAATCGCGCGCGTCAAACTCGAACTCGCCGACGAGCTCGGCCACGAGCCGTCTATCGAGGAACTTGCCGACGCGACCGGTTTGTCTGTTAGGCGAATAGGCAAATTAGCGGCCATGTCGCGGCCTGTTATTTCGGAAGGCTCGCTCTCGCAACCAGGGTCAGGCAATGCTGAAGACGCGCTTTCGCCAGGCGTGGACTCGCCAAGAAATCTTTCAACCGTCGAAGACGCCGTATACGAGTCGCTAACACCAAGAGACAAGGCCATATTCGACATGAAAACTGGAAAACACGGCAAGACCGCGTTGTCGAATCAGCAGATAGCGGCCAGGTTCGGCGTCACTCCTGCGCTGATAAGCCAGAGGACCCAGGCCATAGCCACGCAGATATCCGATCTTGCAAACAGAGGGGTGCTGTGATGTTTGACGCGGTTGTAAAATACTTTTCAGACTACTGGAAGCAGCGGTCCAAATCGTTTGCGAACGAGGAGAAGCGAAAGTGGTTCGCTTACGAATCCGACAGCATGGAGGATTTGATAGACAAAAAATTCGACTCGTCGACGGAGAGCGACGAACTTGAAACGATATCAAAGGGCGACAGCAAGGAAGATTTCGCGAAATTGCAGGCTATTCGCATTAAGATTGCAATTATCGCCGGGTTGAGGCATGATATAAGAGCGCAGTTTGCAGTAGGCGAGGAAAACACGGACAGGAACGACATTGACTTGATGAGGCACGCGGCGAGCAGATGTGCGTTCCTGTCGCAGAAGTTCTCGGCGGCGGCTACTTACATCAACGGAAAGGCGTCTGCTAAGTAAACCATGAATTTTGTACCGACAACGGCAGATTACACTGATAGACAAGTTGATATCGAGTTGCTTAAATCGATATCCGAACCTGTTGCGATTAAACGCGTACACCCTGAAACCGCGGCTACGACGCCAAGAGCCGTGGCAGGTATCCAAAAGGCGGTTCAGCGCTACGCTCATTTGCTTCTCAGCACCATTGACGACATAAAGTTCAAACCTGAAATAGGCGGCATGCTGGTAACTTCGCTGCTGTCCGGCACAGTGTCTAATTCAGGGTACATGACGCATCTCTTCATATTGGCGAGCTCCAACGCGGTAAACACAATGAACAGCGACGACAACGACCCGTCGTTCGGCGCAATACCGGATGACGAGTACCTGGAACGTGCCGACCTGTCTAACATTGAAATAGACTACGCCGACGGTGTCGTGTCGTTCGAGGTCGTATTCACAACTAGAGCCGGCACGAATTACACATACGTCGTGCCAGTACCGACAGAGGTTTAACATGAGTGAAATTACGCTCAACGACATATCAGACGAGCAGTTTTCAGCCGCGGAGCTTTCCGTAATATCCGCACTGCGTTCAGCCTACCCAAATCTCGATCTTAGACTTGGAACCGTGCTCAGGTCCCTGCTCGTGATGCCAGACGCCGCGCTTGCCGCGTTGAATCTGGCCAGGATAGACAGGCTCGGGGCGTCGATGTCCTTGAAGCGGTTGGAGGACGGTGGAGACATCGACCAGGCTGTGTTGTCGTCCGTGCTTGCAAACTTCAACATAATCAGGAGTGTCGGAACAAAAGCCAACGGCGTTGTGAGGGTAAAGGTGGTCGACGGCAGGACGTACGTGCTGGAACCCGGTTTTTCGTTTTCCACGATTTCAGGCTTGACGTTCTCCACGGTCGAGAAGATAACGGCTAGACGCGACGCCGTGACAGGCGATGGTTATGTCCGCCTTTTTGACAACAACGACGGCACGTACCACTTTCTTGTCAACGTCGAAGCAAGCGACATAGGGAGCAAATACAACATACAAGCAGGCACGCAATTGTCGGCGACGTCGTACCTGTACGGGTTCGTGTCAGCCACGGCCAACGCGGCGTTCTCGGCGGGCTCCGACGGCGAGACGCTGGAAAACGCCAAAAACAGAATACCGGTCGAGCTGTCGCACCGCGGCATGTCGAACAAGCTCGCAATAGAAGCCCAGCTCCGAGACAGATTCGATACCACCGAAACTCCGATTGTGGCCGTGTCCGTAAAGGGGTATGGCGATTCGGGGATGACACGCGACAGGCACAACGTATTCGGCGTTGCCGTTGGCGGGCACGTCGACGTATACGTAAAGACATCCGAATATCCCCACGTCTCAGGTTACGTAAAAACTGGAACCTTGTCGGGAACAGGCACGTACGAACTCGACGACGTTGAATCAGACGGCATGTACGCCGTGTCCGGTATTTCGGACGTCGCCGGGGCGCAAATCGGATCGTACGAGTTCGAGGAGACGCGCAAGATTGCGGTCGGCGACGCCACGCCGCTGCACGACATAGATGAAACGGCAAACGACCACGTTAGAACAAAATGGCAGACGTCGACGATCGTCGTTACAGGGGTTCCGGACGCGACCGAAACCCGCGACTTCTCTGTTACCGTGTACGATATGCCGGGTATATCGGAAATTCAGGATTTCGTGGACTCACACGATGTCAAATCGGTATGCGCCGACGTCGTGGTAAAGGCTCCGGCTCTCTGCCTTGTATCCGTGAGCGGAAAGGCGTATAGGACGTCCGGGACCCAGCTTGACTCCGCTACCGTGGAGCGGGCCGTACTGGACTACATAAACAGCCGCGGGTTTAACTCGGTTCTAACAAGATCAGAGCTTGCATCCGTTATATTGTCATGCGGGGCGTCGCGCGTCGACATGACGCAGGGCGGATTGAAGCTTGTTGGACGAGTGCTCGGGCTGGACGGCAAGTGGTACGAATTGTCTGGCGACATGCTGAACATAGACGATCTCCCTCCGGAGTCGGGCGTCGTTTCCGGCACATGCGTGTTTGCGGCGGAACCCGGCGCAATACACATAGACAGCACAGTGGTGTAGAATGAGCTTGTCAAGCAACATATCCGCAATAGCAGTGCCGCAGGAGCGCAGTCAGGCGCTGGACCCGTCCGCGTTTGTAATGGACCCGCAAACGCTGACAAAGTGGCTTGGCATGTTTTGGACGTCGATACACCGTGACCCGGAGTTCGTTGCAGCGCTGAGTTCCGCCAGGGGCCTTGCCATTGCGCAGGAGGCGTTAAACCTCAAAGAGCTTGAATCCACGCTCGACAGGCGCAAAGTGCCGGTTCTGCATAGAGAGCGCTGGTATCCGGTCGCTGTTGACGAATCATCGGTAAACACCGGAAATGCCGCGACTGTAAGGGCTGGAGTGGCTCCGATCCCCGTGGCGGGGGTCCAGACCGATCCCGCGTACGCTGGAATTACATTCAGCGTCGGCGGCAGCGTGGAATTTTCAGACATAAACATATACCCGTTGTCGTCTAAAATAAAAACCGCCAAGTTTGCGACTGACAGCATACTGGACCCAAGCGTCATTCTCGTGAACGGCGCCGATTTCATCATTTCCGACGGCTGCCTTGCCGTGCGTAAAGTCGTTGATCCGTTTACAGGGGCAAACGGGCGCTGGGCTGGATCGCCAGGAGAGCCCAATGCCGTAATATGGTTCTGCGACGCCGAGTTCGACACGGGATTTGTGCAGGATTACATTGGATACCCCGTCGGTATAACTGCCGAGGAGTCGACGGAATATCTTAAACGTGTGATAAACACGTTCTGGGACGTTCTGTCATCTGGCCCGTCGTACAGACTTGTTCAGGCGCTGATAGGCGCGGTATGCGGCGTCCCCACTGTGCTTGGCAGAACGGAGACCGTAGACACCGTGACACGGCTTTCAGACGGCTCGATCACGGTTGCAACCGATGCCAGGGTATACAAACTGGGCCCCGGATCGAATTTGCGGAAATCCGTCGTGCCAGGGGCTGTTCTGGAATACGGCGAGTTTCTTGACACCGCCATAAAGGTGTACCCGAGCGTAACAGCCGACACGTTGCCGCGGCTTGTCGACGTTTCCGAGTTCGGTTCCGAGCTTGTAAAAGACGTGCCGACCGTTACAGTGCCCGCGTCGTGCTTCAGGGCAAGACTTTCGCACGACGTGTCGCTGTCTTGGCCGGAGATACCCGTCGTGTTCAACGGCTACGATGCAAACGGAAATCCTAAACTGTCTTTTGAAATCGGCGCGACACCTGAAGACTCCGAAGCGTTCTGGACCGACGTGTGGGCCGAAGCGGAGCGCGTCGGCACGTCGCTATTGTCTTGTCTATCCGGGCAACTTGATGATACACTTAATGCCGATATCGGGGCTGTGTGGGGATACGTGTCTCCGCTTGAGTTCTTCTTGAGCAATTTGATCGGGGCCAACACTATGGTCGTGTCGGCAGACCTTTCGACGGTACCGGACAAACAATCGGCGTTGTCGTTTTTCAACTTTGTAAAAACGGTGATACCCTCGCATGCTAGGCTGTTTTTTATCGAGAGGCGACCAGTAACCGGAGATGAGGTACAACTTTCAGATGCCACAGATCAAATTGCAACATACGTGGGCGCCAATTGCGCAAGCGCGGGAATCAATGGAAAATCCACCGGTACGGCGTTGTCGTATCTTGATACGAAGACGAGTGTGCGATGGGTGCCTGTGTGCAGCGTGAAATAATCGGAGATTCGCATGAACGACAGTATTGTATTGAGTAAATTCGCCAGCGGCAATGTCGCGCTATCTTGGCGCGGAGGCGGAACAGAGTTAAAACTACCAGCGCGGCGCAACCAGTTGTCGTACGCCTGTGCCGACGCCCTCGCCCGAGCGCTTGGCGGCGACATCTCATATGTTCCAAAATACGTGGGCTTCATTTACGGGCCGTACGAGGACCCGACTGCGCTGCAGTTGGCCGCCGAGCGCGACCAGACATGGGGTTCGATAGGCGTGAACCTAGCCGATCCGTCTGTTTCAGGAAACATGCAAATATCCCGGTTGTCGTTGACCCCGTCCGTGAAACTGGATGGAGACCCGGAGCTTTACTCGGCAAACGCGGTTGTGTTCAGCGCGCACACCGGCACCGACTCGAGCAAGACTTACGGATTTCCAACATCGTCCCCGTATTCCGGTCAACTTGCCACAGGGATGTACATGTACCAGGCCGTCCTGCTGGCGGCGCCGACCACGGGTACGTATGTTCCGATTGCAAGAGTCACGCTGGCAGACCCGGCATCAGGCGCGTATCTTCAAAAACCTGCCGGATTCGAACTTGCTGTGGAATGGCAGGTATCATTTTTCTAAGGAGAAGCCATGTCAATATGGGTTGCCGTACACGGCATTGTTAACGGAGAGCAGCTTGCGGCCGACGTGCTAAATCGTCCCACGTACGAACTTGTCACAAGAACGAACTATCTTAAGTCAAGATTGGACGTGCTGGAGGGGGCGGGGACGTTCGAAGCGCTGAAGCTTGTGGGCGTGCCGCTTGCGCAAACGTCCGACCTTCTGGGTTCGACTCCAGAAGTCGGCGACGTGGTGTGGCTCGACTCGGCTACTGGGAAATACGCAAAAGCCAAAGCATCGATGGACCCGCTCGACGAGTTCAATGTGGCAACAACCGCCCACGCAATTGGAGTTCTGGCGGCGAAATCCGGTACGACTGGAACGGTCTGCGTGGAGGGCAAGCTCAAGCTCGAGACGGCTGGCGCTGGATGGGACCTCACCACGCTTGTCGAGGCCGGAGAAACATTCAGGCCGGGACCGTACTACCTGTCGGCGACGGAAGCCGGAAAACTTACAGCATACCCGCAAGGCGCCAGAATCTTCGTCGGCAATTTTACGCCAGACGCGATCTCTCCGCCTGTTGGCGGTTACGCTGTTCTGAACGTTCAGCATTCCGACACGGGCACAAGCCATGTCCACAGATCGTTCAAACTTCACGCAAAACCGGCTGGAGCGCAAATTGTTACGGCGCTTGCGCCCGATGGCGTGCATTACGTAGTCGGTTACGCGCCGGACGGCATTGCGCTCGGCGCGGAACCCGGCGCTGACGACAGAATCCCCAGACTGGTAGTGGGCGGAACGTGGACCGACACCGGCGAAGCCGAGTACACGCTTGTGCTTGGAACTGAAAACAGCGCGTCGACCCCTCCCGCCACATTCGACGCCGGCGCGTACATGCACTGGACGTCGTCTGATCCTGTCGAGGGTTCCGGAAAAGTGCGAATACCTTCGTTCGAAGTTCCAGTAGCGGTCGGAACTCGCGGCATGACAGTGCTGCTTGAGAACCCGGATTCGGTGGAAGTGGCGGACTGCGCAGACTGGGACCAGCCATATCTGGCGGCTGTCGACG
>ERZ795049.5104-NODE-5104-length-12384-cov-4.890745_pt1 | contig 12384 bp, 10 predicted proteins | sample MGYA00375133_ERZ795049 | MGnify/ENA primary metagenome ERZ795049 (study PRJEB30178, sample SAMN05720147) | activated sludge metagenome | isolation source: anaerobic digester from wastewater treatment plant | place: Japan | collected 2015-04-20 ...
GGCTCTCGGCTCGCGTCCCTCGTCCTCGGCTCTCGAAAAACCTCGGCGCGTCTTTACATTGTAAACCGCCGGATCCCAGCCCCAACCTCCGTGCCTGCGCTCCTCCGCGTCTCGGCGTCTCGGCGTGAGAGCTTCACCCCCAAGGACTTCCCCAAAATTCGGCTCTCGGCTCGCGTCCCTCGTCCTCGGCTCTCGAAAAACCTCGGCGCGTCTTTGCATGGCCAATGCCCTTCCTCGCACCCCCCCCCGCCTCACTCATTTTCATTCAGGATCCGCTCCAGGATCTGTTCATTGACATAAATCGGCACCTTCTTCTTCGTCGCCAGCACGATCGCATCGGACGGTCGCGAGTCGATCCACTCCTCCGTGTCGTCGGCCGTGCGCACCACCAGCTTGCCGAAAAACGTCCCGTCGCGCAGGTCGTCCACGACGACATGCTTGAGCTCGGCCTTCAGCCCTTCCATCACATTGAAGATCAGGTCGTGCGTCATCGGCCGGGGATAAACGTAGCCGTGCAGGTCCAGGTCCAGCGCCAGCGCTTCGGCGAACCCGATGATGATTGGGAACTCGCGCTCGCCATCCTTTTCCCCCAGCACGATGATCTGGCGGCTGCCCAGACCCTCTTCCTTCATCTGGATCTCGCGCAGTTCAAATTCGATCAGATGCATCCCGTGATCTTCCATGGCCGCCCGGCCCCCGATCCGTAAACAGTCCTCACCCGGAACCCGAGTCTACCGGTCGGTCGCGCCGCCTGTCAAACAACCCTCACCCCCAACGGCCCTCCCCAAGATTCGGCTCTCGGCTCCCGTCCCTCGTCCTCGGCTCTGAATCCCCCCGATTCACACCGTCCAACCTCCCTCCATCCCCCCACCCCAGTTTTTCTGGCATTCCACCGCCCCCCGAGTGAAAATGTTTGCTACTCTCAAGTGCAATGGATTGAACGTCTGCCCCCCGATGAAACAATCCGCCCCCCACATTCGACCGGCCGCGCAGGCCGGGCGATTCTACGACGCGCACCCCGCGCGCCTGCGCCAGAGTATCGAAGATGCCCTGGCCCGCCCCGTCCCCCCGCTCGACCCGCTCCCCCGCCCCCCCGCGATGATCCTGGCGCCCCATGCCGGCTATGTCTTCTCCGGCGCGGTCGCCGCCGCCGCCTACCGCCACCTGCGCGGGTTGGCCTATGACGGCGTCGTGGTTCTCGGGCCAAGTCACTATGAAGATTTTTCCGGCGCCGGGCTCCCTTCTTACCATGGCTTCGCCACGCCCCTGGGCGACGTGCCAATTGACCGCCCCGCGATCGACGATTTATCCGGCATCCCCGATTTCGCCTTCAACGATGCGGCGCACGACCCCGAACACAGCATCGAAGTGGAGCTCCCTTTCCTGCAGGTCGTGCTGGCGGGCCCGTTTCGCCTGGCGCCGATCCTCTTCGGCCGGGCCGACCTGCCCGCGCTGGAGCGGATCGCCGCGGCGTTGCACGATCTCCTCGCGCGCCGCCGCGCCGCGGGCGAACGCTGGCTCCTCGTCGTCAGCTCCGACACCTATCATGGCTACGATCGCGAAGCTTGCCGCGCCAACGACCAGGCCCTCACCCGCTTCGTCAGCCGGATGGATGGCCGGGCCGGTTACGAAGCGCTCGCCGGTCGCCGGCTGATGGCCTGCGGCTGGCGCCCGCTGGTCGCCGCCATGCTGCTGCTCGAACGCGAGGGGGGACGGACCTGCCGGGTGACGGCGCGCAGCGATTCGAGCGAAGCCAGTGGGCGCGATGAGGGCTATGTTGTCGGCTACGTGTCGGCGATTGCCGGCTGAATCCGCCCGATTGGTGGCATGGAAACTGCTAATCTGCGCACTAGTTGCCAACCAGCACGGCCTTGCCCCGATTCCGGCCTGACTCCAGGCCGCCCGCGAAGTCGGCAAGCCCCGAAAGGTGACCCGGCAAGCCTTGAGACCCCCCATCCGGCGTAGGGAAGAAAAAAAGGGCACGGTGGTGCAAAAAGACTTGAAATTCGCCCGACGCCCGATAGACTCGTCACTTGCCATCTAAAGGGATATGCAGCTCAGTCAGTCATCAAGGAATCCCGGAGGCAAATCGTAGTTGGCTTGTGGTCAGGAGCCATGGCATAACGTCGATCTGCACAGGACTGGCAACGGCATCGGGCGGTGGACTCTGCCCCTTGCGTCACAACCTCAAGGCAACTCTGCTGAATTTCCAATACCTTGTTAGGAGGGAGCAGAAACAATGGTTAAGCGGACTCTTGCGTTGGCTACAGTGTGCTTGCTCACGCTGACGATGAGTTGCACGACCACGCAGAAGTGGATGGCCGGCGGTGCGGCAGTCGGCGCCACGGTCGGTGGTATTTGGGCCTCGCACGGAGGCAATATTCTGAGCGCGGGCGAGGGCATGGCCGTTGGCGCGGCCACCGGCGCCGCCCTGGGCGCTCTGGTCGGCGATCAACTCGACGAAAACGAAACGGCTCGACTGCTCGAGGAAAAAGACCAGCAGATCGCCGCCCTGCAGCAGGAAAACAGCGAACTCAAGAACAAGCTGCAAGCCTGCCGTTCCGATCTGGAGGCGGCCAACCGCCGCATCGCCGATCTGGAACGCACCATTGCCCAGCTTCAGGAAGAGCTGGCCAATTGCAAGGGCGCGCGTCTGGAAATGACTCTGCTGGCCGACATGCTGTTTGAGCCGGGCAGCGCCCGCCTCAGCGCCCGCGGCAAGCAGGCCCTGGATGACGCCGCCACCAAGCTGCGCGATCTCGGTGAAAACGAGTTCATCATGATCGAGGGCCACACCGATTCCGACCCGATCCGCTACAGCGCCAACCTGTGGAAGGATAACTGGGATCTGGGCGCCGGACGCGCCATGGCCGTCCTGCGTTACCTGGTCGACAAGGGCGTCGATGAGAAGAAGATCGCCGCCTCGACCTACTCGTACTACCACCCCGTCTCCGAGGACAAGGCCCAGAATCGCCGGGCTGTCATCGTGGTCCATACGGGATGGCCTAAGTACTAAGACCCCGGCTTCAGGCGCCGCAACCGGGCGCGCCTTCCGCGCGCTCACTGCCTGAAGACCTGGTCCAACCTCTGGCCCGGCAGAGTTTAGCCGCTCTGCCGGGCATTTGTTTTTGGAATCCCTGCCCATGAGCCGCAGATTGCGCATCATTCACGTTTACAAGGACGTCTACCCCCCCGTCCAGGGGGGGATCGAACGGACGATCGAGCGGCTCGCCTGCCTCACGGCGCGCGACGAGCGCTTTCAGGTCGAAATCATCGTCGCGGCCCCGTCCTTCGCCGGCGGCGAACGCAACCTGGCCGACGGTGTCCGCGTTCGCGAAGTCGCCTCCTGCGGCCGCCTGCTCTCCACGCCGCTGGCGCCCGGTTTTCTCACTGCCCTGCGCCGCGCCAACGCCGATCTGTTCCATTTCCACGTCCCGCACCCGACCGGCGAACTGGCCTTCCTCCTCTCCGGCCTCGACACCCCCGCCGTCGCCACCTACCACAGCGACATCGTCCGCCAGCGCCTTACGCTGCGCGCCTGGCGTCCCCTCCTGCAACGCTTCCTCCGGCGCATGCAGGTCATCATGCCGACCAGTCAGCGCTATCTTGAGACCTCGGTCGAGCTCCAGCCCCATCGCACCCGGTGTCGCGTGGTCCCGCTCGGTCTGCCCACCGACGCCTACTCGCTCTCGCTGGTCACCGCCAAGCGCGCCGTCGACCTGCGCGACCGCCATGGCGACTTCATCCTGTTTCTGGGCTGTCTGCGCCGCTACAAGGGCCTCCCGTTCCTGCTCGAAGCCCTGGCGGGATTGCCCCGCCGCCGCCTGCTTATCGCCGGCGCCGGTCCGATGCGTTCCCACCTGGAAGCCCTCGCCCGCAACCTGGGCATCGCCGACCGCGTTCACTTTCTGGGGGCCGTCTCCCATGAGGATGCCGTCGCCCTGCTGCACGCCGCCGCCGTCCTGGTCCTTCCCTCCCACCAGCGTTCGGAGGCCTTCGGCCTGTGCCAGATCGAAGCGATGCTCTGCGAGCTGCCCGTCATCTCCACCGACCTGCCGACCGGCGTGCCGGAGGTCAATCGCAACGGCGTCACCGGTCTGGTCGTGCCGCCGGGCGATGTCAAGGCCCTGCGCCACGCGCTCAATCGCCTCCTCGGCGACGCCGAGCTGCGCAAGCGCATGGGCTCGGCCGGCCGCGATCGCGCCCTCAGCGAATACAGCGACACGCTCATGGCGCACCGCGTCATGGAGGTCTATGCTCAGGTGTTGGGGAACAAGCGGGCGAGTTACTCGTAGAACTCTTCGACGAACGCCGTGGTGTAATCGCCCGAAAGGAAGCGTTCGTTGCGCAGGATCTTCAGGAAGAACGGGATCGTCGTCCGGATCCCTTCCACCACAAACTCATCGAGCGCCCGGTTGGCCCGCCGCACCGCCTCGGCGCGGTTCTTCCCCTTGACGATCAGCTTGGCGATCATCGAGTCGTAGTGCGGCGGGATCACGTATTCGCTGTAGGCGTGCGAATCGATCCGGACACCCGGGCCCCCCGGAACGTGAAACGTCGTCAGTTTGCCCGGGTTGGGCGCAAAATTATAGTCCGGGTCCTCGGCATTGATCCGGAACTCGATCACGTGGCCGCGGAACTCAATGTCCTTCTGCCGGTAGCCCAGCTTCTCCCCGCTGGCGATGCGGATCTGTTCCTTGATCAGGTCAATCCCCGTCAGCTCCTCCGTCACGGGGTGCTCCACCTGGATCCGCGTGTTCATCTCCATGAAGTAAAACTTGCGGTCCTCCAGCAGAAACTCGACGGTCCCGGCCCCCTCGTAGCGCGCCGCGCGCGCCGCCTTGATCGCGGCCGCCCCCATGTCGCGCCGCAGCTTGTCGTCCAGCGTCGGGCACGGGCTTTCCTCCACCAGCTTCTGATGCCGGCGCTGGATCGAGCAGTCGCGTTCGCCCAGGTGGATCACCCGGCCATGGGAATCGGCCAGGATCTGAATCTCAACATGCTTGGGGCGCATGACGAGCTTTTCCAGGTACACCTCGCCGCTGCCGAACGCGGCGCGCGCCTCGGCCTGCGCCGTCGCCAGCGCCCCGGCCAGGGCCACGTCGGTATGCGCGACGCGCATCCCGCGGCCGCCGCCCCCCGCCGCCGCCTTCAGCATCACCGGGTAGCCGATCTCGTGGGCCACCTGGATCGCTTCCTCCAGCCCCGAGACCGCGTCCTTGCTCCCCGGGGTCACCGGCACGCCCGCCTTCATCATCGCCTTGCGCGCCGCCGCCTTGTCTCCCATCATCCGGATCGCCTTGGCCGAGGGCCCGATGAACTTGATCCGGCACTGCTCGCAGATCTCGGCGAAATCGGCGTTCTCCGCCAGAAAGCCGTAGCCCGGATGGATCGCGTCGGCGTCGGTGATCTCGGCCGCCGAGATGATCTGCGGCGCATTGCGATACGCGTCGGCCGTCCCCGGGCCGATGCACACGTCCTCGTCGGCATAGCGCACGTGCAGCGAATCGCGGTCGACCTCCGTGTACACGGCGACCGTCTTGATGCCCAGCTCGCGGCACGCGCGGATGATCCGCAGGGCAATCTCTCCTCGGTTGGCAATCAGGATCTTCTGGAACATGGGCCTCGCGACTGCTGCGGGGGATGGGAGCGGCGGGCGGCCGGCCGGTCCGCGAACCTCACGCGCCCGGCGGCGTCAGCACGAACAGCGGTTGACCGTACTCGACCGGTTGGCCGTTTTCGACCAGAATCCGTTGCACCGTCCCCACCGCCTCGGCCTTGATCTCGTTCATCACCTTCATCGCCTCGATGATGCACAACACCGTGTTTTCATCGACGGCGTCGCCGATCTCCACGAACGGCGGTTTCTCCGGCGAGGGCGACCGGTAGAACATCCCGACGATCGGGCTGGTGATGACGATCCCTTCCTCGCGCGGCGCCTCCCCGGCCGTTCCCGCGTCCGGCGCGCCCTCCGCCTGCGTCGCGGGGGGCAGCGCCAGCGGTTGCGCCGCCGGCAGCGGCGCCGGCGGGCCGGCAACCGCGGCCGACTTCAGGCGGATATGGTTTCCCTCGCGCTGCCAGTCCAGCTCGGCAATCTGATGCTCTTTCATCAGTTGAATCAGCTCGCGAATCACATCCAGGTCCATCCGCGCACCTCTGGGGGAGTTGGCGCCGTCGCGTATGCCGGTCTGACGCGGGGTCTGTTCGCTCCGCCCGGTCCGTCATCTTTCCGGCCGGTTGGCAAGTCTTCTATAGTCGATACCCTCTCCCTTCCTGTCAACGCCTTAACCCGTTCTTTCCCAATTCACAGCGTCAGCCCGCCTGGCGTAACCTGTTGGGCGAACGACCGACCCGAACCGCGGAGCGGGAGATGCGCATCGCCCTGGCCCAGATCAATCCGACCGTCGGCGCCCTCGATGCCAACCGGCGCCTGATTCTCGACGCCTACCGCCGCGCCGCCGACCTCGGCGCCGACCTCGTCGTCTATCCCGAACTGGCGCTGACCGGCTATCCCCCCAAGGACCTGCTCGACCTGCCCTGCTTCCTGCGCCGCGCGATGGAGGGTCTCGACCGGCTGGCCGCCGAGATGACCGGCCCGGGCGCCATCGTCGGCTACGTCCATTCCGCCCGCGACGCCGGCGAAACCCATGGCAAGGGGATCTACAACGCCGCGGCGCTGATCGATGCCGGCGCCGTCCGCTCGCGCCATTTCAAATCGCTCCTGCCGACCTACGATGTCTTCGACGAAGCCCGCTACTTCGAGCCCGCGCACGAGGTGTGCGTCGCCGAGTTCCGCGGCCGGCGACTCGCCATCACGATCTGCGAGGACTTCTGGAGCCAGACCCTCTACGAATTGCTCAATCGCCGCATCTACCACCGCGATCCGCTCGCCGAACTGGCCGGCCAGGGCGTCGATCTGATGATCCACATCGCCGCCTCGCCCTTCACTCTGGGCAAGGTCCAGGTCAAGGCCGCGATGTACCGGGCGGCGGCCCGGCGCTGGGGCAAGCCGCTGATCCACGTCAACGTCGTCGGCGGCAACGACAACCTCATCTTCGACGGCGGCAGCAACGTCTGGAACGCCGAGGGCCGCGTCGTCGCCCAAGCCCCCCAGTTCGAGGAAGCCCTCCTGCTGTGGGACAGCGACGCCCCGGGCGAGGGGCGCGAGCCCGACCCGGAACACGAGGAATCAGCGCTCTACGGCGCGCTCAAGCTGGGAATCCACGACTACGTCGCCAAGTGCGGCTTCGAGCGCGTCCTGCTCGGTCTGTCCGGCGGGATCGATTCCGCCCTGACCGCCGTGCTGGCCGCCGACGCCCTCGGCCCCGCGCGCGTCACCGGCGTGGCCATGCCCTCGCGCTTCAGCAGCCGGCACAGCCGCGACGATGCCCGCCGCCTCGCCGACAACCTCGCGATCGACTTCCACACCCTCGCCATCGAGCCGATCTATCAGGCCTATCTGGCCCAGCTCGAACCGCTCTTCGCCGGCACGCCCTTCGGCCTGGCCGAGGAGAACCTCCAGGCCCGCACTCGCGGCAACCTGCTGATGGCGCTCAGCAACAAGTTCGGCTGGCTCCTGCTCTCCACCGGCAACAAATCCGAGATGGCCGTCGGCTACTGCACGCTCTACGGCGACATGAGCGGCGGCCTGTGCGTCCTGGGCGACGTGCTCAAGACGAAGGTCTTCCGCCTGTCGCGCTGGCTCAACCGGCGCGGGGCGCGGATCCCCGAGTCGACGCTGACCAAACCTCCCTCGGCCGAACTGCGTCCCAATCAGAAGGACAGCGATTCGCTGCCCGAATATGACATCCTGGATCCGATCATCGAGGCCTATGTCGAACGGCGCGAGGGCCCCGAGGAGATCATCGCCGCCGGCCACGACGCCCAGTTGGTACGCCGCGTGCTCCGGATGATCGACCGCAGCGAATTCAAGCGCCAGCAGGCCGCGCCGCTGCTCAAGGTGACCGCCAAGGCCTTCGACACCGGCCGGCGCATGCCCATCGCGCGGGGCGATTGATCCGGCTCGCCGCCCGGACTGAATCGGGATCGGGATCGGAGAATCGGAGCGAAAAAATCGGAGCGAAAACCGCCCCCTGGCGGGCGAGCAGGGCGGTTTCACCCGGCCCGTCCTATAATATCGGCAGAGCTCTCGCGCCACGCCCAGTCCCGTCAGGGACGGCAAAACCGCTCGAATCGATCACGACCATCTCATTGGAAGGACGATCCGATGAATTCCCCGCAGATCCAGGCCGAGCTGAGCCTCTACCCCCTCGAACAGCAGGATATCGCCAAACCGATCTACGAGTTTGTCGAAGCGCTCGAACGCGATGAACTGAAGGTTTACATCGGGACCTTGAGCACTGTCATCAGTGGCGAGATGCAACGGGTCTTCGACGCCGTCCGCGACGCCTACGCCCGCGTCGCCCGCGACGGCCGCTGCGTCCTCGTGGTCAAGTACTTGAATGAGTCCGACAAGCGCGAGGACTGAAGAAGGGTCATGCCCACAGGCTGCGCATGAACGGGCGGTTTATAGCGAGGGATGAAAATGAGAAGTCGTGAACGACCATTTCGAATAGAGGAGGCCATCCGGCCTCGCTCCCCGGCCAGTCCCGTCAGGGATGAAAATATGAGATCGTGAGCGACCGTTTCGAATGGCCGGGGCCTCCCCGGCCTCGCTCCCCGGCCAGTCCCGTCGGGATGAAAAATGAGATCGTGAGCGACCATTTCGAATGGCCGGGGCCTCCCCGGCTTCGCCCCCCGGCCAGTCCCGTCGGGATGAAATATGAGATCGTGAGCGACCATTTCGAATAGAGGAGGCCTCCCTGGCCTCGCTCCCCGGCCAGTCCCGTCGGGATGAGAATATGAGATCGTGAGCGACCATTTCGAATGGCCGGGGCCTCGGCCTCGCTCCCCGGCCAGTCCCGTCAGGGATGAAAATATGAGATGTGAACGACCATTTCGAATGGCCGGGGTCTCTCCGGCCTCGCTCCCTGGCCAGTCCCGTCGGGATGAAAATATGAGATGTGAACGACCATTTCGAATGGCCGGGGCCTCCCCGGCCTCGCTCCCCGGCCAGTCCCGTCGGGATGAAAATATGAGATCGTGAGCGACCATTTCGTATGGCCGGGGCCTCTCCGGCCTCGCTCCACGGCCAGTCCCGTCAGGGACGGCAGACTTCAGCCCGCCACGTCAGTGGCGGGATACGGGACGCAGGAACGAAAGGAGTCCCGGAGGGACGGCAGAACCCTTCGAAGTCGATCTTGAAACGCGTAACGTCTTTTCGGATCTCATGTCCCTTACGTCCCTTATGTCCCTTCCGACACCAGACCTTCAGACGAGAGGATTAACCGGATGAGCCCGTTGCAACGCTGGCAGCGCTACCTGGATACCGTCTGGCACGACGAGGAACTGGGAATCACGCTCGACATCAGCCGGATGGCTTTCGACGACGGCTTCCTCGGCCGCATGGCCGACCCGATCGACCGCGCCCTGGACGGCATGCGCGAGCTGGAGGCCGGCGCCATCGCCAATCCCGACGAGAAACGGATGGTCGGCCACTACTGGCTGCGCGCGCCGGAACGGGCCCCCAACGACGAGTTGCGCCAGGCGATTCGCGCCGCCATCGACCAGGTCCAATCCTTCGCCGGCGACATCCACGGCGCCAACCTGCGCGGCCAGCGCGACGAACCCTTCTCCGATTTCCTCCTCATCGGCATCGGCGGCTCGGCGCTCGGGCCGCAACTCGTTGCCGACGCCCTGGGCACCTCGGGCGACCTGCTCCGCCCCCACTTCATGGACAACACCGATCCCGACGGCATTCACCGCGTCCTCGGCGAGCTTCAGGGTCGGCTCGACCGGACGCTGGTCCTCGTCATCTCCAAATCGGGCGGCACGCCCGAAACCCGCAACGGCATGGTTGAAACCCACGCGGCTTACGCGGCCGCCGGCTTCGACTTCGCGCGCCATGCCGTCGCCGTCACCAGCACCGGCAGCCGCCTGCATCAGCAGGCCGCCCGCGAAAAATGGCTCGCCATTTTCCCCATGTGGGACTGGGTCGGGGGCCGCACCAGCGTCACGTCCGCCGTCGGCCTGCTCCCCGCCGCGCTGCAAGGGGTCGACATCGATGAGTTCCTGACCGGCGCCCGCCTGATGGACGAACGCACCCGCGTCGTCGACCCGCGCAACAACCCCGCCGCCCTGCTCGCCCTGATGTGGCACTGGGCCGGCAACGGCCGCGGCCAGCGCGACATGGTCGTCCTGCCCTACAAGGACCGGCTGATGCTGTTCAGCCGCTACCTCCAGCAGCTCGTGATGGAATCGCTCGGCAAGGAGTGCGACCTGCACGGCAACACCGTCCACCAGGGACTGGCCGTCTACGGCAACAAGGGCTCGACCGACCAGCATGCCTATGTGCAGCAGTTGCGCGACGGGTTGAACAATTTCTTCGTCACGTTGATCGAAGTCCTGCGCGAAGACGCCGGGTCGGAGTCCGGCGAGCCGGTCGAGGTCGAGCCGGGCGTCACCTCCGGCGACTTCCTCCAGGGATTCCTCCTCGGGACGCGCGAGGCGCTTCACGAAAAGGGCCGCGAATCGATCACGATTACGATCCGCAGCCTCGACGCCCGCTCGCTCGGCATGCTCATCGCCCTCTACGAGCGCGCCGTCGGCCTCTACGCCTCGCTCGTCATGATCAATGCCTATCATCAGCCGGGCGTCGAGGCCGGCAAGCGCGCCGCCGCCGCCATCCTCGATCTCCAGCGCAAGCTGCTGGCCGCCATGGGCGAGCACGCCGACTACCGGACCGCCGCCGGCTGGGCCGACGCCCTCGGCGAACCCGAGCGCGTCGAGACGATCCACCGCCTGCTGGAGCGCCTGGCGGCCAATCCCTCGCGGCGCGTCGATCGCGTGGCCGGGCCCGGTCCCGCCGAAAACACCTATCGCCTGCGCGGGTGAGGGGCGCGCCGCCTGCAACCATTCCGCCCCCAACCGCGTCCCGTTGGACGTCGCATCGTTCTCCAGAGTGGCCGATCACGATGGGCTCATGAACCGGCGGTTCACTCCCGAGAGCGAAAGCCGGAGCCGTTATCGACCGATTCAATGGGCTGCGGGCTTGCCGGTTCGAGCAGCCCGCCAGTTCCGTCAGGGACGGCGGCACCTTCCTGAAGCGCTGGATCCGGCCGATCATCAGCCCGCCAGTCCCGCGGGGACGGCAGAAGAGCACGGCGCAGAGGAACCCGTCGACGACCCAGCCCGCCAGTCCCGCAGGGACGGCAGAGGAGCACGGCGCAGAGGAACCCGTCCACGACCCAGCCCGCCAGTCCCGCAGGGACGGCAGACTTCAGCCCGCCACGTCAGTGGCGGGATACGGGAAACAGGAACGAAAGAGTCCCGCAGGGACGGCAGAACGGCTCGAATCACTCATCGAGAACCGTCGGCAACATCCCCTCTTCAACTGCTTACGAGGCTCACGGCATGCCCACATTCGCCGAAACCGCCCAGGCCGTCATCGAGAACATCGAGAAGGTCATCATCGGCAAACGGCCGCAGATCCTTGTCGCGCTGGCGGCGATCCTCGCCCGCGGCCACATCCTGCTCGAGGACGTCCCGGGCGTCGCCAAAACCATGCTCGCCCGCTCGATCGCCGTCACCTTCGGCCTCACCTTCAAACGCGTCCAGTGCACCCCCGACCTGCTCCCCTCCGACGTGACCGGCGTCTCGATCTACAACCAGGAAAAACGCGAATTCGAGTTCCTCCCCGGGCCGGTCTTCACTAACATTCTGCTGGCCGACGAAATCAACCGCGCCACGCCGCGCACCCAATCCGCTCTGCTCGAGGCGATGGAGGAGCGCCAGATCTCCGAGGGCGGCCTCACGCGCCGGCTCCCCCAGCCGTTCATCGTCATGGCGACGCAGAACCCCGTCGAGCAGGAGGGGACCTTCCCGCTTCCCGAGGCGCAGCTCGACCGCTTCCTCGTCCGCATCTCGCTCGGCTATCCCGACATCGATCAGGAAGCCGACATGCTGGAGCGGCTGCGCGGCGGCCACCCGCTCGAGCGTCTCAAACCGATCCTCAACGAGAAAACCGTCCTCCAGATGCAGCAGGTGGCGGCCGGGGTCTTCGTCCACGCGCAGGTCCGCCAGTATCTGCTGCGGATCGTCCACGGCACGCGCGACAGCGTCAAGCTGGGGCTCGGCGCCAGCCCGCGCGCCTCCATTGCCCTCTACCGGACGGCGCAGGCCGTCGCGGCCTTGCAGGGCCGCGGCTACGTCACGCCCGACGACGTCAAGCAGCTGGCCGTCCCGGTCCTGGCCCACCGCCTGATCCTCAAGCCGGAGTTCCGCCTGCGCAAGGAAACCGTGCAATCGGTGGTCGAGGAGGTGCTG
>ERZ795049.5114-NODE-5114-length-12361-cov-8.613197_pt1 | contig 12361 bp, 12 predicted proteins | sample MGYA00375133_ERZ795049 | MGnify/ENA primary metagenome ERZ795049 (study PRJEB30178, sample SAMN05720147) | activated sludge metagenome | isolation source: anaerobic digester from wastewater treatment plant | place: Japan | collected 2015-04-20 ...
CGTCCCCATCGGCTTCCGCCCTTGCGGGCTTTCCACCTAAGCGCCTCACGCAGCTCCAAGCGGAGAACGAAAAGTAAATAATAAGTTGATAGTCAAGTGATTATAGGTGTTTTATTCCGCGAAGATATCATTTAATCAAAATTTTATAAAGAAACAGATTTTTATAAAAAAAAATACTACTTTTGTAAAGTGACTAATTAAACTACTATTATACGATGTATTTGAAAAAAAAATCTCAAGAAAACATAGAAGCAGCAAGAATTTTAGCAGGTTCAGATTTAAAACTATTTGCATCTTCAGTTCATTGTTCTTATTATTCTGTTTTTCAATTAATAAAACACACTCTTTATTGTAAATATCAATTTAATTATAACAAACAATCAAATAAACAAGAAAATGATAGTCATAATTTTATTATAGAAAAATTCTCTCAACATCTTAGATATGATAATATACCTGATACAATAATTGAAGAAAAAAAAAGGAAAATTAAAAAATTAAAAAAAAATAGAGTAAAAGCTGATTATGTAAATATGGATATCTCAGATAATATTGCTAAAAAAGCAATACAAACAGCGGACGAAATCAAACACTTTATCGAATCATTATAACTATAACAAACATACCATGAAATCACAAAAATATATCAAAGAATGGCTTGATACATTATGCAAATCTTTTACAAATATTCATGTTCAATACGCATTTGATAAAAATACAAATTTTCATTTAGTTCATGTTCTTCCTGAATCATATAATAATAATGAAGAATATGCTGCTATGGTATTGGATTTTGAAGCAAACTTTTTTAAAAAATACCCTACTGAAGATATTATTATTTCTGAACCTGATATTGATGATGATATGTCAAATATTCTATACGAGAAGAGATGCGAATCTATTCCGGCAAATATTAATGAAGATGATCATATTGATTGGAATGAATGTTTTACAGATAATATGGAAAAATTAGGAGAACCTATTTCTTATAGTAATACCGTCAATATAATTACACCTAATATAGAACAAGAAAATTATAATTCCCAATATCAATTTGCAGCATGAGCTATGGAAAATAAATCAGTATTCCAATTCAAATCATATAAAGTTATTTTATCTCATTTGGAAATCAAAGAGTTTTCAAACAAAATCGGACAGGATATTAATATTGAGATGGGTGTTTCTCATAAAAAGGATAATAAAAATATTTTTATCACATTAGAAACTACAATAAAAGATAATGTAGAAAATTTGTTTATTAATGTTAAATTAGTTGGGCTATTTAATTGTGAAAATTGCGATGAAATAGAAGTGAATAACTTTATTAATATTAATGGTCCGGCAATTTTATTTCCTTATATGAGAGCTCACATCTCTTCACTAACTTCAATGGCTAATATTCCAACTTTAGTTCTACCTACTATTAATTTTGTAGCCCGAGGGAGTAATAAATAAATATTCATCCAAATAATACTTTCTAATGATTCTACTTCTTCTCGATTTATATTCTTAGACTTTTGCACGTCAATTGGTTGATAATGATTAGATATTTAGAATTATTGGTATTAAGGTATTTTAGGTCGTACATTTTTTCAACAAATACGGCAATTGTCAGGAAAACATTCCATTTCTAAGCTCACTCACGAAGACCTCCACACGAGCAACTTGGCGTGCGTGAGGGCGCAGCCGGAAAGCCCGCAAAGGAAGGAGCTTTGAAGAGCAAGGAGAAAAAGAGCGCCTTTAGAAGCTCCTTTTTCGACTATGCTATTCATAGCTCCTTCCTGCGGACTTGTAGGCGGAGACCGACCCCGAGCGTAGCGAGGGGACACGCCCTAATTAAAATTAAAATAAAATTATTTTTGGGCAAAACGTAACATGAAAATGCAGATTACCAGATAAATAATATTAGGTAACCAAGAGGCCATCAAAGGCGAAAGATTGCCAGAAATGGCGAAAGTATTGGAAACTTGTTGGAAAAAGATAAAGAGAAACGACAACGCCAACCCTATAAAAATATGCACGCCGACACCCCGCTGTGCCTTTCTTGAAGCAACACTCAAACCGAGCAAAGTCATAATAATAGTTCCTACAGGAATCGCCGTCCGCTTATGCTTTTCAATTTCATAATACTTCACTAAACTTGACCCCTTTTTTTTCTCGTCATCAATGAATTTCCGCAATGCTTTAAAAGACATTACATCTGCAGACGAGACAGTTTTATTGAACTCCGAATAGTGAAAATTTAAAACGGTATCAAGAGTTTTCCCCGTTCTGATGATTTCGTCTCCGTCAGAAGTGATTTTACGAATCGTGTAATCTGTCAATGTCCACTTCTTACTATCTATATTGTATTGTATTTCAGATGCTTTTAATTTATAGGGGGTGTAAGTTGAACCCAAAACTTCATACGTAAAATTCTCCCCCGAAAGCGACATTTTTTTCCAGCGTTCCACATAAATATAAGTTTTATCATCAACTTTAATATGAATATCAAATTTTGAAATATCTCTTTTTCGTCTCAAATAATTTTCATTAAATTTTTCAAGATTTGCATTCGCTTGAGGAATGAAAAAGTTGGCAAGTAGAAATGAGGCTAAGGCAATAATGCAAGCACCAACCAAATAAGGTCTTATAAAACGAGAAAAAGTTACGCCGCCATTGAAAATGGAGATAATCTCATTTTGACTTGATAGCTTAGAAGTAAACCAAATAACGGAGATGAAAGTGAATAAATTGGTAAATAAATTGGCAAAAATGGGGATAAAGTTAAAATAACGTTGAAAAATTATCGCTTTTAACGGAGCATTATTTGATAGAAAACGACTTAAATTGTCCGATAAGTCAAAAACTACCACAATAGCCATTAAAAGTGCTATTGCTAGTAGAAAGGAGCTAAGAAATTTTTTCAAAATATAAGAGTCGATTATTTTCCAATCGATGATCTCTTTTATTTTTGAAAAAAGTGCCTTTATTTTTTCAACCATTCGTCTAAGAATCTAAAAAATTCGCGTTGCCATAAAATGGCGTTTTGCGGTTTTGTTACGAAATGGTCTTCTTCAGGGAAGAATAAAAATCTACTTGGAATCCCTTGCATCTGTGCGGCATTAAAAGCCTGCATTCCTTCCGTGTACGGAATTCTAAAGTCATTACTTCCATGAATAACCAAAATAGGGGTGTCCCAATTACCAACAAAAAGGTGCGGTGAAAACTGATAGCTTTTCGGCTTGGGAGTTTGCCAGTAGTTGCCTTCGATATCGTGATTGGCAAAGAAAAGCTCTTCCGTAGTTCCGTACCAACTTTCAAAATTAAACATTCCGCAATGTGCGATAAAAGCTTTAAATCGCTTTTGATGATTGCCCGCCAACCAATATATTGAATATCCTCCGTAACTTGCTCCGACCGCTCCTAATCTCTCTTTATCTACGTAAGGTTCATTAGCCATCGCGTCAATTGCTGAAAGATAATCCTTCATATTCTGTCCGCCATAATCACCGCTTATTTGAGCATTCCATTCCGTGCCGAATCCCGGCAAGCCTCTTCGGTTAGGTGCTACAATAATGTAGTCGTGCGCTGCCATCATCTGAAAATTCCAACGATAAGAGAAAAAGTGACTAACGGCTTGTTGCGGTCCGCCTTGACAGTACAGTAGCGTAGGATATTTTTTGGAAGAATCGAAATGGGGCGGATAAATTACCCATACCAACATATCTTTTCCATCGGTCGTTTTAACTATCTTTTTTTCGGTTTTTCCCATCGTTATTTTGTCAAGAATAGGTTGATTTGTGAATGTCAACTGTGTTTCTTTATTGTCTTGCAAAGAGATAGAGAAGATTTCCGTAGGGAAAGCGTGGGTCGTCTTGGTTGTTATCAATCTATCCTTAGCAAAAAGTAGGGAATTGTAGTCGTGGTCTCCTTGAGTTAATAATGTAATTCTTTTTAAGTCAAGGTTAAGTTCAAATATTTGATTTGTTGCAGCAATAGTACTTAAAAAATAGAGCGTATTGCTTTTGTCGTTCCACACTAAATTTTCGGCGCTGTAGTCGAAAGTCGTACTATAATCAACCGTTGTTTCAGAGTTAAAGTCGTGAATGATAATTCGCTTTTTATCTGATTCAAAGCCGGGTTTTTCCATGCTTAGCCATGCAATATAGTTTCCATTCGGTGAAAAAACAGGGTCTAAATCATAGCCGAGGTTAAAAGATGAAATGTTTGTAGTATTTCCCGTTTTTAAATCATAAATAAAAATATCGCTATTTGTACTTTCAGCGAAAGTTTTTCCAAAACTTTGTTTACAACAGTATGCAAGTTTTTTGCCGTCCGGACTCCACGTCACTTGCTCCATTCCGCCAAAAGGCGGCAGCGGAGCTTGAAATTTCTCTCCTTTCAATAAATCAACGGGATTTTCCAATGAAGGGTACGGTGCTACAAAGAGATGACTGTAAGTGCCGTCTGCCCAGCTATTCCAATGGCGATACATTAAATCATCGTAAATTTTTGCATTTGCTTCCGGTAAGTCGGGATAGCGTTCGGCAATGGTTGGGTCTAATCGTACATTTTGACTGTACATAATGTGCGATTGAGTTGGTGAATATGAAAAAGCAGTAATATCACTCTTTTCGTGTGAAATTTGCTTTAGCTCTTTCCCGTCCGGATTGGATTCCCAAATTTGCAAAACACCTTCTTTATCGGGGAATAAATAAGCAATTTTCTTCCCGTCAGGACGCCAAATTGCCTCTATTTCGTCTTGTGCGGTAGTTGTAATTTTTATAGGTTCTCCGCCGGTAATAGGCATCGTGTACAACTCAAGATTGCCTTTATTAGCGTGATAATCGAAGTACTTAACACCAAACAAAAGTTGTTGCCCGTCAGGCGACAATTTGGGCGTTGTAACTCGACCAAAATACCAAAGGATTTCTTCTGTTAAAATACCTTTTGAAAAATCAGGAACTTCTCTATTTTCCCGACTGATAATTTGCTCTTTTTTCTCTTTCATTGATGTACAAGAGGTTATTAAAAGAATTGATAAAACGGATACGAAAAGAATACTTTTTTTCATAAAATTTTTTTTTGCAAAGATACAATATATTAAAGAAAACTTTTTTTATTCAAGAAAAAAATGTAAGTTTGTAGCCGCAAAATTGCAAATATAAAAAACTAAAAAATTAAAATATATGAAAATAGAAAGAAAAACACCTATTGCTGCAGAAATTGTCGACAAAATAGTTGAAAAGAGTGGAATCAAAGAGATTAGCAGAGCGTCGATTAGAGAAGTAAAACGTTTAATCAATCAAATTGAAGAGGCGAGCGGAGAGCAATTTGTCCGCATGGAGATGGGGATTCCGGGACTTCCGGCTGCGCCCATTGGCGTTGATGCCCAAATAAAAGCCTTACAAAACGGCTGTGCCTCTCTTTATCCCGATATTGAAGGGATTCCCGAACTTAAAACGGAGATGTCTCGTTTTGTTAAGAATTTCATTAATCTTGACATTCCCGCCGACAATTGCATTCCTACGGTCGGTTCTATGATGGGCGGCATGGCAGCCTTTATGACCTTAGCGCGGGCGCGTAAAGAACGTGATACGACACTCTTTATAGACCCCGGCTTTCCTGTTCAAAAACAACAACAACGTGTTTTAGGATTAAAATTTGAAACCTTTGATGTTTATAACTATCGAGGTGAAAAATTAAAAGAAAAATTGGAGAGTTATCTGAAGAAAGGAAACATACACTCCATTATCTATTCCAACCCTAACAATCCTTCGTGGATATGTTTTACCGAAAAAGAGTTGCAAACAATCGGAGAACTTGCGAATCGCTATGATGTTTGTGTTATTGAAGACTTAGCCTATTTTGGCATGGATTTCCGCAACGACATTTCTAAACCCGGAAAAGCACCTTTCCAACCTTCAGTAGGACAATACACCAGTAACTATGCTTTATTAATTTCAAGTTCCAAAGCGTTCAGCTATGCGGGAGAGCGTATTGGTATGTTAGTACTTTCTGATGCACTTTATCAGCGAGATTTTCCTGATTTAATACCCTATTTTGGCACTTCAAGATTTGGGCGAGCCATCATTTACGGTACTGTTTATGCGATGAGTTCCGGCACGTCCCACTCGGCGCAGTATGCCTTAGCAGCCATATTAAAAGCGTGCAACGAAGGGACGTACAACTATTTGGACGACGTTAGGATATATGAACGTAAAGCCGCTACGATGAAAAAAATGTTTGTCGACAACGGTTTTAAAATCGTTTACGATAAAGATGAGAATAAACCCTTAGCTGACGGATTCTACTTCACCATTTCTTATCCGGGACTTTCCGGCGAAGAGTTGTTAAAAGAGTTTTTATATTACGGAATTAGTGCCATTAGTTTAGCTATTACGGGCAGTGAACGACAAGAAGGACTTCGTGCATGTGTCTCGTTAGTACCTGAAAGCATGTTTCCTGCATTAGAAGAAAGATTGAAACTTTTTAAGAAAAATCACGCTGAATAGTAGATAATATTTTTTATTTTTGTAGCATAAAAAAAAGCGGTAATAGCTCAGTTGGTAGAGTGAAAGCTTCCCAAGCTTTAGGTCGCGGGTTCGAGCCCCGTTTACCGCTCAAATTGTTTATAAAACACAAATAATTTCTACTATTGTAGTTTGCTTTCGTTCGACAGTTCTCCTGAAAAATAAAACTACGATAAACCTGGACAACAGTTTTATTCTAAAAAAAATCCTTTTTTCTTCGATAAATTTCGGTTTTGTGTTAACTTATTTTGGAGCATGACAATATGTTGTTTAATATTTAAACAAAGTCATTATCTTTGCAAATAAAAAAACGACAATGAATATTACAGGAATAATAAAAGGAATAAAGTACAAACCTTTGTTTTTAGATAAATTAAAAGAGATTGATATTAAGGAGTTTAATATTAACGAAGTTCCTGCTACGTGTTTGTTGAAATGCGAAAATAATCTATTTGCTGTTTCAAAATGGGTATCACCGAAACGTACTCGTTCATATCCGTTTGAAAGGGTGTATAATTCGTTGGGAATAAGTAAAAAAATAACTGTTATCCCAATAGTTAAGGACGAAGGAGCAAGTGGTGACCGTGATTTTATACAATGGGACACGGTTTCGTTGATGTCTTTGCTTGATGTATTTGTTGTTTTTGCGTATTATAATAAAGCCGAAATAAATTCAAGAAATGAACAAAAGATTACAAATCAGCAATTTAATAATAAATATGTTATTGCTAAAATTAAAGAGATAGAACAATATCATAGTTCTGCTTTGCATTGGAATTTAAATGAGCTAAATGTTAGTTTTCACGATATCTTAGATAAAGCAAAATCAGCTTATTTGAAAATTGAAAAAACAACAAAAGTAGCTTTGCATAATATTTCAGGGCTTGATAATTTTAAGGAGAAAATAGGAAAAGATGTATCTCTGTTTGTGCGATTCTCAAGAGAAAAAGCACAAAAAGCACAAGCCAGAGAATTTGTAACTTTGCAACCTAAAGAGAGTTTATCAACCTTTTCTAAAGCAAAAATCACAATAACTAACTATTTGGGTGGACAATACTTTTTTACTGTTGATGAAATTGAAATTGTGAAAGAAACAATTTATTTAATAGAGGGAAAGCACAGCCAAAATAGTCTTTTGCCAAGTAAAGGTGATATAAAAGATGGATTACTGAAAATGATTTTGTACAGCAATCTAACAGATGTAAAAGTGAATAACAAGAAAAAGAAAAGTTGTCCTATTTTACTGTTAACATCTTCGAAGTTAACAGGTTCAATAAGTTCGTTAGATACAAAACAAAAAAGAGATAAATATTTTGAAAAAAATAACTTCTCCGACTCTCAAAAAACTATGATAGAAACTCTCATAACAGAAGCTGATAAAAATAATTTCATTGTAAAACTCATATATTCAAAATGATAAAATCTCCCTTACGTTATCCTGGAGGTAAGAGTCGTGCCGTTGAAACAATTTCAAAACTTATTCCCGATTTTGACGAGTTTCGAGAGCCTTTTTTGGGCGGGGGATCGGTATTTCTTTATGTTAAACAACATTTTCCGAACAAAAAGTTTTGGGTAAACGATTTGTATTTTGAATTATATAAATTTTGGGAAATGTCACAAAAAGAGGTAAATGCTTTAATTCACCAAATTTACGAGTGGCGAAATCAATACCTTATTGGCAAAGATTTGTACCGTTTTTTGAATGAAAATTTGCCAACTTTTAACGATTTGGAACGAGCTGCAGCATTTTTCATTTATAATCGCATAACTTTTTCAGGAACAAGTTTGAGTGGCGGTTATAGCGAACACGCATTTACAGGACGTTTTACCGAAAGTAGTATTCAAAGACTTAACAAATTTGCTGAAGTTATAAAAGATTCAAAAATTACAAATCTTGATTATGAAGAGTTAGTTAACGCAAAAGGAGAAAACGTATTTATATTTCTTGACCCACCATATTATTCTGCTACAAAATCAGCGCTTTATGGAAAAAACGGTAATCTACATAAATATTTTGACCATGAACGATTTGCTAACATAATGCAAAATTGCCCGCATAAATGGTTGATAACATATGACGACAGCGAATTTGTGCGAGATCTTTTCACTTTTGCAAATGTAACGCCTTGGAACCTAACTTATGGGATGCGAAATGTTACTGAAATTTCAAACCAAAAAGGGAAAGAACTTTTTATTTCCAATTATGATATTTTCCACCCAAAAGCAAAACAATTAGCATTTTTTGAACCTCAAACGACATATAAAGGGAAATGTAAATCGTCTAATATTGCTCCGCCCCTTCAGTCTGATTAAAAATTAATCTCATTTCTTAAAATTAATTTTATAAGAGTTTAAATTCTAAAATATATTATTAAATTTGCAAAATCTTATAATATTAAAAGTTATTAGACAGGCTGATAGGGTGGTGAAAATAGTGCAACGTTAAAATTAACATTAAATCATCAAATAAATTAGCAATGAAAAAAATAATAATTCTGTTTTTGACCCTTTTTTCCCTTTCGCTTTTCGGACAAACGGAAGAAGAAATAATTAACAAAGCAAACGACTTGATTGCAAGCAAAAAGTATGAATCCGCCTTTAAATTACTTAACGAATTTGACTCAACGAATGCAATACCGGATATTGTTTTGCTTAAAACAGATATTATGTTAAATTATTTCGTTACCAGTTTTATGCATCAATTATTTGCGTTAAAGGACCTTGAAGAAGATGAGGATATCATGGATTACCGCGGGCAGACAGGACAATATTTGCTCCATTGGTTTCAGCCTGACAGCATACTTCAAAGACTTATTGAAATTTACCCTACTAATTGTAAACTTTACAAAGGACTTGCCGACTATTATTATGATGTTCACTTGCGATATGAAGGACGTTGGTTGATTAACGAAGAAGAATTGCTTTCGCTTATCCAAACTAATTATCAAAAAGCAATTGACGGAAATTGCGGCGATTATTTATCGTATTATGTGTTAGGATACATAAATCTTGTTCAAGAAAAAATTGAAGAAGCTATTCCTTACCTTAGGAAATCAATTGAGATGAAAGATGATTATGCTACTTCTCACTATAACTTAGCGTACGCATATTTTATTACCGGCGATGGTGAAAATGCGTTAACTTATGCTAAAAACGCTCTTGATTTATATGAAAACCCTGAATATAAAGGTGATGCCGCACGCATGATTGCGACGATTTATATAAATCGTGAAGACATTGCGAGTGCGTTGAAATATTCTGAAATGGCTGACCAAATTGACCCTGGAAATTATTACAACATTAAAGCATTGCTTAAATTATATGTAGTAACCGACCATGAAAAAACATTAGAAACGACAAAAGCATTTTTCGATTTAGCGCCTGAAAACCCGACAATTTATAATGACCTTCAAGACATATATTACAGCGACAATAAAGAGAATGCCCTGATTGATTTTTACAAATCTCAATTAACCATATATAAAGAGAATAAAAAAATTCAAGGGAACTTAAATTTTTATTTAGGAAACCTCTACCTTGAAACCGATAAGAAACTCGCTAAAAAATATTTTCGCAATGCGAAAAAAGTTTTCAAAAAGGTGTATGAGAAAGATCATGATGTTTTCAGAGTGATAGATAGTGTTTTGGAATAATGGGGAAAGAGAGGTTAAAATGGTCGACTTTATAATAAGCTATAAGTTGCTAAGGGTTAGATGGTTGTATCAGGCATTTAGTTTAGTGTCAAGTTTTATGTCTGCAAATAGATACGAAGCTTGTAATTTTGCACGTTTTATGTATCTAAATGTTGCCAAAATACTAAGCGAGCAAGGCGGAAAAATAATTGCGCTAGACCGAACTTTCAAAGAAAATAATAGATTTAAAACAAATTTTACCCTGCAAATGAAAGATGTAGGGAGGGAGTTTAAAACGATATAGGTATGTTACAAAAAATCAGAATAAAAGGATATAAATCAATTAAAGAGATGGAGTTAAAATTAACCCCACTTAATATTTTAATTGGAGCGAATGGTGTTGGTAAATCTAATTTTATTTCCTTTTTTAAATTATTAAACAACATCTATGAACAAAGATTACAACAATTTACACTAAAAAGTAATGCTGATGATTTGTTACATTATGGAAGGAAAAATACAAAACAGATTTATGGATATCTACAATTCGATAATAACGCTTATGAATTTTTGTTAGCACCAACCGATGATGGAAGGTTGTTTATCGAACATGAAAATAGTATTTATCAAAATGATAGGGGGTTTGATAACTATAATTTACTGGAAAGTAAAATTAAAGAATCAACTATTTATAGGAATCGTTGGCTAAGAGAGCATTTGGAAAGCTATAAAATTTATCACTTTCATGACACGAGTAATACAGCCCCTTTACGATCGGTTGCTAATATTCAAGACAATAGATTATTGAAAGAAGACGGAGGAAACCTTGCAGCTTACCTTTATTATTTACAAAAAAAATATCCGTTAAATTTCAAAAGGATTGAAAGAATAGTTCGTTCTATTGTCCCATTTTTTGAAAGATTTGACTTGTCTCCTTATTTATTGGATGAGAATCGGATTTTTTTAGAATGGGAAGAAAAAGAGTACCCAGAAACTTATTTTAATGCAAATCACTTATCTGACGGTAGTTTGCGATTCATAGCATTAGTCACTTTATTAATGCAGCCCAACCTACCAAAAGTTATTATAATTGATGAACCTGAATTAGGACTACATCCTACCGCGATAAATAAACTTGCAGGGTTGATGAAATCAGCAGCAGATAAAGGTTGTCAGATTATAGTTTCAACTCAATCTGTTACTCTACTTAATAATTTTGAGACAAATGATATTGTAACTGTTGATAAGGAAGAAAATCAATCTGTATTTAGAAGATTAGATGAAGTACAGCTACGTCATTGGATAGATGATTATTCAATAGGTGAATTGTGGATTAAAAATATCATAAAAGGATAGTTAGTATGAAAAGAGTGCTTATAATAGTTGAGGGTGATACAGAAAAAGAATTTGTTGATGAAGTACTTAGTCCGTACTTGATGTCGCGTGGTGTGTATAATATCCAATGCTTTAAAATTAAAAAAACAAAAGGGGGGGCTAATAAAATATCAACATCTAAAAAAAGATTTAATTAAAACTGTTTATGAAAGTAATGTATTAGTTACTACGATGATTGATTTTTATGCTTTACCTGACGATTTTCCTGGTTACGAAAAAGCAAAACGCATAGCTAATAAGTCAGAGAGATTATCTTTTTTAGAAAAATCTATCGTTGAAGATTTGGAAACAACTCAAAATACAACTTTTGCAAATCTAATGCCATACATTCAGCTACATGAGTTTGAATCCTTGGTTTTTGTATCTTTAGATGCAATCAAGGCATTGTACTCAGAAACAGAAGCCAAATTTGATGAATTGGCTGAAATAATTAAACAATATCCCAATCCAGAAGATATAAACGATGGTCTCCAAACAGCCCCATCTAAAAGATTGGAAAACAACCAACTGATAAGAGGCTATAATAAGGTTATTGATGGAAATCTAATAATAATAGAAACCGGTATTGATGCAATCCTTGAAAAGTGTCCGAGATTTAGAAAATGGGTTGATACAATAATAGAAAAGGCAAACTTATAACTTTCTTTCTCAATCTCCTTTTTTATTAAAATTTCCCTCTTTGCAAATGTATGTTATTTTTTTCTTACTTCCGCATTTTTTTCGGACGATAAATTATTTTATTGCTATTATAATAATAATTATATTTTTCTCTTGGGCGTGCCCCCTCGCTACGCTCGGGGTCGGCGCCCGGTTCCAAGT
>ERZ795049.5120-NODE-5120-length-12349-cov-10.466813_pt1 | contig 12349 bp, 10 predicted proteins | sample MGYA00375133_ERZ795049 | MGnify/ENA primary metagenome ERZ795049 (study PRJEB30178, sample SAMN05720147) | activated sludge metagenome | isolation source: anaerobic digester from wastewater treatment plant | place: Japan | collected 2015-04-20 ...
TTGCCATGATCGCATACGAGACAGGGCGGCGGGTCGATTGGGACGCGGCGGCGCAATCTGTGGGCGATAACAAAGAAGCCGCCGCACGGCTCCTGCGCCCCTACCGGGCACCTTGGAAACATCCTTTTGAGGCGTGACGCATGAGCGGCTACTCCGGTAGCTACTGGGTTATTCCTAAACCGCCAAGACGCCATGAACGCCAAAAAGGATAGAGGTTTTTTGTATGCGGCCGACTGTGGTGTGGTGGGGCAAAGGGAAAAGAAAGTTGGTCTCTTTCGGCGACAGTATGGAATTGCAGAGTCGCTGTCCTTGTGTTAATTTTAGGCTGTTTTGGAGGATTGGCATGCAGGTGACGCTACCATTGGATAGAATGACGACACTAGAAAAGCTTCGCGTGATCGAGGAAGTATGGGATGACCTATGCCGCTCGAAGGAGGATATTCCGTCACCCTCATGGCATGCGGATGTTTTGCGTCTTCGCGAAGAACAGGTTCGCAGTGGTGAATCGACCTTTTTAGAACTGAATGAAGCCAAACGAGTGTTGCGAGAGCGACTGGCATGAGAGTAGAAGTCCTCGCAACTGCCTTGGAAGATTTTGCGAATGGGTTCCATTTTTATGAAAACCAATCTGAGGGGCTCGGGATGTACTTCGTGGACACCTTGTGGTCCGACATCCATTCGTTGTATGTGTTTGCGGGTATTCATCCGTTAATTTTCGGCTATTATCGTATGCTCTCGAAACGCTTTCCGTATGCGGTGTACTACAAGATTGAAGACAATGTAGCACGTGTCTGGGCTGTCCTTGACTGTAGGCGAGATCCAGCATGGATTCATAAACAATTAATGTGATCCGCCATGAACATCATCAAAGAACAGCAGGGTGGATACAGTTTCACAAAGGGACTCGAACGCGCAAAGACACGACTGGCCTACTATGAAGAGGGGCTATTAGTGGAGACCGCTGCGCGTATCATTGACGCGATGGAGCGTCGTGGCGTCACGCGGAGTGAACTGGCCCGCCGCATGGAGGTCAGCCCGGCCTATGTCACCAAAATACTTCGCGGCCACGCCAACCTCAGCTTAGAGAGTCTTGCAAAAGTGGCGTTTGCCCTAGACCTAAAATGGGAATGTCTCCTCATCCCCCCAAGGACGCCAAAATCGGTGTCCTGTCCGTGACAGGCGATGGCGGTGTGGCGACCATTTGCACCGTCGAAACCGCCACCCGGGAGGGGCGCGGGAGTGCGCCTAAACTAGGAGGCGACAAGGCTACCCCGCGCGTACAATGTGTGCGGGAAACGGCTTCTAAGTATCCGCGGCCGAGAAAGGGCAAACCGCCAAGACGCTGCGAACGCCAAGAGGGATAGAGGTTTTTTGTATACGGTCGACTGTAAAGGCTTCCGCCAGCCATATATCACATCCTCGCCCCTTTTTCTCTTCGGTTGTTTTTCCACACTTTGAAAGGTGTGGAAGTAGGGCGTGTGTTTCTCTGCGGAAGACGGTTCGTTCGTGGTGGAGGTTCCCGAACTTCCGGGATGTATGGTGGATGGCTCGACCTATCAGGAAGCACTTGCCAACGCGGAACAAATCATCCGCGAATGGGTCGAAACCGCATCCGCGCTTGGAAGAGCGATCCCCGCGCCTCGCGGGTGGCCCAAAGAGGATGTTCCGGCGCTCCGCAAGCCACCAACTTCGCGTCTTCGCGCCTTCGTTTGAAAAAAAGCAGAGCCGCGGAACCTGAAACCTAAGAGCGTTGAAAGTTCAACCGCTAGTCACTATCCGGGATTCACTCCCTCAGATAGGCGGCTTCAAGGGAGTCGCCGCGTGAAATGTCGATGACACCGCATTGGGCCAGTAGCGGGGGGAGTACACGGGCGTTGATTTGTGCCGGGGAATCGCGATTCGGGTCGTAGCGGCAACAGACGGTACCGGTAGCAGCGTTGAATGAGAGGGTGGCCCCCGGCACGGCAGCGCCGATCGCGCTGAGGTCGGACGGTTCCGCTGTGACGCGATAGAGGAGCATACTGGAGGTGCCGATGATCTCGTCCAATGTGGTGTTGCGCACGGTGCGCCCTTTCTCGATAAATGCTACACGGTCACACATGGCTTCGATGTCGTTCAAATTGTGTGAACTGATCACAAGCGTCTGGCGTCCGCGTCGGCGCGTGAGGAAGGCGCGCATGTGGGCGGCTTCACGCGGGTCGAGTCCGCTGAGCGGTTCATCGAGCAGCACGAGTTCGGGGGAGCCGATGAAGCACTGGGCGATCATGACCCGTTTGCGCATGCCGTGCGAGAGCGAGCGCACGGTGGCAGTCAAGCGGTCCTCCAGATGTACCTCGCGTAGCATCTCGATTGCGGTGCGCTTGGCTTCGTGGCGCGTGAGCCGCTGCAAGAGGCCATAGTGTGTGAGCAGGTCGATCGGTCGGCTTTCTAGGGGCAGTTCGGAGTCCTGCGGCAACAGCGTGATGCGGCCGCTGTGAACGGCGGGATCGAAGGGGCCGCAGCCCAGCAGGTTGATGGTGCCACCGTGCAGGTGAAGCAGACCGGCGATGGACATCATCCACGTCGTTTTACCTGCGCCGTTGGGGCCGATCAAACCCAGCACGGCGTAGCGTGGCACGGCAAGGGTCAACCCGTCCAGCGCGCGGCGCGCGCCATACCGCTTGACCAGTTCGGTTGATTCAATTGCGTAGTCCATGATTAAACGTCGCGGGTACGAAAAAAGGCGTAACCGGTGAACAGGTAACAGAATCCAAGTGTGATGAGGGTGGCCGAGCCTGCAATCAATGGAGCCGGAGCGTTCCGCCACAACAACATTTTGTGTCCGTCGGGCAACAATTGGCCGAGGTGCGGCAGGTAGGCACGCCAGCCGGTATCGGTGGTGAAGTGGCGGATCAGGATGGAGAGGACGAAACAGGCCGTGATGGCGAGAATGCCCATCACCGTCGCCTTGCTGGACGAGCGCGTGAGATGGGAAAGCCCCATAGCCAAACCCAAGTAGGGGATGGAATAGACCCATGCGCGCAACGACCACTGCACCATGTTAAGGAAGAGGTCGGGCGTGCCGGAACCGGCCAGCCGGATCTTGGCGACGGCGTAGGCGCTGGCGCCGCTCAGGATCAGTGCCAAACCGATCATGAACACTTGTCCGATGAATTTGCCGATCGACCAACTGGCGCGCGACGTGCGGAAAATCACGTAGCGCACCGAGCCAGAGCCGATCTCCTCCGCAATACGGTTGCCCGCGACCAATACGACCAGCAACGGCGTGTAAAAAAAGGCGAACCAAGCATAGATCAACTCCACCGGATGTTTGCCGGTGATATCGCGCAGGACCAGATCGTTCTGCGTCATCCTTTTCATCATGCGCTGGAACGGTTTGGATTTCCAGAGGGCGGTTGAGACCACGCCGGCCTGTTCCGTGGCCGGAAGTTGCAAGGCTGTGGCGAGTTCGGACTCCAGTTTGTGCAGCAGGTTGATCGACCAGTGCATGTTGCAGACGGCAGCCGCCAGATAGAGCAGCAAGACCACCAAGGCGCGTCGGCTGCGCAAGGCGTCGAACCACTCGTAACAAGCGACGCGCCACGTTTGGACCAGCGCGTTCAACGGGGCCTCCTTGGGAAGCGGCGGCGACCACCGGGGCCGGACGCGTTTTCGAGTTTGTGCTCGACCGCGATCAAAGGCTCGGCCACGGCTGGGTCGATGAAGTCTGTGATTTCAAGCTGAGACGCCTCGCCGCGCAACGCGTCCGGCACGATCACGGTGAGGTCGTCATAGGTCCGCACGAGCGAGGTGGTCATCTCATTGAAAAACCGGACGCCGAGTTCCGGCGTCATTTCTTCGCCCAGAGCCAGAGCGTCGGCAAGTCCTTGCATGGAGGCTTGCAACTCCGCATTCATGGCGTCGATTGAGGCATCGAACAGCGCCGTGGCTTCCGCATCCAACTTGAGGCGGCTGAGCCATTGCGAGCGTGCGATCTGCACGCGGGTTGCCCACAATTCCTTGGCCTCCTCGATACGCGCTCGCAGATCCTCTGGCGATGTCCTGCGGCTCTCTTCGCTCTCCGCGTCTTGGGGCGGGGGCGTATTCGCGACGGTCGTAGGGGTATCCGTTGTTGCTTGCGCGACGTGTGTTGTCGGTGCAGTTGTTGCGTCTATGTCACGGACGGCTGCTGCCGGTTTGCGATTGGGGGCGGGAACGTTGGCAGCCCGTTCCGGGATTTGGACCATGCGGGTAATTGCGTCGAAACGTGAATCTTTTTCACGGTTCGCGGTCTTCGTTCTGAGGTCGTCCAATTCCCGTCTGAGTGTCCTCAACTCCTCCCTCGGCGACCACCCGCCGATCAGGATGCCGATCAACACGGCGAAAGGCAACAGTAGAAAAGATTTCATAATCGCAAAGCTCATCACTAAAACGGTTGGGATGTCATTTAATGAAGTAACCAGATACCCGTCACTTGCCAGCTCTCCTCGTGTTTTCCACCATCCACAAGGACGAGCCAGCTTTCGGCGGCGGTCACCGCAGTTTTCTTTTTCTCCAACTCTGCGGCCGTGCCACTGAATGCCAGCGCGACCACAAAAGCGGCAACAACTGATACGAATCGGTGTGTCATTTTCTCTTTTCCTTTTGTGGTATCCCAATGTCAGTGCCTTGCGGCTCGACAAGCGCGATAAAAAACGAATTTCTCACACGAAGACGAAGGGCGCGAAGGAGAATGGGGTGTCATAGAAAAACGTTGTGTCTTTTGAGCCTTTGTGTAGGATTAGATTGGGTTATGCGCTCCGCCCGCGTTAGTAAACGTCATATCGAACACGGCCACAGGATACATTTGGTCGCCTGTAGGCGTCAAGGCTGAGGTTGGCAATCGGTTAGTAACAGGGGGGGATCATGCGTTTCTGGTGAAAAGGGGGAGCAGAGAGCCGGCGCGGGCGTCCTCGCCCGCAACAACGTGTCTTGTAAAAGGCTGATACGCACACGTGCTCGGCGCGTCAAGTAAAAATCAAAAACGGAACCTTGATTTCCGTGCCGAAAAGACGTACTGTTCACTGGGTCTTTGGCCGGGTAAGCGTTAAACTCTCAGAGGTGCGTCATGGGCGGTTTTTTTGGTGTGGTGTCAAAAGAAGATTGTGTGACGGATTTGTTTTTCGGAACCGACTATCATTCGCACTTGGGCACCATGCGCGGCGGCATGGCGGTTTTCTCGGGCAAGGGGTTCCAGCGGGCGATCCACGACATCTCGAATGCGCAGTTCCGATCCAAGTTTGACAATGAATTCAAGCGCTTTGAAGGTCAGGCGGGAATCGGTGTTATCAGTGACAATGAAGACCAGCCGCTGATTATCTCTTCGCATCTGGGGGTTTATGCTATCGTGACGGTGGGAATCGTCACCAATCTCCAGCCGCTGGTGAAGGAGCTCTACGCCACGCATGCCGCGCAGTTTTCAGAGATGAGCCGCGGCGGAATCAATCCTACCGAACTGATCGCTACGTTGATCAATTCGCAATCCTCCCTGGCCGAAGGTGTGCAGTACGCTCAACAAAAAATTGAGGGCTCGTGTTCGTTGTTGATCCTGACTCTTAAGGGAGAGCTGTATGCGGCGCGTGATCGTTTCGGGCGTACGCCAATGGTTCTCGCCCAGAAAGAAGGGGCGGTTGCCGTCGCCTTGGAATCGTGCTGCTTCCCCAATTTAGGATATGTTATCACCCGCGAGTTGGGTCCCGGCGAAATGGTGTTGTGCACGCCCGATGGGGTAGAAACCGTGTTGCCTGCGGGGGAGCAGATGGCGGTCTGTTCGTTTCTGTGGGTCTACTTTGGCTATCCGCCGTCAACTTACGAGGGACGGAACGTAGAGATGGCACGGTACCGTTGCGGTGGCGCACTGGCGCGCCGTAACCCTGTCGAGGCCGACTCCGTGGGCGGCGTGCCGGATTCGGGTGTGGCGCATGCCCTGGGGTATGCGGTCGAGGCGGGCATTCGCTATGCACGGCCGTTTGTGAAGTATACACCGACCTGGCCGCGTAGCTTTCTGCCGTCGGATCCGAAAGCGCGCGAGTTGATCGCACAGATGAAACTCATTCCCGTGCCAGGGCTGATCCAAGGGAAGCGGCTGGTTTTTTGCGATGACTCAATCGTGCGCGGTACGCAGCTTTTCGACCAGGTCAAACGGCTTTATGATGATGGCGCGAAAGAGATCCACATGCGTATCGCGTGTCCGCCGTTGCTCTATCAATGCCGTTTCCTCAATTTCTCGCGGGCTAAAAATGAGATGGATCTGGCCACGCGCCGATTCATCCGCGAGATCGACGGCGACAACGCGGATATCGCGATGTACCGTGACCCAGATGGCGCTCCGTATCAGGAGATGGTCGGACGCATCCGGCAGCGGCTGGGGCTCAGTTCACTGGCCTATCAGCGGATAGATGATCTGGTAGAGGCGATCGGCCTGCCGCGCAATAAGCTCTGCACTTACTGCTGGACCGGCGAGGATGTCGCGAAGCCTAACGGCTGCACGCACGGGTGCTCACGCTGTCCATCCCCGTGCGCCGCAAAATCCGTTATGCCCGCTCAGTAGCCGATCTTGAAGTCGATACATTCGGCGGGAATACTGAGGCGGCGTTTGACCAGCGCGGCGAGCGCCCGGACGCCGAAGATCTCCGTGGCGTAATGGCCGGCGAATACCACGTTCTGTTCCAGGTTTTCAGCCAAGTTGTACCCCTGCAGGCTAGGTTCACCGGTGAGGAAAACGTCACAGCCGAGCGCGGCTGCCTGGTCGAGCATGTCGGCGGCACCGCCGGACACCACGCCGACACGGCGTACACGGTCTCTGCCGAAGTTCACCATGCGTAATTCGGGGGTGACCGCCTTCCGGACGCGTGCACAAAAATCTTCCAAGCTCAGCGGCTTGTCGTAGGTACCCGTGAACCCAATCGTGTTGTTACCGTGGTAGTAGAAGGCCGGCGCAAGGTTCCGCAGTCCCAACGCCTTGCAGAGCTGCGCGTTGTTGCCGAAGCGGGGATGCGCGTCCAACGGCAGATGCGCCGCGTAGAGGGCGATATTGTGCTGAATGGCAAAGGCCACGATCCGGTGGTTAAGTTCCGTGATCCGTTTCAGTGAGTCACCCCAACTGATCCCGTGGTGGCAAATCACGCAGTCCGCGCCGCGCTGCGCCGCCTCTTTGAGCAACCGCATACTGGCATCGACACCCGCGACCACACGCGTGACCGTCCCTGCGTTTGCGATCTGCAAGCCGTTGTTTGAGGCATCCTGAAATGTCGAACATTCCAGCGTGTCGTCCAACAGTGAAACAAGGTCATTCAGTGCGATTTTTTTCATTTCAACTTTCAACGCTCAACTCCCAACGCTCAACTCTCTACGGACGGGGACGCCCGCCCCCCAAAAACCTTTGCGTTCTATGCATTCTTTGCGGCTGTTTCCGTAGCCATGCCTCTTCGTGTTGCTCTCATTTTACGATGTCTGGGTCAGGGATTCTTTTCGCGTGTCCCGGTCCCGTACCGATTTCACGACCCAAAGCGAGCAGCCGCTGACGTACACGCAACACGCACTCTTCGCCCTCTTCGTCTACGTCCGGCTTGTTTGGGTAGAGCTTGTATTGTGCCCGATATTTACCGGGGGTGAGATTCGGCATGAAGACATTGGCGCCGCGCGTGAGGACAAGGTTCCGGCCGTCCGGCTCCAAGGCATCGAACGCCGTTGTGGCCGGGATGTGCGCGTACGGATTCAACAGGCGGAGCAGCGCGATGGTTTTGTAGTACATGCTGCGATCCTCCAAGAGCGGCTTACCGGCCAACGGCGTGTCGGGATGTGCGAGAAATGGGCCGCACCCGATCATGTCCAACTTCAAGTCGGTCGCGAAGAGGATGTCGTTGGCAATCATCTCGGCCGTGGAACCCGGCAGCCCGATCATGAAACCGCTACCCACCTGATAGCCGAGTTCGCGCAGATCGCTCAGGCAGCGGATGCGTTGCAAGAAAGATTCATCGGGGTGCAGGGCGGAGAACAGCGCGTTAGATGTTGTCTCGAAACGCAACAGATAACGGTCGCACCCGGCTGATTTGATCTGTGCCAACTCATCACGGGAGCGCACGCCAACGCAGAGCGTTACGGCCAAGCCGGTCTCGTTCTTGATCTGGCGCACGATCTCGCTCAAATGTTCGGCCGTGAAAAAAGGGTCTACGCCGGATTGCAGAACAACCGTGCCGCACCCCCAGCGCTTGGCGTGACGGGCGGTATCAAGAATCTGGTCCTGACTCATCCGATAGCGCTCGATCAGCTTGTTTTCGCAGCGGATGCCGCAATACCAGCAGTTGTTTTTACACACGTTCGAGAATTCGATGATACCGCGGAGGTGTACGACATGTCCCATCACGCGCTGGCATGATGTGTCGGCGGCCTGATAAATGAGGTCGCAGGCTTTACCTTGCGCGTTCAAGAGCGTAGCGAGCTCAGGTGCTGTGAGCCGTTCGCCGGCTTGGAGACGGATAAGCAAGTCTTGCGTGAGTTTCATAGTTCTCCTGGGATTGTAATTAAGGATTCCTCATGTCGAGAGTCGGTTATCTGTGTTCCCGTGCGCGTGACCGATACCGCTCGGGCTGCTTCTCCCTGTAGACATCCTGCTTGGGGATGAAGCGGATACCCCTACGCCCGAGCAGCTTTTCCGCTTCGGCCACGAAACTTGGCGACGGATCAACCAGAAAAGTCTGGCCGGACTGGATCAGGACGCGCCGTTTGTCCGGATAGATGAGGCAGATCAGCAGGGGGGTCGTACCCGGATGCGATGCAGCGAGGCTACGCAGGGCGGCGAGACGTCTGGTGGTGTTGGCGTCAGCCAGTACACCTACGACGATCTTCGCGCAGAAATGGCGCGGGGCATCGAGCAACGGATAGACCTCGCGTGCGATGATTTTAGCGGGCTCGTCACGTTTGGAAAGCGTGCCGCACACCAGCACGGGTTGGTCGGGCACGCAGGCACCTTCATACTTCTTGAACGCCTCGGAAAAGACCAGCGCCTCCATACTGGTCTCGCCGTCATCAAGCACCAGTACCGCCCACGCCTCTTTCGATTGTTTGCTGATGCGCCGCGTTACCGAGGCGGCCATGCCGGCCACGCGCACATCGAATTCATTTTTGGCGGCGGCGGCCTTGGTCAAGGACGCCGTCTGGATGTCCTTGATGATGCGGCGGTAGCGGGTCAGCGGGTGGCCGGTCATGTAGATGCCGAGCAACTCGCGTTCGTACGTCAGGTTCTCTTTTTCGCTCCAAGGATCACATTCGGGCAGATGATTGGGGGCGGCGGAACCGGCGTCATGATCGTCGAGCATCTCGAAAAGATTGCGCTGTCCGCTCTCCTGTTCGCGCAACCGTTCGGCAGCATTCGCAAACGCGAAGTTAATGGCGTTGAAAAGCCGTGCGCGGTGCATGCCGAACCCGTCCATCGCGCCGCATTTGATCAGCGCTTCCACGACGCGTTTGTTGACGATGCTAGAGTCGAGGCGTTGGCAGAAGTCGATCAGCCCCGTGAAGGGGCCGTTGGCCTTGCGTTCAGCTACGATGGCCTGCGCGGCACCTGCGCCGACACTCTTGATGCCGGCCAGGCCGAAGCGGATGTTGCCTTCTTCAGGGACGAAGCGGTCAAGGCTGTGGTTCACATCCGGCGGCAGAACGGTGAGACCCATTTCGCCAGCCTCCGAGACGAACCCAGGGAGCTTGTCGAAGTTGCCGATTTCCGACGAGATTTGCGCACACATAAACTCGGCGGGGTAGTGGGCCTTCAGGTAAGCGGTTTGGTAGGAGACCACACCGTACGCGGCGGCATGCGACTTGTTGAATCCGTAGTTGGCAAACTCGGTCATCGTGTCGAAGATCTTGTTGGCCAATCCGGCAGGCATGTCGCTGGTTTTCGCGCACCCCTCCACAAAGGCCGGGCGCTCCTTGGCCATGACCTCGGGCTTCTTCTTGCCCATCGCGCGACGCAACAAATCGGCACGACCCAGCGAATAGCCGGCCAGCGATTGCGAGGCGCGCTGGACCTGTTCCTGATAGACAAAGATGCCGTAGGTCTCTTTGAGCGTCGCCTCCAGTTTGGGGTGATCGTACACGATCGGCTCTTTGCCGTCTTTACGGGCGATGTAACGCGGGATATTGGCCATCGGTCCAGGACGGTAGAGCGCCGTCACCGCGATGATATCCTCGATGCGGTTGGGCCGCAATTCCGTCAGGACACGGCGCATGCCGCCGGATTCAAATTGGAACACGCCGACGGTATCACCGCGTTGAAAAAGTTTAAAGGTCTTTTCGTCGTCGAAGCGATTGAACTCTGCCGAGTTGAGGTCAAGGTTTATGCCGTGAACCAGCTTCACCAGATCGACGGCCTCTTGAATGACGGTCAGGGTCTTCAGCCCCAGAAAGTCCATCTTGAGCAAGCCGACCTCTTCGACCGCCTCTTTGGCGTACTGGGTGACGGGTTTGCCGTCTTTGTCGCGCGCGAGGGGAATGATGTCGATCAGCGGTTTATCACCGATCACGACGCCGGCCGCGTGTACGCCTGTGTTACGGTAGAAGCCCTCCAGCAGCTCGGCATACTGCATGATACGCCGCAGGTCGGGATCAATCCGGCAGAGGGCACCGAATTCGGGGTTCTCATCTTTAGCCTTTGCCAGAGTAATCTTCGGATCCTCGGGAATCAGCTTGCAGAAGGCGTTGGATTTGTTCAGCGGGATCTCCAACACGCGCGCGATGTCACGGATGACCGTTTTGGCACCGAGCTGCCCGTAAGTCACGATCTGCGCGACACGGTCCTCGCCGTATTTTTGCGTGACATACTCAATCGTCTTGCTGCGGTTGGCCTGGCAGAAGTCGATATCGAAGTCAGGCGGCGAGATACGTTCCGGATTCAAGAAGCGTTCGAAAATCAGATCGAAGCGGATCGGATCAAGCTGCGTGATGTCCAGCGAATAGGCCAATAGCGAGCCGGCCCCCGAGCCGCGACCGGGGCCTACCGGTACGCCATTACTGCGCGACCATTTGACGAAGTCCGAGACCACGAGAAAGTAGTTGATGAAGCCGGTTTTTTTGATCACGCTGACCTCGTAATCGAAGCGTTCGATCAATTGCTTTTCTTCATCGTTCTTAGGCTGGTCATAGTCCAAACCGTAATGGCGGCGCAGTCCGTCTTTGCCGAGATGGATCAGGTAGTCGAGGTCCGATCCTTGCCAGCCGTCCGGCAACTGGAACTTGGGGAAATGCAGGCTTTCGGCGCTCCCATCCGAGAAGGTCAGCTCCACATTGCAGCGGTCGGCAATCTCTTGGGTCAAATCGAAGGCTTCGACCTCGCCCGGAAAACGTTTCTCTAGCTCTTCGCGCGACTTGAAGTAAAATTCATTGGAGTCATAGCGCATGCGATTGGGATCACTCATCACGGTGTTGGTCTGGATGCAGAGCATCACCTCGTGAGCCTCGGCGTGGCTTTGATGGAGATAGTGCACGTCGTTCGTGACTACCGCCTTAAGGCCGGTACGCTTGCGCAACTCTCGCACGCCTTCGTTAATCGTCCGCTGTTCCGACATCCCGTGATCCTGCATCTCAAGATAGAAATTGTCGGGCCCAAAAATCTCCATGTACTCACGTGCGACACGTTCGGCTTCATCAAGGTTGTTTTCCAGCAGATGCGAGTTGACCTCTCCCTTGACGCAGGCCGCCAGACCGATCAACCCTTCCGAATGGGCGCGCAACGTTTCTTTGTCGATGCGGGGCTTGTAATAAAACCCCTCCATGTGCGCGATCGTGTTGATCTTGGCGAGATTGTGGTAACCGACGTTGTTTTTTGCCAATAGTACAAGGTGGTGGTAGGGCAGGGTGTGGTCACGTGTTGTCCGTGGGGCATTGGCCAGGATGTAGACCTCGCAACCAATCACCGGCTTGATGCCGTGTTCGCGGCAGGTCTTGTAAAACTCGATCGTGCCGTACATCACACCGTGGTCGGTCATCGCGATGGCGGTCATGCCTAACTCTTTAGCGCGTAGGACGAGCGGCGTGATGTGGCAGGCACCGTCGAGCAGGCTATATTTGGTGTGCAGGTGAAGATGAACAAAAGGTTTTGGCATGTTAGCGAAACGGGCGTGCGGGGTGACATGACAAGGGGCAATGGCACGTCCTGGACACCCCCCTCGTACGAAAACAAAGTGTATCAAAACCAACCGCCACAACGGAAGCCGAAAGCGCGACGGTGTTGAAAGCGTGGCGGACCGCACACAGTTGAATACGAAACCAGAAACCAAGCAACTGTAATCGGTTAGTGACAGGGGAGTGCGAAGGTCATGCGTTTCAGGGTTCCATT
>ERZ795049.5136-NODE-5136-length-12320-cov-19.477864_pt1 | contig 12320 bp, 12 predicted proteins | sample MGYA00375133_ERZ795049 | MGnify/ENA primary metagenome ERZ795049 (study PRJEB30178, sample SAMN05720147) | activated sludge metagenome | isolation source: anaerobic digester from wastewater treatment plant | place: Japan | collected 2015-04-20 ...
AGGCCGAAGCGTTGCGCCTCGCGCACGAAACGCGTGCCCGGCAAGCCCTTCAGTAAATTGACCTGCACTTTGGGAGGAGCGCAGACGGTGACCAGTTTGTTGAAGCTGCGCGCGAAGTCCGCTTCGTCCTCGCCGGGCAATCCGAAAATTAGGTCGGCGTGAACTGTCGCACCGGTCTCTTGCGTCAAGACGCGCACATTTTCAAGCGTGTGCGCGGTGTCGGGACTGCGGCCGATCGCGGCTGCGACGTGCGGAGTCAAGGTTTGAACACCGACTTCGAGATGCAGGGTCTCATCTGGAAAAGCGGTCAGGCGCTTAAGCACATTCTGGTGCAGGCGGTCGGCTTGGATCTCCAGGTGCAGACGGGTGTCGGCGGTGACGCGGTCGAGGAAAAAGTCGAGTACCGCGCAAGCGTGTTCGACCGGCGCATTAAAGCTACGGTCGAGAAACTTGAACCGACGCAGACCACGCTGCCAGAGTCCGTCAAAGGCGGGCAACAGGCGCGAGAGCGGGAGCAGGCGGAGGCCGGTACCAGCCGATGTACAGTAGGCGCAGGAGAATGGGCAGCCGCGGCTCGTCTCAACATAGACCGTACGTTGGGCGAGGTCGGTGTCGGTGTAGAGATCGTAAGGCAGCGCGAGGGTGGCGGGGTCTTCGCCCGTATCCTTGATCACGACAGCAGGGAACGGGGCGTCGTCGCCATTGGTCAGCACGCTTTCACAGAAGGCGCGGAAGGCGGATTCCCCCTCCCCCACGATCACGGTGTCGAACAGGTCGGCGTGCGGGTAGTCGGCGCTAAGTTCAGGACCGCCGGCTACAAGGCGCACGCTGGGCGACACCCTGCGCAGGATGCGCGCGGTCGCCTCGGCGAGGCGCACGTTCCAAAGGTAGGTTGTGAAACTGACCACGCGCGGCGAACGCGCAAGGATGCGCTGGGCAAGCTGCAGCGGCGTGATCTCCAGATCACACTCCAACAGACTGGCGCGCGGTGCGAGCGCACCCAGGTTGGCGATCAGCGATCGCGCGGCGAACGCGCAATGGCTGTAACGCGCGTTCATGGCCACCAGCAGGATGTCGGAGTTGCTCTGCGTCACTGGCGTCTCTCGGTATCCCGGCGCGTCGTGTAGGTCTGGATCAACTCGGCTACAGGCGCGGGATCATCAAGGCCGTGCGGATGATGCCCCACGCCAGGCTTATGGAAGACAGTGATCGTGCCGCCCAAAGCCTTGTAGCGCTGCTCGATCACCGCCGTGTTCTCTTCGACCGGCACGACGTCATCGGTGTCGCCGACTACATGAATCAACGGGATGTTGGCTGCGGCCAAGGGCGCGAGGGTGTCAACCGGATTGCCGGGATACGCCAGAGCTTCCGCCTCGTCCTTGAAACCGTAGTGTTTCAGTAGGCTTTGCCAGTCACCACTGCTGCCCTTACCTTTACCCTTGCCGCCGGGCCAGCTTTTGAAGTCGCAGACCGGCGCATCGCCATAGATGCAGACAACGCGCGCGGGGTTGCGGGAGGCAAACCGGTATGCATAGAGACCGCCGCGGCTGACGCCGATCAGCGAGACACGCGGACTGAGCCCCTTGGCGGTCATGTGCTCATAAAAGCGGTCGAAATGCTCCTGCGCAGCCGGACTGCCGAAGGTGTTGCCGACGTTCATGTAGGCGTAGTAGAAGCCGTTCTCCACCAGCGGCACGACGCCGGTGCGGCCGTCAAATGCCGTGGGGAACTCCATGCACCAAACCCACGGATTACCGGAGCGTGGATTGGGCGGGACCGCCACCCAGCACGACTTGCCGTCCACCGTGAAGTGGTGGCGCGTGAAACGCTTCCAAGTGTCGGTCTTCGTCGGCTGCCAATCGATGATACCCCGTTTGGCCTCGTCTTGGTTCGGTGCCTGCGCGGAAACGGAAGGAACAGCCAAGAATCCAACGGCGATCAACAAGGAAATAAACACGGTTTTCATGTGTCGATTGTCGCATTTTCGGCAGGGAAGTCAATACAGATGGGGTTGAAGCGGCGCGTTAAAAAGGTTAAGATCGTGTGTGAATGGACCCGTGACCGGTTGTGCCGATGCTTGTGCGGTCACGGATGTGGATGATAATAGGCGGAAACGCGTTAGGATTCTGTTATGACAAACTTTACGTGGTACGATGTGAGCGATGCCACGGTCGGACTCTTGTTCGGGTTGGCCGGCATGCTTGGCGGATATGCATTGCGTGGACTGGTCGGCCGTTGGCAGGCGGACGCCATTGAGAAACAGGCGCAGCTCAGACTGACAGAGGCGGAAGGCGAGGTCAAGAATCGCCTGAAGGAAGCCGATATTCTGGCGCGCGCGGAGGTCGTCAAAGCACGCGAGGAGTTTGAAAAGAGCACCAAGACCCGCCGTAAAGAGCTGCAAGACATCGAAGACCGCCTGACGGTCCGCGAAGAGAACATGGATAAAAAAGCGGTTCTGCTGGAGAAAAAGGATCAGGCCGTCACACAGAAACAGGAAGAGGCGCAGCGTCGGACAGAAGATGCGCAAAACCGCCGCGCCGAGGCGGATAAACGCTGGGCAGAAGCAGAGCAACGCTTGCAAAAGCTGGCCGGGATGACGCATGAGGAGGCCCGCAAAGAGGTGCGCCAGAATGCTGAACAGGAGTTCCGCAGCGAAGCCGGCAGCTTGATCCGCCGCGCCCAGGAGGAGGCCAAGGAGACGGCGGACCGTGAGGCTGCTCGCATCGTCGCGACCGCAGTACAGCGATTCGCCCTAGCGCACGCCGGCGAAATGATGACCTGCACGGTGCCGCTGCCGAGCGATGACGTCAAGGGACGCATCATCGGACGCGAGGGACGCAACATCCGGACGCTCGAAGCCGTCACAGGCGTCACCATGCTGATCGATGACACGCCGGAGGCGGTCGTCATCTCCGGCTTTGACCCGGTGCGGCGTGAAATCGCACGGCAGTCGCTTGAGCAACTCGTGTCGGACGGGCGCATCCATCCGGCCCGTATCGAAGAGGTTGTACAGAACGTATCCGAAAGCATGGATAAGACCATTTTCGAGGCGGGCGAATCGGCCGCTTACGAGGCGCAGGTGCAGGGGGTTCCCAATGAGCTGTTGCGCTGCGTGGGGCGTCTCAAGTTCCGCACCAGCTTCACGCAGAACGTGCTACGGCACTCGGTTGAGGTCGCTCACCTGATGGGCATGATGGCGGCGGAGATGGGCGCGGATCCGGTGATTGCGCGTCGCGTGGGGTTCTTCCACGACATCGGCAAGGCGCTGGATCACGAAATGCAGGGTGCGCATGCGGTGATCGGCGCGGAGTTTCTCAAGCAGCATGGCGAGGCGCCGGAGGTGGTCAACGGCGTCGCCGCGCATCACGAGGATGTGCCGGCCGAAGGGATTTACGGCGTGTTGTGCGCGGCGGCCGATGCGATCTCAAGTGCACGTCCGGGCGCCCGTTCAGAAACCATGGATGTGTACGTGCAGCGGCTGGAGAAGTTGGAAGCGATTGCCAACAGCTTCGAGGGGGTCAAAAAGACCTTCGCTGTGCAGGCCGGCCGCGAGGTGCGCGTGATCGTCGAGCCCGACGAAGTGAGCGATAACGATGCGATGCTGATGGCGCGCGAGATCAGTCAGCAGATATCCTCGACGATGCAGTTCCCCGGTCAGATCAAGGTCGTGGTGGTGCGCGAGAAGCGCTGTGTCGAGTTTGCGAAGTAGTGAGGCGAGAGCATGAAGGTTTTGTTGGTAGGAGATGTTGTGGGCAGCCCTGGGCGACGTGTGTTCCGCGAGGTCGTGAAGCGGTTACGCGCGGAGAGTGCGGTGCATGCCGTGGTGGTCAACGCCGAGAACGCGGCGGCGGGCAGCGGTATCACCCTGGCCTTGGCTCAAGAGATTTTTGCGGCGGGCGCGGATGTGATCACGATGGGTGACCACGCATGGGGTCAGCGCGACCTGGAAAACACAATCGGCGGCGAGAAAAGGTTAATTCGTCCCGTGAATTCTCCGCCCGGCACGCCGGGGCAAGGCTCCGTGACCGTGCAGACCGCGCTGGGGCCGCTAACGGTTGTCAGCCTGCTCGGGCGCGTTTTCATGAATCCGACGGACTGCCCGTTCCGCGCGATGGATGCGTTGCTCAACACGCTGCCGCGCAACGTGCCAATCATCGTGGATTTTCATGCCGAGGCGACCTCAGAAAAAGTTGCGATGGGCCACCATTTGGATGGCCGGGTGGCCGCTGTGGTCGGTACGCACACGCATGTCCAGACTAGCGACGCTGTGTTGCTGCCCAAGGGCACGGCCTACATGACGGATCTCGGCATGACGGGACCGGCCTACTCGGTGATCGGCCGCGAGATTGCGCCGGTTCTCAGAAAATTCACGACAGGCATGCCGTCCCGCTTTGAGGTCGCGAGCGGTCCCTGCGTGCTTGAAGGTGCCGTACTGGAGCTTGACCGCACCACTGGCCGTGCGCTCAGCATCACGGCTTACCGCTACCGGGAAACGAGTGAGGCGGACCGGACGCTGCCGGGCGAGGGGGTCTGATGTGGAGATAGCGGGGCGCAGAGTCTATTCGATCTCCGAGCTGACGCGTCTAATCAAGCAGACATTGGAAGACGAGGTCGGCCGCGTCTGGGTCGAGGGCGAGATCTCAAACTTTAAGGTCTACTCTTCGGGACATGCCTATTTCAGCCTGAAGGACGCCGGTGCCCAATTGAACGCGGTTCTTTTCGCGGGTTCGCGGTCGGGGGTGGCGGCAGGCACCCGCCTTGAGGATGGGCAGCGCGTCCGCGCCTATGGCGAGATCACGGTTTTTGAAGGTCGCGGTCAGTATCAGTTGATCGTGCGCAAGATCGAGCCGTTGGGAGCCGGCGACCTGATGCAGCGCTTTCTGGAGCTGAAGCGGAAGCTGGAAGCGGAAGGACTTTTTGATGTAGCGCGCAAACAGCCCCTGCCCGTATTGCCGCAGCGCATCGGCATCGTGACGTCGCCCACCGGTGCCGTGATTCATGACATGGTGACCGTTCTGGGACGGCGCTTCCCGAACCTGCACATCCGTCTGGCGCCGGTCAGGGTGCAGGGGGCTGGCGCGGCGCAGGAAATTGCGGCGGCTGTGCGTCTCTTCAACCGCACCTGTGGCCCCGACAGCGTATGGCCGGCGGATCTTTTGATCGTCGGTCGCGGCGGCGGCAGCCTGGAGGATTTGTGGGCGTTTAACGAAGAGTGCGTGGCGCGCGCGGTTGCCGAATCGGCGATTCCCGTGATCTCCGCCGTGGGACACGACACCGACGTTTCGCTGTGTGATTTTGCGGCGGATCTGCGTGCGCCGACCCCATCGGCCGCAGCCGAAATGGCGGTGACTACAAAGCAGGAGTGGGAGCAGCTTCTCGCGCAGCATATGCGCTCCTTGCGGCAGGCGTTGCTCCGGCAGGTCACGGCGCTGCGTATGCGCGTGGTGACCGCGCGCTCTTCGCGTTTTTTCCAGCAGCCGTTGCTGCTTGTCGAACGCCGCGCCCAGCAGGTTGACACGCTGGCGATGCGCATGGGCCATGCGGCCGCTCTGCGCGTTCGGGAGGGGCGGCAGCGAACCGAGCACGCACATGGGCGTTTGCGCGTGGTGCGTGAGGGACTCATGCATCTGACTCGCGCGCGTATCGATGACAACGCGCGGCGGCTGGAGCGGGCATGCCGGTTGCGGCTGGAACGCTTGCAGGCAGATGTGGCGGGGAACGCACGGCAGCTCGACCTGCTGAGTCCGCTGGCCGTGCTGGATCGCGGGTATTCGCTGACACGCGGCCCGGACGGTCGGCTGGTGCGCTCGGTGCGTGATCTTTCATCGGGTACGGAGATTTCAACACAACTCAAGGACGGCAGCGTCGCATCGATTGTGCGCTGACAAAGGAGGATGGAATGGCTAAAAACACTGAGGGACAGCAAACGTTGAGTTTTGAGGCGGCGCTAAAGCGTCTGGAAGAGATCGTGGAGCGCATGGAGGCGGGTGAGGTCGATCTCGATACGATGATCGCCCTGTTCGAAGAGGGGCAACGTCTGGTCAAGCAGTGCAACTCGACTCTGAACGATGTAGAGAAGCGAATTGAAAAGATCATGGATGACGGCAAGGGCGGCGTAAGTGTCGAACCGCTTGACCTTGATGCCGAATAAGTCCTACTATCCTGCTTTCTGAGAACAGGAGTGTCTGTTATGCCGTTGTCGTGTTGGTGTTATTTGTTAGGGTTGATCTGTTTACTGCCGGGCGTGGCTGTCGCGCTTGCACCGGAGCGCATGGCGCATGTGTACAAGGCGTTCCCCCGCACCAAGATGGCGGGCATGGTGATCAGCACAGTGGCATGGGTCTGGGCGGGATACGCCGTCTGGGCGATGGGCCTCGATTTCCTGCGGCCGTTTCTAAAGTACCTTCCGGTGGTCGTGCTGGTCTGCATTCCGCTTACCTGGTTCTGGCTCGATAACCTGTTGCCGTGCCGTGCGCTGGGCGGCATTCTGGTGCTTTTCCCGTATGAGCTGCTGCGTGTGGCGCGTGCTCACGCCTCGCCTTGGCGGCTGCTGGTGGTGACGTTCGCCTACATTTGCATCGTCGAAGGCATGATCCTGCTGCTCTACCCGTGGAAGTTGCGCCAGGCGATCGACTGGTGTACCGCGCGTCCCACGCTGTTCAGGATAAGCGGCGTGCTCACCGCGTTGCTAGGGCTGTTGCTGATCGTAGTCGGCGCGACCGCGTTGCGCGGCTAAGTCAGATCATTCAGCGCAGGCTCAGCCCAGATCAGACGCCCCATCGCCTCATCCTTTTCTTGGCCTGATCGTGCGCGACAGTGCGCTTCTCTTGTATCGCGCGTTCTCCACGCGCAATACCCTCAAGAATCCGAATCCTGTCCTGTTGCTCATTGAATGTCTGCACATCGATAAGGTAGACGGCTGGTCGGCCATGCTCAGTGATCAAGACCGGTTCGCGATCTTTCTGAATTTGCGCGATGAGTCTCGTGGCTTGACGCTTGAGAGTAGTCACGAGTTCCGTTTTCATCGTTCTCATGGTGATACTATAGTGACACTCGTCGTCGGTGTCAATGGCCGGTAATCGGTTTCAATCGCGTTCAATAGTGCAACTAACCTTAGCCCCAGCGCTTCGGCAAGGTTAACCGGCACGGCGTTGCCGATCTGTTTATATTGGCTCATCACGGAACCGCAAAAGCTCCAATCGTCCGGGAAGGTCTGAATGCGGGCGTACTCACGGACTGTCAGTGGCCGCGTTTCTTCAGGGTGGCAACGCCCCGTTTGGTTTTGTGCGGGAGAGCAGGTCAACGTCAGGCTCGGCTCATCCCACGACAGTCTTCTCCCGATACCGGTTTTGCCGCCTTCAAGATGGAAACTGTTTTTAAGTAGCATTGATCACAGACTTAATGACTGCAATCGTCTTGCCCCCGTCATGTGTAAGCAGCCCCCGCACATTCTCGCCAAGGAAGACACTGGGCTGCGTTTCGCGGATGGCACGGGCGAACTCAAAAAACAGCGTACCTCTGGCATCTTCGAACCCGAACCGGTTTCCCGCATATGAAAATGCCTGGCAGGGGAACCCTCCCGAAACAAGATCTATCTCCTTAAATCGAGAAAAGTCGATTTTGGCTACATCTCCTTCAATGACATGCCATTGAGGGCGGTTTTTGCGCAGTGTTTCACACGCATCGCGATCCACTTCGTTGAGAGCGACGGCATCAAATCCCGCCCTTTTGAGCCCGAGTGCGAGTCCGCCCGCCCCCGCAAACAGTTCAAGAGACCTGAAATTCCGGGTCGGAAGCGTTTTGCTCTCCTCAGCCCAATCGGACTCGACCATTTTTTTAACGTCAGGAAACTTCTGCAAGTCAGACCACCGATAGAGCGGAGCCCCATCTGATGCCTTTGCATGCGGCACCAGTTTGCCGTTCCTCTCCCATTTTCGGACAGTTTCCTTGGAAACCGACAGGATATCGGCAACAAGCCCCTGAGACAGAAGCTCGCTATCTTTGAATTTCGAACCCATCGAACCCTCGGTATGCGTAAGGCCAGCGAGCGGCACCAGCATCAGCCGTTTATATCTGTCCCTTTGTTGTGCTCAAATTTGCGTTTTAACCACTCATATACGGCCTTTTGCTCGTCTTGGCCAGCGCGGCGCACCTGCGAAAGCAGCCATATTGTGCTCGGTTTCTCCGCTGTTATGTTTTTCGCCCCCTGGTTACACGTTGAACAAAGCGTACGAAGGTTCGACAGCTCGTCCTTGCCGCCGAGCGATTTGTCCTTGATGTGCCCGACGTGCAATCGTACCGGCCTGTTGGTCGCCGGATCAATCTCGCCAGGTGTCAATCCGCACATTTGGCATGTGAACCCGTTACGATCCAACACTTCGGCGCGGAGCTTTGCGGAAATCGTACGGGCAAAATGGGGTCGTTCTTTACGAGGCGGTTCCCCGCTGAGAAGATATTGCCCCGGTTTCAATTCTGAGCTGTCGTGATGTGATAGAATCGGCCAGCCTTCTTCGTCACGAAGTTCTCTCAACCGCCTGCTGTATTGAACTGCCCCATCCGCCGCTTCCTGAAGCTCATGCGATTCGATAACGCGACCGATATTCGCCAACAAGAACCGTCTGATTTTCTCTTTTGAACCGACTTTGCCCATGTTTCCCTCGTTTTTATCTCAACAATATGGAACCGTCTGCTCCAACAGTCTCAACTGAATAGCTTTGCGTGACTGTCGAACCGGATATTTGCCGTCAAAAGCATTGGCGATTGCCAATCCGACAGATGCGGCGACAGGCGGCGGGAAGGCATTGCCGACTTGCCGGTATGCCGCAGTCTTTCGCCCGCTGAACTTCCAAAAATCAGGAAACCCTTGTATCCTCGCAACCATGCGAACAGTCAGGCGGGGGAAAGCCTCTTTAGGGAAATCGGCACCGGGAGGCTCATTGGCTATGCCCAAGCCGTCAACACCCAGTTCGCGCCACTGTTTCCGGGCGCGCGTGGGCCCCAAGTCAGGTCCGCCGTGCTTCTTTGAGCCGCCGACGATGGTGGGCGCGATCTTCTGTGCGTTCTTTACCCAGTTTTGAGCGCCTTTCCATCCTCTTTGCGCCATCAAGTCCTGAAGCGTATCGCCGACGGTTGTTTGCTCGCCGAGCGGTTGCGGCCACTCAAAAAAAGACATTCTGTCCGCAGGAAGAGCGACAAGAATAAATCGAGGGCGCAGTTGAGGCACTCCGTGGTCAGATGCCTGCAAAATCCGCCAATCGGACTCATAGCCCATGTCCAAAAGCTGCATACGCAAGCTGTCGCGATACTCAGAGAATTTGGCCGAGGCGAATCCGGGGACATTTTCCAGCATGACCGCCTTGGGCTTCATCTCTCGGATGATTCTGATTGCATCTGGGAACAAGTCCCGCTCGTCTTCGGTGCCGAGTTGTTTGCCGGCGATGGAAAAAGGGGGGCAGGGGACGCCGGCGGCAAACAAATCGGCGTCGCGCCATCGCGAGCCTTCAACCTGCCGCATGTCTTCGTGAAGCACGTTCCACTGCGGGCGATTGAGGCGCAGTGTTGTGCAACAGTCCGCATCAATCTCGACTGCGGCAACGCAGTCGAACCCAGCGGCCTCAAGCCCAAGAGCCTGACCGCCGCCACCAACACAAAACTCTGCAACTGTGAACCTACCCATAGTGCGGGTATTTATATCATCCTTTTTATTAGAAACGCAAGTCCTGCGCACAACAGTCCTGCGCACAACACCCTCGCTCGTGACAGTCCTCAATCGCTCACTCCCAGAACGCGGCTTCGTTTGTCGAGAGCTTGCCCGTGCGCAACTGCTCGCGGATGCGCGGTTCGTCCAGTTTGCGCGGAATGCCGCGCGGACCTATCGTATCGGGATCGAGCGCAACGGACGGACGCGGTATGCGCGTGCGCGTCTCTTGAGCGGCAGTGCGCGACTCACGTCGGGAGGGCCGCTCGTCAAATTGCGCGGGGCGCAAGCCGACGATAAACAAAACCGTCGCGATAATCAGAGCCAAGCCGGTCGCCAATCGCGGCGTTTCACCGCCCGCCGCTACGCAGAGGCCGATCCCGACAGCCAAGGCCGCGAAGTAAAGCACCGCACCATTAAGACCCGCGAGCGACACCAGCACGGTGAAGGCGAGTCCGGCCAATGCCGCGCCTGCGGCATCGGCCAGCACGAGAAGGGCCGTATCCTCGGTGCGCCGATCGCGCCGCGCACCCAATGCCACCGGCACGGCGGCACCGGCCGCCACGCCAGCAGGCAGGCAGAGCGCGACAACGCTCCATGCCGCACTCAGATGAGTGCACCCCGACAGGATCGCCCACGCCACACCTGCCTGTGCCAGCGGCAGCAGAAGAGCCGCCACGCGCCATGCGATGCTCTCGACCGGCCAGCGTGCGGTCAACCGTTCGCTCATTCGGTTGCCGCAGAACAGGCCGCCCAGATAGAGCGCGCTACCCGCACCAACCAGCGCATAGAGCGCACCGAAACGTGCGTGGAGTTGATAGTTTATCGCTAATGACATGACGAGTCCAAATGCACCGCAACTGGCCAGCCACGCTGTCCACAAGCGGCGCGACGCATGACGGTCATTGCCCAGTGCAACCGGAGCGGCCCACAGCATCACGAGCAACAGGCCGAGCAGTCGGCCTCCCCTATTCCCTCCATGGCCAGTCAACCAGGCGAGCGTAGCGGCAGGTGTCGAGGCCGGATACTCGGTGCGCATGGCGTCGGCCAGTCCCAGTGCCAGCACACGCTCGACGCGAAAACCTTCCAGATTAAAGGTACGTTGCGCTGGATCCAGTGCCGGGCAGGCCTCGGCCAGCCGCGCCGCGCGCGGTGCGTCATAGAGCAGGGCGACCGCTTCAGTCGGGAATCGCGCACTCTTTTTCAGCAGGGCAAAGCGGGCGGGCGCGGCATCCGCTCCGTAGGCCAGTCCCGGAATCTGCGCGGCAATCCACCAGCCGCCGGCGCCGGGCACCAGCACGCCGCTCTCGGGCCAGACCTGACGGAGCGGACGGACGAACGCATCCAGCAGGGCGGCGCGTTCTGGTGTCACATGCGCGACGTCACACGGCAGCGCGAACAGCGCGACGCCGGTACGCTGCGTGACGCGCCTCACGTCACGGATGAACGCCGGATCATGCCAGGCCGCACCGCCAAGCGATGTCGAAGGCGGCGGTTGCACCAAGACAAGGTCGAAGCTGCCTTCCGGTTGCTCGGCCAAGAACCGGCGGGGCTGGACGCCCGGCGCTCGGATACCGGTGCGGGCGCCGGCGGCGGTGACGGCGTCGAGCAGCAGCGTTCCGTAGCGTGCGTCTGGGGGGCACCATGTGATGGCAAGGTCAGGCCGCAGCGATTCCAAGGCGCGGGCCGTGGCGAGTTGCACCTGTCCGATCAGCAGGGTGTTGGTCGCATAGGGGCGCTGCGAGAGCGCAAGCACGGCCTGTTCAACTGCGCGGTCGCCTTCCGGCAGCAGTTCGCTGACGCCACCCGCAGTGAGAGCGTAGAAAGAGTCGCCGTGTGTGCCGTAGAGCGTGGTGCCGCCGCCGGTTTCAAAGCGACCCGGCGCGGTATCGGTTTGCGGAAAGAAGCGATACCATTCCGCTACGTCGCGCGGATCCGGCGCAATGCCGACGGCCAACAGTGCCGTCACGAGTGCTCCGCAGAGCGCCGAGCCCAAAGCTTCGGCGGCGAAGGCGCGTCCCGCCGGAAGCCCTTGGTTTTCGAGGGCCAGGCAGAACGCGGGCACGCCCCAGCCGATCGCGAAGCAGAATGGGAGATTGGCCAGCAGACAGCCGATCGCCAGATGGAGCAGCGGGAAGGCGTGATAGGCAGGCAGCCCCATCCAGGCACGCAGGTTGCCGATGACGGCATAGTGCGCGAAGTAGAGAAGCGCGCAGACCAGAGGCGGCAACCATACGTAACGGGCCAGTAGACGAACGAGTCGGCGGCCCGGCGGCGTGGCGGCGACCGCTGCGCCCAGGCCACCACCGAGTAGCCATGAGGAGAAGAAGATCGCGACACCCAACTCGGTGGATTCGAAACGCCACAGAAAGCGCCGCAGCAACAACGTCTGCGACGCCAGCGTGACGGCACCGAAGGCGGCGGCCGCCAGACAAACGCCAAGTCCGCGAAAACGTTTTATTTCCTGAAGCTCTTGCAAACCTCCTCGTGGCATGGGCGTCCCGCCCATGAAACACGGGCAAGATGCCCGTGCCACACCTGTAGGCAAGGGGTTTTGCAAGACCCTCTCCTGTCCGTTGCCGTCAGACATTTTTGAAGGTCTGCCCCGGCACCGGCGCGACAA
>ERZ795049.5142-NODE-5142-length-12314-cov-20.301737_pt1 | contig 12314 bp, 9 predicted proteins | sample MGYA00375133_ERZ795049 | MGnify/ENA primary metagenome ERZ795049 (study PRJEB30178, sample SAMN05720147) | activated sludge metagenome | isolation source: anaerobic digester from wastewater treatment plant | place: Japan | collected 2015-04-20 ...
CATCCTCATCAACGTGAAGGGCGGAGGAGTCTCCGGCCAGGCCGGGGCATGCCGCCATGGAATCGCCCGCGCCCTCGCCATTCATGACGAAGCTTTCAGGCCGGTTCTTCGAGCCGCCGGGTTCATGACCCGCGACTCGCGAATGGCTGAGCGGAAGAAGTACGGTCAGCCTGGCGCCCGCCGAAAGTTCCAGTTCTCCAAGCGCTAAGGTGTCTTACGCACGGATCGTCAGGGAGCCCGGAAAGGGAGGGTATCAGCTCCTCCCGAGCCAAGGCTCCCCTTTTTATATCTCCCCGGACGTGTTCCGCACCCTTGGCTTGAGGGTTGATCAGGAGGTCGATGAAGAGCTTGCCGCCAAGCTCTTTCGGGAAAGTCAAAAACAGGGGTGCTACGCCCAAGGTCTTTCCTACCTCGCCCGAAGCGAGCATACCACGTTTCACCTCGTTCAGAAGCTGACCCGGAAAGGATACCCGAAAGAGATCATTGATGATGCCGTTTCCCGACTCACCGAGGAGGGGGCGCTCAGCGATCTGCGCTACGCCCGGCTGTTCATCGAACGCAGGCAGCGCAAGAATCCCGAAGGCCGCTTGCGTCTGGCTCAGCGTCTTGCCGATCGGGGAGTCAGGAACGATGCCGCCCTGCAGGCATTGGATGAACTCTTCACCGAAGAGCATATTGCCACCTATGTAGCCCGGGCACTGAACCGGGCGAAGACCGGCTATCCGGAGAAAAATGTCCGGGATCTTCTTCGCTTGTGGGGGTTTTCCTCCTATGAGATCCGAACGGGGCTTGAACTGGCCGGCGATGATGAATTACCGTAAAGCCGTGACCAAAAAAATTCTCGTTCTCTTTGCAATCATAGCTGTTTTCTCAACCGGACTCTCCGCGTTCCGCTTCGACTATTCCGAAGACCTCGACCGGATCGGTGATGTGGGGATGTACCTGAGCCTGGCGCTTCCGGGAACCCTTCTCTTTGAGGCGGAAACGGAAGCGTATCCCTCCTTGGCGCTCAGCTATGGCTCTGTGATCGGTGCCGGCTATCTCGTCCGAACCGTTTTGAAAGAGGCGATAACCGCCCAAAGGCCCTATGTGGGATATCCCGACGCCCCGCCTCCCAGCAGCGACGATTACAAGAGCTTTCCCAGCGGACACGCCCTGATGACCTTCGCTTCCGCCGCGTACCTGCAGACGGCGGTGTGCCTGTGGCATTCGGATTCGACGCTGTTGAAATCGATGGCGGTTGCCAACTGGATTCTGGCTGCCGCCACCTCGACCCTTCGGGTCGTTGGAGGCTCCCACCATGTCCATGACGTTCTAGCCGGAGCGGCGATCGGGGGAGGTCTCGGCTTTCTCGGGCCCTTCATCACCGACAGACTGCAAAAGCGTGACAGACAAGCACCCCGGGTGCTTATCGGTCAGGCTACCGGGGTGCTTGTTTCCTATTGACAGGGGCTATTTCGTCTTGATGTGGGCGAGGAACTCCTTGAATCCGTCCCGGCCGTTCTTTGCTTCCGGTTCATACTCTTCCAGCGGATAGTGCTCCAGCACGAAGTCGATATCCTTGTCCCCTCGGCCTGAAAGGTTTACCAGAATGACTTCGTTGGGACTCATCGTTTGAGCCAGCTTGATCGCATACGCCACGGCGTGGCTTGATTCGAGGGCGGGGATGATTCCTTCCATCCGGGAAAGGCCGTAGAACGCCTCCACCGCTTCGCGGTCGGTGATCGATTCATAGATCACCCGCTTGATCGAGTGCAGGAATGAGTGCTGCGGTCCGACACCGGGGTAATCCAGACCGCTGGCGATCGAATAGACGGGAAGAGCTTCCCCTTGTTCGTCCTGAAGAACGAGACTTTTGAAGCCGTGAAGAATTCCCACGCTTCCCTTGGTGATCGTCGCAGCGTGGTTGGGCGTGTCCAGTCCCTTTCCCGCCGGCTCGACTCCGTAGATCGCCACATCCGTGTCGTCCAGGAACGCGCTGAAGATTCCCATCGCATTCGACCCGCCGCCGACACATGCCACGATCGCCTCGGGCAGGCGCCCGATCATCTCTTGAATCTGTTCTTTCGCCTCAATGCCGACGATCGATTGGAAATCGCGGACCATCATCGGAAAGGGGTGGGGGCCGACTACCGAGCCGATGCAGTAGATCTGATCGACCGGATCTTCCAGATACGCTTCAAACGCGGCGTCAACCGCGTCTTTGAGGGATTGGGTTCCCCGATCGACCTCGATGACCTTCGCACCGAGAATCTTCATCCGACTGACGTTCGGCGCTTCCTTTCGGACATCGATGCTCCCCATGTAGATGTCGCACTCCAGGCCCATCAACGCCGCCGCGGTGGCAAGGGCCACGCCATGCTGGCCGGCTCCGGTTTCGGCAATCACTTTCTTTTTGCCCATCGCTTTGGCAAGGAGGACTTCGCCGAGACAGTGGTTGATCTTATGGGCGCCGGTATGGTTGAGATCTTCCCGTTTCAGATAGATCTGCGCTCCTCCGACCGCTTCGCTGAGCCGTTTGGCATGATAGATCGGGGAGGGGCGCCCAACGTAGTGCTTGCGCAGGTCCATCAGCGCTTCAATGAAAGCGGGATCTTCGACGATCTTTCGATAGGCGCGGTCGATCTCCTTCATCACCTCTTCCAGGTTTGGAGGAAGATATGCTCCGCCATATTCGCCGAAGTACCCTTCGTTGTTTGGCAGGTCTTTCGTGTTGATTGTTTTCGTCAGTTGATTAGCCATAAGAAATCTCCTTAATAGCAGGGATGTTACTGTACATAGAAACACAATGTCAACAGGTTTTTGAAAAAAGTTTCTATAAAAAGAAACATGAGTTTCTTACTTCTTTTATTGCAAAAAAATACCCCCACAAAAAAAAGTGGGGGCATCGATAAAAGATAATCTTAAGCAAGCCCGACGGCTCGTTTCAGGGTGGCGCCGTCGCGGACGCCGATCGCTTTGTTGACCACTTCGCCGTTCTTGTAGATGAGCAGGGTCGGAATCGATTGGATCCCGTACGCCATCGCGAGCTCACGCTCTTCATCGACGTTGACTTTGACGATCTTCAACTGATCAGCCGTATATTGTTTCGCCAGATCTTCAAGAATCGGAGCCTGCATCCGGCAGGGTCCGCACCAAGGTGCCCAGAAGTCGACGATGACCGGTGCCTTGCTTTTGAGCACTTCACTTTCGTAGGTGCTCTTGTTTACATGTTTAATCATTCCATTCTCCTGTTACGTTGTGTACCATAGTAGTGTATTCATCTGCTACGACCAGTAAGATACTACATTTACTTGCTAGCGACAACTACTTGGGAGGCTTCACGGTGAACACTCCGGTTATCGACTTGCACATCGACACGATCTATGCTCTTTTCAATCGGTATTCGAGCGGGGATCTTCGATCAAATACCGGTCATGTCGACCTCCAGCGAATGAAAACCCTGCAAGGAATAACGAGCTGCTTTGCCCTTTTTGTTGACGGGCAGGAGACTCCCGGGAAGTGGGAGGCCGTGAGTGAACTGCATCGATCCTTTCTTGAGCAGATGCGGGGAAACGGGGAGACGATCGACCATGTTGCCACGGGAGAGAAGACGGAAGGATGCCACGCCCTTCTCAGCGTCGAGGAAGGAGGAGTCCTTGAAGGGGATCTTGCCCGATTGGAGATTCTCCACTCATGGGGAGTGCGCCTGATGACGATCGGATGGAATTGGGAGAACGAGCTTGGTTTTCCCCACTATCAGAAAGGGGCTCTCAAGCCCTTCGGGCATCAGGTCGTCAAGCGGATGGAGGAACTGAAGATCCTTGTCGACGTGTCCCACCTCAACGATGAGGGAATCAACGATATCGTCACGATTGCCAAACGGCCGGTCGTCGCCAGTCACTCCAACTGCCGAAGGGTGTGCAACCACAGCCGGAACCTCAGTGATGAGCTGATCGGAAAGATCGCTGAAACCGGCGGGGTGGTCGGACTGACGTTTTGTCCGCCTTTTGTAATACGGCAATCGACCCATACTTCAGTCGAAGCGCTCGCGGCTCATTGCCGGCACTTGTACAAGGTCGGCGGTTCCGAGATTCTGGCTCTCGGCACCGACTACGACGGATTTACCGGAACGTGCGAGATTCGGGGATATCAGGATCTCCATATTCTCCATTCGGCTCTCGAGCGGGTCGGATTTTCGTCCTCCCTTCTGGACGGGTTCTGGTATGGGAACGCCCGGCGGGTGCTGGACGCCTGAACTCTACCACTTCATTGTCTTGAGGAAGCGGGCGAGGTTGTCGACCGTTTTGAGCAGGTCCGTTTTGGCTCGAAGCTTTGCTTCCTTGAAGGGGATCGCCAGACGATTGATCGAAAAGATCGCGCTGACTCCCTCTTCATACGCTCCGTCGGCGTCATCGGCGATATCCCCGACCAGCGCGATCACGGGAACGCCACTGTGTTTCGTTCGTCGGCCGACCCCGACCACCACTTTGCCGCGAAGGGATTGGCCGTCGATCTTTCCTTCCCCGGTGATGACCATATCCGTTTCTTTGAGCAGCTCGTCAAAGTGGACGGCATCGAGAACCGTTTCGATTCCCATTTGCAGTTCGCTGTCGAAGAATGCCGCCATTCCGCCACCCATGCCCCCGGCGGCTCCGCTACCGGGAATCGCTTGGACATCAAGGTCGAGGTCGGATTCAATTACCTTGGCCAGCGATTCGAGATTTGCATCCAGACGTCTCACCATCTCGGGATCCGCCCCCTTCTGAGGCCCGAAGATGTATGCCGCACCCGTCTCACCATAAAATGGGTTGTCGATGTCGCACATCGTAATGATCGTCACCCGGTCGAGGATCGGGTTCCGGGTTGACCGGTCGATCGAAGCGATCTCTCCGAGAGTGCCTCCGGTGGGGATGAAGGATTCGCCTTCCTTGTTCCGGAAGGTGACGCCGCAGGCGGCGGCGGCTCCGCACCCCCCGTCGTTGGTCGCCGATCCTCCAAGACCGACGATGATGCGGGTGCATCCTTCCTTCGCAGCGGCGAGGATCAGCTCGCCGACGCCGTAGGTCGTCGTCAGATCCGGCCTCAGCGTGTCGCCGACGAGGGGAAGGCCCGCGCATGCCGCCATTTCGATGACCGCGACGCTACCGGGCAACACCCCGTAGAAGCTTTCCATCGCTTCCCCAAACGGGCCTTGGACGGTGATATGCCTCTTCTCTCCACCGAGGGCCTCCAGAAATGCATCGACGCTTCCTTCACCGCCGTCGGCGACGGGGATCGAACGAATGTTTGCATCGGGATAATGGGGTTTGAGACCCTGTTCAATGATTGAGCAGATCTCGGCGGAACTCATGGTTCCCTTGAAGGAATCGGGGATCAGAAGAAAGCGTTTCATATGAGGCTCCTTGCAATGGTGATGCTGGAAGATATTGTACCGCTTCCGGAGAGGGAAAGAAAGAACGATCGCTACCGTTTCCAGAACGTCTTGGTGAAGAGAACGTACACGGTGAAGAGTTCAAGCCGGCCCACCAGCATCAGAAAGGAGCAGACCCATTTGTAGAAAGCGGGAAAGAAGCCGAAGTTGTCTGTGGGGCCGACGCCGGCAAAGCCGATTCCAATGTTCCCCAGACAGAGGAATGAAGCGCTGATGCTGGTGAACACGTCCGTTCCGCTGAAGGAGAGGATCAGGGCCCCGATCAGGCCGGTGAAGATGTATACTCCGACGAAGGTGGCGATCGCGCTGATTACGTCGGGGGAGAGGATCGTCTCCCCGATGCGGACTTGGAACACCCCTTTGGGGTGGATCCGCTTCTTCAGCTGATACCGGGCCAGCTTGAAGAGAGCGACGATCCGAACCACCTTGATTCCACCGGCGGTGGAGCCGGCCGAGCCGCCGATGAAGAAGAGAAAAAAGAGAATCATCTGGCTGAAGGCGGGCCAAGTCTCATAATCGGTGGAGGTAAACCCGGTGGTGGTCATGACCGAGGTATTTTGAAATGCGCTGTAGCGAAGACTCGTCCAAAAAGATGGGAACGTCTTGCTGATCGTCATATATGCGGCGGAAACGATGATCGAAGTCCCGAGGATTCCCAGATATGCCCTCAGCTCGGTGTCACGGAAGACGCTTTTCGCCTTGCCGACGAAGAGCCGCCAGTAGAGGGCGAAGTTCATTCCACCGATCACCATGAAGACCGTGACCACGATATCGACATAGGAGCTTTCAAATCCGGCGATCGAATTGTTCTTCGTCGTGAAGCCGGCGGCGCTCATCGTCGAGAACGTGACCGTGACCGCGTCATAGAGGGAAAGACCGCCGAACATGAGGAGGGTGCTCTGAAGAACCGAGAATCCGACGTAGATCGACCACAGCCAGAGTGCGGTGGTCTTGATCTTCGGCGTCAGCTTGTCCTTCGTGGGGCCGACGCTCTCGGCCCCGACCAGCATCGTTCCCGTCACTCCCAAGGCGGGCAGAAGGGCGACGAAGAGAACGACAATTCCCATTCCTCCAAGCCAGTTGGTCTGGGAGCGCCAGAAGAGGATCGATCGCGGGAGGCTTTCGATCTCGCTCAGGGTCGTCGCTCCGGTGGTGGTGAATCCGCTCATGATCTCGAAGTATGCCGAGGAGTAGTCCGCTAGGCTTCCGCTTACGTACAGGGGCAGGGCGCTGAAAGCCGTGGCGACGATCCAGGTGAGGGTCACGACGAAGAAACCGTCCCGGGCGTAGAAGCTTTTCGTCATGGGTTTCCGCGTAGCGATGAGAATCGCTGCGCAGAAGATGACCACCGCCAGGTAGGTGACTCCAAATCCGAAGAGAGCGCTGTGTTCACCGAGAACCGCCGCCATGATCGTGGGAATACCCATCAATGCCGCGATGAAGAGCTCAATCAGGGCGATCAGTCGTATGCCCAGTTTCCAGTTGACCATTACCGATTCCGTCCAAACAAGGTTTCAATGAATTCGGTGTGCTCGGGCTTCACCACGACCAGCAGCGTTGAATCAGCCTCAATCGTTGAATTGCCCGTAGGGATATGACTTTTTCCATCCGATCCGGTTATCCCCGCGATTAACGCCTTGGTTCTCATGTCAATCTCTTTGAGGGCCTTTCCGATGAGGGGTCTCGTTTTCGGGATGAAATATTCGATGATCTCAAGCTGTCCGTCAAAGAGGGTGTGGACGGAGGAGACGTTCGTGCTGCGCAGATAGCGCAGCAGCGACTCAACCGTTGTGTCGGTGGTGGAGATCACCACGTCGATATCCAGAAAACGAGCCATTCGGATGTAGTTGTTGTTCTGCTTGATGAGGGCGATCGACCGAGTGATGCCCACGCGTTTGGCATAGCTGGCGGTGATGACGTTCAACTCGTCATTATCGGTAAGGGCGACGAGCAGGTCGCTGCCGATCAGCTGTTCCTCCTGCATGATGTCTTCATCGGTGATATCGGAATGGATGACCATGATTTCCTGAAAGCGTTCGCTGAACTCTTTGCACGTTTCAGCATCCTTGTCGATCAAGGTCACCCGGCTTCGCATTGATGGACGCATCCCGCTTAGGAGCGCTCGGGTGATCTTGCTCGCTCCGACGAACACCATTCGCTTGGGAACTTTTTCCAGCTCGCCGACCGCCTTGAGGATGTCATGAACTTCCTCTTCGTTTGCGACGATGGAAAGAACATCGCCTGCTTCAATGACCGATTCGCCGGAGGGGATTCGAAGCACGGAGTCATTGCAGATCGCGGCGACGATGAACTCCGTTTTCAGCTCCGTTCGCAGCTCCATCACCTTCGACCCGATGAACCTGCTGGAGGGACCGACGTGCATCGTATACAGCAGGAGTGTCGAGTTGAAGAAGTTCAGGATGTTCGGATTGACCCCCTGATCAATGAGGGTGTTGATCGATCGTCCCGTTTCCGCCGTGGGGTTGACGATGTAATCGATTCCCAAGAGTCCTTCCCGAAGGCCGCTTGTTCCGGTGTAGGTGAGCGAACGGATCACTGCCACGGTTCGGACGTCAGGGTAGGAGGCTTCCACCAAGCCACAGGAGATGAGGTTGATCTCATCGCTGTCAGTGAGGGTAATGAACGCTTCGGCGTTCTCGATTCCCGCTTCGATCAGCTTTGCCGGATTGGTTCCGTTACCGACGACGCCCAGACAGTCAAGTCGTGACACCGCCTGCTCGATTCGCTCGCTGTCCGAATCGAGCAGTACGACATTCTTTCCCTCGGCGATCAATTGCCGGGCAAGGCCAATTCCCCGTTTTCCGGCTCCCAGAATAATATAGTTCTTGCTCGTGATCCGCTCCTCTCTGGTATCTGCCATCTGCCAGCGTTGATTATCATAGCAGATGGCGTTCAAATACAACAGAGCCCCGAACCTCCCTGTAAACAGAAGTTGAGAATTGTTGCAGCTGTGTTGCTTCGACTCTTGCATGCAACAGGCATGTTCTTTTCATACCGGCACCCGTTCGATGCAACAAATTACCGATTTCATGAAAAAATATCGTACCTGACGTCTCATAGTATGATAAAATGCAAAAGAATACGGACAGTCAGTTTAAAAAGGAGTTTTGCCATCGTAGAACTCAATCCGATTTGGAAAACAGTATCTCAGACTTGCAACAGGCTGAGGGGTGAGGGGTTGCTCCGGAGGTTCAGGTCGTGAAGTACAGCTTCGTATTGTCACTAGTTTTTTACTTTTGCGGCTATTCTTATATGATCATTGGCATCTACTCCTTGAGCGCCAACATAAAAAGCGGCGTCAACAGGTTGTTTGTCTTTCTTACCAGCTCATTGGCGATCTGGTCTTTTGCATCCTCCATCGCGATCTCGGCGCCTACGGCGGAAGAAAGCATCTTCTGGAATTGCTTCGCAGTCCTCGGATGGGGTGTTTTTTTCAGCATTCTTCTTCATTTCACATTGGTGCTGACAAAATTTGAGAGTCATTTGCCCAAGAAGATCAGGTTGGCGCTCATCTATGGACCTGCTGCGATAAACATCATTCTGTTTGCCCCCTTCGGCTATCTTGCAGAGAATCAATACCGGATGGTGCAGACCGATTTCGGTTGGGTGAACATCCGTCCCATCGATATGGGGGGAGTCTGGTTTACCATATATTACCTTGTATTCCTGACCGCAAGCATCGTATTGCTTGTCCGCTGGTGGATGCGTCTTGAAGCGAATACCCCTCTGAAGCGGCAGGCGACATATTTCCTGTATTCCGTCCTGGTTCCCGTCTTCTTGGGAATTGTGACGAAGACTCTACCCGATCTCCTTGGAAAAAATATGTACCCCAGACTTGTCGGCATATTCATGATGGTCCCTATAATAACCCTGTTCTTTACATCGAAAAAATTCGGGCTGCTGCTTGAAAAAGAAACGAAAACCCTCCGATCCCAAGATGCCGACAGACTCCGTATGTTTGAAACGATAGCATCCATCTATATCATAGGTGCTCCGTTATCCTTTCTGGTCGGACACTTCGGCGTCGGAAGACCATTGAATTATGAGTTGACCATCTCCGCAGCTATATTGGTTATCGGACTGTTGACAAAACTCCTGCCGGCTCTGACGAAAAACCATGTTCTTCAGAATACCGTATTCCTGATGCTGAACACGATAGCCATGCTGATGTTCCTGATGACAAACATCGATACGGCGGCGGTGACGATCTGGTCGATCTACATCATATTCGTTCTGTTCACCGTCGTGCTTGATACCGGAATCTATGCCGTCTCTTTTACCGTGGTGATAGCGGTGATTCAAATCATCTTCTGGATGCTTTTCCCGGAAGTGCCGGTCATCATCGATGGAAATGAGTATCTGACCCGAATCTTCATCATCTTCCTCTCATCCATCGCCGTGCGATACCTCATGAAGGAATATGCTTCAAAGATCGAGGCATATAGGAAGTTTGCGAAAGAGCAGGAAGTGCTTGAAAAGATCTCTTCAAGCTTCATTTCGGTCGACAGGAAAAATGCCAAAGAAAAAGTCGATGAAATGTTTGAAGTTGCATATGAATTCCTCAAGTTCGATTATATGTGTCTCGCCATATTTGACAGGGATGCCAAAGAGGCGACGTTTGTACATCTGAACGGAAAGGACGCCGTGATCCGATCGCATCCCTATCGTCTCGGGATGGTTGTTGCAACCGATTCGCTGCCTCCGGTTATTGCTCCCGTTTTTCAGGGACGGACCGTCATCTATGAGGATATAGAAGACGGTCTCATCGAAGCAGAGGAGGAGATAAGAGACTTCTTCCTTTCACGGGGAATCCATTCGTTTTTTGCTATGCCGATTCTGGTCGGTAAACGGATCGATGGAATGCTTGTCGTCGAGTATCATCATCGCACCGATGCCATCTCCAGAGAAGGTCGGTCATACTTTCTGAAAATGATCACCAATATACTGGGCGATACGAAGAAAAAGACCCTCTATGAAAAAAGACTCTACAACTCCGCATATTTTGATAAACCCACCAAACTGGCGAACAGAAATATGCTGGTAAAGAAACTCAGACGGGAGATACAGAACAGAAAAGGATCGGAGAAGATAGCGGTTTTAACCATTGAACTGGCGAACTTGAAAACCATCAACGGTACCTTCGGTCATACGATAGGGAAGCGGATAGTCATCCAATCAGCGGCAATGCTCAGACAGCTGTTTGGGGAGTCCTGCTATATCTCAAGGCCGAGTGAAGGAGAGTTTGTCGTCATTCGGCCCGGAGTGGAAGATTCCGAGCGGGTAGCGGAGGACGTGCAGCGATTGCTTGATGCGTTTTCCCGCCCCATATCGACCGAGAGGGGAATAGATGCGCTCTTTGTTGTTCTCAACGTGGGTGTTGCCATGTGTCCGGATCATGGAAGAGATGCATCCACTCTTTTGAAGAATGCCGATTTGGCAGGCTTGCAGGCGAAAAACACGAACAGGAAGGCTGTCATCTATACCGAGCAGCTGGAAGACCTCATTGCGGAAAACACCCTCTTCAGGAACAGGCTGTTTCAGGCGTTGCAAAACAATGAGTTTTTCTTGGAGTTTCAACCCCTGATCAGCAGTGATACGGAAAGCGTCGCCGGGATTGAAGCCTTGCTCCGATGGACGGCTGACGGCAACAAGCGAGTGCCGCCGGACAGATTCATCCCCATCCTTGAACAGACGGGATTGATCTATGATGTGGGGCTTTGGGTACTGAAACAGGCGCTTGAGGAGCATAACAGGCTTCTAGCAAAAGGATTTCCACCGCTTCGCATTTCCATAAACCTGTCGGTTGTGCAATTCCAAATAGATGATTTCATCATTGACGTTGCAAAGGCAATCAGGAAAAGCGGAGTGGACCCCGGACATATCGAGCTGGAAATAACGGAAAGCTTTTTCTCTGAAAACCCTCTACGGATACTTGATCAGGTACATCAATTGAAAACCTTGGGCGTAAGCATCGCCATTGATGATTTCGGCAGCGGATACTCCTCATTCAACCGGTTGAAATCGATCCCCTTCGACCGATTGAAAATAGATAAGGAGATCATTGATTCTATCGATGTAGAAAAAAGACTTGCTCCTTTGACGGAAATCAGCATTTCGCTGGCGCGAACGTTCAAAGCGAGCGTTACCGCCGAAGGTGTCGAAACGAAAGGGCAGGCGGATTTCCTGAAAAGCATCGGCTGTGATGAAATACAAGGCTTCTATTATTCAAAACCGCTTTCACCGGAAGCACTTGAAGAATTCCTTGGAAAGACACCGGAGGATCGGCTCCATCTTCTTGAGAGCGGTTTTTGAGCCTCCCTTGACACTTGTCCCTCATTTGCGTATCTTAATGGAGAATTCATCGCAGGGTGGAGCAGTTGGCAGCTCGTTGGGCTCATAACCCAAAGGTCATAGGTTCGAGTCCTATCCCTGCTAAACAGTTGGTATGAGAATGGACTGCCGCTGTGCAAAGGCATACGGCAGGACGGTGATTCCTGAATCTACCGAGCTTATCGAGGCAGCTTGTTTCCCGGCACTGGCCGGAAAATAGGTTGCCCTTCCTTTTTAAAGAACACATCTAAGGGTTGGTGTTGGTCAATATTTTTCGGATGGGCCTGATGTAACATTCGTCGCTCTTGGAAAGTATGTGGTGCGACCCCCCGTCAAAGTTGACCTTGTATGCCGTCGACGCATTCCACTCAGTGGACGACCAATAGTCACCTTTTTCATTATATCCATCATTCTCATTAGCGTACGTGTATAGTTTTCCCAATTCTTCTTTGGAAGGGAGATACCAATCGCTGAAATAATTTCCATCATGAATCAAGCATATGCGAGCGGCGTATTGGTTAGTAGTGCCCGGTTCAGATGAATGACCGGA
>ERZ795049.5156-NODE-5156-length-12288-cov-4.430311_pt1 | contig 12288 bp, 8 predicted proteins | sample MGYA00375133_ERZ795049 | MGnify/ENA primary metagenome ERZ795049 (study PRJEB30178, sample SAMN05720147) | activated sludge metagenome | isolation source: anaerobic digester from wastewater treatment plant | place: Japan | collected 2015-04-20 ...
GGATCGATGCGGTCCCCGCTCCGCAGGGGCCTGCGGCCGGTCCGGCAGATGGCAGGGCCTGGGTCACCAACGCCGGGATGCCGGGCCTGGCGGGCCCCTGGTCATCCCCGGCGTGGTTCGAAAGCGCATGGGGTCCCGGCCGGTCGCCGGAGACGTCGTGGACAGACGACCGGCCGGCGTCGGAGAGCGCGGTCGGCCAACAGACGTCATTCGTCACGTCGACCGGCGAGGTGATCGAGCTCCTGCCGGAGCTGGCGGTTCCGGGGGACTACGAATGCCAGTTGATCGCCGATTCGGTCGTGTGCATCCCGACGTCGGATGACCCGTCGTTCATCGAGATGATCCACGACTGGCTGGCGCCGAAGGACGCGCACGCAGACCGGGCTTCCGGGTCTGAACACGTCTACTTCCGGCCGACGAGCCCGATGGCGGCTGACACGGTGGCCCCGCTGCCACACGCGGACGTCGAAAGGCAAACGAGGGCGGACCGCGAATTCTGGCGAAACCGGGGCCCGATCAAGTGACGCGCGGCGTCCTCCTCGGGTCGCGGCAGGGGCCCTCGACGCGCATCGGTGCCGCAAAGACGCAGTGCTCCGCGCTCGATGGTCGCTTCGACGCCGGTTCCCGGGTCCCCGCTCGGGTTCGCGCGCGCCGGAGTCGACCGTCGAGACGACGCGCGCCGCCGGCGCTGCCGCCGAGCACGGCGAAGACGCCGAAGCCGGACGAGAGCTAGCGGCGCCGAGGCTCGCGTCCCGGCCCCCGGCGGGATTTCCGGCGGGATCGGCTACGATGGGGCTGCCATGGACCGCTGGCAGCAGTTCTCGGGGATCAACGAGGGGTACGTCCTCGAACTCTACGAGCGCTACCTGACCGATCCGGCCTCGGTGGACGCCGCGACCCGGGAGATATTCGCGCGGTGGAATCCGGCCGAGCGCGAGGCCGCGCCTCCGGCCTCCGACGCTTTGGCCGAGCCTGCCTCAGCTCGGCCCGCGTCGGTCTCGCACGCCAAGGCGGTCGGGGCGGTCGGTCTCGCCGAGTCGATTCGGCGCTACGGGCACCTGGCCGCGCACGTCGATCCGCTCGGCGCCGAGCCGCCCGGCGACCCGTCCCTGCATCCCGAGGCGCACGGCGTCACCCGGCAGGATCTCGATGCGCTGCCGGCGTCGCTCAGCCCGATCGCGCCCGGCGACGGCCTGGCGACGATGGCCGACGTCGTCAACGCGCTGCGGCGCGTCTACTGCTCGACCACCGGGTACGACTACGCGCACGTGTTCGTGCCCGAAGAGCGCCGGTGGCTGCGCCACGCCGCCGAAACCGGGCGGTTCCGCGCGCCCGCCGACCCGATCGATCCGGTCGCGCTCCTCGAGCGGCTGACCGAGGTCGAGGTCTTCGAGCGCTTCCTGCACCGCACGTTTCCCGGCAAGACCCGGTTCTCGATCGAAGGGCTCGACATGCTCGTGCCGATCCTCGACGAGGTGATCGGCGATGCCGCCGAGGCCGGCGTCCGCTCCGTGTTCATCGGCATGGCGCACCGCGGCCGCCTCAACGTGATGGCGCACGTGCTGCACCGGCCGGTCCCGCAGATCCTCACCGAGTTCATGGATCCGGTGTCGCCGGCGGAGTTCCACGAGGACATGGCGTGGACCGGCGACGTCACCTACCACGCCGGCGCGCACCGGGCCATCAAGCACGGGCGCGAGATCCAGGTGGTGGTGTCGATGCCCCCCAACCCGAGTCACCTCGAGGCGGTCGATCCCGTCGTCGAGGGGATGTCGCGCGCCGCGGGCACCGACGGGTCGCAGGCCGGCGCGCCGCGCGTGGACGCGAGCCGGTCGCTGCCGATCCTCATCCACGGCGACGCGGCGTTCGCCGGCCAGGGCGTGGTGGCCGAGACGCTGAACCTCGGCCGCCTGGCCGGGTACAGCACCGGCGGCACGATTCACATCATCGTCAACAACCAGGTCGGGTTCACCGCCACCGCCCGCGAGTCGTACAGCACGTCGTACGCCAGCGGGCTGGCGCGCGGCTTCAAGATCCCCATCGTGCACGTCAACGCCGACGACCCGGAGGCGTGCGTGGAGGCGGCGCGCCTCGCCATCGCCTACCGCACGGCCTTCCACCGCGACTTCCTCATCGATCTCGTGGGGTACCGGCGCCGCGGCCACAACGAGGGTGACGAGCCGGCGTTCACGCAGCCGCTGTTGTACGACGCCATCGCGTCGCACCCCACCGTGCGCGAGCGGTGGGCCCGCACGCTCGTCGAGCGCGGAACCGTCGCGGCGGGCGCGCCCGACGCGCTGGTGGCGAAGCACATGGACCGGCTGCAGCGGGCCATGGACGCGCTGGAACCGGAGCGGAACCTCGCGGAGGCACCGCCGCCGGCGCCGCCCGGCGCCGCCTCTCGCGCCTCGACGTCGGTGCCCCTCGACGCGCTCGCCGGCCTCAACGCCGCGCTGCTCGCCGGGCCGGCCGGGTTCACGGCGCACCGCAAGCTGGCGCGCCTGTGGGAGAAGCGGGCGCAGATCTTCGCCGATCCCGACGCCAGGTCGATCGACTGGGCCGCCGCCGAGACGCTGGCGTTCGCATCGATCCTCGCCGACGGCACCCCGATCCGGCTGACCGGCGAAGACGCCGCGCGGGGCACGTTCAGCCACCGCCACGCCGTGCTCCACGACGCCCGCACGGGCCGCAGCGACGTGCCCCTGCAGCGGCTGCCGCAGGCGCGCGCGGCGTTCGACGTCCACAACTCCCCCCTGTCGGAATACGCCGCCGTCGGCTTCGAGTTCGGCTACAACCTGCAGGCGCCGTCGCACCTGGTGCTGTGGGAAGGCCAGTACGGCGACTTCATCAACGGCGCCCAGATCGCCGTCGACGAGTACGTCGTTTCGGCCCGAGGCAAGTGGGGATCCCGCCCGTCGCTCGTGCTGCTGCTGCCTCACGGCCACGAAGGCGCCGGCCCGGACCACTCGAGCGCGCGGCCGGAGCGCTTCCTGCAACTGGCGGCGGGCATCAACATGCGGGTGGTCAATTGCACCACGGCGGCGCAGTACTTCCACCTGCTCCGCCGGCAGGCCGCGCTCCTCCTGGAGGACCCGCTGCCGCTCGTCGTGCTGACCCCCAAGAGCCTGTTGAGACACCCCATGGTGGCGTCGAGCCCGCGCGAGCTGGCCGAGGGGCAGTTCCGTCCTCTGATCAACGACGACGAGGCGAAGGCGCGTGCCGGCGGGATCCGGCGCGTCGTGCTGTGCACGGGCAAGGTATATGTCGACCTTGCCGGAAGCGACCGGCGCGCGGCGGCGCCGCACGTCGCGCTCTGCCGCCTCGAACAGCTGTACCCGATCGCGCCGCAGGATCTGCGCGCGATGCTCGACGGCTATCCTGCCGCCGAGGAGATCGTCTGGGTCCAGGAGGAGCCGGCCAACATGGGGTACTGGGACTTCGTCGGGCCGCGCCTCACGTGCGCCGCCGGCGGGCGCCCGGTGCGACTGGTTGCCCGGCCGCGCAGCGCCAGCCCGGCGGAAGGATCGGCGGCGCGCCACGGGCGCATGCAGCGGATCCTGGTGGAGGCCGCGTTTGCCCCCGTCAAACCGGCGGATTGCGCGGAAGCCGGCGGCGCGCCGGCTGCTGCACGGACCGCCGGCTGAGAGGATCGGACAGCCATGGCCGCAGACATCGTGGTGCCGGAAGTCGGAGAATCGGTCGTGGACGCTCGCGTCGTCCGGTGGCTCAAGCAGCCCGGCGAGGCCGTGGCCGCCGGCGAGGCCGTGGTCGAGCTCGAGACCGACAAAGTGGACGTGGAAGTGGCGGCGCCGAGGGCCGGCGTCCTCGGCCGGATCGATCACGCGGACGGCGCCGACGTGAAGGTGGGCGACGTGCTGGGCGTCATCGACGACAGCGAGGCGGGAGCCGCCGCCGTGCCTCCGGCCCGGGCCGAGGCCGCGCCTCCAGCGACGGCTGCGACGCCGCCGGGTGCCGCGCGGGCCGACAGGGCCCGCGCGACGCCGGCGGCCCGCAGGGCCGCGGACGCGCACGACGTCGATCTCGCGCGGGTGCGCGGCAGCGGACCCGGCGGGCGGATCATGCGCCGGGACGTCGAAGACGCCGCGCCGTCCGCGTCCGCCTCCCAGCCGTCTCGTCAGCCCTCCGCCGAGCGCGCCCGCGGCGAGCGGGCCGAAGAGCGAATCCGCATGTCGAAGCGGCGCGCGACCATCGCGCGCCGGTTGGTCGAAGCGCAGCACACCGCGGCCATGCTCACCACGTTCAACGAGGCGGACATGTCGGCCGTCATGGCGCTGCGCGAACGGCACAAGCAGGCCTTCAGGGAGCGGCACGGCGTCGGCCTCGGCATCGCCTCGTTCTTCGTCAAGGCGGCCATCGGCGCGCTGCGCGAGTTCCCGCGGCTGAACGCCGAGATCCAGGGCGACGAGATCGTCCTGAAGCGCTACTACGACATCGGCGTGGCCGTTGGCGCGACCGAGGGGCTGGTCGTCCCCGTGCTGCGCGACGCCGATCGGCTCTCGTTCGCCGAGATCGAGCGGGAGATCCGCCGGTTCGCGGCGGCTGCCGAGGACGGGTCGCTGTCGCTGGCGGACCTGCAGGGAGGCACGTTCACCATCACCAACGGCGGGGTGTTCGGATCGATGCTCAGCACGCCGATCCTCAACCCGCCGCAGGTCGGCATCCTCGGCTTGCACGCCATCAAGGAGCGCCCGGTCGGCATCGGCGGTCAGGTCGTCCTTCGCCCGCTGATGTACCTGGCGATGACCTACGACCACCGCATCGTGGACGGCGCCGAAGCCGTGCGCTTCCTGGTTCGCGTCAAGGAACTCGTCGAGGACCCTGGCGCCATGCTGCTCGAATGACGTCGCGGCGCGAGTTTCTCAAGGGCGTGGCCGCGGGCATGGCGCTGATCGGGTCGGCGCCCTCCGCCACGCCCTTGGCGGCGGCCCGCCCGCAAGGCCTGTCGGCGTCCGACCTGCCGGAAGGGGGAGCGCCCGCGCCGCTCGTCCCGGCCCACTTTCCGGATCGGCTCCACGCGTTCGTCTGGCGAAACTGGCCCCTGGTTCCCGCCGAGGTGATGGCCCGCGTCGTTGGCGCCAGCGCCTCCCAGATTCGGGACCTGGGCCGATCGATGGGGCTGGGCGATCAACCCGCGATCAGCCTCGACCAGCAGATGCGATCGCGGCTCACCGTCATCCGCCGCAACTGGCACCTGCTGCCCTACGCCCAGTTGCTCGACGTGCTGGGCTGGACGGCGGAGCAGCTCGACTACGCCCTGCGCGAGGACGACTTCCTGTTCATCAAGCTCGGCCGCCTCAAGCCCAGGTGCGGGCCCTTGCGGTACGCGCCGCCGGGACGAGCGGCCGCGGAGCGGGCGCGCGAGATCGCCCGCGTCCTGCGCGACGAATGCCCCGCCGACAGCCCGGAGGGCGCCGACCCGCTCTTCGGCTTCGTCTCGCGCCTCTCACGGAAGCCGGCCGCGGCCGAGCCGGCCGATCGCCGAGCGCCCGGCGACGGGCTCAGGTTCTGCTACTCCTACTTCGCCCTCTACGGCGATCCCCTGCTCGATCCGGAGCCCGATCCGTATCCGGACGGCTACCTGGCTCGGCTCGCCCAGGCGGGCGTGAACGGCATCTGGCTCCAGGCGGTCCTCTACAAGCTGGCGCCGTTCCCGTGGGAGCCGCAGCGCAGCGCGGGCCATCGGACCCGCCTCGAGAACCTGCGGACGCTGGTCGACCGTGCCGCCCGCCACGGCATCCGGGTCCTTCTGTACTTGAACGAGCCCCGGACGATGCCCGAGCGGTTCTTCGAGGGCCGGCCCGGGCTGAAGGGCGTCAGCAGCGGCGGCTACGCCGCGCTGTGCACCAGCGTGCCCGAGGTCCAGCGGTACCTCGTCGACTCCGTCGCGTCGATCTGCAGGGCCGTCCCGGAGCTCGGCGGGTTCTTCAGCATCACCGCTTCGGAGAACCCGACGAATTGCTGGTCGCACGGCGCCGGCGCCGCGTGCCCGCGGTGCGGCGCCCGGTCACCTGCCGAGGTCATCGCCGAAGTGAATTGCCTGTTTGCCGAGGGCATTCGGGCATCGGGCTCGGCCGCCCGGCTCATCGCGTGGGACTGGGGCTGGAACGACGCGTGGGCCGGCGACGCCATCGGCCGGCTGGCCGCGGGAACCGCGCTGATGAGCGTCAGCGAGTGGCGGCTGCCCATCGAGCGCGGCGGCGTCACGACGGAAGTCGGGGAGTACTCGATTTCCGCCGTCGGACCCGGCCCGCGCGCCCGCGCTCACTGGAACGCGGCCGCGGGGCACAAGCTCGAGACGGTCGCCAAGATCCAGGCGGGGAACACCTGGGAGCTCTCCTCGGTCCCGTACATCCCCGCCGTCGAGAACGTCGCGCGCCACGCGGCGCGCATCCGCGAGAGCGGCGTGAGCGGCGTGATGCTGGGGTGGACGCTGGGCGGCTGCCCGTCTCCCAACCTGGAGGTGGTGTCCGAGGCGCTCGCCTGCGGGTCTGCCGACGAGGCGATGAGCCGCGTGGCCCGCCGCCGGTTCGGCCCGCGGCTCGGGCCGCTGGTCGTCGAGGCGTGGCGCAGGTTCAGCGCCGCCTTCAGCGAGTACCCGTACCACGGCGAGGTGCTCTACAACGGCCCGCAGCAGCTCGGCCCCGCCAACCAGCTCTGGGGCGAACCTACGAACTACCGCGCCACGATGACGGGTTTCCCGTACGACGACCTGGACGCGTGGCGCGCCGTCTATCCCCCGGACGTCTTCATCCGCCAGTTCGACAAGATGGCGGACGGCTTCGACTCGGCCCTGGCAGAGCTGAGAGTGTCGGCGCGCGAGGCCGCACGGGCCGCGTCGGCCTCCGAGCGGGAGGCGCTGGCCGAGGAGGAGCGCGTGGCCGAGGCGGCCGCCATCCACTTCCGAAGCACGGCGAACCAGGCGCGGTTCGTCCTGGCCCGTCGGAACGTCGCGGAGGCCAAGGCCCCGTCCGAGGCCGCGCCGCACCTGGACGCCCTGGAGCGCGTGCTCGAGGACGAAATCGCGCTGGCGCGCCGGCTGCGCCGCATCCAGCTCTCGGATTCCCGCTTCGGCTTCGAGGCTTCGAACCAGTACTTCTACGTTCCTGTCGATCTGCAGGAGAAGATCCTGAATTGCCGCGACCTGCTGACGCGCTGGCTGCCGCAGCTTCGGGCGGCCGCCGGAGCCGTTCCGGCAGCGGAGTGAGGCGCTCGCGGGCGAACCCGCCGGGCCGAGGGCGCTCAGGCGCCCGGTTCGCGGCGCAGCGCCTCGTGCCGCGGCACGATCTCGTTGGCGCAATAACGGGAGGCCACCGCCCGGCGGCCTTCGCGGGCCACCTGCACGATCCGCGTGGCCAGCGAGATCACGTACTGCGGCTCGTGAAACAGCGGGTAGTCGGGCGTCTCGCCCGTATCGAACACGACGCCGCCGGGATCGGCGCGCAGCGGACTGCCAGCGCCTGCCCGGGCATGTGCGCTCGGGCGCGCGTGCCGGCCGGCAGCGCCGGCAGGCATTCGCCGGTCGTTGTCGCGGTGACCCCGGGCATGGGGGCCGCGGCGTTCACCGAGGGTCAGTGCCGGTAGTAGATCTTGCCGACGATCTTCCAGCCGTCGGGGAACTTGTACAGCGACAGGTAGTCGGTGAAGATCCGCCTGTCGTTCTGGTGGAGTTCCAGCTTCACGGACGCGGCCGACCCGGTCACGTCGACGTTCAGGAACTTGCAGGTCGTCAGCGGCGGCTTCACCCCGTCGGCTTTTCGCTTCGCGGCCGAGGCGATCCACTCGTCGATAGGAAGACGCGTGAGCGCGCCGTCTCTCAGCCCGAGCAGGACGAAGTCGGCGTGAAAGCCTGCCCTGGTTCTGTCCAGGTCGCCGAGGTTCTGCAGGCCGTCCACATAGGCGGTCTGCACGAGGGCCTTGATCGCGTCCTCGTCGGACTGGCCCTGGGCGAGCGCGGCTGCCGGAACGGCGAGCAGCGCGACGAGCACGGCCGTGGCGACGCGGTGTGTGCGCATGCCTCCTCCTGATGGGGACTTCCGGATAACGTACACCGCCTCGCGCCGGTCCGCCAACACGGGCTGCCAGGCGCGGTAGAATCCCGGCCGTGACGGCCCTCGACCGCCGGCTCGGCGCGGGTTCCTGCGCCGCGACCGAATCGCCGGGGCACCGGGTTGATCCGCTCCGGCGCGGCGGGACAATGGGCGCTGCGTCCACGTGGCGCCCCGGCTGGCGCGGCGGCGCGGACGGCAGCGGCGTCACCGTACGGTGATTGGACGATTCAGGGCCCAGGAGGGGCGATGAACACTGCGTCATCAAGGGGGAACCGCTGGCTCGTTCTCGCCGGCGGCGTGCTCGTGCAGCTCGCGATCGGCGCCGTCTACGCGTGGAGCACGTTCAGCAAGGCGCTGCAGGCCGAGTCCTCGGCCTTCGGCCTGTCCAAGGTGCAGGCGGCCATTCCCTTCGAGGTCGCCATCGGGATGATTTTCGTCGGCGCCTTCCTCGGCGGCCGCATCCAGGATCGGCGGGGCCCCCGGCTGGTCGCCGTCGTCGGGGTGACGCTCTATTCCCTCGGGATCATCCTGGCCAGCTTCGCCCGCGGCGCCGGCGGCCTGTGGCTGCTCGTCCTCGGGTATGGCGTGCTCGGCGGCTTCGGCCTGGGGCTGGCCTACATCGTGCCGATCGCCATGCTGCAGAAGTGGTTTCCCGACAAGCGCGGGCTGATCACCGGGGTCGCGGTTGGCGGCTTCGGCTTCGGCGCCGTGATCACCTCGCCGCTGGCGCAGGCGATCATCGACAGCAGCGAGATCTACCAGCGCTGCCCCACCAGGGTCTTCCTGTGGCTCGGCCTGGCCTACCTGGTCGCCGGGCTGGCCGGGACGTCGGTTTTCCGCAACCCTCCTGAGGATCACGCGGCGCCGAGGCGCGCCGCTGCCTCCGGGGCGTCGGCAGCGGCCCGTGCGTCGAGTGGCGGCGCCGCGAATGCCGCCACCGTTCCCGCCGCGGCGGGCAGGGACTTCTCCCAGGCAGAGGCGCTGCGCACCGTGCAGTGGTACCTGCTGACCTTGATCCTGACCATCTCGGTGACGGCCGGCATTTCGTTCATCTCGGTGGCGGCCGGGACCGCCAGCGACGTGGCGGGCTTCAGCGCCGCCGGGGCGGCGACGCTGGTCGGCGTCATGGGGCTGTTCAACGGCGGCGGCCGCATCCTGTGGGCGGCGATCTCGGATCGGATCGGGCGCAAACGGGCCTTCGTCGGGATCCTGGCGCTCCAGGGGCTGGCGCTGCTGGCCATCCCTCATGCGGACAACGCGGTGCTGTTCTGCGTGCTTGCGGCCCTCATCTATGCCTGTTACGGCGGCGGCTTCGGCACCATGCCCTCGACGGCGAGCGACTTCTTCGGCGTGCGCCACGCGGGTGCCATCTACGGCCTCATGCTCATCGGGTGGTCGATCGGCGGGATTGTCGGCCCGCTGCTCATCGCCTGGCTCATCGGCGACGGCCAGGCCTACACACGGGGCTTCACGGCAGTCGGTGCCCTCGCCCTCGTCGGCGCCGTCCTTCCGTACGCCGCGCGGCCCCCCAGGCGCAGCTGATCGCTCCAGCGCGCGGACGGGCCGGTCGCGACGCGGCCGCTCCGCGCGCGCCCGCGCCCCGACGCCGCCACGCCGCCGGTTTCGCGCCGGGCGGCGTCACCCTGGCCCTCATCACGGCAGGCCTGGGGCATCTGGCGTGCCCGGACCGGACCTTCCCGCCCGGGGCGCAGTGAGGCTTCGGGTGCGCCTCTGCGAATCGCCCGCCAGGGCCGGCCGAGGCAACGGCGCCGATGCGGAACGAATCACCCGCGGCACCATCCCGCGCCTGCGCCTGCCGCGCCGCCTGCTGCGATCAGAGCGCCTTGACCACGGCGTCCGCCAGCCTCCTGGTACCTTCGATGCCGTCCCAGGGGCCGGTTTCGTATTCCAGGGAAATCCGGCCCTGGAAGTTGTGCTTGTTCAGAATCCTGACGCAGCGCGCGATATCCACGTCTTCCCAGCGGTCCCAGTACTTCGCGTGGACGATGGTGCGGGCGTAGGGCATGACGTCGTCCAGGGCGTGGTAGAGCATGTACTTGTGTTCCCAGTTGCAGAAGTCGGGGCAGGCTTCCAGGCGCGGGTGGTTGACCTCGCTGATGATGATCCTCGTGTTGATGGGATTGGCGGTGATCCCCCAGTGGTTTTCAATCGTCACGATGACGTCGACCTTGTCCCCGTATTCGGCCAGTTCGCGGTAGGAGAGGATGGCCTTTTCGAGGTACTTCTCCATCAGGTCGTTGCGGGGCAGGCCGTTCACCAGCTCCGCGCAGGGGCCGATGAAGGGGCCGGCGGTATTGACCCGCATGGCCTTGACCCCGATCCGGGAGGCGGCGTTCATCCACGCCTTGGCGGTGGCGATCCCGGCTTTTCGCCGATCATCATCCAGGTCGGCCATGTGCTGGGGAATGTCGTTGGAGATGTGGTAGCCGCTGACGCCGGTCTGCGCGAAGCGGCCGGCCAGCTTGTCCAGCCATGTCCGGGAGGACGGGGCGTCGGGGTCGAAGGCCAGGGTGTCGGTCGGCTTCCCGTCCCACCAGCTCGTGTGTTTCCGGAACATGGCGGGGTCGGCGATGTCGCCGAACAGCCCCGCCAGGAGATCGATGGAACGGATCCCCGGGAAGTTGTCCTTCGTGAACTGGGGGAAATCGAGCAGGGTGATCGAGCCGTACTTCTTCTGGAGTTGCCTGGCCTCGGGAGACGGAGGCTGGGCGGGATTGAAGGCGTCCCGGTTGAAGACACCCCGGCAGGCGTAGCAGTTCGACGCCAGCCTGGCCCGTTTCTCCTCGTCGGAACGGAAGCGGGGAGAGGCAGCCAGGGGCGCGACGGCGACGGCGGCCGCCATCGCGGCTGAGGTTGTGCGGAGGAAGTCCCGGCGGTTGGCGTCGCTCATGGCTCTCTCGACTCCTGTGTGACTGGGGGGCTTCTTGCGCGACCGGCAGGATGAGCAAGTATGTGTCGCCCCGGGGCATCACCGCAAGGGGAAGGCGCTCCCTTACGCGCGCCTCGCGGTTCTGGTGTGCCAGCCGACGCGCGGAGCGGACGCTACTGGACCGCGGCGCCCTGCAACCTGAAGTTGGCGTCCACGCCGGTGCCTAGCGCCGGCTTGAGGTACTCGCCCGACGGCAGCAGCAGCCAGCTGGCCTGCGCTTTCCTGAACGGCTCGGTCGGGTAGCCCGTCACGTAGAGGTCGCCGCCCGTGTACGTGTCCTTGTTGAAACCCGTCGTCAACCGGCCGCGCGTGTCGCTGTAGAACCAGTAGCACGTCCCGCCGGTGACCGTCACCGCCGCGGGGAAGATGTACTGGCCGTCCTTCACGGCTTCCGATTCGGCGAAGTACCCGGGCGTCGCCGGTCCGAGGTTGGAGACGAGGCCCGTGTACTCCTGCGTCAGGATGTAGAGCGTCCCAAACGCGACGGGCGTGCCGGCCGGGTTGTAGTGGTACCAGTTGAACCGCAGGTTGTTGTAGGAGCCAGATCCCGGAATGGTGACGGACTGCCCGGCCCAGTTGTCCGTGCCGGTGTAGCCGGTCGTCACGTCTAGGAGGTCGGCGGTCACCTCGACGAGCGGCCTGATAACGAGGGCCGCCCCTCCGCCCGAGAACGGCCCGCCGGACGAGGTGGGCGCAGCCGGCGAGTCGCCGGCGGACGTTCGCTGACAGCCGCCAACCGTGACGGTCAGCGCGACAGCCGCGACGCCAAGCAGCACGCTCCGAACCGTGAGGGCTTGTTTCATGAACGCCTCCGGCGAGCGGAACGCCTGAGGCATTATACGCCTGCGCCCGGAGGGATGCCCGGCGCGCCTCGCGGCGCACGTCGCGGTGCCGGCGCGGCGGCCCGCGAGCGCGGTGGACGCCACAGACCCGAGAGAACACAATACCGTGACCACCAGCTGATCGTGCAGATGACGTCCCGCCCGTCCCTCACCGCGCCCTCGGAGCCCGCCCGCGGCGGGTTCCGCTCGCGCCTCGCCAGCTGGGCGGACGACGACGCGTTGCGGCGCCACGAGGAGAAGGCGTTCTTCGTCCTGACCCTGGTCATCGGCGCCATCGTCGGCCTGGTCATCGTCGCGTTCATCCTCCTCACCGAGAACCTCGGGGCGCGCCTCTTCGCCCCGGACGCCGCGAGCTGGCACCGGCTGGTCATCCCGGTGCTGGGCGCGCTGGTGTCCGGCGTCCTGCTCGCCCGCGTCTTCCAGGGGG
>ERZ795049.5161-NODE-5161-length-12280-cov-51.633538_pt1 | contig 12280 bp, 8 predicted proteins | sample MGYA00375133_ERZ795049 | MGnify/ENA primary metagenome ERZ795049 (study PRJEB30178, sample SAMN05720147) | activated sludge metagenome | isolation source: anaerobic digester from wastewater treatment plant | place: Japan | collected 2015-04-20 ...
GCCCTGTATACGTTCAACGGCGCTCCCTGTACGGGTGCGGACTCATCGATCACGTTCAGGGCGAACGCCTGGGACGTCAGGACCAACCTGACCGCCGGCAGCGAGAGCCGTCTCACGTACGTGCCGAACGGCGGATCGTACAAGACCACGCTCGCAACGCTTGCCGTGAAGTACCCGGCCTCTGCACAGCCCGACCTCACAGTCAGCACCCTCGCGTCGAACAACGGCGAGGTCTTCTCCGCATCCCATAACACCTACACGGCGACGGTCACGAACATCGGCGCCGCCGACGCCGGCGCGTTTGCGGTCGGGTTCAACGCGAGCGGAGCGGCCGGCACGGTTCCCGTCACGGGCCTCGCGGCCGGTGCGACCGCTACCGTCACCTGGACCGACGAGACCATCCGCAACGCCGGCGACGTCGTGACGATCACGGCGACCGCTGATGCCGCAAACGGCGTCGCCGAGGTAGACGAGGAGAACAACCATAAGACTCTTGTAAAGACGGTCGTCCACAACGGCTACCGCGGCAAGCGCTGGACCGGCGGAGAGGACATCGCGACCGTGAAGACGTACACCGTCCGCGGCGATCTCGTCTACTCTTCCGGCAACAGCACCTACCTCTCCGCCAGCACCTACCCGAACTGGGCCGGCTACGCCGTCTCCTGGACGGCCGGCGATCTTGTGGTCCCGGCGAACGCCACCGTGGCGGCTGCCCGGCTCTACGTCCCCTACACCTGGGACAAGGGCCCGGTCTTCCCCTCAAACGTCACCCTGGCCTTCAACGGGAAGACCGTTGACCGGGCTGCCTTCTACGCGGACGAGAAGATGTGGGGGTCGTCCTACCCCTACGGCATGACCGCCTACGACGTCACCGATGCCTTCAGCGTCGCCGGCAACACCGCCGTCCTCACGAGCACCTTCCCCGGCGGCGGCAACGTCTCGGTTCGCGGGATGCTCCTTGCGGTCGTCTACGACGACGGCAGGACCGCCCCGCACACGGTGCTGGTGAACGAGGGCTTCGACCTCCTCTACGGCGGCGCGGCCCAGGGGACAACCCCCGAGCAGGCGACGGCGTATGCCCCCTTCGCCATCGATGCGAAGGACGCCGTCAACGCCCGCCTGGTCACCGTCGCCCCCGGTGCCGGGCCGACAAAGGGCGACCTCCTCTTCAATGACCGGGTCTGGACCCGCGTCTGGAACTACACCGGCACGACCCAGATCGGGGTTGACGACCGCGACGTGACGGCGCTCCTTGCCGGCGAGAACCTGGCCGGGTTCCGGAGCGACGCCGACTACATGGAGGCTGCGGCAGCCTTCCTGGTCGTCGAGTACCCGGTCCCGGCCGGGGATGCCGCGATCATCCTCTCCCCGGGCTGGAACTTCGTTTCGACGCCCAAGAGGCTTGCTGACGGTGCGAACACCTTCGCCATATTCGATACGGTCGATACCGCCGCCCACTCGATCCAGCTCTACGACGGTCTGGAGCGGAAGTGGAGGCAGATGGCTCCGACCGACCCGTTCCGGCCGCTCGATGCAGTCTGGGTCTACGCAAACAAGACCTGCACCGTTCCCCTGACCTTCGCCGCCGGCACACCAGAGCTTCCGCCCGCAAAAGACCTCGGGAAAGGCTGGAACGCGATCGGGTTCACCGATACCGTCCCTGAGACGGCGAACTACACCCTGCAGTCTCTCGGCGATCACTGGTCCATCCTGATCGGGTTTGATGCAGGCATCCAGGAGTACGATACATCGATCGTCCGCGGCGCCACCGGTCCCCATGGGGATGAGCGCCTGATGCGACCCATGCAGGGCTACTGGCTGTACGTGAACGCGGCAGATACGCTCGGCAGTCTCAGCGGGTGAGAGGAAAGGCGTGCGACAGGGCATCACCCTCCTCCTCGCCCTCGTCGCCGGCGCTACGGCGGCCGGGGAGGTGGCACCTCCTGCCTTCCCCCACGAGTTCTACGGGAGCATGACGATCGACGGTGCAACAGCCTCGCCTCCCCTCAAAAGCCATGATGAGGACCGGGATCGCAGGTAGCAGCCGGCGAGCGCCTCCACGATCCCGCCGGCAGGAGGCCCGGGCAGTCGTTTCTCCTGCACTCCCGGTGGCTGGCCGCGGCAGCATCGGGATTATCCGGCGCCCCGATACGGAAGTCGATGCAGGTGACGCTTCCGTCGATCGGGCTTCCCGAGGGCCATGCCCGGGACGAAACCGGTGCTCCGGTGCCGGCAGGGTGGGGATTCCTTCGGGGCCCGAAAGGTAAAATTACCGATCCGGCCAAATTACCAGTACAGATCCCGACCGTGGGTACCCAGGGAAACCCGGCGGGGTTCGGGGGGCAGCACCCATGAGCGATTACCAGGACAAATTCAGCAAGATCGTCGATCTTCTTGAGGAGCGGTCGCCTCAAGGACTCTCTATCTCTGCGATCGCCCGCGAACTCGGGATGAACCGTGCTTCCGTCTCCAAGTACCTCGAGATGCTTCAATCAAGCGGGGATGTGAGCATGCAGCGTTTCGGCAGATCAAAATTATATACACCGGCGCATCAGGTTCCCTTCTCGGAGCTCTTTGACCGTCTCTCCAGCGCGATCGTCATCCTGGATGCGGATCTTCGCATTCTCATGGTAAACACAAGTTTCATCAAGGCCCTCGGCATCCACCGCGAGCGAAACATCATCGGTGCGCCGCTCTTTGACTTAAACCTCCGCATCCTCTCAGATCCGGCGATCAGGCGAAATATCGAGAGGATCCGGGCTGCCGGACCGTATCTTGCCGAGATGCAGCACATTGAGGATAGCACGAACCATATCCATCTCATCGAGTTCGCCCCGATCGCATCCCGCGCAGGAAAGCCCGGGATCATGATCAGCCTCCGGGATATCACGGCATGGAAGAATGCCGAGGTGGCCCTGAAGAACTCAGAAAAGAAGATCCGGACGATCTTCGAGACGGCCCCGAGCGGGATCGTCTTTTTTGCGGTCGACGGCACCATTCTCAACGCAAACCGCGCGTCCCTGCGGATCCTCGGTCTGAAGGATTTTCAGGAGCTGGTGAACGGGAACATCTTCGATATCTCCTGCTATAAAGGGAAGATTCTTGAACTGATCCGGCAGGGAAAGGTCGCCGAGACGGAACTCGTCTGTGATTTCGACCTCCTGAAGCAGGAACAGCGAATCCCGAGCTCCCGATCGGGCATCGCCTACTTTGATGTTGTCTTCACCCCTATCGCCCTCGATGGCGGGGGAGCCCCGCGCGAGTTTGCCATACTCTTCTGGGATGTCACCACGGAGCGGTTGACCCGGAAAGAGCTGGTGTTCAAAGAAACCCGCTACCGATCGTTCTTCGAGAATACCTGCAACGGTGTCCTGATCTACGAACCGGTCGACGATGGCAACGAGTATATCTTCAAGGATATCAACCATGCTACAGAGCAGATCCTCCGGATGAAGAAGGAAGATCTGATCGGGAGAAAACTCTTCGAGGTCTTCCCCGATCTCCCCGACCCCGATGTTCGGAACGCTCTTATCCGGGTCTTGAAAACCGAAAAGCCTGAGTTCCTGCTGCCCCTCCAGTATCGGAAAGGGAAAGATTCTCCCTGGATCTGGCACTATATATTCAAACTACCCTCCGGGGAGATCGCATCGTTCATGATCGATGTCTCCGATGCTATTCGCGAGGATGCTGAAGGGCCGCTCCGGGCATGCGGTATGCATAGGCAGCATTCCCGGGATCAACCGGCTCCGGTGTCCCACGCCGATTGATTCATGGGGGCGCCTGGACAGCGTATCCGGAGGCGGGACCCATGCCCGAACGCCGATGCTGGAAAGGCGGTCGTGTGTGAAACGCTGTCCGGGAAGCGGCAGCATATGGGGAGGAGAATGCCGATCCCCCCTCCTGTTTTCTTCCGGGGCCTTCTCGCTCCTGCCCTATTCGCGCGAACAAATAACCCAATGGAGTTAACTTATGGTTTCAATATAAAAATATATTGTTTATTGATTAACGTTGCACCGCGCCGGCGCCTGCCGGCCTATCCGCATGCCACAGTACACACGATGCCAGAAAGGATGTTATATTTCACATTTATTCAATAATTGAGAAAATCACTGCAATTTTAATCCAGGGGCGGGTGCCGCACCGCCTGATATCCCGTATAATTGTCGGAGTTATTGTTAATCAATAAACAACACCTATATCTACAGTTAGATATATTACTTCTTATGTGGACGACCAGTCCGCATACGACAGAATCGGAAGAGAACCATTAACGGGGTAGGATGGCCTTGGTCCGCTACAGGCAAGTGGGATTGACGTGCGGGCCTCAGCTGCCGTACCAGTGTTTTCATTGGCGCTGGTAACATATCAAGATTAGGGTAGTCTTGCCTCCGGATAGGGTACTCTGCCGATCGACAGGAGACCAGTACCATGAAGACACAGATCGGTTACTTTGCATCTCTGGAGCAGTATCGCCCCATGGATGCGCTTGAACAAACAATCAGAGCAGAAAAGGTCGGCTTCGACTCGATATGGGCGGACGACCACTTCCATCCCTGGTACCACGACAATGCGCAGTCGGCGCAGGCCTGGGCCTGGATGGGTGCAGCGCTCCAGGCAACCAAGAGAGTATTCATCTCGACCTGTATCACCTGCCCGATCATACGCTACAACCCGGCAATCGTCGCGCAGACGTTTGCCACCCTTCGGCAGATGTACCCGAAGAGAGTCGGCGTTGCCGTGGGTGCCGGCGAGGCGATGAACGAAGTGCCGGTGACCGGCGTATGGCCGAGCGTTGCCGAACGGCAGGACATGACCGTTGAAGCTATCGAGGTGATGCGGAAGCTCTGGGAGAGCAAGGAGCCCGTCACCTTCAAGGGCAAGTTCTTCACTCTTGACAAGGCGTTCATGTACACCAAACCCGACGATGAGGTCCCGCTCTACTTCAGCGGCCTCGGCCCCAAGGGTGCGAAACTCGCCGGCATGTACGGCGACCACCTCATGACCGTTGCAGCCGCCCCGTCGGTTCTCAAGAACGTCACCATCCCCAAGTTCGAGGAAGGCGCCCGCGAGGCCGGGAAGGACCCGAGCAAGATGGAGCGCGCGATGCTCATCTGGTACTCGGTCGACCCCGACTACGAGAAGGCGGTCGAGGGCAACCGGTTCTGGGCGGGATGCCTTGTCCCCTCGATGTTCAAGTACAAGGTCTACGACCCGAAGGAAGTCCAGCTCCACGCAAACCTCGTCCACTGTGACACCATCAAGGAGAACTACATGTGTGCCACGGATGCCGAAGAGATGATCAAGGAGATCGAGCGGTTCAAGGCGGCAGGCATCAACCACTTCTGCCTCGGCAACTCGAGCCCGGATGTGAACACCGGCATCGATATCTTCAAGGAGATCATCCCTGCCGTCAGGGATTGAACCGGGCATCACCGGTCCATCCCCATTTCCCTGAGGAACGATGGAAAACCAGAGCATTGCCCGGCTCATGGAGGAGGGTGCCGCCTTCTTCTCCGCCGGGGAAGCGGGCAGACGGTTGACGTGGTATACGAATCCGGCGTGGACCGGCGTCTCCCTGGCGGATCTTGCGCCGGGAGCGGATACAAAGGGGTCGTTCACCTCCCACTTCGTCAGGATTAGGAAAGGCTGCGAGGTTCCCGACCATCTCCACGAGAGCCAGTGGGAGTGGAACGTCATCCTGGACGGCCACGCGAAGATGGTCCTCGACGGGAGGGAGATCCCCTTTAAGCCCGGAGACACCTTCACCACGCCGCCCGGTGTCCGTCACGCCGTCGTTGCCGGTAAGGAGGATGTCGCGCTGCTTGCGGTATTTGTTCCAGGTCCGGCATGACGGCAGGGGTCTTTCGCCTCATTCTCCCCGATACCACACCTCCGCGTCCGGTGCATCCGGGTGCGGGGATCCCCTCCCCACTCCCTATATCTCCCCGCTGAAAGATCGGCACCTTCCCCATATGGGCCGATGAAACCCCGGGGCACCTTCAATATCCGCCTCATCTTTTTTTTATATTGGAGCATCACCCGCGCCGGGCGCACTCCTCGACGAGCCATCCGGCGAGCATCCTCACCGCCGCCCGTGCCGGGCTCTCCTGCGGTATACCGACGATCGGCGTCCCCGCAAGGTCCGCCTCCCCTACGCCCCGGTCCTCCGGTATCCGGGCGACGAGGGGAAGATTGCTCTCTACGACGGCATCGCCCCGGTCACGGTTGACGGCGAGGAATACCCGGTCGCGCGAGAGGCCGAGCCCCTCCGCGAGGTCGCGGATGCGGCCGGCGGTCCGTATACCGCGGGCAGAGGGATCGCTCACGATCAGGAGGACGTCCGGGTTCTTGATCGTTCCCCGGGCGATATGCTCCATACCGGCCTCGGAGTCCACGACGACGAACCGGTAGCCGCGTTCGAGCGTCCCGATGCACTCGGTGAGGAGGGCGTTCGGGAAGCAGTAGCACCCCGACCCCTCCGGCCGGCCCATGGCGAGGAGGTCGTAGCCCTCCGCCTCCGCGAGAGCCCGGCGGAACCGGTATTTGACGTAGCCCGTCCTGTCCATGCCCGGGGGTATGGCCCGGGTGAAGGCTTCCTCCCGCATGCCCCCGAGCGTCTCCGTGAGCGCGATCCCGAGCGCCTCGTGGAGGTTTGCGTTCGGATCGGCGTCCACGGCAAGGATTGGCCGCTCGCCGGCCGCGATAAGCGCATCGATCAGGAGCGCCGCGATCGTCGTCTTCCCGGTACCGCCTTTGCCGGATATGACGATGGTGCAGGGCCGGGTCATGGCTCCTCACCCCGGAGGCGGCGGGAGAGCGACGCGGTTGCTGCCATGATCTCGATGGCCTCCTCCTCGTTAGCGTTCCGGATCCCGCAGGTCGGCGTGATCAGGGATTGGCGGTCGAAGAGATCGGGGTCGATCGTCTCCGTCGCCCGGGCGCGGATCTCTTCGAAGCGGGAGAAGAACGCGTCGGGCTTCTCCGCCGCAAAGGCGGCGTGGTCCGCGGGGACGATACCCCAGGCCACCACGCCTCCCCTCTCCATGTAGCGGGCGATCTCGTCGGCATACAGCAGAAACTCGCGGGCGTAGGTCCAGGCGTCGACGGAGACCACGGCCGGCGCAAGACCGAGGACGAACCCCCAGTCGGTGTTGGCGCAGCAGTGGATCCCGAGCCCCCCGTCGAGGAGGGCGGCGATATCCTCGAAGGCTGACGCCGCCACCCCGGCATCCACCGGGACGACCGCCGAACCGAGCGACGCGAGGTAGGGATCGCTCAGAACCACCAGGGTCGCGCGTGCGCCCATCCGCTCCCGCATCGCGTTCTCGCACCACCGGGCCCGCAGGCCGAGGAGTTTTCCGAGCAGGTCGGCATACTCCGGGTCGTAGAGGATGGGCCGGCGCGCCTCGTCCACCACCTGCATGCCGAAGGTCACCGGGCCGGTCACCTGGCACTTGACGAGCAGTGCGTCCGAGAGGTCGCGGCCCATCATGGCGTGGAACCCCGACCCGTAAGCCTTGCCGACCCGGTAGGGCTCCGCGTTCCGTTCAAGGTAGTCGAGCAGGACCTGCTCCATCGCCTCAGAGGGATCGGTGCTCCGGTCGATCACGAGCCTGCCGTCCCGGACCACCCCGCCGGGGAGATGTTCGGCATCGGCAAAGACGATCGCCTCGAGAAACCCCCGGTTCGGCAGGGTGGGTACATAAGGGATCCGGGGGAAGGCCGCGAGAACCGCCCGGCACGCCTCAATCGGGTCGCGGTGGGGGAGCGCCCCCACGCCGGTCGCGAGGAGCTCCGGCGGCGGTATCATGCCTGCCACGACCTCACCCCCTGTCTCGCCCGGCACGCCTCAAGTGTCTGCTGCACGTGCGGGAAGAGCGTAAAGTCGGTGTGCGGCAAAAAGCAGCTCGATGTGTACCGGTCCATGAAGGACGGCTCGGCGTTCAGCTCGATGTAGGTGATCTTCCGGGCAATCGCGTCGAGCTCCTTTCGCCGCTTGCGGTCGAGCAGGGCGATGTTCGCACCGGTGATCGCCCCGTTCCCGATGTTCTCCACACGCTCCAGGGATATCTCGGGTATCAACCCGATGGTGATGGCGTTCTCCTTATTGAGGTAGTTCCCGAACGCCCCCGCAAAACAGACCCTGCCGATATCCCCGGGCATAAGGCCCGCCGCGTCGAGGAGCGTCATGCAGGCCCCGTGGATCGCTGCTTTGCTCATGATCAGGTTCCTGATGTCGTTTTCGGTGATGACGATATCCTTCCCGAGCGACGTCTCCTCTTTCCAGACCACCACGAACTCCGGGTAGTACTGCCCTTTCCGGACCCGCGGATGGCCGATCTCCAGGTTGATCCGTCCCGTCCGGTCGATGACGCAGGCCCGGAAGAGCTCCGCGAGCAGGTCGATGAGGCCCGAGCCGCATATCCCCCGCGGCCGTGCACCGTTGATCGTCGAGCAGGTCGGTGCGAGCGTCTCGGCGTCGATCCGGGCCCGCTCGATCGCACCGGGGTTTGCCCGCATGCCAAAGAGCACCTCCCCGCCCTCCAGGGCCGGCCCTGCCGCGCCCGCACAGGAGAGCATCCAGTCGCTGTTGCCGAGCACCGCCTCGAAGTTCGTGCCGATGTCCACCATGAGCGTGGGTTCTTCGCGCTCCGCCATCCCGGTTGCCAGGATATCGGCGATGATATCGCCGCCGATGAAGTTCGAGACCGCCGGGAAGGTGTAGACCTCGGCGTTCTTGTGGGCCGCGATCCCGCTCTGCCCGGCACCCGTCGAGAGCATCCGCCGCACGACCGGTATGTAAGGCTCGGCGATCATGTAGGCAGGGTCGATCCCGAGGAAGAGGTGGGTCATCACCGTGTTCCCGGCGATCATCACCTCAAAGATCTCCTCGCGGTCGATCCCCGCGGCATCGGCGGCGGTCGTCAGGGCCTCGTTGATGCTCTCCGCCGCAAGCTGCTGCAGCCGGGAAAGGCCGCTTTTGCGGGAGAAGTTCACCCGCGAGAGGATGTCCTCGCCGCAGGATATCTGGCGGTTGTAGTTCGATGCCGTAGCGAGGATCCGCCCGTCGACGAGACTCCAGAGGTAGACCACGACCGTGGTGGTCCCGAGGTCCACCGCCGCCCCGTAGAGCCTCCCCGTGGTGTTGCCTTCGTCGACGCTGCTCAAGCGGTAGCCGACGGGCGCCAGGGCGACCGTGGCGGTCGCGTGCCACCCGCTCCGGCGGAGCACCAGCGGGAGATAACAGAGGACGTCGAGCGGTGCGTAGATACTGGTCGGGGGCGGGCCGCCCTGCAGCTCGATCCCTTCCAGCACACGGGTGAGATCGGGGGTCGTGTCGTCCAGGGACGGCGGCTCGAGGCGGACCTCGTACTTCCGGACGGCAGGGTTGAACGGGATCCCTTCCAGGCCGGGGACTTCCACCAGGATCTTCTGCTCCTGGATGAGCGACTCGGCCGGGACATTCACCTGGATGTCGCCGACGACGATCGCCTGGCAGGCAAGACACGCCCCGCGGGCGATCTCGTCGTCCGAGAAGAACCTGCGGTATTTCTCGCGGTCGAACGTTACCGTGCCCTCTTTGATGAAGACAAGGCACTTCCCGCACTTCCCCTGCCCGCCGCAGACCACGTTCATGGAGAGGCCGGCCGCGCGCGCCGCGTCGAGGAGAGTCGTTCCCTCCGGCACGGTCACCTTCCGGTAGCCCGGAAGGAACGTCACGGTCGGCATCACGTCTTCCACTCCGTTTCCAGGTATCCGGGGAGATCGGCCGCATCACGAGGGCCGACCAGCACTTTCCAGCCGGTCGCGTCCTCGATCTTTCCGGAGAGGGGGGCGGCGTAGCCGGGAATGACGAGCAGCCGGTGGTCTACCAGATCCCCGACGCCGAACTCCTTGATCGAGTCGGCGACGAGGGTCTCCGTCAATTTCCCGCCGGCGACGGCCGTGAGGACCGAGAGCCCCTCGGTATCCGCGATGAAGAGGTAGCAGGGGATTCGAGACGCCTCGAGATACCCAAGCAACGTGAAGTAGGTAAGCGAGAAGTTCACCGTGAGGAGGACCGGGGCGTTACGCCCGGGCTCGTTGATCGGGTAGATGCCCGGCGTCACCTGAATGGGTTTCTGCGGGTCGGTGTATATGTTCTGCCGCAGGGTGAGCGCCGCCTCCACGGAGGCGGGGGAGAGCGGGGGGACGACGATGATCCCCGCGTACTTCAGTATGCCCGCCGCGATGGCCGCATCGGCATCCCCGAAGGCGCCGGCGTCGATGGAGAGGGGGTAGCCGAGCGCGGGTTCGGTCCGCCCGATGGCAGCCTTCCGGATATCCGTCGCAATGGCGACGAAGCCGGCAAGCGACGACGGCGCAGGGTCGAGCACGATATCGGGGACACCGGCGTCTGCACACTTCCCGGCGAGGGCGGCGAGTTCGGCAGGATCGGCGGCCCGGACGGCAAGGGGGCACCCGTAACGCTTCGCGAGGGCGGCAAGGGCTTCATGGTTCTCCTCCGTCGCGGCGTGGATGAGCGGCCGATAGTGCCCCGCGACCGCGAGGGCCGCCTCAAGGGCCCCGGGGTCGTCGGCGATCAGCGCGAGAGGGAGGCTGTTTCCGCCCCCGGCGAGCGTCACGACCTCTGCAAACCGTTCGGGGAGGTTGCTCTCGTACTTCACCGCGACCCCGTTCAGGACGAGATCCTGGCCCACCCGGTGGACGACCGTCTCTTCGACCATCTCCACGACGGAGCGCACCTCGTCGTCCGGCCAGGCATCGGAGACCTGCACCACGATCCCCGGCGGGTGGTAGAAGGTCTTCTCGTGCCGGAAGAGGACGAACTCTTCGCCGACCGCAACCGACCGCTCGCCTGTGCCGATGGTGACGAGCCGGACCGGCGGCCGGGTCACCCCGCCGAGGAGGGTCCTTGCTTCGGCCTCGAGGTCGGGGCAGGCCTCGACATCCGCCTTGCCGACGGCGAGCTTCATCGCAAAGGCAAGGCACGTGGGGTAGCCGCACTTCTTGCAGTTCGTCTTCGGGAGGTGCTTGTATATATCGAGCGCTTTCATCGCCATGTTTCAGCCCTCCAGGGCCGTTTTGAGCCTTGCCACGGTCAGGGGGTGGCGGACGCAGACGATCGACGCACCGGCGACGACGGCGGCGTAGGCGGTGTAGAACTCCCAGGCAACCGCCATCGCCTCCCGATCCGCCGGTGCAGCCTCCCGCACTTCCCGGATCGAGAGGGTGTCGGTGGGGGCGCTGATCATCGGCATCGCCAGGTCCGCATCGCCGGCGAGGGCGGCGAGCCGGATCCGCTCCATCACCGAGTAGGTGTACTCGAACCCGTAGCCGAGCGCTCCCGTGTAGGGGTCGATCACGATCCGGTCCTGCGGCACGCCGGTCTCGCGGAGGAGGATGTTCAGCTGCTTGGCCAGGTTGACGTCGATGGGCGACTGGGCGATCACGGCATGACCGTAGGCGAGCGCCGCCGCGGCGACGCTCCGGTAGCGGTCGGCCTCCGCGGTCCCGAGGAGGAGGCGTTCGCCCTCTCCCGCCTCCCCAGAGCGGCGGAAGACCTCGCTGTCGAGTTCCGGTTCGTTGCTCCCCTCGACGATCAGGGGCCGGGCCGTCGCCGCGAGCACCTCCTCCGTCGTCGCGGCGATCGCGCCGAACGCATCAAACCCGCGCTGTTTCGTGCTCGTGAAGTTCAGCCGCACCAGGTCCGCACCGTAGGTGCGCTCCGCGGCCCGTGCCCACTCAGCCGTGTCGTTCGCGAGGTCGCCCACGTAGTCGCGGACGACCGGCGGCCAGAACCGCAGATCGTCGCAGATCTCAAGCGCCACCAGCAGTCGCTCCGGTCTCTTCCCGGAGAACGGGAGGTCCCGTTCGCCCCCGATCGCGTAGGAGACCTCCCGGGTTCCCCCTTCGGCCCGCGTGGCGCCGAGGCGCACCTCCCGGATCGCCAATCGCTCATCATTGCTCTCCATCACGCACCATCCCTCCTATATAAGCGACCTCATCGTGAGCGCGGGGTGTTTGACGCGCTCGAGGAAGAGGACGAGATCCTCGATCGTCGGCGCCGAGACCTCATCGGCGATCTTTGCAAAGAGGTCCGGTACTCCCTGTGCGGCAAGTCTCTCCCGCAGCCGGTCGCCGAGTTCCTCTTTCAGGGAAGACGGCATCCAGACCACTCGCATGATCCCGTTCTCGGCCGCCAGAAACCTGTCGCTCAGGATGTAGTTCTTCGATATGCCGATGAACCCCGGCGTCTGCGCGCCGCCCCCGATCGTCC
>ERZ795049.5166-NODE-5166-length-12275-cov-5.081588_pt1 | contig 12275 bp, 8 predicted proteins | sample MGYA00375133_ERZ795049 | MGnify/ENA primary metagenome ERZ795049 (study PRJEB30178, sample SAMN05720147) | activated sludge metagenome | isolation source: anaerobic digester from wastewater treatment plant | place: Japan | collected 2015-04-20 ...
ACACAACTGAGGACACTCTTTCCCTACACGACGCTCTTCCGATCTCCCGTTGGCCTGTTCGGTCGATCGTCCGCGGAACACGGATCGTCCAGTTTAAGTCCGCCGCCGGAAGATGTAAAAAGGATTCCGGGAACGAACCTCAAACCCGCGGGATTCCAACTGCTCCCATCTGTCCCGGAAAACCACCGACCATGCCCCATTCCACCGCCCCATGACGCACCCCCCGCGCCGACTCCTCCTGCTGGGGGCCGGACCGGTTCCGGACGGCGGCTCGCTGCACGCTCCCGGCGTCGCCAATCGCTTGCTCCACTTCCTCCTGCCGGCCCTCAAGGCCGGCCACGAAGCGCTCGTCCTGACGATCGAACCGGACGCCACGGCGCTCGATCGCGACGAGCCGCGGCCCGAGGAACGATCGCGCGGCGCGCTGCGCTGGCGCCACCTCGCCCTTACGGTCGAGGATCTCAAGTCTCATCCGGCGATCCCCAGCCTCGTCGCGGCCTGGGCGCCCGAGCGCGTCGTCGGCGCCGGCACGCTGCAAGCCGCCGCGCGCGCCTGCGCCCTGGCTGCCGACGCCCCCGTCTGGGCCGATCTCTTCGGCGACCCCCTCGCCGAAATCCACGCCCGCAACGAGTTCCTCCCCCCCGGCCCGGAGCGGCTCGATTCGACCCTGCTCGTCTGGGAGCTGATGCTCCGGACCCTGTTGCGCGCCGATGCCTTCTCCGTCGTCTCGCGCCGCCAGCGCGACGCGCTCCTCGGCCAGCTCGCGCTCGCCGGCCGCCTCGCCACGGCGCCGGAGGCCCGGCATCCGGCGGGCCCACCCATTGAACCGATGCCCTGCTGCCTGGAGTCGCTCGACGACCGGCCGCCGCCGTCCGCCGACGAGCGCGCCCGCGCCTTTGCGTCCGCCGGCTTGCCCCCCGTAGCCCGGGTCGCCCTCTGGTCGGGCGGCTTCAATGCCTGGGCCGATCCGGCCACCCTCGTCGCCGGCATCGAGCGCGCGATGGCGCGCCGGCCCGATCTGCACCTGGTCGCCACCGGCGGCGCCCTGCCCGGCTACCTCGCGCGGCCCTTCGAACTCTTCCGCGAGCGCGTCGACGCCTCCCCCCATCGCGATCGCTTCCACGCCCTCGGCTGGCTTCCGCTCGCCGAGGCCAACCGCTGGCTGGCGCTCGCCGACGTGGCCCTGCTCACCGACCGCCCCTGCGCCGAAACCCACCTCGGCGCGCGCAACCGGCTGCTCTATCACGCGGCGGTCGGCTGCCCCGTCGTCGCTTCGACCGGCTCCGAGGTCGTCGCGGAGATGGCCGCCGCCGGCGCGCTTGCCCCGTTCCCCTCCGCCAATCCCGACGCGCTGGCCGGCGAAGTCCTCCGCCTGCTCGAGAACGACGCCGAGCGTCGCCGGCTGGGCGAGGCCGGCCGTCAGTTCTGCCGCCGCCAGTATCTCTTCGAGCACACCTGCGCCGGGTTTCTTGACTGGGTGGCGCGGGCGTCCCCCGCCGCCCGCCCGGCCCCCGACCCCAGCGATCCGCGCCAATGGATCGCCCGCTACCTCACCGCCTGGGCCCAGCCGGGCGAAGCTGACGGCGGCGCGCGGCGCCCCCGCCTGCTCGGTCGATTGCTCGCGCGCTTGCGCGCCCCCAATCCCCGATCCCCCGCGGAGCCCCCCTCGCACCCATGAGCGCATCGCAACTCACCAAGCCCGGGCAAGCGCCGGCGCGCCTGCCCGCCGTGGAGCCCTGGCATCCCGGCCTGCGCGGTTTCTACCGGTTCACCCACTTCGTGATGTCCACCGTCGCCCGGCTCTATTGCCGGCGCGAGGTCATCGGCCTGGAGCACTTCCCCCCCAGCGGCCCGGCGCTGATCCTGCCGACCCATTCCAGCTTCATCGATCCGCCGATGGTGGGCGCCGCGCTCAACCGCGAGATCTACGCCCTCTCGCGCGCCGAAATCCTCGAGGTCCCCCTGCTCGGCTGGCTCTGCCGCCGCTTCTACCATGGCGTGCCGATCCGGCGCGGCGGCGGCGACCGCGAGGCGCTCCGCCTCTGCCGACGGATCCTGCGCGCCGGCTGGCCCCTGCTCTACTTTCCCGAGGGCCAGCGCACCCCCACCGGGACCATGCAGCCCCTTCAGCGCGGGTGGATCCTCATCCTCGATGACCTCCCCGGCGTCCCCTGGATTCCCGTCCAGATGCAGTCGACCTATCACATCATGCGCCGCGGACAGCTCTTTCCCCGGCCGCGCAAGCTGCGGATCGTCTTCGGCAAGCCCCGCCCCCTCCCCGAGCGGCGGCCCGGCGAAAACTCCCGCCAGTGGCACGCCCGCTGCAACGCGGAACTCGAACAGGCCCTGCGCGACCTCGGCGCCGTCTGAGTCCCCCTCAACACAGCTCGTCCGTCCTCCTCGTCATCGCCCCCAACGGCCTACCCGGAATTCGGCTCCCGGCTCTCGTCTCTCGTCCTCGGCTCTCGAAATCTTCTCCCCTCCATCCCAAAATTTTCCCCCCTCATTCGCCACCCCCAAACCCTTCCATCACCCCCCACCCGAACCCTTGAGTTCACGGGGGATACACCCCTCCGCGCCCCGACCCCCGCGCACTTCAAGCCCCCGCCGACGCTGCGTTATAAAATCATAAATTCAATAAAACCAATACTTAACAAGTCAAGGCCCCCGCCCCCTCTTCCCCTTGACACCCCGCCCGCCAACCGGCTTTCATAGGTCCAGCAGCCCGCCGCGGCGATCCGGAGCGCCCTCACCATGGCCGACCTGGGACCCTTCGTCCACCTGCACGTCCACAGCCATTACAGCACCCTCGACGGCGCCAACAGTCTCAAGGGCCTCATCGAGCAGACGAAGCAGTTGGGCATGGGCGCCGTCGCCCTGACCGATCACGGCAACCTCTTCGGCGCCTACGCCTTCCAGAAGGCCGCCCAGGAGGGCGGCGTTAAGCCGATCATCGGCTGCGAGGCCTACTTCAGTCCCACCTCCCACACCGACCGCACCTCCAACAAGGCCCGCACCCGCTATCATTTCCTCCTCCTCTGCGAGTCGGTCGAGGGTTACCGCAACCTCTCCCGCCTCAGTTCGCTCGGCTTCCTCAAGGGCTACTACTACAAGCCGCGGATCGATCTGGAGCTCCTCGAGCGCTATCACGACGGCCTGATCGGCACGACCACCTGCATTCAGGGGCCCGTCTGCCAGGCGATTCTCAACGGCGACCTGCGCGAGGCCCAGCGCCAGATCGACGTCTTCGCCCAGATCTTCGGCCGCGGCCATTTCTTCGTCGAACTGATGGACCACGGCATGCCCGACCAGAAGACCGTCAACAACGGCCTGCTGGAGCTGGCCAAAAAGAACGACCTGCCGCTGATCGCCACCAACGACTGTCACTACCTGACCGCCGCGGCGCACGACTCGCAGGACGTGCTGATGTGCATCTCGATGGGCAAGACGCTCAACGATCCCCAGCGGATGCGGTTCGAGCAGAATGAGTTCTACCTCAAATCGCCCGACCAGATGCGTTCGCTTTTCGGCCACCTCAATGGCGCGATCGAAAACACCGTCGCCATCGCCGAGCGCTGCAACTGTGTCATCCCCACCAACCAGAAGCTCCTGCCCCGCTACCGCACCCCCGACGGCATGGACGGCCCGACCTACCTGCGCCTGCTCGTCCAGCGCGGACTCGACAAGCGCTACGGCGGCCGCCCCGAGGAACGCCACCGCCGCCAGGCCGACTTCGAACTCGGCGTCATCGAAAAGATGGGCTTCGTCGATTACTTCCTCGTCGTCTGGGATTTCATCCGCTGGGCCAAGGATCAGGGAATTCCTGTCGGCCCCGGCCGCGGCTCGGGCGCCGGCTCCATCGTCGCCTACGCCCTCGAGATCACCGATCTCGATCCCCTCGAGCACGGCCTCCTCTTCGAGCGCTTCCTCAACCCCGAACGGGTCTCGATGCCCGACTTCGACATCGACTTCTGCTTCGAACGCCGCGGCGAGGTCATCGATTACGTCCGCCGCACCTATGGCCAGGATTGCGTCGCCCAGATCATCACCTTCGGCACGATCAAGGCCCGCAACGCGGTGCGCGACGTCGGCCGCGTCATGGGCGTCGCCCTGCCCAAGGTCGACCAGGTGGCCAAGCTCATCCCCGGCGGGCCGAAGGTCACCATCGACGCCGCGCTGGGCAAGGACTCCAGGCATCCCGAGCTGGCTTCGCCCGAGCTCCAGACGCTCTACAACGACGACCCCGAGGTGCGTGAGCTGCTCGACCGCGCCCGCGGCATCGAGGGCGCGATCCGCCAGCCCGGCACCCACGCCGCCGGCGTCGTCATCTGCGACCAGCCGCTCATCGACCTGATTCCCCTTTACCGCCCGTCGGATAACGACCCCGACGCCATGGCCGTCACCCAGTTCACCATGACCGAGGTCGAGGAAATCGGCCTGCTCAAGATGGACTTCCTCGGCCTGAAAAACCTGACGATCATCGACCGCTGCCTCAAGGGAATCAGCACCCGTCTCGGCCGGACCATCACCGCCGCCGACATCCCGCTCGACGACGAGGCCACCTACCGTCTCCTCCAGCAGGGCAAGGGCCTGGGCGTCTTCCAGCTTGAATCGAGCGGCATGCGCGACCTCCTCCTCAATTTCAAACCGACCCGCTTCTCCGACCTCGTCGCCCTCATCTCGCTCTATCGCCCCGGCCCGATGGACAACATCCCCGAATTCATCGCCCGCAAGGAGGGCCGCCGCGAGATCACCTACGATCACCCCGACATGGAGCCGATCCTCAAGGAAACCTATGGCCTGTTCGTCTACCAGGAGCAGGTCATGCAGGTCGCGCAGGTCCTTGCCGGCTACTCGCTCGGCGGCGCCGACCTCCTCCGCCGCGCCATGGGCAAGAAAAAAAAGGAGGAGATGGCCAAGCAGCGCCGGACCTTCATCGACGGCGCCCGCAGCCGCGGCATCGACGAGCCGACCGCCGAGCGGATCTTCTCCACCATGGAGAAATTCGCCGAATACGGCTTCAACAAGAGCCACGCCGCCGCCTACGCCGTCATCACCGTCCAGACCGCCTGGCTCAAGGCGCACTACCCCGTCGACTTCTACGCCGCGCTGATGACCAATGAAGTCGGCGGCGACGACGCCAAGCTCGGCATGTACTTCGAGGAGGCACGCGACGAAGGCATCCGCATCCTCCCCCCCGACATCAACAGCTCCGGCGTGCACTTCACCCCCGACGGCGGCAACATCCGCTTCGGCCTGGCCGCGATCAAGGGCGTCGGCGAATCCGCCGTCCGCGCCATGATCGAGGAGCGCTCTGCCAACGGACCCTTCACTTCGCTCCAGGATTTCATCACCCGCGTCGATAAGCGCCTGATCAACTCGCGCGTCGTCGAGGCCCTCATCAGTTGCGGCGCCTTCGATGCCTTCGGCCACAACCGCCCCAGCCTGCTCGCCGTCCTGCCCCGGCTGATGGAAGTCGCCGGTACCGCCCGCCGCGATGCCGATGATCCGCAAACCTCGATCTTCGACATGATGACCGAGGAACACACCGCCGGCCTGCGCGCCGAATTGCCGATCCCGCGCCTGCCCGACTGGGGCGACAAGGAACGGCTCGAAACCGAGAAGGAACTCGTCGGCTTCTACTTGACCGGCCATCCGCTCGAGCGCTTCGCCCCCGATTTCGCCGCCTTCTCCACCGCCTCCGCCCGCGAGATCCTCGCGATGAAACCCGGCGACGACGTCGAGTGGGTCGGCCTGATCAAGCGCATCGTGACCCGCATGGACAAGAACGGCCGCCAGATGGCCTTCGTCGAATGCGAGGACATGACCGGCCCGATGGAATGCACCTTCTTCGCCGACGCGTTCGACGCCTGCCGCGAGGCAATCCGCGAGGGCGAGGTCATCTGGGTCCGCGGCAAGGTCGATTCCTGGCGCGACAACATCAAGATCCGCGTCCACGCCGGCAAGCCCATCGATCAGCTCCGCGCCGAGCGCATCCGCACGCTCGAGGTCCAGCTCACCTGGCAGCAGGTGACCGAAGCCAACCTGACCCGCCTGAGCGAAATCGCCGCCCGGCACCGCGGACGGCGCAAGCTGTGGTTCGTCATCGGCGACAACGGCGACGAGGTCCGCGTCGAGGCCGGACCCGGTTTCGGCATCGCCCCCTGCACCGCCCTGATCCACGACCTGCAGGATACCCACCTCCTCCAGGGCCTCCGCTACATCGCCAACGGCAACGGCTCCTCCTGAGTTCGGCTCCCGGCTCGCGTCCCTCGTCCTCGGCTCTCGAAATCCCCGCCGTTTTGTTCCTTCACTGTGAACCACAGCCGCCACCGCCGGGCACCGCCGGCATCCTTCCCGGCACGCGGTTGCTCCCGGTTCTCCACCTCCAATCCTTTCATTCCCCAACTCGTTCCACTCAAGGATTCCAAATCCAATGCAGGCGGCTTCGACTCGGTTGCCGGCTAAGTCCGCGCTGCGGACGACCGGAGTCAAGCGCAGGGGGACGGCCGCAGGCCGGAACCCTGCGTTGCCACCCCCGCAAAACCAAACCCCTGCAAGGGATGGCCGGCGAGGCGCCCCCGCTTCTGACCATCGCGCGGCTCACCCCTCCCTTTCGTCCTGATACGGTATCGCTATCGCTATCGCCATCGCTTGCGCCATCGGACACAATCGGACACAACCGTATCGTCCTCCCCGCGCAAGGGGCCCACCGGCCATTCAGGCGTTGTGAAACAAAACCCCCCTGTATTAGTCTTGTGGAAGGGAAACGCCCGGCGCGACGCGCGCGGTCCCCGCGGCGCCGGCCTCCCACAAGATTTCCGAGGGAATTGCGCCTTACGATGAAGAAAGTCCGTGCGTGCTGGCTGATGGCCGGCTTTCTGTTCCTGATCCCCGTCTTCGCCGGCGCCCAGCAGGGGGCCCTGGTGAAGGCCGACACCCTGACCCTGCGCGGTTCCGCCTCCACGTCGGCGCGCAGCATCGCCAAGCTCAACAAATACCAGCCGGTCAAGGTCCTCGAGCGCAAGAACGAATGGGCCCGCGTCCGCGCCGACGGCAACGAGGGATGGGTCCTCGCCGAATATCTGACCCGGACCGGCTTCGTCTGGATCGATCACGACAAGCTCAACGTCCGCCGCGGGCCGGGCACCGAATACGCCGTGATCATGAACTACGGCCGCCATTTCCCGGTCTGGGTCGTCGACCTGGCCCGCAACGGCTGGATCCTCGTCCAGGACTACGAAGGCGACAAGGGCTGGGTCCACCCCAATCTGGTCGAGCTGGAGCCGCCCTACGTCATCACCAAGCTGGGCAAGTGCAACGTCCGCACCGGCGTCGGCACGGAGGCCGCCATCGCCTTCACCGCCGAACGCGGCGTGATTTTCCAGGTCCTCGAGGAAAAGGATGGCTGGCTCCACGTGCGCCACGCCGATGGCGACGAGGGCTGGATGTCCGCCAAGATCGTCTTCGGCTGGCTGGACGCCGACGCCCAATCCACCCAGTCCGGGTCCGGTTGAGCCCGTTCGCCGTCCAATCGGCACAAAGTTTGTTCACACACAGCGTGTCTCGCGAGCCGCTGGCACGGCGCGCGCCCCGGTGGCCGCGCATCAACTTGGCGCAACTTGACTTGTCTCTCCACGGGCTCGCCCGCGCGTTGTAAACACCGCGCCGCCCGCAGGCGGCTGGAAAGGGTTACCGACCATGCCTGAGAAGAAGGCCACTCAGCAGCAGATCGTTGCCGAGCTCAAGAAGTCCTATTTCATGGAGATTGAAACGGTCATTAATTACCTGGCCAATTCAATCCACCTCGACGGCATCCGCGCCGAGGAGATCCGCAAGGCCCTCGCCGCCGACGTCCAGGAGGAACTGACCCACGCCCAGACCCTCGCCAGGCGCATCAAGGTCCTCGGCTCGGGCATCCCCGGCTCCCTCGACCTGACGATGGAGCAGAAATCCCTCCAGCCCCCCAGGGATCTGACCGACGTCGTCTCGGTCATCAAGGGCGTCATGGAGGCCGAACAGGGCGCCATCGAGCAGTACACGAAGCTCATCGAAATGTGCGACGGCATCGACTGGGTCACCCAGGACATCTGCATCCAGTTGATGGGCGACGAGCAGGAACACCTCCGCCTGTTCAAGGGCTATCTGACCGAGTACTCTAAGAAGGAAGTCAAAGCCTGATCGCCGAAGCGTCTCCCGGGTCCGCGGCATGCACCTTGTCTATCACCCGCGTTACCTGGACCATCTGCAGGGAGGCGCCGGCCATCCCGAACGGCCCGAGCGGCTGGCGGCCATCGAGGCTCGCCTGCGCGCGGCCGGCTTCTGGCGCGACCTGTTGGAACCGGGGCCGGTGGACGACGCCGACGTGCTGCGCGTTCACCGGCCCGCCTATCTGCGCCGCCTGGCCGCCTTCGGCGAGGGCGACTGGGATGCCGATACCTACGTCCGCCCGGAGACCCCCGCGATCGCCCGGCTCGCCGCCGGCGGCGCCCTCCTCGCCGTCGACACCGCCTGGCGCGACGCCGTCCCCGCCCTCGCCCTGCTGCGCCCCCCCGGCCACCATGCCACGCCCGATACCGCGATGGGCTTCTGCTACCTGAACAATGCGGCCATCGCCGCGGCCTGCCTGTTCGCCCGCGAGCGCCGGCCCCTCGCGATCGTCGATCTCGATGTCCATCACGGCAACGGCACCCAGGACATCTTCATTACCAGCCGCGACATCCTGTTCATCTCAACCCATCAATACCCGCATTACCCCGGCACCGGCCCGGCCACCGAAACCGGCGCGGGCGACGGCGCCGGCCATACCGTCAATCTGGCCTTGCCCGCCGGCAGCGGCGACGGAACCTTCCACCTGGCGTTCGATCGCGTCATCGAACCCATCCTGCGCCAGTTCCGCCCCGCGATGCTCCTCGTCTCGCTCGGGACCGACGCTCACGCGCGCGACCCCCTGGGCGACCTGACCCTCTCCAGCGCGGGCTACCTCCACCTCGGCCGCCGGCTCAATGCCCTGGCCGCGGAGCTCTGCGGCGGCCGCATCGCCTACCTGCTTGAGGGGGGTTACGACCTGGAGGCGCTGGCCGACGTGATCACGGGCCTGGTCGCCCTCGCCCGTGGCGAACCCTTTCAGCCGGATTTCTCAATCCCCACGGATCCGCACTGCGTCGGCCGGCGCGCGATCGAGGCCACCGTGCAATATCAGGCGCCGTTCTGGCAACTCGACCCGGCGCCCCAGCCGCCGGAATAATTCTTCGTCGCGCCCCGCTCAGCCGCGCACCGGCTCCTCCGCGCCGCGCCCCCCCTGCCGCCGGCACAGCGTCCAGGCCGCCGTCACCATCACCAGGCAGCCCAGCGGCACGAACCACGGCCACCCCAGTCGGATGAACGCCGCCGCCTCGCCCCCCCCGCCCGCGCCATACGGCCAGGCGAACCGCAGGCCGTCCGTCTGCACGCGGTTCAGCAGCAGAATCCCCGCGATGAACGGCAGCAGCTTCAGCGTGAACGCGGCGCGCCGCTCGGGCAGCAACCCCAACGCCGCCGCGATCAGCGCCGCGCCGGCCGCCAGCAGCGCCGTGAACGCCCAACCGGCATGCTGCGTGATCGCGAAGATCGTCATCACGCTCAGTGCCGCGGCCCACTCCAGTCCGCGCCCCTCGACCCGCCACGACGGCACCAGCGCCAGCAGGAAGAACCCCAGAATCCCGCCGCTGGTGTAACCCACCACCGCCAGCGCCAGTTCGATCAGCAGCCCCGAGCCGAACGTCCCGCTCGCTTCCGCGCTGCTCAGCTCGCGCACGATCAGCATCTGGAACACCGTCGCCATCCCGCACAGCACGATCGCCCACAGGATGACATAGAGCCGGCTCAGGGCGATCTCCCGTGCGTCGCCCTGCTGCTCGCCCCGCCGGCCCCGCGTCCACGCCAGCGTCTGTTGCGCCAGCGCCGCCAGAATCGAGTCGAGCGAACTGATCGCCGCCGCGAAGATCCCCGCCACCATGATGCCCCCCAGATACCATGGCATCCGAAACTTGATGAACACCGGCACCAGCCGGTTCGTGTTCTCCGCGATCTGCGTCGCCTCCCACGCGTTGGGCGTGTCGGGCAGCCCGCTGCGCTGGTAATACGCCCACAGCCCCACCCCCGTCAGCAGGCAGATCACCATCATGATCTGGCCCGCGCTCGACCAGATGATCGCCTTGCGCGCCTCGCGCGGGTCGCGGCAGCAGAACAACCGCTGCACCAGCATCTGATCGGTCCCGTAGGCCGCCAGCCCGCCGATCGTCGAGGCGATCAGCCCCGCCCACACCGTGTAGCTCTGCGTCAGGTCAAATTCGAAATTCAGCCAGTGGAATTTGCCTTCCTCCCAGGCCAGGTTGAACACGAGGCCCGGGCTGACCACGCCGGTCGGCGGAAACTCCCACAGCACGATCAGCATCATCAACAGCGACGAAAACAGAAACACCCCGAACTGGATCACGTCGGTCCAGATCACCGTCGTGATCCCCCCCATCCACGTCCACAGCACGGCCACCAGCCCGACGATCCAGATCGACCAGAAGATCGAGATCCCCGTCACGACCTGCAACACTACCGCCGTCAGCAGCACGCGCGTCCCCTGGCCCAGCACCCCCCCGAGCATGAACAGCAGGCTCGTCGTGCGGCCGGCGCGCTCCCCCAGCCGGTTGCCGATGTATTCGTAGGGCGAGTAGATCTCCTCGGAATAGTAATGCGGCACGAACCAGTAGCCGACGACGATCCGGGCAAGGATTGTCCCCACCCCGAGCACCGCATACGACATGTCGCCGGTCGCCGACCACAGGAACGCCGGCGCCACGACCAGCGTCATCGCGCTCAGCTCCGTCGCGATGATCGACCCGCAGACCGCATACCACGGCAGCCGCCGACCCCCCAGAAAAAAGTCGCGGATCGTCGCCTGCCGCCCGCTCAGCCGGTGACCCAGCCAGGTCGTGAAAATCATGTAGGCCGCGATGATCAGCCAGGCGGGCCAGGTGAACTGCACCTGGTCGCGGACGGATTCAAGAAGGGGATCCATGCGTGCTCCGGGGTTGGGGGTTCACCACGCAATAGCACGTTCGGCCGCGAAAGAAAACCTTCGTCCCCTCATCCAAACCGGCGCAAATGAAAACCCCCGCCTCGCGCTGAGACGGGGGATCGGTTTGCGTGACGCCGTCGCGCCCGGCGGGCGTTATTCGTAGACCGCCCACGCCTCCGCCGCATTCGCGTTGATATTGACCACGAAATCGGCGAACGACACGCTCTTGCCCTGCGCCGCAAACGATTGACCCTCCGGGCTCCCCGCCGCCGCCGTGTCGAAGCTCAGCGTCTGCGTCGTGTTGAACGGCGCCAGCGGATCCACGTCGATGTTGAACTCCGCCACCGGCAGATTGAGATTCATCGTCGCCGTCGGGTTGGCATAAATCACAAACCGGAAATCGCCCGGCGCTACCTCGTTGCCCAGCGCCGTGAACCCCGCCGCGCCCACCTGCAACCCAATCGCCGGGTTGTGGAAGATCGCCGGATCATACGTCAGCCGCCCGTTGATCCCCGCCACGGCTTCCGCCTCGGTCGCATCCACGTCCAGGCTGATCAGCAGCGGCGCCCCGCGCTGCGCGCTGATCATCCGCGGCTTGCTCGTGATATCGGCCCACGCCGCGCCGGCCAGCACCAGCGTCAACAGACCACAGCCGACCGTTGATAATGCGCGCGGTTTCATATGCTCCTGCCTTCCCCCTGCTCCGGCTCTGGACGATGCATTCGCATCGTCCCGCGGCGAATGAAATCCGTGTGAAACAGCCCCCGCCGCTCCTTCAGCAAGGTAACCCGATGTGTCAGATTGCGTCAACGGAAATGCGGACTCTTGAGGATCAACCATCGATCCTTACGTCCCTCATGTCCCTTCCGTCCCTTCCCCTCCCACCGCCCCCCCCAAAAGAAAAGCCCGCGGGAGCCAATGGCGGCCAACCCGCGGGCGCAATCTTCGGTGGACTGAGGGGTCTAACGGCTGCCTTGCCCGTTGATCCCAAGCCGCTTTCTCAAGCAGGCAAGCCAGTTACGTTTCAGCCACCTCGCTGGTACATGGAACTATCATGACTGGACCACCTCCTTTCTCAGCTTCGGCCATCATGGGACGGACCCCGCCGCCGCGCAACAAAAAACACACCCCAATCAGGTTTTTCACCTCTCGCCCCTCGTCCTCGCCCCCCCCCCCCCCCCCCCCCCCCCCCCCCCCCCCCCCCCCCCCTCCCCCCCCCCCC
>ERZ795049.5167-NODE-5167-length-12275-cov-4.404419_pt1 | contig 12275 bp, 8 predicted proteins | sample MGYA00375133_ERZ795049 | MGnify/ENA primary metagenome ERZ795049 (study PRJEB30178, sample SAMN05720147) | activated sludge metagenome | isolation source: anaerobic digester from wastewater treatment plant | place: Japan | collected 2015-04-20 ...
TGACACCCCGTCCTTTCTTAACTCCGCGCTCGATGACCCCGAGGCCAGAAAGGCTGTCCAGCTTCTCGGCCGTCGGGTCGTTGACAGCAGTGACATGCATCCGCTTAAGCGGTTAATGTTTAACGCTGGAATATCTGGACTCGACACTCAGGCTGGCCGGTGGGTTGCAAAAAAGGTCATTAATAACGATCCGTCGTTTGTCGAGGACATCGGCAACCAGGTAAATTCGCTGTTCCAAAATAACAGTGGAGTCATCCCGCTTATTGAAAAAGGATACAATTTCGTAAGCCCGCTGCTGAATTTCCTCATGTCCCTGTACGCAAAGGCAAAGGGGTACGCCGGCCAGGCCGGGCGTTTTGTAAACGATCAACTTGCCAATTACCTGGGGTACAAAGTTACACAGGCGAGCGCGGATTTCGACGGCGCCGCCGGTGATGGCTCATACGCGAGTTCCCCGACGAATTCTAATTCGCAGTACACGCCCGGCATGGCGCAGTTTGCCGAGAAGATTGCAGCGACACCGCTGACGGCTCTTCTGGCCGGATTTGGAGGCGGGCAGCTGCTTGATCCCACACCTGAAAGACAGGCCAAACTTCTCGCGAAAGAGCTAGAGCGCGAGCGGGCGAAACGCAGGGAAGAAGCCGAGGATGACGGCGATGTGGCGTCGCGGGTAATCAGGATCGCCGCCGAAGACCCAGCCGCGGCTAAATTCGTAAGCGGAAACATTGATAAAATAAAGAAGCTTGTCGCCCGGCTGTCCGCGCAGGGCACGATATGAAAACTCAGAATGCGATAGGGCACGAAAGGGCCGACGCCGGCGAGGCCGACAAGGACATCAAGACCGTCAACCGCTCGGCGTCGACGTACGAGCGCAAGGAGAGAGGGGTGCCGGAGTTCCAGCTCGTCAAGGCGATAGCCGCTGTAAAGAGCCGGTCTGCAAGAGCGTCCGTTGTGGATGGTGGAACGTCAAAGTCGGCCTCTTCCGCCCCATGCGCTTCGCCTATGTCGGTATACGATTATTTTGCATCCATAGGAAAATAGAATGGCCATAACAGCTCAACCGCAGCAGGACGCGCAAAACCTCGAAGACTACACGCGCGAGTTCGACGACGTGGACAAGACACGGGAGCTTATCTACTCCGGCGTCTTGTCCGCTGTTGCGAAGCGTTTCCCGATGGAGGACGACGAGTACCGGCTTGAGCTGCACAACCCTCGCTACGCCGGCCCGCTGGAGTTCGGGCTCGAGGCGCAGAAGCAGGCGCTGATGAAGAATCGAAACCTGACTACCCCCATAGTCGGCAAGTGGCGGCTTGTCCACAAACCTACGAACAAGGTTGTGGAGGAGCGCGAAGACTCGGTTATGCAGGTGCCGTACTACACCCAGCGCGGTACATTCGTAAACAACGGTTCGGAGTACACCGTGATTTCCCAGGCTAGATTGCGCCCTGGCGTGTATGTCCGAAAGCAGCGCACAGGCGAGATCGAGGGCCACTTCAACGTCAAGCCTGGAACGGGCAGGCCGTTCAGAGTGCAGCTGGAGCCCAAGACCGGCGTGTTCAAGGTGGCGATAGGCCAGGCAAGACTTCCGCTGTATCCAATGATGCGGGCGCTCGGGGCTACCGACAAGCAGCTGGCGCAGACGTGGGGGCCAGAGCTGCTCTCCGCGAACTCGCGGGACGTCGATCCGCGTACTCTGTCCGGTTTGTACTCGCACATGGCCGGGTACAACGCGGACGAGAACCTGGACGACGACTCGAAGTCCAGGTACCTCGCCGAGAACCTTCCGAAGTTCGAACTCGACGCCGGGGTAGTCGCCCGCACGCTCGGGCTTCAGGGGGCCAGCGGCGTCACATCGGACGTGCTGCTTCGCACAACGGCCAAGATGCTCGGCGTAAGCCGTGGAGAGGAGGAGCCGGACGACCGCGACTCCCCGCGGTTCAGCGGAATCATGGGCGTGGAGGACTTGATGAAGGAGCGCGTCGAGAAGGATGCCGGCAAGCTCGCCAAGAATTTGATGCGCAAGATAAGACGTGCGAAGAGCCTGAAGCCCGTGTACCGCAACGCGCTCAACCCGTATATCGACAGCCTCATGCACAGTTCGCTTGCGAGCCCGCTGGAGGAAACCAATCCGCTGCATGTGCTTGAGCAGCTCAACCGTGTTACCAAACTCGGAGAAGGTGGCATCGGGTCCGCGGAAGCCATCACAGACGAGGCGAGAGACGTCAATCCTGGAAACATGGGATTCGTCGACCCCATTGCCGGGCCTGAGAACGAGAACATCGGCATCGACTTCAGAACTGCGTACAAGACGTTCAAAGGCAAAGACAACCGGTTGTACGGCGAGTTTGTGGACCGGGCCGGCGAGACCGTGCGCGTGGCCGCGGACGACGCGATTGACAGCGTCGTCGGGTTCCCCGGGCAGACCGGGGACTTCGTGTACGCCATGAAGGACGGGAGGATGCAGAAGGTCCCTAGAAAGGACGTCGACTATTTCGTGCCGTCGTTTGCGCACATGTTCTCGCCCAACACCAACCTGAATCCTATGCCGACGTCGGTGCAGGCCGGAAGGCAGTTCTACGGGTCCAAGTTCTGGACGCAGTACATGCCGCAGGCGCAAGGCGACGTTCCTCTTGTCGATTCGTTGATGCCCGACGGCAAGAGCACGTTCTCCGAGTACTACGGGCGCAAGGTCGGAACCCTGCAGGCAAAGCGCGCCGGCACCGTGCAGAAGGTGACCGACAAGGGCATAACCATTGTAGATGACGACGGCAACAAGCAGTTCGTCGAGACGGTTCAGAATTTACCATTCAATCGACTTTCGGCCATCAGCTATTTCCCGACCGTCAAACCTGGCGACAAGGTCAACGCGGGAGACATGGTTGCGCATTCAAATTTTACCGATTCCAAGACAGGGGCCCTGAACCTGGGTAGAAACCTGAAGACGGCGGTCATCCCATTTCGCGGCGCCAGCCATGAGGACTCATACGTGATATCGGAATCCGCGGCGAAGAAGCTGTCGACCGAACGTCTTTACGGTTTCGACGCCGATTCAAAGCAAGGCACCGTCATCAACCGAAACAAGTTCATGTCGGCGTTCCCGGACAAGTTCACAAAGGACCAGTTCGGGACGCTGGACGACGACGGGGTGGTCAAACCCGGCACGGTGCTGCACAAGGGAGACCCGGTAATTGTTGCCGTCGGTCCCAGGCTGCTGTCCGCCGCCGATGCGCAGCTCGGTAAGCTCCACAAGGTTCTGCGCAACTCGTTCACGGACAAGTCGCAGATATGGGAGCACGACTGGCCTGGCACGGTTGTCGACGTGGCCATGACCTCGAAAGGCGCAAAGGTGAACGTCAAGGGGACGCCGCCTGTCATGGTCGGTGACAAGCTCTCAACGCGCATGGGGCTCAAGGGGATTACCGGAAAGGTGATTCCGGACGACAAGATGCCGCGAAACGCGGTCACGAACGAGCCGTACGAGGTGCTGCTCAACCCCATGACCATCCTGTCCCGCGTGGCCCCGAACCAGATCATGGAGCTGGCATTGGGCAAGATCGCGGCCAAGACGGGCAAGCAAATCCGCATTCCGCAGTTGCCGCCTGAAGAGGGCTGGGCCGCGTGGGTGAAGAAGCAGATGGACGACGCCGGAGTCGAGGAGTCGTCAGACCTGTTCGACCCCGAAAGCGGAAAGACGATAAAGGGCGTGGGCGACGGCGTCATGTTCGTGTCCGCGTTCCACCATCTTGCCGAGAAGAAGCTCAGCGCCCGCGGCGGAAGCGATGCGTCGTACACGGCGGACGAGCAGCCCGCGCATGGCGGCTACTCCGGCGGGAAGAAGTTCTGTTTCGCGGCACACCAGCCAATACGCGTGTTCGGCGGAGAAGATACGATCGGTCACATTGTCGAGAAGAGAATTCCGGCTATGGTATGGGCAGCCGGTAGCGACGGAGCGTGGGGTTGGCATCGTATTTCGAATTGGTACAGCCGGGAAGGTTCGATTGACGAAGTCTTGAATATAAAGGTTGCCAATCTACCGTGCGAGTCGGCACCTGGTAGAAAGCGACTGTGTTTTGGAGATAAATCTCTTTACGTTACCAAGAACCATGTAATATATAGATACGACGGCTCCGAAGTCAAGGCGCAGGACCTGAGAGCAGGAGACTGGCTTGCTTCTTATGGCTATGTTCCGACAGACGACCAGCTCGCTATTCTGCGTGGAAGCATGCTTGGAGATGGAGCCATATGCGACCTTCCGTCTGAACACAGGTTCTACTCGGAGATGCATAGCGAGAAGCAATCCAATTATGTCAAATGGAAACATGAGATGCTTGGCGGCCTTGTCTCCAATAGATCGTTTACGTCTCGTAAACTCGAACGAGTTGGTACATTTTTCAAGAAGCAGGGTGCAAAAAATGTAAGTTACCTAACCATACATCGACACGACGTATGCGACAAGCTGTATAACGAATTCTACGTAGCCGGAAAGAAGAGACTGGTAAATTTCGACTTCTCAAACTTAAACGAACTCGGATTGGCTGTACTATTTCTAGATGACGGGTCTGCTGGAGTCTATAAAAATAAAAAGTCTCCTCAAGGCAATATTGCGACAATGGGCTTTCTCCAGGATGATTGTGACAGGCTTGCGCTGCGAATATCTGAGATACTAAACGTACGGTGTGCAAGGCAAAAAGACGGAAGCATATATCTGTCGTCCGCCGCGTGCGAGCGGCTTGCCGAGCTTGTATTGAAATATGTACCGTTGAACGCGATACCAAAATCGAAACGCTGGCTGGTGGAGTTTGTGTCGAAGCGCGTTAACGATTCGTCTCATGTAGGCGTGGACAATAGATGTAGACTCGGAACCGTTCCTGTAAAAGTGCTGGATGTATCGCAGTACGTACCTTCGAAGCCACTTAGCTCAGCTCACATAATGCTATATGACATCGAGGTAGAGGACGTGCATAGATACTGCGCGTCGGACGTGCTGGTCAGCAACAGCTCCATGGATGTGATGGCAGCTCTTTCTCACGGTTCCAGCGCCGTGATAAAAGACGTGGCCACGATAAGGGGCACCAAGAACGAGGAGTTCTGGAAGGCGCTGAAGCTGGGCAGGCCGCTGCCAGAACCCGGGGTTCCTTTTATCTATGACAAGTTCCTGAACACGTTGAGGGCCGGCGGAATAAACGTGGTGGAGAAGGGCGACGTCACGCAGATTCTACCCATGACCGACGACGACGTCGACCGACTGGCAAAGGGCACCGTGGACAATTCCGACATGGTGGACCACGAGTTCGAACCAATGGCCGGCGGGTTGTTCGACGTGGGCAGAACCGGCGGGCTGAATGGCCGCAAGTGGACTGCCATAAAGCTTCCGGAGCCGATTCCAAATCCGGTAATGGAAGAGCCGATACGCCGAATGCTCGGATTGAAGGTCTCCGAACTTGAAGACGTGATCGCCGGGCGCAAGCAGCTTGAAGGCAAGACCGGCGGCGAAGCCATCAAGGCCGCGCTTGAGAAAGTGGACGTCGACAAGATGATCGAGCTCCACCGGGATAGAGTGCGCACGTCTCGTGGCGCGAATAGAGACAACTCCGTAAAGATACTCGGGTACCTTGATTCGGCGAAGAAAAACGGCATTCACCCGTCAAAGTGGGTGATCTCCAAGGTGCCGGTCCTGCCACCAGTGTTCAGACCCGTGTCCAAGATGGGGGACGTGGCGCTTGTCGCCGACCTCAATGAGCTGTACCGCGACGTAATAGAAAGTTCGTCCGCCTTCAGAGAGTTGAAGAAAGACCTGCCTGATTCCGCGCTGGACGCCGAACGTCTCAACATATACGGGGCCGTGAAGGCGGCGTACGGTCTTGGCGAACCCATTACTCCGGAAGGCCAGTCAAAGCGTCTGAAGGGGGCGATCCGACAGGTGGTTGGAACGAGTCCGAAGACCGGCATGGCGCAGTCAAAGGTGTTCAGCAAACCTGTCGACGTGGTTGGACGCGGCGTCGCCGCCCCCGACCCGAACCTCGACATGGACCAGGTCGGGATACCCGAAGACGCCGCATGGGACCTGTACAAGGATTTCGCCATGCGCAACCTCGTCATGCACGGGTACCCGGCCGTGCGCGCGTCCGAGATGATCGAGAAGCGCACACCGGAGGCCCGGGCGGCTCTCGACAACGAGATGGCGAACAGGCCCGTTATCCTGGACCGTGCCCCGACATTGCACAAGTTCAACCTGATGGGGTTCTATCCGCACATTGCCGAAGGCGACACAATTCGCGTTAGCCCTATCGTGTGCAAGGGGTTCAATTTAGATTTTGACGGCGACAAACAAATTGGAAAAGTAATTGTATTTCTTGATAATACGACATGTTCGCTTCTCGAGGACACAAAGGTTAAAATCGAAGGTAACAAAAAAACCAAAAATAACCTATTGACGCATCTGATACCTTTGTGCAATACTACCGATATGCACAAATCACTATCACTTCCACTTATGTCCAACGGCAGACTCTTTGCCGTCGACCTGTCTGATTTCCCGCACGGGGAACTTATTTCCAAGAAGAATGGCGCCAACGGGCCCATTGATCTATACGCCGCGCTTCCGGGAACGAAAGTAGTCGCATTGAAGCCCGACGGGTCTCCGACATGGGCCGACGTGACGTACTGGTCGGTTCATCGCGACCGGGTGGTGGAAATCGTTAACCTTCGCAACGGGCGTCAGATCATAACCGACGATGATCCGCGAGCTGTGTTCGGCGTCGATCCGCGAACTGGAAACCTGTACGACTTCGTACGCGACACGCCGACAAACGCCTTAAACCGTGGAATCGTGGTTCCATGTCTGAAGAACATAGGGGCGATGTATCCCGCGGCGGCTGTGACGACGACCGTCCATGTGACCGACGTCGACGTTCCGTTCAAAGACCTCGAGCTGACCCGGGAATTTGGCTGGGTGCTTGGAGCCATGGCGGGCGATGGCTGGTGTAATAAAACAGATTTTGCGCTGCATGGCGTCAATTATAGAAACGCGTTTGGGCTGTGCCTTTCCGATCTCATGGGCAACAACGCGGCGAGGCTCGAAGCGTTCGTAGGAAAACTGTCAAACGGGAAGTATCATCACCACAGGCTTGAGATGAAGAAGGAGAACGATCCTTCTAGATATGGCGACAGTGTAAAGCACACCTTTATGTTCGACGATTCGGCCGAATTCACCAAGTTCCTTTGCACCCACCTTGGCGGAGAACGCGATGAATCCACATCCGGCGCGGCCAACAAGCGCCTGCCGACCTTCTGCTTCACGGGCCCCGTCGAATTTAGAAAGTCTGTCATATGCGGGCTGATTGACACCGATGGGTCGGTTTCGGTTTCAACCGCGAATGGCCGCAAGCAGCTGATGTGCAGCCTGTCGACCACCAGCATTCGTCTGGCCACGGACGTGCAGCTGCTGTGCCGGACGCTTGGCGTACGTGCCTCTATCACAACGTCGTCGACCCCTAGCGGAAATCCCAACTGGATTGTCGCCTTGTCGGCGTCCGACGTCAAGCGGGAGAACTTGCTTGACAATCTATGCAACCCATACAAGCGCATGGCGTATGTGGAAACCGCCGTCGACACTTCACACGTCGTCCACGACACAGTTGTGATAACCGAGGACATGGTGAACCGACTGGCCTCTGGTCTGTACATTCCCAAGCAGAAGACGGAAGCCGTGCACAAGGCGCATTTCTCGGCATACATGGCGCTTAGAAAGGCCAAGGAAAACGGTTTCGTAATCGCGAGAAATGCGCTTGACAACATCGTGTCGCTCATACGGGAGGAGCACAATAGGAAGATGGCAGCCGCAGACGCCGCCATAGACCTTCTTTCCAGGATAGTCGAAACAGATGCGAAGCTGCTCAAGGACGACAGACTGACTGTGCTGGCCCAGATGTCTGTTTTAACCAAGGAGGCAAGGGACAGGTGTAAAGGCAAGGCCCGCCCAGTCGAGGGCCTCGAAGCCGACGTCGCTATAGCAAAGGCGTACGTCACCAATTCAACCGCGCTGAAGCGCTGGGAGGAATCCGGGGTTAACGCGAGAGATAATGCATACGCAGATAGAGTACTTGACTGGCTCAGGGCCCTTCCGCGTCCGCGTTGCGTTTTGGACGATCCCGATGTCGTTCGGTACCTGGCATTCGTCGGCGACCGAAACGTCTCATGGTCCCCGGTCGAATCCGTCGAGCGCACAAACAAGGTCGAGACCGGGTACGACCTCACGGTGCCGGGATACGAGACGTTCATGAGCGTCGAAGGCGTCATTCTCTCCAACACCATGAACTTCCACGTGCCGGTTTCCGACAAGGCGGTGGAGCAGGTGAAAGAGAAGATGTTGCCGTCAAAGAATCTTTTTAGTCTTACTGACTTGAAATCCGCGCGATATTCCCCTACAATGGAGATGACCTACGGATTGTATAAACTTACAGACAAGCCCAGTGCGAAGCCGGCCAAGGTGTTCCGCACGCAGGCCGAGGCCATTGCCGCGTACCGGAGCGGCGAAATAGGCGCAAACGACCCGGTAGAGATATTGGAGATTGGAGATTGAATAATATGAACGCACAGTTGAGACGTGCTTATTTGCGCGGGTTTCTGGAGAAGACGGCGCAGTGGCAGCGCGAGCCATGGCAGCAAAGGCTGCAAGCGGAGCTCAACGCCGGGCTGCCGATAGTCGAGCCGCTTGGGGAGGATCACAACCGATCCGTCGCCGAGGCCGTTAAAGCCAGGGCCGATCAGCAGGCAGCGGCGAAAGCCAGGGTAAAAGCTTACTTTGATGGCAGGGCGAACTTGCACGAAAACTACGGCATGGGCAGGATTATAGATAGCCTAGTCAAAGCGGAACCTGCCAGCGGAGGCCTGCCCGCTGTGCCGCCAGGCCCATACAAGGTACGGGCCGAGCAGGAGGCGGCGGCGAAAGCCAAAGCTACGGCGGCGAAGACCAAGGCTCCTGACCTGCTGGCCACGGTGAAAAAGTTTCTTGCGGATAACAAGACTGGCATCGGAATCGGGACCGGCGTAGTCGGTGGAGGCTACCTTGCGCTTAAGATAAAGAAAATGCTGGACGAACGCAGACGCAGACGTAGACGCAGAGAAGAAGAGAATACTGCGTTGATGCATGCAAAGTACGCCCAGGCCGCGACCAACGCCCAGGCCGACGCCAAAGCCAGGGCCGATCAGCGGGCGGCGACAAAAGCCAAGGCCGATAAGCAGGCTCGTGCTCCAGCCCCGCGGTCACCTGTGTACACGCCGTCTCTTGAGAGCGTAATCTCCGGTGTCACCGCAAATCGTGCCGGTAAAGTGCAGCTTGAGGCGGAGAGGCAGCGTCTTTCCAGTGTAAACAAAGCGCGCGCGAGGAGACAGGTCGAAGAGTCCAGTGCCGCCAGTCGCGATTTCGAAGCCGCTGCAAAGCAGCTAAAGCGGACTTTGTCACGAGAGCAGTTTGACGCGGTAAAACCGGCCATCAGAGAACGATCGCAGTCTCTTAAGAACACGGCGGACCTCAGGAAAGACCAGTACAAGATCGAGAATCCTGGTTGGTTTGACCGCATGGCTGTAAACCTGTTCGGTTCAAAAGAGGATGCGGTCGTCAAGCGTGAGGCTAGGAAGTTAGTGGCCAGCGGTGTAGTACCCGCTGTGCCTGGCCCGGGTCCCGGGCCGGCTTCAGGCGCAAATCCCGAATCCAAGCTTACGGACACGCAGAAGGCGCTGGGCGTCGCCGCGTTGCTCGGGGTGCCGGCGGTCGGTTACGGGGCGTACAGGATGCTGCGCCCAAAGCCAAAGAAGCGCCGCTCTGGCGCGGACGAGGAAGGATTGGCGTAAGGTAGTTTACGAGTAATCGCTTACACGATAATTTTTAGGTTTCACAGGAGATAAATATGAGCAAACTGGACACAAAGCTTCTCAAACTAGTCAAACAGGGATTCGTCCCGCAGCCCGGAGGGCAGGCGGAGCCCGTGGCTGGAGCCGGTCCAATGACCGCCGGAATGGTAGCGCCCATGGGCGATCCGTCAATGGGCGGAATGCCCATGGACCCGTCAATGGGCGGAATGCCCACGGACCCGTCCATGATGCCGCCAATGGGGCTTGATCCAGCTATGGCCGGAATGCTCGGCGGCATGCCCCCGGCGGACGCGGCCCCCGGTGGGTCTGGCACGATGATCAACATGACGTCGGAAGAATTTCTAAAGTTCCTGAAGCAGATCATGTCAATCATGTCAAACAACCAGGCGCCGGCTCAGCCACAAGCGCAGGCGCCTGTCGACAACACGACAAACGCAAAACTGGACGAACTCATAGGATTGATGAAGGGTGCAATAGGAGGCTGATATGGATGACAGGTTTTTCAGAGCCGGGGTTCTGAGCCGCATTCCTCAACCGGGTATGACCAAGACAGCCACGGCTAAGGCGGTTAAGCTTATCATGCGCGTACTAGGCGGTGCGGCAGGAGTCGGAACGGCCGGGGCGGTCGGTTACCATTTTTGGCCGAAGAAGAAGGAGGAGGTGGTGGTGCAACCACCATCGACTATCGGCAGCTATATCAACCAGTTATATTCGTCTGGTAGAGATTTTGTCGGTAGAAACAAGAAGGAGCTGGCAGGGCTTGGCGCCGCGTCTGTTTTAGCCGCTGCCGGACTTTCGCTGCACAATCGTCGAAAGGCCGAAGAGGAGCGAAAGCGAAATCGAAAACGCCAACAGCAGGCGCAGTCAACCAACCAAGGCTAAGGATTTAATGATTTAAGGATTGATATGCAAGTTGATCGCGGGCATGTTGTTGTGTTTGGCTCGGATGTAGCTAGCCCGAAGCTTCTTGACAGCGCCGCGCCGAACATGGTAATGATAAAGGATAGTTTCGGCGATCCTATGATCTTGCTTGTTCGTATACTATCTGACGACACGTGGGGGTTGTGCACCAGAGGGGATTCAGACTGGGACGCCATGCTTGTAAAGTATGGATTCAAAGACCTGGCCAGAGGAACTTCAATAGTCGACGTCGTAAAAGACGGGGTGTCCGGGCACATAAATTAAAAACTAGGTGTAATGTGAACTCAAATATTTATGCACTTGAAGAACTGACCGGGATGCTGCCGGAACTCGACGACATGTCCACTGTGTTTGGCCCGATCATTGCCATTGAGTCCCGCGAAAAACCAGGAAGGCCGAGCTTTGGCTTTGGCGCGTACAGGGATTCAGACGTCGGCATCATGCGGCTGCACATATTTGCCGGAGACCAGGTGGACACGCATGTTCACGCGGGGGAGCACCAGTGGATAATTGTCATAAGTGGAAAACTGCGCGTCAAGTTCATGGAACCAGATGGACGTGTTCGTTCTGAGACAATTCTAAACAAGTACGGGAGCGTCCACATAGTTCCAAACGAACCGCACGTCGTCATCGCCGAAGAGAACACGTGGTGTTGCACGATAACCATGCCTCCGGCCGCCGGGTATCCGCCGGCAGCTGCCACGAGTTTGCTGACAGACTCCAATGTCGAATTTATAAACGGGATTTTAAAGACAGGCGCCGATTAGCGCATCGAGTTTAATGTTGAAATCTTCGTACCACCGTTATCCAGCGATAAGCAATACGGATGGTTGAAACACAGGGGTTATATGAGTGGTACAAAAAATACAAACGACGACATTTACACTTACGCGGACGCGGACGCGGACGCGGCCGACCTCGCGCGAGGCGCACGGCGGATAACCCAGTACGCGCCAGTGATGAAAAACGGTGATCCAAACGGTGAATGGACTGGTTCGTGGCGCGAGTGGGCGCGGCACGTCCTCATGGAGCTTAAACGGCTCAACGAGTACTGCGACGACATCGACGACCGTCTTGTTTCGGTAGACTCCAGATTCCAGCACGACCTCTCAGAAGTTAAAAACGGGCTTCACACGCGCATATCCGACATGAAGGACGCCGTCACATCCGAGCAGCAGAAGATCAACATAGCCCTTGCCACGCTGAACGTCAAGGCCGGCGTGTGGGGCGCGATAGGCGCAGGCGTGATCACGATCGGGTCCCTGCTGACATTTTTAATCGCAGAGTACATCAAGAGATAATGCGCACAACTCCCGGACAACTAATGGTTAACGCGGCCCTGCCCGAAAAGTACAGGGACTACGGCCGTGTTCTAGGGAAGTCGGAGACCGACGCCGTGCTGGCCAGAATTGCGGTCGACGACCCGGAGCTGTACAAGAACGTTGCATTCAAGCTGGTCCAACTCGGCAGGAACGCGGCGT
>ERZ795049.5169-NODE-5169-length-12272-cov-3.904968_pt1 | contig 12272 bp, 9 predicted proteins | sample MGYA00375133_ERZ795049 | MGnify/ENA primary metagenome ERZ795049 (study PRJEB30178, sample SAMN05720147) | activated sludge metagenome | isolation source: anaerobic digester from wastewater treatment plant | place: Japan | collected 2015-04-20 ...
AACCAGTAATTACATCGGTAGTTATAGCAATATCAGGAACCTGTTCTTTAATGTCCGTAACGGTTTTATAGTATTGTTCAGTAGTATATTTCCTGTTCATTAATTTTAGCACCCTATTATCACCACTCTGTAAAGGAATGTGTAGATGGTGGCAGAGCTTAGGAAAATAAGCGAAGGCATTGATCAATTCTTTATTAACATAGGGTAATTCTATTGAGCTTAAACGTATTCTTTTAATAGCAGTAATATTCTCTATTTTTCTTATTAAATCAAATAAACTTACCTGGCTATCGTCTAAATCATTGCCATAGCTGCCCAGGTTAATTCCTAACAAAACAACTTCCTGGTATCCTTTATCTGCTAAAGTATTGATTTCAGATAATATTTGCTTAACAGGCCTGCTCCTGGCCCTCCCGCGTAGATAGGGAATAATGCAATAACTGCAAAATTGATTGCAGCCATCCTGTATCTTAACTATGCCTCGAATGCGATTGCTAGTACTATAACAAGTACTTTCTTTGTATTGTCTAATCTGTTCAATAGGGCTGGTAAAAATAGCAGGAAATTTTTCAGTTGAAGGAATCTGATTGATGATCAGATATATATTTTCTTTAAAACTATTTCCGGCAATGAAGGAAATATCTTTAAACTCTCTGATATCGTCCAGATTGGACTCTACCGCACAACCGGTAACGATGATAGTGGCCGCCGGGTTTATGCGGGCAGCCTTTCTGATCATCTGTTTTGATTTTCTTTCCGCCTCTGCTGTAACAGCGCAGGTATTTATAATATAAAAATCAGCATATTCTCCAAATTCAACGATCTGATAACCATTACTGCTGAATGATTGCCTTAAAGTGCCTGTTTCGTACTGATTTACTTTACAACCAATTGTTTTTAAGGCAACCTTTTTAACCACTGAGTTCATCAAGATTTACCTTTTAGAAAAGGAGTCTTTTACTTTTTCAAAGAAATTCTTTTCACCGATTTTTTCTATATCTTCACCCATCTCCTGAGCTAATTCATAAATTAATTTTTTTGCCTGTGTGTTTAATTTTTTGGGAATCTCTACCGTTACCTTAACATGTTCATCCCCTCTATTTTTTGAACCTAAAATATAAGTACCCTTTCCACGCAATCTAAAAACTGTATCACTCTGTGTTCCGGCAGGAATTTTCATTTTAACCTTTCCCTCTAAAGTAGGAACAGTCGTTTCCCCACCCAGAACAGCCTTGGGTAAACTGATTTTATGATCATAGTAGAGGTCAGAGCCACTTCTTTTGAAAAGAGGGTGTTTTTTCACATAGATAACGATAAATAGATCTCCAGCCGGACCGCCATTTTCACCAGGTTCTCCCAAACCAGCTAATCTGAGACGGTGACCACTATCAACTCCGGCCAATATCTTTACATTTATAGATTTCCTTTTCTTCACTTTACCAGTGCCCTGGCAAGTTTTGCAGGGGTCTTCAATAATCTGTCCTTCCCCTCTGCACCTGGGACAGGTTTGTATGCTAATAGACTGACCTAAAAAGGTATTTTGAGTAACCCTTATCTCTCCAGTACCTTTACAATCGGGACAGGTTCTCTTACTGGTCCCTGGTGCTGCCCCACTACCCTTGCAGGTAGTGCAAGTTTCCCAGACTGGGACCTCGATCTTCTTTTCAGCACCAAAAGCAGCCTCTTCTAAAGTTATTTCCATATTGTATCTCAAATCAGCGCCTTTTCTGGCTCTATCCCGGCGAGAAGTTCTGTGTGTAGCACCTCCGAAAAAACTTTCGAATATATCACTGAAACTTCCAAAGTCGCTAGTTCCTTCTCCGTAGAAGTCCCTGAAATCAAAACCTGCTCCAAAATCGGCAGTATCAGCTGTGCCATACTGGTCATAACGGGCTTTTTTGTCCGGATCGCTTAAGATGGAGTAAGCTTCGCCAATCTCTTTAAATTTCTTTTCCGCCTCTTCTTTGTTATCCGGATTCGCATCAGGATGATATTTTAAAGCCAATTTACGAAAAGCTTTCTTTATCTCATCCTGGTTTGCATCTTTCTTAACCCCTAAAATCTGATAATAATCCTTATTAGCCAAAGTTAAAAACCCCTTTAATGAAAAATAAACCTATCTAAATATATCTTGCTGAATTCCTTCTAAAAAACTTTTTTATTTAGCCGGAATTCAGCAAGATCTACAAAATATTGATATTGAAGACTACCTAATAATTATTTATAACAGTTATTTATTATTATCTCCATCTTCTTCTTTATACTCGGCATCAAATACCTTTTCATCTTTTTGAGAATTGGTAGTGTCCTGTGCTGTTTCTTCAGAAGAAGTATCATCAGCATAAGTATGTTGTTCCTGTTGAGCAGAAGATTGTTTATACATTTCTTCGGCCATTTTATGAGAAGAATTGGTCAATTTTTCTATACCAGCCTTCATTTCATCTATATTTTCATCCTGCATGGCTTTTCTTAATTGGCTGATACTATCATTTAGCTCATTTTTCAGGCTATCACTAATTTTATCTCCAGAGTCTTTTACAGTCTTCTCAGTTGTGTAAATCAGGTTATCGGCTTGATTGTGTAATTCAACCTTCTCTTTCTGCTTTGTATCTTGTTCGGCAAATTGTTCAGCTTCTTTGACCTTTTTCTGAATCTCTTCTTCGCTTAACCCGCTGGAATGGGTAATGGTAATCCTCTGCTCTTTCCCTGTTCCTTTATCTTTGGCGGTTACCTTAAGAATACCGTTAGCATCAATATCAAAAGAAACTTCAATCTGTGGAATTCCTCTTGGTGCAGCGGGTATTCCTACCAGCTGAAAACGCCCTAAACTGGTATTATCTTTGGCCAGAGTTCTTTCGCCCTGCAGCACATTTATATCTACCGCAGTCTGATTATCAGCCGCAGTAGAAAATATTTGTTGTCTGGATGCCGGGATAGTGGTATTTCTTTCAATTAACTTGGTGAACACACCACCCAAGGTTTCAATTCCCAGGGATAATGGTGTCACATCCAGCAGCTGAATATCTTTTACTTCTCCTTTAAGTTTTCCTGCCTGGATAGCCGCTCCCATTGCTACTACCTCATCCGGGTTAACCCCCTTATGGGGCTCTTTAGCAAAGATTTTCTTTACTATTTCATGTACCTTGGGCATTCTGGTCTGACCGCCCACTAAAATTACTTCATCAATATCACTTGCGGTTAGCTTGGCATCTTCCAGTGCTTTCTGGCATGGCCCTACAGTTCTCTCCAGAAGATCCTCAGTCAGCTGTTCCAATTTAGATCTGGTTAAGGTGTAATTTAGATGTTTTGGTCCATTGGCATCAGCAGTAATGAAAGGCAAATTAATCTCAGTTTCCAAAGAGGAAGAGAGTTCACATTTAGCTTTTTCAGCTGATTCTTTAAGTCTCTGCAAAGCCATCTGGTCTTTGCTCAGATCGATACCCTGGTCTTTTTTAAAATTTTCAATTATCCAGTTGATAACGCGCTGGTCAAAGTCATCTCCACCAAGGAAAGTGTCGCCATTGGTAGATTTTACCTCAAAAACGCCCTCTCCAATATCTAAAATAGAGATATCGAAGGTACCGCCCCCTAAGTCATAAACTGCAATCTTTTCGTTCTTTTCTTTATCTAAACCATAAGCCAGGGCAGCAGCTGTTGGTTCGTTTATAATCCTTAACACATTTAAACCGGCAATTCTGCCGGCAGCTTTTGTTGCTTCCCTCTGGTTATCATTAAAATAAGCTGGTACAGTAAGTACTGCATCCTTAATCTCCTCTCCTACGTGGTCTTCAGCTGCCTGTTTCAGCTTTTGTAAAACCATGGCAGATATTTCCTGCGGGCTATACAGTTTATCCTGAATCTTTATTTTGACGTCAGTATGTTCCCCTTCAGCAATATCATAAGAAAGTATTTTTTTGATATTCTGTACTTCCGGGTCTGTAAACCGTCTTCCGATAAAACGTTTAACTGAGTAAACTGTATTCTTAGGATTGGTAACTGCCTGTCTTTTTGCCAACAAGCCTACCAGCCGTTCTCCTTTTTTGGTAAAGGCAACCATGGAAGGAGTAGTCCTGCTGCCTTCCTTATTTTCAATTACTATGGGTTTACCCCCCTCTATAATGGCAACCACTGAATTAGTGGTACCTACATCAATGCCAATTGCTTTGGACATAATATATTCCTCCACTTATTTTATTTTTTTATTATTTTAAATATTATTTACCTTGTTCTTTATTTTCTGTTTTATCCTCAGCATCTTGCTGTTTTTTACCGCAACCTTTGGAAACTTTGACTACTGAGGGTCTAATAACCTTCGATTTCAAATAATAGCCTTTAACAAGTTCCTCGGTAACAGTATCTTCCGGATATTTATCAGACTCAATATGCATAATAGCATCATGGCAATAAGGATCGAATTTTTCCCCAATAGACTTAACCGGTCTCAAGCCTTCTCTTTCTAAAGTATTGCGGAAATCCTTTAATATCCCCCTAAGCCCTTCTTTAATATCTTCCAGATGCTTTTCGCTATCCTGGTTGCTGGCATAGGTAGATGCTCTTTCCAGATTATCAACTACTGAAAGCAGCTGGCAGATCAAATCCTGGTTGGCATATTCCACAATCTCCTGTTTTTTCTTTTCTTCCCTTTTCTTATAGTTTTCGAAATCAGCCTGCATCCTGATCAGTTGATCTTTGTACAGTTTTTCGCTTTCTTTTATTTTATTCAGCTCTGCCTCTGTTTTTTTTAAATTGTCTGACATCTCCTTTAGCTGTTCATCTCTGGAAGTTATTTCTTGAAGCAGCTCGGGTTTCTGGATTTTTTTTAAATCAATTGATCTGGAATTGTCTGGTGATTTATTCTCATTTATTTTCTTTTTACTATTTTCCATTATACACCTCTTCTGTCAGATCTTTCTATTTTTATTAAAAAAAACGTTAACCTGAAATTATCATTCTGATAACATTTTACTTAACCGTTGCGCCAGAAAATCCAATACTGAAACAGATTTAGAATAATTCATTCTGGTCGGCCCCAGTACGCTAATAGCTCCTCTAAGCCGTCCCTTGACCAGATAAGGTCTGGTAACTAAACTGCAATTCTCCATAACTTCCTGTTCCAGTTCACTGCCGATAATAATATCAAATTGTTTTTTAAATATGGACTTTCTAATAATACTGATCAGGTTTCTTTCTTCCTCAATAAAATCGAGAAGATAATTTAGTTTCTCAATCTCTTTAAATTCTGGTTGTTGCAGCATGTAACTGCGGTTACCCAGAAAAACGGTCTCCTCTTCTTCAGTAAAATCAAAACAGTTTTCAAACAACTGCCAGATTGATTCCAGGGTCTGATACTTAAAATAATAGTTGTAAATCTTGTTTAGCATCTCTTCATTGACTATTTCCAGGCTTTTACCATAGAATTCCTTCTTTATGATGCGGGCAATGTCATCTAAATTTTCTTCTGAAATAGCACAGTTAGCTCTCATCATCTTTTGAAAGGATAACCCGCTGTTAGTAACTAAGGTTACCAGGATACGCTGGTTGTTCAAGGCAATAAAATGAATATCTTTTAAAGTATCTTTTATGACATTAGGCGCTAACACCACACCAAGATTATTGGTCAACCTGGAAATTAGTTTAGACGTTAGTTTCATTATTTCATTATAATCTCTGGCTATCCTATATTCCTCTATGATTTCCTGTTTTTCTTCTTCGGTAAGCTCAATTGCCTCTTTTTCCATTAATTGGTTTACATAAAAACGATAACCCTTATCGGTCGGTATACGACCAGCTGAGGTATGGGGTTTTTTTAAATAACCAAGTTTTTCCAGCAACAAGAGGTCATTACGAACCGTAGCTGAGCTAACCGGTAAATTGGATAAAGAAAGTATCATCTCAGAACTGACCGGTTCAGCCGTGCTTATATAGAGATGCACTACTGCATCTAAAATGGTACTCATTCTCTCATTTATCATTGTTTTCACCTCAAATTAGCACTCTAATGATGAGAGTGCTAATTCCTTTAATAAGATACCACTGTATGGGCTATTTGTCAATACTCTTGTTTGTTTTTTACCGAAATTATAACCTTCAAATGGCAGGTAAAACTTCAATCTATAAACTCTGTAAACACATTGTTAGCAAGGGATATACCCTTCTTAGTAAGCAAATAACGGGTCTTGTTCTCTGCCAGGAGACCCTGTTCTTTCAAAGTATATAGTTCTTTACCAAAAACATGCTCAACAGATGTCTTAAACTGATTAAAAAAATCATTTTTATCTAAACCTTCCATCATTCTCAATTTTAGTATTATCTTTTCTGACATTCTTTCTCGCATTGAAAGTATTTCCTGGTACTCAACAGGTAAAATCCCATAATTCAGAAGCTCAATATATTGTTCCAAATCCTGGTAATTACGGTAGCGTTTATTATCAAGATAAGAAGTTGCCCCTGCCCCTAGTCCCAGATAAGATTTGTCATTCCAGTAAATCTGATTGTGAATACTTCTTTTCCCGGGTAATGCAAAATTAGATATTTCATAATGTTCATAATTATGCTCTTTTAATAATTCTATAGCCATTACAAATAAATCATTACTTAAATCATCTGAAGGAAGTTTAATCTTCCCGGCAGCTATCAAAAGCTCTAAAGGGGTTCCTGATTCAATAGAAAGGCCATAAAGAGATATATGCTCAGGTTTTAACTTAATTATCCCGGTCAGGGTTTTTTCAAATCCTGCCATGCTCTGGCCAGGTAAACCAAACATAAGGTCAATATTAATATTGGAGAAGCCTGCCTCTCGAGCGGCATTATATGAAGCTAAAAAATCTTCTTTAGTGTGTACCCTGCCAATTTTCTTTAATACCCTATTATCAAGAGACTGTGCTCCTATACTGAGCCGGTTTATTCCTGATTGTAATAATATTTTACTTTTCTCAATCTCTATAGTGCCCGGATTAGCCTCTATGGTAATTTCCATTTTCTTATTCCCGGCGATCTGAAAATTGCTAAAACAGGATGATATTATTTCGTTTATCTGAATTCCATCCAATATAGTTGGAGTACCACCTCCCAAGTAGATGGTACTCAGACTGATGTCTTTTTTTTTCTGTCTGTAGATCTCCATCTCTTTAATTAAGGCTGTGATATATCTTCTTTTTAACCCTTCATTACCGGTAACAATGGAAAAAAAATCACAATAAGAGCATTTGGAGAGGCAGAATGGTATATGAAGATATAAGCCGATATCTTGTTGATTATCCATAGTTGGATTCCAAAATTTAACTAATCGATTTTTAAAATACTCATAAAGGCTTCCTGGGGAATCTCTACCTTACCAATTCTTTTCATTCTTTTTTTACCGGCTTTTTGTTTTTCCAGTAATTTTCGTTTTCTGGTGATATCTCCGCCATAACATTTAGCCAAAACATTTTTTTTCATTGCCCTTACCGTGGAGCGGGCAATTATTTTGTGGTTTATTCTGGCCTGAATTGGCACCTCAAATAGTTGTCGGGGAATAACCGTTTTCAGATTATCAACTAGTTTTCTGGCTCGGTCATAAGCCTTGTCTTTATGAGCAATAAAAGATAGATTATCAACCACATCTTCATTTACCAGCAAATCAACCTTGATTAGCGCTGATTCCTGATAACCTAACAATCGATAATCTATACTGGCATACCCTTTACTAACTGATTTAATGCGGTCATAAAAATCAAGCATTATTTCGTTTAAAGGCAAGTGATATAAGAGACGGGCACGGTCCTTATCGAGATACTCTAAATTCTTAAATTCTCCCCTTCTATCTTGTAATAATTCCATCATCCCCCCTAAAAATTGGCTGGGGGAAATCAGGGTTAATTCAATAAAAGGTTCTTCAATAAATTCTATTAAATTAGGCTCAGGTAGTGAAGAAGGGTTGTTTATTTCCATAACTTGTTTATTCTTCAGATGAACCCGGTATAGTACACTGGGTGTGGTGGCAATCAATTGAATCTTATATTCTCGCTCCAGTCTTTCCTGAATAATCTCCATATGTAATAAACCTAAAAAACCACAACGAAACCCAAATCCTAAAGCCGGCGAATTTTCAGGTAGATAACTGATGGCAGAATCGTTTAAACTCAATTTTTCCAGGGCGTATTTAAGGTTGGGATAATCATCGTTTTCTACCGGGTAAAAACTACAAAAAACAACTGGTGTGACTTTTTTATACCCAGGTAATTGCTGAACAGCCGGATGCTCCGCATTAGTGATGGTATCTCCTACTTTGGTTAAGGTTATATCTTTAAAACCAGCCGTCAGGTAGCCTACCTCCCCTGCAAAAAGCTGCTCTACCTTTTTTCTTTTGGGTGTAAAAATCCCCACCTCGCTCACTTCATAGTTATTCTTATTGGACATAGTTTGAATTTTCATTCCTGGTTTAACAATTCCATTTACAATTCTCAAGTAAACAACAGACCCCTGATAGGAATTATATATTGAATCAAAGATAAGCGCCTGTAAAGGTTTTTCAATTTTTCCCTCTGGAAAGGGAATATACCTGACAATAGCTTCCAGTATCTCTCTTATCCCGGTACCATCTTTGGCGCTGGCCAGAAAGATAGGGCTATTTTCTAATCCTTTAATCTTTTTTATTTCTTTACTTACTTTTTCCGGATCAGCTGTTGGTAAGTCAATTTTGTTAATTACCGGTATAATGGTTAACCTGTTTTCCAGAGCCATCTGAACATTGGAAATGGTTTGAGCCTGAACCCCCTGTGCCGCATCTACTACCATTAAAGCACCTTCACAGGCTGCTAGACTGCGGGATACTTCATAAGAAAAATCAACATGTCCCGGTGTATCAATTAAATTAAATATATACTGTCTTCCATTAGCGGCTTTATACAATAATCGAACAGCCTTGGATTTTATGGTGATCCCTTTTTCTCTCTCTAAATCCATGTTATCCAGGACCTGTTCTCTCTTTTCCCTCTGGCTGATAGCCTCAGTTAATTCCAAAATTCTATCAGCAATAGTAGATTTCCCGTGGTCTATATGGGCTATAATGGAAAAATTTCGAATATCTTCAATTCTGGTCAGTTGAGACATTTTTATCCAATTCCCTCATCTTTCTGTTGATAATTAATTTAATCATCTCTCTGGCATTTCTAAACTCTTTAATACCCAACATTATACCACCAAAATAGTATACTGAAATGCCCAAAAGACCGGAAATCAAAACTTGTGCCATTTGAAATATTTTTGAACTCAAATCAAGTTTTAGCCCAATATAGCGGGCAGTTCCCCAGCAGGTCAAAGCCATAAAAATACTGGCTAACAATGATTTCCAGGAAAATACCATTAATCCATTGCTAAAGATCCCTTTTACTTTTTTATCTAAATAAACACCCAGAATTATAAGATGCAATATCGCTGAAACTGAGGTAGCCAGTGCTATACCGGCATGAGCTAAAAAACGTACTAAAATCAGGTCTAAAATAATATTGATAGCTACCGCCAGCATTCCTACTCTCAGCGGAGTCCTGGTATCTTTCAGGGCATAGAAGGTGCTTATCACCAGTCTTAGAATAGCGGTAGCAAAAAGGCCTACAGTATAGCATACCAAAGCCACCTGAGTAATGGAGGTATCCTGGGCACTGAATAACCCATGCTCATAAAATAACCGTACCACGGGATAACTAAGAACAATAAGCCCTACCATAGAGGGCCAGGTAAAAAAAGATAGAAGCTTAAACCCAAAAGAAAAACTATCTCTCATCTCGGCAAGCTGCCCTTTGGCTACATATTTGGAGAGGGTTGGCAATATGGCAACAGTAAGAGCAATTCCAAAAACACCCAATGGAAATTGCATAAGGCGATTGGCATAATACAAAGCTGAAATACTGCCAGTTGCCAGAAAGGAGGCGATGATACGGTCAACCACAAAATTAATTTTATCGATAGCCAGGCCAATAATTGCCGGGATTAGTAACTGGAAGAACAGCCCCACTTCCTGGTTATATATATTTAAAGATATATGGTAATGAAAGTTTTTCTTAAGTAAGGAAGGGATATGAATTAATACCTGGAACAGGCCGCCTGCCATTACCCCTATGGCCAGACTATAAATACCAAATCTGGTAGTATAAAATAGTGCAAAGAGAATAATCCCGATATTTAACATAGCCGGAGCAAGCGCTGGTATAAAAAATACTCCATAAGAATTTAAAATTCCCATAAAGAGAGCCGCCAGTGAGGTAAAACCAATATAAGGGAACATAATCTTTGTTAAACGTACGGTTAGCTGATATTTTTCCGGATAATTTTTAAATCCCAAAGCTATCATATTGACAATCGAGGGTGCTGCCCAGACACCTAAAGATATTATTATGATAAGAGTTATAACTAAGAGATTAATTACTTTACTGGCAAAGCCATCGGCTTTTTCCTTATCCTGATGAGCCAGATATCCTGAAAACACGGGAACGAAGGCAGTATTTAAAGCACCTTCTCCAATAAGACTTCTCAGGAGATTTGGTATCATAAATGCCACAAAAAAGGCATCTGCTTCAAAACCGGCACCAAATTGGTTGGAAATTACCACTTCCCGGCCTAAACCCAGAATACGGCAGATGAGAGTGGCTGCCATGACTATGCCGGTATATCTGGCAACCTTTAAATTACTATCAGTCATTTTCTCTCCATTTTGTCATGTCTTAAAAAATTAATTGGTTTATTTTTCTTGCTTTTAAGCTGAAAAGATGATAAAATTTACCAGAAAACTTTCAGAAAGGAAATCAAGTATGCCAATTATAAAATCATCTATCAAACGAGTAAAAATTTCAGAAAAACAGCGTATCAGAAATTCTGCCTATAAATCTAAAGTGAAAACATTGCTTAAAAAATTCGAAAATTCACTAAGTACAGATAATAATGATGTTATCCAGCAAAATTTTTGTCAATGTGTATCAGCTCTGGATAAAGCTGCTCAAAAAGGTATTTTAGCCAAAAACACTGTTGCCCGTAAAAAATCCTTACTGGCTAAAAAATTAAAACTGCAGACACTCAATGCTAAAGAAAAAACTGCCCCGGATGTTAAACAGAGTTAAAATTGTCTCCATTGGTTAACTGTATTATCAATTGCTCCAGCAACATACCGGGTTGTAACAAACCTGTTTTTAACTTAATTTCGATATCTAACAATATGGCGTAAGATTTTTTCAATTCGGCTGGTTTATACTTTTGTGATTGTTTAATAATATCCTGTACCAGAAAAAGGGGGAGTTTTGTATCTCCCCTGATTACTTTTAAATCTTCAGGAAACAATTTTGCCCTGCTTATCAGTCTAATCTGCCGGTTAATCATAGCCAGAATCTGCAAGGGATAATATTCATCATTGTTCAACAATTTTCTGAGAATATTGATAGCTTTATTGGTTTCCCTCTCACCTATTGCATCAACCAGTTCAAAAATATTTCCACCCTGCACCCCATACATATTCTCTAAAATATGGTCTTTAGTTATTTTAGTTTCTGACTTTCCTAAAAAACAGAATAATTTTTCCAGTTCATTGCTGATCAAACCTGCATCATTATCAGTTATATTCTGCAGGTAATAGATAGCTTCTTCGGTAATTACTTTTTGCTCAGCCCCGCATTTCTTTCTAATCAATTGTCTGATTTGTGCCCTATTTGATTTAGGCAATGCCACAATTGAACCATACTTTTCAATTTTTTCCAAATTTATATTTTCAGGTAACTTTTTAGTATTAGCAAATAACAAGATTAGTCTATTACTCTGCTCCAAAGATAAATTCTCCATCAGGGTATCCAATTTTTGCGCCTGATGGTTTTTTATTTTTTCCAGTTGTTTAATAATAACGCATTGCAACACTTCTACAGCAAACCCAAGGGGTAAATTATATAATGAGTCAGCCAGCAGTCTAAAATCAAGGTCTTCCCCATAAAATGTTTCATAAATTACCTGCTTTTTTTGCCGGGAAAACTGTGTTTTAAATTGCTCCAGAATGGTATATTGCAAAAAACTATCTTCTCCGTAAATCAGGAAGATAGGTTTAATCAAATTATGTCCTATCTCTTGCTGAATGGTAAAATAATCCAAGATTTTCTGTTTTTCGCTCATAGGCAACTCTTTATCTTAAAGTATTAGTTCTGTATCTTTGGCCATTGCTGGTTATTACGACAGTTCCATTGCGGTCTGTTCTAAAGACTTGCTGACAACGGTCTTCTAATCTTTTTATCACTTCCGGGTGGGGATGATTAAAATTGTTC
>ERZ795049.5172-NODE-5172-length-12270-cov-13.079411_pt1 | contig 12270 bp, 19 predicted proteins | sample MGYA00375133_ERZ795049 | MGnify/ENA primary metagenome ERZ795049 (study PRJEB30178, sample SAMN05720147) | activated sludge metagenome | isolation source: anaerobic digester from wastewater treatment plant | place: Japan | collected 2015-04-20 ...
AATGTTCCACACGAAGGACATCGGTAAATACTTATCATACCAGCAGATGCTTCAATGTCAATCCGCATAAACGGCCTTTCTCCATTATTTTCCCAAAGATAGTCCTGCTCGGTAATGTCTGCTTCTTCGATTTCTTCTTTCGTCATGTGAAAGTAACCATAAATACACTTCATCATTTATCTCCTTTGCCGGATATGCTCTGGCGGGCGAGTTATGCTAGTTCCTGTATTCTTCTTCTTTTATAACTTGTTCAACTTTCATACTTGACCCATCTGGATAAAAAATCTGTTCGCTTACGATTTCTCCGTCAACTTCTAAAGAGTTTATAAACGTTCCAGCAACTTTACGAAAAATGTCCTCGATTGCCATAATTGCTTCAACTGTGTCCATATTCGCATGGCTTTTTCTTTTCCATTTAGACAAAATTATTCTGCTATTAAGCGAATCGATCGCATAAAAAACGTTTGTTACGCTCTTTCCTTCGTCCAAATAGTCATTAACTGCTTTCATGTTCCCTTCCTTCGCGATTCCCCGCCGTTTTGTGCTTGCCGGATTATAATTCTTCAAAGTCTTTGAGCATTTTCTTAAGAGAGCTGTTGAACTTCATATTTTCTTTCATCATCATCCTCATTTTAATACTTAGGGTATAACCATTGATAAGATAATAGAATATCTCATTACCACTAAGCTCATTTGAGTTTATCAGGTCCAAAAGTGCTTCAAAAGAGTCCCATGGCTCATCATGGCCTTTACCACTTTCTTCCATGGTCTTTTCAGCCAAGTCTGTGAGATACTTAGCTCGCTCTTCAGATATGTTTAACATGTCCAAGAGCTCATGACCTTCTTCATCGTATTCCAAAGTCATTATAAATGTTTCTTTCTTTATCATTTGTCATTTGTCTCCTCTCTCATGCTTACACTCTTGAACATCATTTCTTACTACACTAAGAACACACATAAGCTCATTCGGTGTTAACTGAACGTATCCTGTGGTGCCTTCTTCCATTTCAGCAGTGAGCTGGTAGCATACACCAACGTTCTTGCCACCATAGTAACGGGTAATGGTTAATGGTACATTTCGTGAACCAGTACCTTCCATTATCATTATTTGTTGACTCATTTTACTCTCCTTTCATACACAATCTCTGCATTCTTTCCGGAGTGAAGTCTCCATGTTTCCCCATCGAAGCTCGGCACGAACCCTGAATTCCATAGCTTTACTGCCGAAGAAAAATCATGCTCATACTTAATCTTGAAAAAACTGCTGGAATATGCCCAGACCGAAGCCCAGACTGTAGCTATGAACGATTTCCAGACCGAATCCCTGACCGAACCCCAGACCGAATCCCGGACTGAATCCCAGACTGGAAGCCCAACAGAATCCCAGACCGAATCCCATACCGAAGCCTCGACCGAATTCCATACCTTTATCCATTGGTCAAGGAGTGCAATCTCTTGCTCACTTACGTTCTTTGCTTTTCCTGTAAGTGGATTCCGTATTTTCTTGATTACAAGCGGTTCCACTACGCTCTTAAAATTCAGGTGTCGTACCCAATTCTCTGCCGCTTCGTGGTCATGTCTCTCGATACCTTGGTCAACGGTGAACTCCTTTGTAAACGGATTGTATTCATACTTTGACCATCGGTCTTGCATCTTTGGTGGGACCTTAAAATGAGTTAAAATTGTAGTGTGTGAATCCCAATTTGCACGCAGCCTCGTTTTTCTTAAATTCCAGTCTGCATACAAATAGTTCCCATAACCGTCCCCTACAAAACTGAAAAACTTGCACATTACATACTCCTTAGGAAGTTCTCTTCTATTTCATTGGTGAGTCTTTTCATTAGCATAGCTGTAAAAGACTGGACTATCTCAGCTTCTTCAACCGTAGTCAAAGCATAATCGCCCTCCTTTGTTTCGGACTTGTGACCGAAGCTGTGGTTTACCAAGCAGAGCTGAAGCCCTGCTTGTCACTCGCCTATGAGTAGTCGGTTTCCTTAATTGTTACCGTTAGGCCACAATTAACCTGGAGCATGATTGTATCAATAGCCAACTCAATCCATTCCTTAAACTTCATAGCTTCACACAGAAGTGGGAGGAGTAGACAATTCCTCCGCTGTTCCATCATCCTCATCATCTTCTATTTCGATAGACTCAACGTTTAAAGTATACTCATCTTCGCTTATGCTATCGTTATTATAATTGTCTATGACTTTCTGCTCAGCTTCTTGACTAGAGCTCGCGTCTATGTAGTACGACCTTTTTTCAGTTGTTATTACTTCGTATTTAGCCATGACTTACCTCCTCCGCTTTTCCAACGTCATCTCCTTCATCACTAAAGATGAATACCTCAGTGTCACCTCGCTCAAGTGTATTGAGATTGTTATCAGAGTAATGCCAAGCGACGATGCGTCGAGCTTCCTCTTCATTTTGTGCTTCAACAAAGTATTCATCTGTTACCTGCACCATTACTTTGTACTTAGTCATGACTTACCTCCTGCTATTTTCTCAAGCTGACCAGCGTACTTGGTCATCTTCCGTCGAGCGATAGCTGACTGCTTTTCACTAAGCCAGTCACGTGCTTGAATCTGCCGAGCGAGTGAACTCAGGAACGGAGCATCAACGCCATTGAATCCAATGCCATTGTCTTCGATGGTCGTATTTCTTGCTTGTTCTGCTTCTGTCTGTCTGCTGTAGATAGCAAGTATTCCACGCCTGAGCCACCGGTCATCTTCCAAAATCTTCTTTTTAATGAAGTCTTTAGTGTATGTCATTTTACTATCTTTGCCGGATACGCTCCGGCGGGCGGGTTATTTGTTCGTGTCAATACCGCCAGGGAATAACATCTTCAAGAGATTGCAAGTAGGCCACTTCTTGTTTCTCCTCGTCGGTTGCGATTTCATTGAAAACGCATTGATTGATGAAGTCCTTGTCGATTCGGAACTTTCCGTTACAGTTTTGTGTTGCCATCGCCCATAACCATCCGGCTTCATCCCGAATGCTTTCAATAGGAATCCCGTTTTCTATTTCGCAACCAGTTTCTGGATCGATAAATCGCTCTTTGGTCGATCCGAACTGTCTCAACCAAAAAGTTTTAACTAACCAAGTAGTTCGTTGAATGCCCGAAATATTCTTTCCATAGTACTTCATATATTTCTCCAGTGTATGTCATTTCACTATCTTTCCATGACGCACAGCGCCACCGATATTCTTATGATGTTCCTTGAGTATTGAACTCCATGCTTTAGCACCCTCTTCGTCACTGCGAGGTCTACCGTCAGTATTCCACTGACGTACAACTGCTTTAGCAAGGTCACAAAAGCCGTTCTTGTAGACCCTGAGCTCACGTTTCTTGTAACTCATGTTTCCTCCTTACCTCACAAACTGGGCATATTGTTGGTCCAATGTGTTTCAAAGCAATCTCAATCTTTTTTGGATCGAGATTGCCTCTTGCCTTGTACGTGGCTGTATGGCCACAAGAATGCTTTACTGTTATAGTCGTGTCGGTGCTGTAAGCCATGCATTTGTTCCTTTTGCTGAGTTCATCCAAGGGTCAAAGGCTCGTTCGAGGGACCTCTTGACTTTCTCAGCTTCGTATTTCGAGTCACGCCTTGCTATTAAAAGCAAGCCCTTCATAACCAGATATTCCGTTTTTCGGGTGGCTCTATTCCACCGTGAGACTATCACCATTTTCATGTCGTCTCCTTTATTTGAGTGTCACCTCGCTCAACTGTGTTGAGATTGTTATCAGAGTAATGCCAAGCGACGATGCGTCGAGCATGCTCTTCATTCTGTCATCCATATTATATCCTCACTGTTTTAGTGTCTGTATATACATACCCATAGCCATTAGGCTTGAGTTCAATTTCACAAGCATGTTTGCCGCGTTGCAGGTAGAAATGCTCGTTGTTATTGCTATCCATCTCATAACCCATCATTACCCATCCTGCGCGAAGTCTTCTGTCTAATTCTGCCATTGTACACCCCTTGTTATATAACGAGAAAAGCCTCGAGCTTTCGCCCGAGGTTTTTTCCCTTATTTCTCTTCGACAGCTTCGAAGCCCATCATTTCATTATCATTATCTGCTGACTCATGTTCTCCTCCTTTCATATACAATTTCTGCAGTCTTCCCAGAATGAAGTCTCCATGTTTCCCCATCGAAGCTCGACACGAACCCTGAGTTCCATAGATTTACTGCTGAAGAAAAATCATGCTCATACTGTATTTTGAAAAAACTACTTATATATGCCCAGACCGAAGCCCAGACTGAATCCCAGACTGAATCCCAGACTGAATCCCAGACTGAATCCCAGACTGAATCCCAGACTGAATGCCCGACCGAATCCCAGATCAAAGCCCCGACCGAATCCCCGACCGAAGACCAGACCGAATTCCCGGTCGAATCCCCGACCGAATCCCTGACCGAATACCATACCTTTATCCATTCCTCAAGTAGGGCAATCTCTTTTTCACTTACATTCTTTGCTTTTCCTGTAAGTGGATTCCGTATTTTCTTGATTACGAGAGGTTCCACTACATTCTTGAAGTTCAGGTGTCGTACCCAATTCTCTGCCGCTTCGTGGTCATGTCCATCTACACCTTGGTCAACGGCGAATTCCTTTGTAATCGGATTGTATTCATACTTTGACCATCTGTCCTGTAGACGGGGAGGAACTTTGTTCCTTGTAAGGATTGTTGTATGTGAATCATGGTCTTCTGTCGTGTTCTCTTTCCGTGTATTCCAGTCCGAGTACAAGAAGTTCCCGTACCCATCCCCTACAAAACTGAAAAACTTGCACATTGCATACTCCTTTTGTTATATAACGAGAAAAGCCTCGGGCTTTCGCCCGAGGCTTTTCTCTTATTTCTCTTCGACGGCTTCGAAGCCGAGGTATTTGACGGTAGCAGATGCCCTGTCATTTTCGAGTTGGTAACCTTTTTTCTTGAGGTACCAGACAATTGAAGCAATTGAGTTGGCATCGTACTTATAGTCGGCGTCGCCGGTCCGCTTCACGAACTCGCCCAGAGTTTCGTTCTCGTTCATTCGTTCGCCTTGAGGTCCACGAACTCCAATGAACAGATAGGAAACAGTCTGACCGATTTTCGGCTCTTCGGTCCCGAACATCTGGACCAGGTAACCTTCGCGACTTCCCATACGCGGGCCTTTCTCAAATCCTGAACCCTGTTTGATTTTCGTCAAGAGGTCCATGACTTTCGGGCCGGCCTTAAGAGCGACAAGTTCCTTTTCGAGTTTTTTGAAGTTCTCGATTGTTTCCTCGCGGCGCTTGTCGTACATGGCCTTGCGCTTGGCACGATTTTCTGCCTTCTCTTCCGCTGTCCATTCAGAATACTTCTTTCCCTTTGCCATAGTTGTCTCCAGCCGAGCATTGACACTGTTCGAGTGCAGGCCTACGGCCCATGTCGAACTTGGTATGACTTCGACTTATATATTCACGGACATAGTCTATTGGTCCGTTGAATAACTATTTTGCTGACACGGAATGTCGTGCATATGTCAAAGAACCCTTCGGGGAGAGGATTATCTCCCACTCACCTTTGCTTGCTCGCCTCCTTTCCTTCAATCTAAGTACATTATACTTGATATGTGGAGTATACTGGGCGAACGAATACAAAAGGAGACACGGAATAATTTTTCCACGTGACTGGTCTCACAACCCAAAGCAGTTGCTTACAGCTCAAAGCGGCGCGTCTCTCTTGTCACGTACACTTCACAACGCACACTTCAGCGCTTCACTCTGATCACGTACACTTCAGCGCGTCTCTCTTGTCACGCACACTTCAGCGCTTCACTCTGGTCACGTACGGATCATCATATATCATGGAGCAGTGGTCCTGCCTTCGGCCTTGCGGCCTCAGGCTCTTACAACGTGTATCATTTTATTTGTCGCGTGTTTATAGGTTATCGTCTTAATCGCCGTAAAACATCGATTTCCTTGTGAATATACTAAGTAAAAAAATACCATAAAAATTAACCTAAGTAAACAATCCTCTGGCATGTCGTAATACCATAGGGTTACCTAAAGGAAAAGGAAATAAGGAATAAAATCCACTTAGTACATTCACAAGGAAAATATGCCGACCGGTGTTTACAGCTGTTGCTATATGATGGCCGTGGCAAAGTTTACTGTAATTAGTACATTCATAAATTAGACGTTGTAAAGTATAATGGTACTATGACAGAGAAGAATATCAGAGCAAACATGACGCAAGAAGAGATTCAGCGAAGGAACGCTGAATGTATGTCCACGCAGCGTATAGCAAACCTGTTTGGATATACGGATAAATACATTCGTAACGTCATATACGCAAACAATATCCAGAACTGGACAGTTGCACCTACGAACCATAGGAACGGCAAGCCACGGCTTCTTTATCATCCTGATGACATACGTAAATATCTTAAACCTCGATTCGATCTCAAGGTTTTCAATCTCTTACACAACAAGAATCTACTGAGAGAAATACTCAGAGAAAATAAAATACTGTTAGACACAGTACGAGAAATAGTAGCGGAGTTGTCATGATACAGATCAAATGCAGCGATACCGGTAATACCGCGTCGCTTACTGAACTGATCGCTTTCCAGGGAGAAAGCAAGAAGCGATCTGAACAAGATGTACGTGATCTTGGTCAGAGTCTTTTGGAAGATGGTCTACTACAACCTTTTAGTGTCTGGCGCAATAGTGAAGGCGTGTTAAAGGTCTTAGATGGTCACGGCCGTAAAGCAGCTTTAGAGCATCTCGCTCTTGAAAACCCGGATATCCTCGATCAGTTATTCCCAGTGATTTTGATCGAAGCTGACACTGAAGAAGACGCGATTAAAGCTTGTCTTCAGATGATGTCTACTTGTGGCAAGATTAACAAAGCAGGTGTAGTGAAGTTTGCAGCGCCTGTTATTGGCTATAAGGCCCCTATTGTCATGAAGTCTACAGCGAAAGCAGTAAAGGTAAAAACCAAGACTGAGAGTAAACATAATAAAGTAATCATAGGTGTTGAGGTTGACAAAGACAAAGTTAGTCAACTAATCGCTATACTGAAAGATGTGGAAGGCGTTAATGTCATTGTATGAAGACGATGAAGACATTATTGAGGACTCAACATCAGGCCAGTCTTTAACTGCAACCGTTAAAGCTTTCCTTGAGGGAGACGTAGATGGCTATTATCAAGAGCTGATGATAACTCCTGATACAGACTCCATCTACGCGAAGTCTCAAGCAGCAGGTCTCACATTACAACAGTACGTGCAGAAAGACCCTGATAAAGCTATACGTGAAGCTGAAGGATCTCTACAACAGTGGCTTGAAATACAAGCCGCAGGTTCTCTTGAAGGTGTAATAACCACGACTGAAGGCAAAAGAGTTCTCAGTCGTAACATGGCAAAGCTTCTCGATAACCGCGTAGCTTACGCGCAGAGAATGTTAGACCAGGTTAATGAGTTTGCATACACGGCATTTAAGGATGGTGAAAAGAGAAAAGACCATCTTATACGTACAGCATACACGAGAGCTACAGTCAAAGGTGACACTCGTATGCTCATCTATCTAATGGACCGTGTTGATGGTCGGCCTGGTGAGTCTAAAACAGTCGACCTTGATTATGACAATGCCTATAACGTGTACCAGATTATACACACACTGTTTGATAAACAGCTTGAAGTATTGAACTCTGGCTCTGGTACGAAGCTCATTTGTTGTTCTCGACGAGCAGGTAAAAGTCATTTGTTGACAGCAGCCTGTTTCATAGAGGCTCTTAGGCAGTCAAATACGACTGTACTATACATTGGCCAGACGATGGAAAACACTGAGTACATCTTCGAAAGCGCAGCCAATAAAATTATTGATAAGTGTAAGCTGAGAGACAAAAGAGGCAAGCGCCTTAATTGGCGACGTCTTGATAACGGCAGTCGTATACACATCTGTGGTCTAAGTAACACTCAAGACCCAGACAAGATTCTTGGTTTTGGAGCCAAGATCATCGTTGTTGACGAATTCTTCGCGCTGAAGGACAACCTCCTTGATTACCTTATAAAGGAAGTCCTTCGTCCAATGCAAATGGACTACGCGACTGAATATAAGTTTATCTGTGCAGGTACTCCCCCACGTATAAAAGGTACGTACGGTGAATATGCATGGAAGAATTGGAACGTGCCTCACTACTTCTGGACTTATAAGGATAATCCATTCCCTGTTGACCCTGAAGCAAAAGAAGCTTATGTATTGAATGAACTCGCTGAAATGGGCTTGGACATGAACTCTGTGTATGCACGCCGAGAGTATGGTGGTGAATGGATATACGACGAAGACCTTCTGCTGTATCCTGAGTTCCATACATACGATCCAAGAGAAGTTTATCCTAACTATAATATCGATATGGTTCTGTTTGGTATTGACTACGGTGTATCTGACTCTGATGCACTAGTAGGCATCGCTTGGGATACAGCTGGACGTCGTGGCTATGTATTCCATGAAGATAAGTTCAGTCGTCTTGACATCAAAGACAGGACCATCTCTCAGCTGCAGCATCTTGAAGGTCAGGTTAAGTATGCGTGGGGTAGAGCCTTGGAGTTCTTCCCAACGCTTAGTCCCAAAGAAGCTAACAAAAGAATCTTGTGGGACGCCGATGACAGCGACCAGAAAATATCTGACCATTTCAATATGAACATACGTCTTGATGACTATCCTGATCTACGTCTGAATATACAGAATGCGCATAAGACAGGCAAGACGATAATGTTTGATAAGATTCGTGACCTTCTCAGGACAGCTGGACTCCTTCTTATAAAGGATGGGAAAACAGCTAATGAGTGTGAAAAAACAGTCCTTAGAAGAGGCCCGAATGGTCAGATATATCCGGAGGTAGACATGAAAGTGTACCACCCAGATATTCTTCCCGCATTGCGTTACGCTCTGTGGAACGTAATTGGTGAAGAAAGCGCACCGAAACAAGGAATGTAAGTATGAGAAAGAAGAAAATTAAACAGCCGTCTTTTATTCGACAGGCTTGGGATATCTACGTTGAACGACATAAGACTCGTAAAGCGCTGAGACTCTTAAGCAAGCAAGAATGGTCTGTTGAGTTTCTCACTGCGATGTTGCTTAAGGCAGCGAATTTAGCTCATCAGCCTTTAGAGATGACTATCACGAATAATAACACATCTATAAGGATAAGTACTGTTGACAATATAGACTCGCCGTATCGTGACGATAGTATTTTCAACCATCTTGATGACAATCTTAGAGTAGAGCAGTTCATAGCGAGTGTGAATAAATGACAAATAAACAAGCTCTAAAAATCTATGACGATTATCTTCCTCAAATACTTCATGTTATTCATCAGTACTATAAAGACTTGCCAGTAGACGAGGGTGAAGACGCTAACTTTTTTGGTGAGTATGCAACAAAGCAAAAGCTAAGAGAGATAAGAAACGATCCTCTTCAAGAGAAACACGCGAAGTCTATGACGTCTCAGAACATTGATGCTTTAAGTGAAGAAGAGTTTATACAGACTGAAATTATTGAAGCGATAGCTTCGAAGATCGTTGATCGTTCTAATGGAGAGCTTAGTGAAGAAGAAGCTATAGAGCTTCTTAAACAGGCTCTTAATGAACGAGCACTGGAGGAGTATCTCGATGAGCTACCTGAATACTTGTACCGTGGCACCAACGAGGAGGTAGACTTTGAGAAAGAAGGATTTGAAGGAGTCGAAGAAGAGTACCCTGAAAGAGATGATGCGTCACCTACAGGCAAAGTGGTCTTTGTGTCTTCAGAACCCTCTGTGGCGTCGTCCTATGCTCGGAAAGATAAATTTGATCGTGCAGGTTATTTGCCTATTAGTCATGGTGATTTTGTTTATCGTATTAGGACACAGGGTCTAGATCCCTCTCTATTTAAGAAAGATGTCGGAGCTACTCATGATGAAATAATGTATGGGCCACAGTATCGCTATAATGGTCCTATACCTCAAGAGCAGATCACTATTATAGATTCTAGTGGTACAGAGAGAGTGGTGCCTCGCATAGAGAAAATATCTTACTTAAGTGACGCCTTATGTAAGGACATAATTTTTCCACCTCATATCATTGATGCGATAAATAAGAGGTTCTAAGATGATAACAGCAGCTAATTACCAGAAAGACAAAATCTCTAAGCTATATGTGCCTGGTCGTTATCCTGGAAAAAATAATGACGAATGGGTTTTGCCTGAAGAGATACGCACAGACTATGCGAAGCTTAATTCTATTATAGAAACAAAGTATACCAGAGAGTACCTGAAGATTTGCGCGTTCTATAATAAAATACTTCCTACGCTACGTTCTGGTGGCTACGTTACTTCTTCTTATAACACGCCTTCATTCACGACGATGGACCAGGAAAGAACTGACACTGGAACAGGCATGTCAAGTAATTACTTGAAGCAGATAGTTGACCAGGTTGTAAGTCGAATAGGTACTGTTACTTTCGAGCCTACTCTCATAGCTGATGTGCCTACACTAGAATACATCGTGTATAAAGACGAAGTTGAACGCCTCATGCGTAAAGCTATACGCAATGAAAAAATAAACCGTATGTGTATGGAAGTATTCCATGACGCGTCTATTGTATGCTTCAGTCATGTGTTTATCGACCCGATTACACATAAGCCTGTAAAAGCGAATGACTACGAAGTCGGCATGTTTGAATCTCAGTTCACTTCTGACGACGTTAAGCAGATGTTATATCGTAACTATAAGTTCCCAACTGCGTCTTTAACGCCGTATTTAGCTAGAGAAGACGACGCGCTTAAACAAACTCTCTTAGATGAGATAGACAACAAAGATAGTGTAGACTTCAAGATGTACTTTGACTGTCCTGAGAAAAGAGTGATCATCACGATTAACGGTAAGACATTGAAAGAGGTTAACTATCCATTTGATACTGTACAAATGGTCACTTTTGGCTGGGACATCGGCTTTAGCAAGGTTACCGCGTCCTCTCTGTTTGACTTACTTTATCCTACACAGAGAGAGCTTAATAAGGTTAACGCAAAAATACAGCAGCTTATACGTATGTATAAAGGCGCTGTACCTGTATTTAATAATGACGTAGACCTCGCTATGAAATCTATCTCAAATGGTTCTGGTGAAGCTCTGTACGTTGACTCTTCAAGACCAATAGACTCTTTGATGACTGTTATAAACCCAACGCCAATTGACGCACAGCTATCTGCTACAAAAACAGAACTAAAGACCGAGATGTATGAGCTCGCTGGTTTGCAGCAAGTCTCATTCAACATGGAGAACATGAGAAGCGCAGCAGCTGTCATTGCTATAGACCAGACTAGAGACACCGTGTTCCAAGCTCAGTTGGATGGTATCAGTCGTTTTGTGTCTCAGCTTTTTAGAACCATAGTGAACTATAACGCAGAAGTGTTTAAGGATGAAGATTCTTCAATGAGTTGGGCTGACGTTAAGAAGCTAATAGACGAAGCAGAGGTAGACCTTAAGCCTGTTACGATAACGTCGCCTCTTGGTAATAAGAATGAAGCATTGAAAGAAGAACCTGATTATAAGCAGATGAGTGTTGCTCGTACGATTACACGTGTAATTAAAAATGAAGTGTCTTGGGATACTGTATCTTTTGCTGTAGACAAAATGTCTCTTAAGATGATGGCTGCGGTTACGATAGTTAAGTTTGAAGCTCTAGGCATTGAAGTACCTGACTCTTTACAGAGATTTATAATCAGTGCCTTTATTGAAGATATACAACTAGGCTTAGTAAGCTTAGTAGGAGATGATAGTGAACGAATCTCAGAGCTTTAACATACCTTTAGACTCTCCTCTTGACATCAATAAGTCAGACATGCTTGTTAATGTTAAGCAGCCGAAGTTCTCTTTCAATAGACAGAAGCTTCTTGGTGGAGTACTGCAGTCGTCTGTTCGTTATGAAGATGATGGTTATTTCGCTGGATGGTGGCGGCATAACTTTGACTTAATTTCTATAGGCGATAACTCTATTCGACCGAACTTGTATGGCTTAGACGACGTAGAAGATTTGCCACAGATAATTGAACTTGAAGCTCGTAATCTTGTTATACACAACAGAGAGACTTCTCGTGGTGTTCCTTTTTATGTACTACAAGAAAGACAGACAGGCCTCAAGTTTTCATTCGCTCCTGAAGACTGGGCGTACTGGTCTACTGGGTTTCCTGCAACAGGCCTTGGCTTTCAAAGGCTCAACGATACTGATATACGTATAGTAGGTCGTACTCAGAAA
>ERZ795049.5175-NODE-5175-length-12268-cov-3.464341_pt1 | contig 12268 bp, 9 predicted proteins | sample MGYA00375133_ERZ795049 | MGnify/ENA primary metagenome ERZ795049 (study PRJEB30178, sample SAMN05720147) | activated sludge metagenome | isolation source: anaerobic digester from wastewater treatment plant | place: Japan | collected 2015-04-20 ...
ACTCTCCGTCCATTCCCTTTGTAATGTTATCAGGGGTTAACGCTTCCACCTCAGCGTAAGCAAGCCCAGTGTAACAGGCAAAGATGAAAACATCCCTGATGATGTTCAGGCGTTCCACATTAAAATCGCACTGGTCGATGCGGTCAATTTCTTCTTGCGTAAGGTATTGTATCCGTTTCTTGGGAAGTTTTATCTTATAATTTTCAAACGGATATTTTTCGATATATCCCTTATGCATTGCTTTGTGGATAACACGTGTAAAACGTTGATAATGCTTATAGCATGTCGTTGTTGAATTATTGAATTTCTGTTTGAGAAACGCTTCGAAGCCGCTTATAAATTGGTAGTTCAATTCATACAGGAACATATCGCTTCTACGGTATTTGAATTTCATGTACTGTTTAAGACGCAGATGGGTGTTGGCGTATTTGATGATGGTGGCAGCAGTGTAGTCCTTACCCTTCAGTTTTTTCATTTCTGCAAGCTGTTCATCATAGATTTTAAGCACGGTCAGTTGAGAGATTTCCTTGCCATCAAGGATTTTCTGGATAGTGTGAATATTATAAGGCTTCCCGCTTACATTTAATTGATTAATAATCTGAAGAACTTTTACTTTAAGTGAATTAAGTGTAGCATTGGCGGTTAATGCCTCTTGGGTAGCACCCCTTATTCTCATTGCCTTTTTATCCCAATCAGCAGCAGGTATCCTGATACCAGTAGCCCTGTTGAAGTTTTCATAATTATGTGCCACACGTAAATACACTGGCACAAGGTTTTTCGAATTCTTCTTTGTTCTGTTAATCCAGAAGGTGATTTTAATGTTTGTTAGCATAGCATAAAATGTTAAATTTTGATAAAGTCGATTAACGGCATTCTATGCTGGTTTGCGAACATCAAATTAGCCAATTCGTAACCCAAAACGGGTATTTGGAAGGATAGGTACAAGAATTGGCTAATTTTATTCACTCATTTTTTAACATTTAAGGTAGCGGCTGCAAAAAAATAATGCCTTTGTAAGTGCTGAAATCGTGAGAGTTGCGCAGGTGAAATGTTGCGTTTGCCCAGTATATGCACGCTTGCGTTGCATGAAGTAGCGGAAACGTCCAGTATACCTGCGCTTCAGTGGTTATAAAAACAAAACCACACTCGTTGGAATGTGGTTCTTAGTGGAGCTGGCGGGAGTCGAACCCGCGTCCAAACACGATGACCATATGCTTTCTACATGCTTAGTCCTGCTTGTTTTTCGTGACCTGCCAGCTGCAGAACAAGCTAACCGGCCCTTAGTTCCTGATTTTCTCGTCATCCGACCGGAACAATCTTCTGACCAGCCCCGAATTCCGTGCGCCTCCTTGCCGGGTTGGATCAGGGCCTGACCGCCCGGGAGACGTCCCGTCCCGGAACCTGGTTCCGGGATAAAGCTTAAGTTACTTTATTCGCTTAAGCAGCGAGAGCGTAATTATATTCGCCAGTTATTGTTTTGTGACACTGTTCAAGCGACGCGCCACCACACGCTGCATGCTTACATACCACCCCTCATGCTGTCAAAACCAAGTCAACCCCTGAGCTGTTGCAGGCCGGACTAATCCCGAAATACCCTTAAAACTTCCTTCCGGGCGGATCAGTTCCCGGACATTGCCGGTCCTCTTCAACTTATTGCCTGAATAATTGTTTCTTTTATCAGGTTGAAGTATGCCGTCACTGCCGGCCTGCAGGTATGCAATTCTTTGCAAAGATACGATTTTAATAACTTAACCGGAAATCATTATCAAAAATCAGACCATTTGATGATATAGTGAAACCAGTTTGATTTTTAACCGTAAAATATTTCCGGTCCGTGAGGAACCGGATGCCCGCATATGACTTGAAAAACGAATTTAAAAACGGACTGATCAGAGTCAACAGGGATTTTATAAGTGAGACAAAATGAAAGAATAAACAACCTTCTGTAAGTGAATTCTTTTTGTGAAGGGAAGTTTCCGTGTTTTAAAGATTATGTTATAGTTAATCATTATTTTGATGAAGTTTCATTATTACTTTTACCTGTAAAATTACCAGGATATCGTATTCTTCAATATATTAGCAAAGATCAATGAATAAAAAGAGAATATATCTGTCTTCCCCGCACATGGGGGGTACTGAGGAAAAATATGTCGGGGAAGCTTTCAGCAGTAACTGGATTGCACCTCTTGGACCAAATGTGGATGCTTTTGAAAAGTCAGTCGCTGAATATTGTGGAATTGAACACGCAGTTGCACTGAGCTCCGGTACCGCAGCCATACATCTGGCTCTTATAATGCTGGGAATCAAAGCCGGAGATGAGGTGATGGCATCAACATTTACTTTTTCGGCAACGGTTAATCCCATCACGTATGTGGGTGCAATTCCGGTTCTGATTGACAGTGAACCCGGAACCTGGAATATGGATCCCGGCCTTCTGGAACAGGCCATACTGGAGCGCAGTTCCGGTAATTCAAAGCGGAAAATAAAGGCAATAATTGTGGTTCATCTGTACGGAATGCCCGCCAATATGGACAGGATAACGGAAATAGCCGCCAGATATGAAATTCCGCTTATTGAGGATGCTGCCGAGGCACTGGGAAGCAGATTCAGTGGTATTCAGACAGGTACCTTTGGGAAAATGGGAATTTTATCCTTTAACGGAAACAAGATAATAACCACTTCAGGTGGCGGGGCATTGATCTGCAATGATAAGGGACTGGCAGACAGGGCCAGGTTCCTGTCAACTCAGGCACGTGACAATGCTCCTCATTATCAGCATAGCCAGATAGGGTATAATTATCGCATGAGTAATGTACTGGCCGGAATAGGTATCGGTCAGATGGAGGTCCTGGAAGAAAGAGTGAAAGCGAGAAGGAATAATCATTTCTTTTACAAAAAGAATCTTGAAAAGTTTGAAGAAATTAGTTTCCTGAATGAACCCGGGGAATCATATTTTTCGAACTTCTGGCTGACAACCATTCTGATTGATCCTGCCCGGACAAGGGTGACCAGGGAAGAACTGCAGACTGCCCTGGAAAATGAGAACATTGAATCGCGGCCGTTATGGAAACCTATGCATCTTCAGCCCGTTTTTTCATCCTGCCCGGTATACCAGACTGGTGTTTCGGAAGACTTTTTCAACAGGGGGCTCTGCCTGCCTTCCGGATCAAACCTTACAGATGATGACCGTGAGAGAATAATGAATGTAATTACAAAAACCCTGTCACGGGGCAGAAGATGATGAATGTTTCATTGTAATTGCAGAGGGAGAATGTAGTAACTCCGAAAAATTCTTATTGCCCCGGGCAACTTTATTTTCCACAGTTTTTATATCACGGATTATGTTTATATCCGGGAATTATGTTTCTGAAATATTGAACAATAATATTCAAATTAGTGTATTTTTAAATCAGGAATCATAATTAACAGTCAGTCGTGATGAAATATACCAGAACCATTTGTGTCTTAATTGCAGTTGCCCTGTTTTCTGTATTGACAGACAGTAGTATTGCCTTTGGCCAGAAGCTGAAACCGGGCCCTCAGGATCTTTCCTTCTTCTCAAAGGCCGATGAAACCGATCAGCCTTATGCAATCTATATTCCGCAGAATTTTGATGAATCGAAAAAATATCCGCTGGTGGTTTTTCTCCATGGTGCATGGTCGAATCATCGTCTTGGCCTGAGGCGGGTTTTTGGCCAGGGAAATCTTCCCCTGCCCGGTATGAATACTCCGGGAAATATACAGAGGGAAAGTGATGCCGAGGCTTCAAGATATTTCCCCCCGCTGAAGGATGCAGGATATATTGTCGCTGCTCCCTATGCAAGGGGAACAGCCGGTTACCAGGGCATCCCCGAGCAGGATGTGTATGAGATGCTCGATGATATCAAAAGCCGTTTTCTGATAGATGAGGACAGGATCTATCTTACAGGACTTTCAATGGGAGGCGGCGGCACCATCTGGCTGGGTCTGACACGGCCGGATATATGGGCTGCAATAGCTCCCTGCTGTCCCGCTCCGCCGGAAGAATCGGGAGAAATAGCATGCAATGCCCTTAATCTCCCGGTACATCTCTTTGTTGGTGATGAAGACTTTCTGTATAAAACGGTGCTGGAATGGAAGACAAGATTTGAAACCCATACTTCGCACCTTGATTATGCCGAATATCCCGGAATAGGTCATAACAGCTGGGATTATGCCTACAGGGACGGATTTATATTTGAATGGTTCTCCCAGTTCAAAAGGGATATGTTTCCCCGGGAAGTGAAGTTTGCAACAAGATGGTTCAAATACAGTAAGGCATACTGGGTGAAACTGGACAATTTTACTCCGGGAACCCTCACCACTGTCAATGCAGGGTTTGCAGGAGAAAACAATATTGAGATAAAGACTGACAACCTGGAGGCTTTAAGCCTGAACCTGGCAGGACATCCCATGTTCAATCCTTCGAAAAGAGTTTCGGTGAAGATCGACGGCAAGTCTTTCAGTGTCAGTACGGCTGACGGAGTGTCATTTATGAAGGTTAACGGCAGCTGGACAAACAGGAAATTTACTCCCCCGCTCATATCAAAGCGTCCGGGAGCCGAGGGACCAATAAGCGCTGCCGTGAGAAGCAATCATATTTATGTTTATGGAACGGGAGGCAATCCGTCACAGGAAGAACTTGCTTCCAGAAGAGCTCTTGCTGCCTCTGCTGCCGACTGGTCCGGAATGGGCGGCAGGATAATGGTATTTCCCAGGGTGCTTTCGGATAAGGAATTGAGGGAGAGTGATTTTGATAATAGTAATATCATTCTTTTCGGTACCAGGGAAAGCAATCTGGTGATTGAGAAACTCGCCGACAGACTTCCTTTTCATCTGAAGGATGAGGTTAAGAATCTCGGCCTGGTATATATTTTCCCACTGAATGACCGCTATGTTCTTGTAAATTCCGGACTTCCCTGGTGGACCGCTCCGCGGAAAAGCAGGGAACAGGGAGGAATGGCATTTATGGGCTCAAAAATAGATATGCTGAAAAATTATAAGGATTTCATCCTCTTCAGGGATAGCCCGGACAATATTGTATCAGAGGGTTACTTTGACAATAACTGGGAACTGCCCGTCGGTGCAGGGGCAGCAATGAAAAACTCCGGGGTCATAAATCTGAAATGATCACGGAATTATATAGCAAAAAACATGATCATCAGAAAGTTACAGTTAGTTACTATTTTACTTGTTTTTCTGGTAATTTGCAACTCCCTGCAGGCCAGGGTTATCAGGGTATATGTCATGAGGACGGAACCCTATATGGAAGGCAGGATTTTTGGAGATGCAGGTTCCTATGTGAAGATAAGAGGTCAGATCTATGGTGAAGTGGATCCGTATGATCCTCACAACAGTATGATCCAGGATATTCAGCTGGCACCACGAAACAAGGATGGCAATGTGGAATATATTTCCGATTACATAATTATCCATCCTGCGGACATGTCGAAAAGCAACGGTCTTCTTTTTCTGAGTCTGCCAAACAGGGGAAATGCCTTTGATCCTGATTCGCTGCTGCTGTGCAGGGGATATATCTATGCATGGTGCGCCTGGCAGGGCGATGTTCTCAGGGGAAATGACCGCCTTCTTATGAGAGTGCCCTATGCCGGGATGAACGGAGAGGAGATTTCCGGTATCCATCGAACTGAATACCAGGTTGGCACAGCAACCAGGACATTAAATCTGGGCAGCGGCCTGTTCACGGGCAATTCTCATCACAGTTATGAAACAGTCAATCACGATAATTCTGATTTCACACTGACAAAGCGGGTTCTGGAACAGGATGAACGGATACCGGTACCTAACAGCGACTGGGCATTTTCAGATTGCACATACCGGCGTTTTCCGGGCGCTCCCGATGAAAAGAAGATTTCCCTGAAGGACGAATTTCAGCCGGGATTTATTTATGAGCTGATTTATGAAGCGAAAAATCCCCTGGTACTCGGACTGGGTTTTGCTGCAATACGGGATTTCGCATCTTTCATCAGGTATGAAACAAAAGATACGGCGGATTTTCCCAATCCTCTGCTTGCAGATAAAGGTATTGCAAATCCGGTAAAAGCGGCGGTAATGCAGGGTGTGTCGCAGTGCAGCAATTTCAGCCGTACATTTCTGTTTCTGGGTTTTAACCAGGATGAAAAAGACCGGCAGGTATTTGACGGAGTGAACGCACATGTCGGGGTTCGCCGCATTGCATTGAATATCAGATTTGCCAGACCGGGAGGTGTGGGAATGCAGCATGAAGATCATTTATTCCCGGGGAATGACCCTCCTTTTACATGGAGTGTCGAAACTGACCCGGTTTCAGGAATAAGAGGCGGGATTCTGGAAAAATGCCTTGAAACGGGTACCTGTCCGAAAATAATGCAGACACTCAGTTCAACCGAGTACTGGCAGTCCCGGGCTTCCCTGACGACCACCGATTCATACGGTACAAGGGATCTGGATATTCCTGATAATGTCAGGATATATCTGTTTTCAGGTACCCAGCATTCTCCTGCCGATGCTGCTGACCAGGCAAGCGGATTCCGGACAAATCCGAATTCATTTGTGCCCTATCACCGGGCTCTTCTTGTTGCACTGGAGAAATGGGTGCTGGATGATATTGAACCGCCTCCAGGTGCTTATCCCACTATTGCTTCCGGGACTCTTGTTCCGCCGGAGCGGGAAAAAAGTGGCTGGCCTGATATCCCCGGAATTCCGTATAACGGAAGGGTGAATGAACTGCCTCTGCTTGATTACGGGCCCCGGTACGATAACAGGAACGTGTCAGGAATCCTTACGCAGGAACCGCCGGCCGCCAAGACGGATCAGTTTTACCGGACCCTTGTGCCGGCTGTAGACAGGGACGGTAATGAAATAGCGGGAATCAGAAGCATTGACATCAGGGTGCCTGTCGGAACATATACAGGCTGGGCACTAAGAAGGGAAGGATATGGCAGGGGAGACCTGTCATCACTGAACGGTATGTTCATTCCGTTCAGGATTAACAGGGAAGGCAGGAAGATATCAAAAGACCCCAGACCATCTTTCTATGAAAGATACGGAAAAGAGGAAAGGTATATGAAGGCTGTCAGACAGGCAGCTGAAGACCTGCTAAGGGAAGGCTTTCTGCTGCCCGAAGATGTAAATGCTGAAATAGCCCGTGCAATACGGAATATTCCCTGATTGCCCGGGACGGTCTGAAACCAGCACTGCACCCTGAAACCAGCTCTGCACCCTGTAACCCATATCCCGGTGCCGGAATCCGGATGGTCTCCTAAGTCTGTATCCGGCATTTTTGCTAATTTTGCTGTCAGTTACATTGGTCTGATGAAAATTATTCTGCTTGGGACTGCACATCCTTACCGTGGAGGCCTGGCTTCGTACAATGAACGCCTTGCGGGGCAGTTTTTGTCGGAGGGCAATGATGTACGGATATATACATTTACATTGCAGTATCCGGAGATTTTTTTCCCGGGAAAAACACAATTCACTGATAAGCCGGCACCGGAAGGTATTAAAATAATCCGTACGCTGAATTCGGTTAATCCCTTCAGCTGGATAAGGACAGGACGCAGGATAAAAAAGGAGAACCCCGACATACTTCTCATAAAGTACTGGCAGCCATTTATGGCCCCGGGTTTCGGCACTGTTGCCAGGATTGCGGGAACAGGCGGAACAAAAGTCATCTGTATTTTCGACAATGTGATCCCCCATGAAAAAAAACTGTTTGACAGACTGCTTACCGGGTATTTTATACGCAGCATTGACGGTGCCATTGTGATGTCACGAAGTGTGGGAGAAGATCTTGCACAGTTCCGGACATCCGTTCCGGTTATTTACAATCCCCATCCTCTTTTTGACAATTATGGTGAGAAGGTTCCCCGGAAAGATGCACTCGGAAAACTCGGCCTGCCCGAAGACTGTTCATACCTGTTGTTTTTTGGATTCATCAGGGAATACAAAGGACTTGATATTCTTTTGAAGGCATTTGGTGACAAGCGTTTGAGGGAAATGAAACTCAAACTGCTGGTAGCCGGTGAGTTTTATGAAAATGATCAGCCATACAGGAAACTGGTTACAGAAGCCGGCATGGACGATGATGTGATATTTTTTGACCGCTTCATCAGGGAGGACGAGGTCTCCCTGTTTTTCAGCGTTGCCGATCTTGTTGTCCAGCCTTACCGAAGTGCCACGCAGAGCGGTGTGACGCAGATAGCCTATCATTTCGGGAAGCCGATGATTGTAACGGACGTCGGGGGACTGAGCGAAATAGTCCCTGATGGCAAGTGCGGATACGTGGTAAAGCCTGAACCCGGGGAGGTTGCCGGTGCGATAATTGATTTTTTCAACAATGAACGGCAATCTTTTTTTACCGAAGGAGTTGAAAATGAAAGATCAAGATTCACATGGGACAGGCTGACTGCATCAATACTTGAGGTGTACAGATTGATATTGAAGAGATAATCGTAAATCCTGAACGGCGTATAAGAGGAAAAATTAAACGGATTAATCGTATAAGCGGGTAAACGGGTAAACGAATAATAGAGTATTGAATAATTGCCAGGCTGATGAAACGACTGACGGGGTAAAAGAATAACGGGACAATCTGCTGCCTGGCTGAAAGTTAAATGACAAATGATTCCTTGAAATATCTGCCAGATGATTAACTGGACTGGCGAATCATTTAATAATAAGGTAATTATTGACCGGATAATTGAGAAGAACAAAAAATAACAGAGTATATGATTTTTCGAAGCAAGGCTCCCCTGAGGCTTGGACTGGCAGGGGGAGGCAGTGATGTTTCACCATATTCGGAGATGTATGGCGGCGCCGTACTCAATGCAACAATTGACCAGTACGCATACTGTACCATCGAGGAAAATGGTTCCGGTCAGGTAACCCTGATTGCTGCAGACCTGGATCAGACCGGACAGTATCCGGCATCACTGAACCTGCCGGTTGACGGTCATCTCGACCTGCACAAGGGTGTTTACAACCGGATTGTACAGAAATTCGGCATCACGGAACCGCTCTCATTCAGAATGACAACATGGTGTGATGTACCTCCCGGAAGCGGTCTGGGAACATCTTCCACCATGGTGGTTGCCATCGTAAAGGCATTTGCAGAATGGCTCAACCTGCCGCTGGGGGATTATGACACGGCTCTGCTTGCCTACCAGGTTGAAAGGCTTGACCTTGGCCTGAGTGGAGGTAAACAGGACCAGTACGCAGCCACTTTCGGGGGATTCAATTTTATTGAATTCACAAAGGATGAAAGAGTTATTGTCAATCCGCTCAGAATGAAAAGATGGATCATTGATGAACTGGAAGCATCCATGGTATTGTTTTATACGGGGGAATCAAGATCATCTGACCGGATAATCCGTGAACAACAGGACAATACCAGGGAAGGAAAAAAACTCCCGCTGGAGGCCACCCACAGGATTAAGGAGAATTCCTTTATTATGAAAGAACTGCTGCTTAAAGGTGAGATTGTCCGCTTTGCCAGAACCCTGGGACAGGAATGGGAGAATAAGAAAAAAATGGCTTTGTCGATTTCCAACCGGAAAATCGACAGGATCTATCAGGCTGCAATGGATGCGGGAGCTTATGGAGGAAAGGTATCCGGGGCAGGAGGGGGAGGATTCATGTTTTTTATGACAGATCCCGTGCGCAGATTTGCGTTGCTTAGCTCACTGGAACGCTTTAACGGCAGGGTGGTGAATTTCCGTTTCAGTGAGAACGGATGCCAGGGATGGAGAATACAGAATGGATGAGGAACACAGGGTGAATGAGGAATACAGAGAGGATGAGGAACACAGGGTGGTTGAGGAATACAGGGAGGATGAAGTCAGAGTCAGAACTTAATTTATTCATAATCCGATGGAAGTGATCATACTGGCAGGAGGATTGGGAACACGACTGAGGGAGGTGATACGGGATATTCCCAAACCAATGGCACCGGTTGCCGGCAGGCCCTTCCTTCATTACATCCTTGACTGGTTACGGCGTTATCCGGTAAGGAAGATAATCATTTCCGCAGGATACAGGGCGGAAGTGATAAGGGAGCATTTCGGAAGCCGTTTTTATGAAATTCCACTTGAATATGTGATTGAGGAGAAACCACTCGGCACGGGAGGAGCGGTGAATTATGCACTCGGAAAAACGGCCGGGAATGACATCCTTGTATTGAACGGGGACACCTGGTTTCCGGTTGATCCCTGCAGGCTGATGGGATTCCATTCATCTGAAGACAGCCGGTTTTCCCTTGCACTGAAGAGAATGTTTGATTTTGACAGGTATGGTACAGTGAGCCTGGAAGGCAATAGAGTTCTCGGATTCAATGAAAAGAAAGCCTGTGATGAGGGCCTGATAAACGGGGGAATATATGTAATAAACAGGAAATTCTTTGAATCACAGAAGCTGCCGGAAGTGTTTTCACTGGAGAAGGATTTCCTGGAAAAGAATGCCGGAAAATCTGTTCTGAAAGGGATGATCTTCGGTGACCCCTTCCTTGATATAGGTATTCCTGAAGATTATGCAAAAGCAGAAGAGGTTCTTGGAAAATATTTTCAAAAGTAGAGAAATAGCACAGGTGTTTTTTCAGCAGAAACAAAAAGCGTCTGCCTTTCCTTCAAAGCCTGTCTGAACTTATTGTTTTAAGATAAATTAACTGAAAATTGACATGAATAAGGCTCTGTTTCTGGATCGTGACGGGGTGATAAATGTTGACAGGGGTTATGTTTTCAGAATTGATGATTTCGAATTCATTCCCGGGATTTTTGAACTGTGCAGGAAATACCAGTCTGAAGGTTATCTGATTATCGTTGTCACAAACCAGGCCGGAATCGCGAGGGAATTATACAGTGAAGAAGATTTTGAAGGGCTGACGGACTGGATGACGGACCGGTTCAGGGACAGGGGCATTGAGATAGCGAAATTCTATCATTGTCCCCATCATCCGTATATTACCGGACCATGCGACTGCCGCAAGCCTGAACCCGGAATGCTGCTTCAGGCCGTAAGGGATTTTGATCTGGACATCTCACAATGTGTTCTTGTCGGGGATAATGAATCCGACCTTGAAGCCGGGAGAAGAGCCGGGATAAAGGAAGAGAACCTGCATCTCTTTGTATAAAACTCCCCTTGGGGGGATCAGTCGTGTCCGGTACTAAACAGGTGTATGTCAGGAAGATAGCGAATCCGGAGTATTACAGGTTTACCTTATCTTTTAAAAGGTAGTGGTTTCGTTCGGTTGATGTCCTGTTGATCAGCTCTCCGAGGAAGCCCGTCAGAAAGAGGATGGAGCCGATTATCATGACTGTAAGTGCAATATAGAAATATGCACTGTCCGTGACAAGCGGGGCTCTTAGTCCGCGGCTGACGAATACAAGTTTTCTGATTCCAAGACAGGCTGCCATAATGAATCCGATCAGGAACATGACAGTGCCCAGGGATCCGAACAGGTGCATGGGATTTTTGCCGAAGCGCGTTATGAATCCCACGGTAAGCAGGTCGAGATAGCCTTTTACAAACCTGCCGGGTCCATATTTGGTGTCTCCGTATTTCCTGGGGTGGTGTTCAACAATTTTTTCCCCTATATTCAGGAATCCGGCTTCCCTGGCCAGTATCGGTATATAGCGGTGCATTTCACCATATACCTCTATGCTTTTGACAACATCATTCCGGTAAGCTTTCAGTCCGCAGTTGAAATCATGAAGGCGGATCCCGGAGGCCAGCCTGGCGGTTCCGTTGTATATCCGGCTGGTGTAGCGTTTAATGAAAGGATCATATCTCTTTTTCTTCCAGCCCGAAACTAGATCATATCCGTCTTCCTTTATCATTCTTATGAGTTCCGGTATTTCACCGGGACTGTCCTGAAGGTCTGCATCCATTGTAATGACCACATCACCGGCAGCCTGACCGAAACCTGTGTGAAGAGCTGCAGCCTTGCCGTAATTCCTTCTGAACCTGATACCCCTGATGAATTTCCTGGCGGCGGCAAGTTCACTGATCCTTTCCCATGAAGAATCTGAACTGCCGTCATCAATAATTATTATTTCGAAAGAAATATTTGCACTGACGCACACTCTTTCAATCCATTCCGTCAGTTCTGAAATAGATTCCTCTTCGTTGTAAAGCGGTATGACAACCGACAGATCCATCTGAAAAATATTCAGGAATTAATTAACGGGATTGTCAACAAGCGGATTGCCTTCCCTTCTTACAAAAGCAGCAACGATAAGCGACATAATCAGTCCCT
>ERZ795049.5176-NODE-5176-length-12265-cov-15.624570_pt1 | contig 12265 bp, 5 predicted proteins | sample MGYA00375133_ERZ795049 | MGnify/ENA primary metagenome ERZ795049 (study PRJEB30178, sample SAMN05720147) | activated sludge metagenome | isolation source: anaerobic digester from wastewater treatment plant | place: Japan | collected 2015-04-20 ...
GAGTCGCAGGTTCTGGTACCACCACATCTGCCAAATTCGTTTTCGTTGTAGCAGTTTGTAAGGAAACGGGAGTTTTTGAATTTTTCGGTACATTCGCACTGGCCATCCGAAGGAACGCACTGCTTAATCAGGCTTGTACCAGACTGAACATCCCGACAGTCATAACCTCTGGGGCAATCAGAGGTTAAATTGCACTGGCCGCCACAGAAGCTGCCTTCTGCACCATGGTCGATGCAAAGATAACGCTTGCTACCTGAGCTCCACGAAGGCACGCATTCGGTATCGTTTCGACATGGCTGACAAAGAGTCGGGAATGGGTGGACACAGGCGTAAATAGGATCTGTGCCACCAGCAATTTTCTCGCAGACCCAGCCGTCTGGACATGACATGTCACTACTGCAAAGCTTTGAACAAACCGACTTATCGTTTGTAGGCGTACAAACCGACGAGTAACATTCAGCACCCTGCTCGCATGGACACATGAAGTTTCCAGGACAATCGGGAGTAACAGTGGTGTCATCGTCAGCGTCAGCGTCATCCTCGATTTCGTCATAGACGATGTCCATTGGCCCTGTCTTATCACCAGGAGTGTCGGTCCCAAGATCGCGACGCCCCTCATCAGACAACCCGACATGGATGTCGTTGGCGTCACCTTTGATGGAGTCCTGTTCTCCAGAGCCCCCAATATCGGGCAGCTTGCCATCCCCCTCACAGGAGGCATAAAGCAACGCACCTGAAGCAATAAGCGCCACAAGTAAGGAGAAGGATTTTGAGTGATTCTTGTTAGCCATGTGATCCTCCCTGCAAGCAGTGCACCAAAAATAGGGGCACAATCGGAACTAATAATAACCTTACGCGTTCAAAATTTCTAGTATGGACGTGGAAAAAATCAGCCTTAACTATCTTTATTTGCATTTAGTGTGATAAAACGCCTAAGAGCCACTCTTTAGGGGTTTGGGAATGCGGTTTTTTGGTATCGTGGGCCAGGATCGAGTAAAGAACATTCTCCTTCGGACAGTCAGCGCCCAACGTATCCCGCATGCCTTTTTGTTTGCAGGACCTGAAGGGGTCGGAAAGCGAACCACCGCGTTGGCTTTCTTTTCGTTCCTAGTGTGTGAGGATCCTACTGAAAACGATTCCTGCGGTCTGTGTCGCGCTTGTAACATGGTTGATGCAGGCACCTTTCCCGATCTGGCAATCTTGCAGCCAGAAAAGGGAGTTATCAAGATTGATGCGATTCGCCAGGCAACCCCTCGGCTTCAGTTTGAGCCCCTAATTGGCCCCTGGAAGGGCCTGATAATCGACAATGCAGATTTGATGACTCTTGAGGCGGCTAATGCGGCATTAAAAACCTTGGAGGAACCTCCTTCAAAAACCCTGTTTATTTTGATTTCATCTAATCCAGATGTGCTGCCTAGAACGGTTATATCAAGATGTATAACCTTAAATTTCAACAGGTTAAGTGCGGAGGACGTGGCTGCCATAATAGCCGAAGAACGTGGGCTTTCACCGGCTGAAATCGTGGATGCAGCGGCGCTTTCCATGGGTAGCCCTGGTCGAGCGATTCGTCTTTTGGATAGCCCTTTAATGGGTGAACGACGGGCTTTCATTCAGACTTTTTTGGAGCTTGGAACAAAGGGCCTTGACCAATTGCTTGCGTTTTCCAAGGATGTGGCAAGTTCAAAAGGTGATGAAGCAGACGTTTTGTTGTTACTTGAGTCGCTGCTTCAGGATATCGTTCATGCAGCATCTGGCAGCCCTGATTCGGATTTTTGTAACTATGACATGGTTGAAGAAATTCGAGGTTTTGCGAACAAAATTGGCATAGATAAAGCGTTAGCTGCTGTGAATGCTTGGACAGATTGGGATTATAAACGGCGCTATCATCCGGATTTAAGGGCGGCTCTGGATAAGGTGTTTTTGGCGTTAGGCGGTGATTTTTGAGCGCCTGGCATACAGGTCATCAGTCCAGCGCAAGTGCTCTTTGATGGAAAAACACTGATCGATTTCTTCATCAGATAATCTGAGTTTGATATCTGCGTCTGATTTTAGATTTTCGATGAAGCTACCCTCGCCAGACATGGCTTTAAGGGCGCACCTTTGAACCAAGGCATAGGCGTCTTGTCTGCGCATTCCGGACCTTACAAGCGCCAACAGCACCCCTTCTGAGTGGATGATTCCACCAGAATGCTCCAGATTTTTGGCCATTGCGTCTTCATTTACAGTCAGGCCCTTAATCACGCCGCACAACCGTTTGCATGCGAATTCTAAAGCCGATGTCGCATCAGGACCAATCACCCTTTCGACGCTGGAATGGCTGATATCCCTTTCGTGCCACAAAGGTACGTTTTCTAGGGCCGCCAACGCATATGAACGCAAAAGCCTAGCCTGACCGGTCACGTTTTCGCAAAGCACTGGGTTCTTTTTGTGAGGCATGGCCGATGAGCCGCGCTGCCCGCTGCCAAAAGGTTCATAAACTTCACCAACCTCGGTCCTTTGCAGGTGTCTGATGTTTGTCGCGATGTTGTCCAAGACGCTTCCAGCCATGGCCATGGATACAAAAAGCGCTGCATGTCGATCACGTGCAACAATTTGGGATGCGACTGGTTCTGGCCTTAGTCCCAAACGTTCAAGGACACGCTTTTCCCTTTGTGGGTCGCCAAATGCCAGATTGCCCACGGCACCTGACAGCTTTCCTGTGGCAATATCGTTCGCGGCCGCAATCAGACGGTTGTGGCTTCTTATCACCGATTCCCGCCATGACAAAACGACCAACCCAAAAGAGGTCGCTTCCGCGTGCATGCCATGGGTACGACCTGCAATGGGCGTTTTTTTGTGACGTTGCGCCAGTTCATCCAGCGCATCTATCAGGTTTAACATCTCTTCCAAGATGAATGCTGTGGCCTGTTTAAGCTGAAGAGCAAACACCGTATCTAGGACGTCGGAACTGGTAAGGCCATAATGCAGGAATCTGGTCGCTTCACCAGCCTGCTCTTCCAAATGGGTCAAAAACGCTATCACATCGTGGCGAAGCGTCTGTTCAAGGGCTGCAATCCGGTCGGGGTCTATGGTCACCAAGTCCTTAATTTTTTTAGCTTGTCCTTGGGGGGCAATCTTGTCTTCTTCTAAAGCCTCAAGATATGCTAGCTCTACGTCCAAAAAAAGATTCCAACGATTCTTCATGGACCAGATATTGCGCATGCGCACAGTTGTGTATCGATCTATCACTGTTTGGCTCCTTGTGGTTGAAGGCTTGATGCAAGATAGATCAGCGAGTTGTAGGATTGGCACAACATCTGAATCCGTCTGTGGATTTCGGGCTAAAACGCTTAGTTTTGTAGGAACAAGATCCAATCCCACCAACGTTGGTGTCACCACCTCTGATGAAGTTGTCAGAGGTCCATTCCCCAACATTTCCGATCATGTCGTACACACCGTTGGATGTTACGCATTCAGCGTAGGAACCTGCGGGCTGAACGCCGCCTGTCACGTTGCACTTCGATGCCTCTGGTGTGCCGGTTTCGCAGGCTTTTAACCATTGGGCGCTACTGCACAACGCCTTTCCAGCCTTTTTGCACAAGCTGGTTGCGGTGGCCCTAGACGCGCCGCCCCTTGGTTTTTGACCAGCGCCAGGAAATTCGTGGGTGTCGATACAAAAGCCTACTGAGCTTGGTTTGGCCTTGGAGTCAACAGTGGCTGTTTCATCCAGCACGATTAGCACCATGCCCGCGGGGCAGACTAGGTTGTCTGCTAAAAGGGCGCCTTGGGGGGCTGGAGCGGGCTCGGGGGCAGGGGCTGGTTCTGGGGCAGGTGCTGGTTCAGGCGCAGGTGCTGGTTCAGGGACAGGCTCAGGAGCTGGGGCCGGAGCTGGCTCGGGGGCAGGAGCTGGCTCAGGAGCTGGGGCCGGAGCTGGCTCGGGGGCCGGGGCTGGAGCCGGAGCTGGGGCCGGGGCTGCTGCGGGCTCAGGAGCTGGGGCCGGAGCTGGAGCTGGGTCATCAACAGCAGCTATGGCTGGCTCCTCCACTGGATCAGATTTACCCATGTACCAAAATGTTGCAGCACCACCCAACACTAGCACCAAAGCTATAAGCCAAAGAAAACGCATAATTCCGCTTTTTGGCTCGTCTTTTTTGATTACAGTTACAGTGCCGGTATCTATAGGCCTGGTAGGTGGTTTTGGTAAGGGGCCAGTGGGTCTGCGCTGTGGGGTAGTCAACAGCAGATCTGGCACATCTGGTGGGGCATCTGCAACTACAACCGGAGGAGGTTCAGGTGCAGGTGGGGGCTGTTCTTCCTCCTTTTGAGCGGCCCTTGCCGCCTCTTTAGCGGCCTCCCTAGCGGCCTGTCTACCCTTTTTCCCTTTTCTACCCCTTCCGGCTTTGGTGGGCTCAGGTGCCACGGGCTCTACTGTCTCCTCAACAGCAAGATCTTCCTCATCATCCATTGCAGGTGCGCTAAAGACAACCTCGATTCCCTCTAAGTCCGAGTCATCAATGCGATTTGTATCGAATTCGATGCCCTCTTCCTCTAGTTCGTCAGCAGGGTTGGGCTCTGGCTCGGGGTCAGGGACAGTGACAGGATCAGGGGCGGGGGCAGAGACAGGTGCAGGCTCCGGGGCAGGGGCTGGCTCTGGCTCGGGTGCCGGGTCAGGGGCAGGCTCGGGCTCGGGAGCTGGGGCAGGCTCGGGGGCTGTGACAGCAGTTGGTTCTACTACCAGTGGAATTGGCTGACCATCTGGAGCTTGGACGATCCTTAACGCCTTGAACGAGCCTGTCTCGTGCATTCTGCGGACCCACAGTCCGTCAACATCTACCTTGGCAAAGGCGCTGCTTAAATCCTTGGCAAAGCTTTGTAATGAATCGTACCTATCAAATGGGTCGTCTTGGGTAGCCTTGACAAAGACATCATCAAGATGTTTGGTCAGCCTTGGAATTTGTTCAGAAAGAGGGGCCCCCGCCCTTACTGGATTAATGGCAAGAATCTCACCTATGATTAAAGCGACGGCGTAAACATCAGTCTGCTTCAACTCCATTCGTGGTTCCGTAAGTTGCTCTGGACCACGATAGAAGTCAGTAGCTGGAATCTCCTGGCCCTCAACAAGCGTGTTAAGGACCAAGTAGTGAGGATCCGAAACCATTAGTTTGTCCGGTAAAACGAACAGGTTCTCCGGCTTCAGATTCCCGTGAATAATCCCCTGTTTATGGATGGGGACAACAGCGTCTATCAGCCACTCTGCAAGCGACCGAATCTTGGGCGCTGGAAATCGCTCGCCACTTTCGTCCCTCAGATCAAGCACTGCCCTAAGGGACATCCCCTCAACTAACTGACTGGTCACAAAATGAAGGCCGTCCTCTTCCATGACCTCAAAAATTCTGACCAGATTACTGTCTTGCAGGGTCCTAGCCCTGTACAGCCGCAGCAGATTCAGCTCCCTAAACGCGGAACTAAACAGCTCTGGATTAAAAACTTTCACTGCCACAGGCAAGTCCAAAGCCAAATCAAAAGCCTTGAACACCACACCTACTGGCCCGGAGCCTTTAATTGCAACTATGCGAAACCTACCGCCAATCTTGTCTCCAATCTCAGGAAGTCGAACAGCCCAGTCCATGATTCCCCCAATCAGACGTTTCCGAGGCAGAGTATCAAAGGATTCACACTGTTTCAAGATGGGGATTATCCCTTTTTTAAGGGTTTTTATGCCAAAAAAGAATTACTCGGCCCTGAATGTGCAAATCATCTTGTCTTGGGCCTTAAAACTGGCAGTTCCAGTAGCAGCTGCAGCCTGGTCAATGACACACCCACTGGCCGTTACTGTCACTTGGCAGAAGTCGGTCTCACCACATTCCCAAGTGGCGGTTTTCAATGTCACATTGAGGTCATTACACTTGTCACCTGTGAAATGTACCGCGTAGTCTCGCACTGTTTCACTTTGCTCCTCTAAGCTCAGGTCGATCTTGCAACCGCCCGCCATAAGCCCCCTATATGTCGCCCGTGGAAGGTTATTTGGCAGATGCGGTTGAAGGGAGACACGATGGTTTGCAGCGTCTGGCCAAAGCCCTGTCAGATAGAAAATAATGGCCTCTGCATCCTGGGCCCCCTCCCACGGACGGAAACGCGCCCAAATCTCACCAAATTCACCTGAATCATCGTAAAAAGGCATCAGTGGGACGAAGCCCTTTGTTGCATAATCCTCGGTGACATTCCCAGAGGCGGTAGCAATTTCCCTAAAAGCATTAAAGCTTTTTTGTGCCAGATCGGGGCGATGACGAGACAGCGCATACAAAGAAAAACCTGGCGTCATTCCGGTTGCTATGCCCATCGAAAGGTCAAAACCTAAAAGCTCACGATAAGCACCTGCGTTGGTTTGAATAACTCCAAGCTCGTCAACCCATGCCCTTTCAACTAAGGCATTAATATCACTGCTTATCCTGTCCCATCCCAAGGCATCTTCGAGGTTCATCCAAGCAGCGGTAAGATTTACATCTTCGTATGGAGCCATTAAAGGCCTCAGGTCGTCTTTGTAAACCATGGCTGCCCAAAAGCCCTCTTCTTCTTGCCAGTAGTACTGATCCAAAGTTGCGGCCACAGAATTTCTGACCTTAACGATGTCGTCGGTCTGCTCGTATCCAAGGGCAGCAGCAAGGCCATCAGCGGCAGCCACATAAAGCAGCGTGGAGTGCAGAGACCATGCCACATCGGCAAACATCATTGATGCCCCTCCATCAAGGTTTAAGTTCATGGCCATGGCTGCCCTAAAGGTCTCGTCATCAGAAAATGGCAGCAAGAATGTCTCGTCCATGTTTTGCTTTTGAAGCCCATAGCGAAGCATCTCTTCCCTTTCACGCATCAAGGACGAATCGCCGGTAGTGTCAAATAACCGGTGGTACATATGAACAATGTAGGATGGCGCCTCGGCAGCTGTTTTGTTTGTAAGGACGGGCAGCGCGGACCAATCAGTTACAGCACAAGGAACGTCGGTAGGCCAATCAACTTTGGAGGCATTAAAGAAGCCCTCATTTGCACAGGCTGCGACGTGGTGATAATCAAGTATGGACCGTGCCTCGTCTGGCCTGGACATGATTGACAGCATCCTTACGGGGGAGCTGATGTCACGAGTCCAATACTCGCCATAGTGAGAAAGCGGGCTCATTGCGCCGTTGTATGAAATTTGCGCTTTAAGGGTGTACTGGAAGGACTCGATAAGGTCGGTAACCATAGGGTCGTCCAATTCCACAACTAAGCCCTGTGAAAACCAGTCTTCCCACCACGAGTTGGTCGCGCCGAAAATTTCTTTGACGTCTGATGCTTTAGCTAGGGCAGTCAGGTGCTCTACCCTGCCTGCTTCCACCTTTCCATCGGAGAAAAACAACCAAAACTGGATATCTCGGCTGGCACCAGCTTCTAGGTCGACATCTTGCACAACAAACGCGGCTTTGTCACCGTCCCATGTCGCATCAGGACAAACGGTTGTTATGCGGCGGTCCAATTGTTTGAAAATAGCCACGCCTTCAGCTGATTCTTCAAAACCAGACATCAGCTTCATTGAAAAACCAACTGATTTGATTGGGTCTGTCCCGGTGTTGGTGACCCGGAAAATGGCAATGATCGAGGTTCTGATGTCTGCATCATCACTGACTGGGGCCGCAAATAGCGAAGAAACTTTAAGGCTCTGGCCCTCGTTTGTAATGCCAACAATGGAGCTTTTGCTGAATCGACCTATGCGTGAGACATCCACCTTTTGGGCTTTACCAGCAATGGTTGCGTTGAAATGGATATCTGGAAAAGTCTTTAGTTTCGGTCGGTTGTAATCAGGTCCATAAGGTTCGTGAAGCACTGTTAGGGGGTAAGTTGTACCCAAAAAGGAAAAGGTGCGCCCATTAGCAACTGCATAATAGGCAAGCTCGTGGTGTTTGAGCACGGGTTCTGACTTGTTAAACTTCCAAGTAACCTCGTCGACCCAACCGTTAAATTCGGTTAATCCATAATCCTCGAACAGGTCACTTGCAGGTGGCTTTGGGCCTGCACGCCAAGGCGTGGCCTTTTGTGAAAATCCAGATTCGTCGCCAGAATCGTCGTCACCAAAAACGTCTTCAGTGGGGGTGTCATCTGATGCGTCTTGGATAGCATCATCCAAAGGGGTTGGCTCTGGGCTTTCACTACAAGAAACAGCAAAAACCAAGGATAAACCCGCCAAAATTGACCAATGTTTTTGATTAGATAGCCCCATCAACTCCCCCTTGTAAAACGGCAAAAGGACACCATCAAGGTCTGCATTGTAGTCATTTATCGCCCAGTGGCAAAAGCATATGCATTTTGGAACATGCGCAGCCAAGGACCGGCTTCGCCAGCAAACATGTCAGCAGGTCTGTAAGCTAGCTGGACGGCCCTGAAGGCACGCTCGGGGTGAGGCATCATGATTAGCACGCGTCCATCAGTCGTGGTAAAACCAGTCATGCCGCCAACAGAACCATTGGGATTTTCAGGATATTGCTGGGTGCAATTCCCATCATTATCAACGTAGCACACGGCGGCTAAGGCGGCCTTTTTGTCCTCGTCGCTTGCAAATGTCACAAGCCCTTCACCATGGGCCGATGGGACTGGGATGCGGGCCCCTTCCATCCCACGCAAAAGGACTGATGGCGATGGCATTATCTTGACGGTTGAGTACCTGGCCTCAAACTGACCGCTGACGTTCGCCATGAATCGTGGCCAGTGGGCTGCGCCATCAATGATGCTTTTTAGCTGAGAGATAGTCTGGCACCCATTACAAACCCCAAGTGTGAACGTGTCTTGCCTTGCAAAAAACTTGGTAAACATGGCTTTCATGGTTGGATTAAACAGGATTGACCTGGCCCATCCGGTACCTGCGCCCAACACATCGCCATAACTAAAACCGCCGCAGACGGTCAAACCAGTAAAACCGTCAAGATTTATTCGACCTGCTAAGAGATCGGTCATGTGAACATCTACTGCATCAAAGCCGACAGATGTGTAGGCGGCGGCCATTTCGACATGGCCATTTACGCCCTGCTCACGCAAAATCGCCACCTTTGGTTTAGTCAGATTCAAGTTGACTGGTTTTGGCAGCAAGTCATAAGTTAGCTTGTACTGCCTGCCTTTTGCGTCAGGCGATGTCGCGTTTTCATATTCTTGCGCGGCGCACGCCGGATTTTCGCGAATTGAGCGAATCTTGTATGACAAAGCGGACCACTGGCGACGCACGTCAGTAATGGTTGTCGAGACTAGGGTGGAGCCTTCATTTGATTTGAAAATCAGGTGGTTATCTGTTTTGACAGTACCCAACGTGAAACAGATGTCCAAAAGGCCATGCTTGTTTAGCAGGTCCAACACTGGTTCACGGTCGGCAACCTGAATCACAACACCCAATTCTTCACTAAAGAGCTGGGCTTTTGCTGTCGTGGAATTACCCGGCAAGGTGACTTCAAATCCACGACCGCCAGCCATCGCCATTTCTGAAAGAGTGATGAATAAACCACCGTCAGAGCGGTCGTGGATGGCCAAAAGCAGCCCTTTATCCACTAATTCCTGGATAGCGGACCAAAAAGCCTTGAACTTCGCAGGATCATCCAGGTCTGGGGCCTCATCGCCGACTTGGTTGTAGACTTGTGCTAAAGCACTGCCACCTAGGCGATTTTTGCCAGCTCCAAGGTCAACCAAGACCAAGCTTGAATCGACCGGTTTTAGATCCGGGGTCACCGTTTTGCGAATGTCTTGGACCGGTGCAAATGAGCTGACAACCAAGCTTAAAGGCGAGGTCTGGCGGCGATTTTGACCTGATTCATCCTGCCAGACACTGCGCATTGAAAGCGAGTCTTTACCTACTGGAATGGACACGCCGAGAGCTGGGCATAGTTCCATCCCAACGGCTTTAACGGTGTCAAAAAGCTGGGCGTCCTCGTTGTCCTCACCACAGGCACACATCCAGTTTGCCGACAGCTTAACGTTTCCAATTTCGCCAATATTTGCGCCGGCCAGATTGGTCAGCGCTTCGCCAATCGCAATACGACCAGATGCAGGGCCGCTTATCAGCGCGATAGGAGACCGCTCGCCCATTGCCATCGCTTCACCCTTGTATGAAAGGTAACTGGTGGCAGTCACAGCACAATCTGCAATTGGGATTTGATGTGGACCAACCAACTGATCCCTATGAACCAGACCTGTAACGGAACGGTCTGTGATAGTTATTAAAAACGATTTATCGGCAACCGCGGGCAGATTTAAAACCCGGTAAATGGCGTCTTCGATGGCGACATGTTCCAAATCGAGGGGTGGAGGTTTGACCTCGGCCCGTTGGATGCTTCGCTGCATTTTCGGGGGCTTTCCAAGCAACACCCTGATATCCATGTCGATTGGGCGGTCATTAAAATAGCTATCTTCAACCACAAGGCGCTCGTCACCAGTTGCCACACCTATGAATGCCACTGGGCAGCGCTCCCTTTTACACAGCCCTTCAAATAGCGCTCGATCCTTTGGATCTATGGCCAACACGTAGCGCTCCTGAGCCTCGCAGCACCAAATCTCCATGGGATTCATCGAAGGTTCCTCGTTTGGGATATCCCTAAGCTGGAAAATGGCGCCAGTGTCTTCAACCAGCTCTGGACAGGCGTTAGAAAGACCGCCAGCTCCAACATCGTGGATGCTTATGATTGGATTGTCATCCCCCATGGTGACGCATGCATCGATAACCTCTTGGCAGCGACGCTGAACCTCAGCATTTCCGCGTTGGACCGAGTCAAAATCCAAGGCGGCCTCATTTACACCGGTGTCCATAGACGACGCCGCACCACCGCCAAGACCGATGCGCATGGAAGGACCACCTAGCTGAACAATCAGATCGCCTGGTTTAAGCTTCTTTTTGTAAACCTGACTACGCCTGATGTTTCCCATGCCTCCAGCAAGCATTATTGGCTTGTGGTATCCACGATGACGACCGTTTACCAGATCTTCAAAGGTCCTAAAGAATCCAGCAAGTTGAGGACGACCAAACTCGTTTCCAAATGAGGCCCCACCCAACGGCCCATCAAGCATGATGGACAAAGGAGTCGCAAGTCGTGCTGGGTGCTTGGAATGCTCAACCTCCCAAGGCTGGATATGACCTGGGATGCGTAAGTTGGAAACCATAAATCCAGCCAACCCAGCCTTGCTCTTTGAACCAGTCCCAGTAGCGGATTCGTCGCGAATCTCCCCTCCAACACCTGTGGCCGCACCAGCAAATGGGGAAATCGCCGTTGGATGATTATGAGTCTCGACTTTCATAATCATGTCGATTTGGTCTTCTTGAAAGCTGTAGGAACCTTCGTCATTGATTTCAAAGGCTTGCACTAAATGCCCCTGCGCCACGCTTGAGTTGTCCTTGTACGCGACAAGCGTTCCTTTTGGACTGCATGCGTGGGTATGCTTGATCATCTGAAACAGGGTATGCTGTTGAGGCTCGCCATCGATTACCCAGTCGGCGTTAAAGATTTTATGGCGGCAGTGCTCCGAATTTACTTGGCCAAACATCACAAGTTCGCTGTCGGTGGGATTTCGACCAGCCTTTGAGTAGGCTTGGTACAGGTAGTCAATTTCATCATCTGATAAGGCCAATCCCATTTTCGCATTGGCCTTATGTAAGACGTCGATTCCACCATTTTTTAGATCAAAGACGACGCCTGGAGCCGGTGGCTGCGAGTAAAAGAAATTGTCAACGTCTTCATACACCCCCTCAGTCATCTTGTCATAAAGCAGGTCAAGCGCCTTGGCCAGATCGGCGGGCCCCAGCGATTTTCCAGCACTGTCCTTTACACAAAACGCTATGCCACGCTCAACTCGTCGCACCGCCGTCAACTCGCAATTGTGAAGGATGTTAATGGCTTTTGACGCCCAAGGAGAAATGGTTCCAAGCCTAGGAGTCACAAAAAAGCACCCTGGCAGCAGCGGCTCATCAGTTGCGTCAAGCAGCTCTAAAATCCTAGCCCTTATGGCTTCATTCAAGGGGACGTCCAGATCGAGCATATAAACGAAGCTTGCTGAAACCTGCTTAATCCCTGGAATTATCTCGCCCAGTGAATCAGCCAAGGCCTTGAGGCGAAAATCTGAAAAGGCAGCTGCCCCTTGAACTAGTTCCTGCATTGCTGTTGATTTCAAGGTATCCCTCCGCAAGCTTTCACGTGCCAATTAAACTACACAGATTTGATAAACATCAAAGTCCGCAGACTCTGATACCGCCAAATGACTTAGTGTGCAACTATTGGTTGCAATTATT
>ERZ795049.5186-NODE-5186-length-12242-cov-22.543694_pt1 | contig 12242 bp, 6 predicted proteins | sample MGYA00375133_ERZ795049 | MGnify/ENA primary metagenome ERZ795049 (study PRJEB30178, sample SAMN05720147) | activated sludge metagenome | isolation source: anaerobic digester from wastewater treatment plant | place: Japan | collected 2015-04-20 ...
AGCATCGCTGATCAAAACAGCAAAAGAAGTTCCCGCAATTGATGTTCCAATAATCGTATCAGCATCAGGATAGGTTTCTTTAATTACATTAGTTAACCATTTAGTGATTACTTTTCTTACTCTTGGATAAGATAGAATTACTCTATTGTTACAATAAATGGGTAATCTTTCCCCTTTAGATGAGATATACTCAGTTGAAAACCCAAAAAATATGGCTTTTATTTCCAATAAGCACTTCGCCACAGTTCTTTCCATAACGTACTCCTTATTATATTTATAATTATCTACGTTACATTATAATAAAATTCGTAGTTTTTGTAAAGGCTTTCCCTTAATTGTTTTCCAATAACAAAAAAGAACGCACTCTCGATGCGTTCTTTTAATTTTGATAAACCTTATAACAATCTTTCCCTGCATTTTTAGCTTTATACATTGCTTTATCAGCGTTCATAAATAGCGTTTTAAATGCTTTTCCATCGCGAGGAGCTAAAGCTATACCTACACTAGTAGTAATTTTTAGTTTGATATTCATTGTTTTGTTTAACTCTCTTGTTGCTTTAAGAATATCTTCAGCTTTCATAATCGCTTTTTCTTCACTGTCTTCCGTCATAGATAAAACTGCAAATTCATCTCCACCCAAGCGCCCAATAATTGCTTTAGAATCAAACTTTTGCTTCAACATATTCGATATTTTCAAAATCAACTTATCTCCAATTAAATGACCATACTCATCATTAATTTCTTTAAATTGATCAATATCTATCATATAAAAAGCAAACGTTTCATTTTTTTTCATTTCGCAAAGCTTATTCTTCATTAATTCTTCAGTAACAGCCCGATTATAAAGACCACTCATAATATCTTTTTGGGAACGCTCTTTCAACCTGATCGCTTCCTCTACTTCTTCATCGACATTGTAAACACTACCGATGATACGAAAACCATTTTTCTCTTCGTTCGCAATAACTTTATAAGTAATACGATGCCAATTAAAATCAGAACTATCAAAAGTCGCAAGAAATTCAAAACTGTCTTCAATTTCTTGTTGGTATTTCTTCAAAAAGATTTTTGTTAATCCCTCTATGTAATCCTCATGTATTTTTTTACATTCTCCAATTTTCTCATCGAAGTTTTCAATAATATTCGTAACCTTATTTTTATCTTTATCAGGAACATAATATTTTAGAATTCTACTATTGATATTATAATCGAATACATAATTTTTATGAGTAGACAATAAATTCTCATATAAATCAACTTTACTATTTATTTCCCTGTTTTCTTGATATTCCTTGGTAATATCAATTACTGTCGCTTGATAAGTATTTTGTTTTCCACTGGTATCAATAGATAAATTAATCTTAACCATAATTTTACTATTGTCTTTTCTCGTTAATTCAACAATTTTTTCTTCACTGTTTTGGAATTTATCTAGTTTTTCATCATCAAACTTAAGATCTTCTATTCGAGTATTATCATCAATTTTACCCGATGAGAACAGTCTACAATATTCTTGATGAGAATAACCGAGCATTTCGCTCATTTTTTTATTGATTAAAACGATTTTAATTTTATCATTTTGTTCCCAACAAATAACACCAACTCTTAACAAATCAAGAGAGCGATTAAAAATGGAGATGTTTTCTTTAGTAGTAATAAATTTAGTTTTATCTTCATTAAAATCGATAAATACCCCTTGAATTACTTCTATTCCTTCAACGTTAACTAATTGATAGATAATGATGCGATACCAACTAGAATCGCCATTTTTCTTTTTAAACTCGATGTCATAATTGATTTGTTTTCCCTCTTTTAATTCCCTGTAGATTTGTTTATTGACATATTGACTCGCTTCTTTTACAAGGAGTTTAGATAAATCTTTCCCCACAGTCTCAATAAAATCTTTTTCATTGACATATCCAAGCATCTTACATGCTGACTGATTGGCAGCAATCAATTCCGGATTTGTTGCCAGACTGACCTGAATAATGCCACAAGGGATGGTGTCATATAATTGAGTTAAAAAACGATAAGATCGCATAATGCTTTCTTCTTGATAACTCAATAGTTTTCTATCCTGAACACTACTGGTAACATCGCTGATAGTAATCGATATCAAAGGTTTTTTCCTTGAGCCACCTAAATAATTAATATTCGAATCCAACCAGATAATCACCTTATCTGCACGATATCTTCTGAAGATTAATTTTTCTGGTTTTTTATTACTGATTGCTAATTTACAAGCATCAATGACTTTTTTTCTATCTTCTTCATAGACTTGTTGCAAAACGCTTTGCGCATCCTGTAAGGAAGTTTCTTTATTGTAACCCATGATTTTATAATAAGCATTATTAAATTTAAGGCCAATTAAATTGTTTTTATAGAATTCATAAACGCCTACACCACTAGCAATATTATCTAAAAAATAGGTTAAGATAGGGTTCCCACTGAATAATGCGCTTAAATCAAGTTGATCGGCAACTAATTGAACCGGCGCTTCTCCGATATGTAGTTTAGGATTTGATTCTAAATATTTGTTGAATTGTTCTACTGGTAATGGGGGTGAAATATAGTATCCTTGAATGCGATCACAACCGATACTCTTCAAGAAATGTAGTTGCGTCTTTGTTTCCACCCCTTCAGCAACCACTGGATTATCTAACCATTTTGCCATTCTCACAACAGAAGTTAAGATACTGTCCGCACGTTTTGATTCTTTTACTCCTTCTAAGAATTTCATATCGATTTTGATAATATCAATCGGTATTTCCTTCAGTGCATTTAATGATGAATATCCACTACCAAAATCATCAATCATAATCTTAAATTTCTCTTTTTTCATTTTATTGATTATCGATAATAGTTGTTTAGGATTATCATTATAAGCCGTTTCTGTAATTTCAAAACGTAATAAATCATGATCTATTTCATAACTATCAACCAATTCAACAATCTCTTCACATAAAAAAAGATTGTATAGACTTAGTCGGGATACGTTAACAGAAATAGGAATCAACTTCTTTTTTTCATCCATTCGCTTCCGAATATAACGACAGGCTTCTTCCCAGATATAGTAATCTAGTTTGGAAATAAATCCATTCCTTTCAAAAACAGGAATAAATACACCGGGACTGATTACTCCTTTTTGAGGGTGAATCCATCTCGCTAATGCTTCTGCCCCTATCACTTCATTTTTCCCAAGGCTATAAATTGGTTGTAAATAAATCGTAAATTCTCGATTTTCAATTGCTTGTATCATCTCATTAACAATCTCTCGTTCTACCACAAGACTTTGTCGCAGATGATCATCATAATAAGCAATATTTTGAGAAAATTTGCCTTTAATTGTTTGCATGGCTAATGCTGCATGGTCACACATTTGTTCGACAGGAATATTAATATCTTCGACTTCATATATTCCAGCAATAATTCTGATTTGATTTTGTATGTTCAATTGTCCTATATCATTAACGATATCGTTTAAGATTTCTTCAACATCAAATTGGTCTTCAGGAAAGCAGGTTACAAAGTGGTCCGCTTCTGCTCGGGCATAAGTACCTTGCCCCGATAAGGTGTTTGCCAAACGATTGGCAATTATCTGTAAGATTTTATCTCCTGTTTTAATTCCCAATAAATCGTTAATAATTTTAAATTGTTCAATGTTCCAGATAGTAAGAATGAATTTCTTCTGTGGATAAACTTTAAGCATCGTATGGGTAGCATTACAAAATGCTGCTTTATTAAAAATCCTCGTCAATAAATCATGGTTAGTACGATACGTTAATTCTTCCGTTGTTTTTTGTGTATGTTCTTCTTGTGCTTTTCTCTCATTAATTTCTAAAAAGATACCATATACCAATGTTTTATCGCTGTATTCACTCATTCTTTCCGCGTTTAACCGAACCCAGTTAATCGTTGCATTACCTTTTATAAATCTTATATCGATTTCAGGCGTGGATTTTTTTTCTTGACTAGCTTCTTTGATGTACTTTTTAAACTTTTCAAAATCTTCTTCATAAATACATTCCGATAAGGTTTCACTCGATAAATTATGAATTTCATTATTTTTAAATCCCATTAATTTTGATAAAGTTCCATTTCCATAAAGCAATTCTAAATCTTCATCCAGTAAAAAAATGGCAATACCACAGTTCAAATTTTTGATAATCATTGACAACTCTGAAGAAGTTCGTCCAAGTTCTTCCTCAGCACTTTTTAGTTTTGTTATATCCGTTAATAGGACCAATACCTTTGAATCTGTAGTCTCATCATCTTTTATCGGTGTTCCTTGTGCATAAAACCACTTGACTTCGTTTTTCTTAATTGTTGTACGGAAATCAAAAGAAAAAGGTTTATTATCCCTTACGGATTGTAATAATTGATTTCTTACAAAAGTTTCATCATCAAAAAAAATATAGTTTGAAATATCTGATTGCACGTTTTGAGCATATTTTTCTTCATCATAAACACAGAAATTTAAAAAGCCTTTGTTTACATATAAACATTTAAATGTCTCTCCCACATCAACGAGCAAAACTCCAGCAGTAATATTATCCATAATAATCTGTAATTGCTTTTGAGTTTCGTCCTTTCTGACGATATCCACTATTTTCCCAAAAACGTCATTATAAGTGAAGGGTTTATATAAAAGATCGTTAATTCCTAACTCTAAGAATTTTTTTTCTTCACCATTCTTTTGACTCACAATTCCCATCAAAGGAATTTTTAGAGCTTTTATTTCATTGACTATATCTTTGCTTGTAATATTTTCCTTAATAAATGTATCACTAATTAAAATGATTGATAAATTTTCTTTTTTGGAATCGATGAGATGATTTACCATGCTTTCATCATCAGTTGTCAGAACATCAATTTCACCAACAAAAAAATCGTTTAAAAATATCGTTTCTTGATAATCTTTATCTATGACCAGAATAGTTTTTTTAAGACTCATTTTTTCCCTCTTCTAATTCATATTATTATTTTGCAATAAAAAATAAGTAGTTACCCACATATCTTTTATTATCTTTTTTTAAAAAAATTACTCACGAGATAATTATATAATACCGAAAAAGAAAAGACAACGCTTTTTTAGAATAAAGTGAACCACCGCTAAAAACCCATATTTTTTTGATTCTTGATCAATTAATCTTTTTTATCATCAAGTTTAGTTATACGTATTAATGTCTTCCTAAATGTCCATCCTTACTAACTAATAAAAAAATCCCTTGGCATACCTTTTAAGGTATGTAAGGGAAAGTTGATACCAGTTTAGTATTTGTTTAAAACTGGCAAAAATGTATTTTATAATTATTAATTAGTCCAAATTACCGGCACACCTTCAACATAACGCCAATGCGATCCATCCATATTAGGTTCATCACTATACCAATAAACTGGACGATCACTTGAGTTCCATGAATAAGTCCAATAGTCTGGTTTTGTTTTTGCTTCTGCATAAATAGTTAATTTTGGACAATGTTCAAAAGCATTATAACTAATGGTTTCAACTTTTTTTGGAATAATAATCGTTTCTAGAGCTCTATTCCAAGCAAATGCCCTTTCCCCAATATATTTAAGATTGTTGCTTAATTTTATAGTCTTTAAATATGATTCAAAAAATGCGTATTCTTCAATAGTTTTTATATTATCACCAAGTTCTATACTATCAACATTCTTTAAACCATAAAATGCACATTCTCCTATTATGGTAACAGTTTGCGGGATATCGGTTGTTTTAATACCAAAAATTAGAGCATTATTAGATTTTTTAACTATTCCATTACAGTTATCTCTTGAATCATAAACTTTATTATCCGGATGAACTACTACAGTAGATAACGAGTGACATTTTGAAAACACTAATATATCAATAAACATTACACCACTACCTATTGAAAGTGATGTCGCACCAGAACAACAAGAAAAGGCATTAGTTTCAATAGCTTTAACGTTATCTGGTATAACTATTTTAGATATACCATCACAATATTCAAAAGCACTCGTACCAATCACAATCAATCCACTACCAAAAGTTAAGTTCTTTAATCCCAAACAATACGTAAAAGCCGCTTGACCAATATATGAAACAGCATCAGGAATTTCTATCTGTTCTAATCTCGAACAACTCTTAAATATCATGCTATCTATATAATTAATATTTTTAGGAAGAGTTGCAGATACTAAATTATAACAGTCACTAAACGCTTGTGGACCAATTTTAGTTACGGTATCTGGAATTTTAATTGATTCTAATGATGTCTTATAAAAAGCACTCTTGCCAATAGTAATTACTCCATCTGGAATAGTTATTGATGTTATTTTACTTTCTCCAAAAGCATAATCTCCAATGTGTACTACTCCTTTGGGAATAATTGTATTTTTAAATCCACATATTAATGTTCCTGTTATTTTATCAATTAATGCCGTGTTATTTGGTGCTGAATATCTACTGTTTCCTAACTCAACAGTAATATTAGTTATAGAGTCACATCTATAAAATGCACCTTCTCCTATATAATTAACATCTTTTGGAATAACTACGTCCTTTAAAGAGTCACATTGATAAAATGCGTATGAAGCAATTATTTTTGTATTAGGATGAATATCTACTGTATTAAACTGGCCAGTATTCATTAACTCATCAGTGGCTTTAAATAAATAAAAATATGGATTGTCGATACTACCTATATAATAAGCATTATCATATTTTGTTTTTGTTAAGGTGTCTGAATGAGGGAAAGCATTATTTCCAATATATTCAATACTGTTAGATAAATAAACTGTATGTAAATCATGACATTCTATAAATACGTTAGATCCAAGATATTTTATAGCACTTTCTTCAGCAAATGAAAATGATGTAATTGATGAATGTGCAAAAGCTCTGTTTTCTATTCTTGTAACAGTTTTAGGAATTACAATTGGACCTATTTTAGTACAGTGAGCAAACGCACTTGCACCTATTATTTCTACACCTTTACCAAAATCAATTGTATCTAGAGTTGATGAATATAGAAAAGCTTGATCTCCAATTATCTTACAATCATCATGTATTTCAATTTTATTTTCAGTTGTCGAATCCATTTTAACAAAAACTAAATAAGGGTTAGTTGCACTGCCTACATATTTTCCATTTTTATAATCAGTAAACATATAATATCCCGTATTCGAAAGCGCGCTAAATCCAAGTTTTTGAAGACCATCTGGTAAAGTAATTGATCCTAACTCATAACATTGACTAAAAGCATAAGAATCTATAGTAGTTAATCCTTCTGGCAAATTAATAGAGGATAAGTTTTTACATGAACTAAAAGCATTATCACCAATTATTTTCAAACCGCTACCCAATTTAACGGTTGTTAGATTTGAACATGCTGAAAAGGCATATCCTTTAATTTCTACCACACTATCTGGAACTACTAAAGTCTTTATTTTTTTGTTACTAAAAAAAGCACCATGTTCAATTGAAACAACAGGTTTGTTATTATAGACTGCAGGAATTACAACATGATTGTCTGATCCATAGTATTTATATATCGCACAACCTTCTCCTAAATCAATAAATGCATAATCTTGTGCTATTTCCTCACCAGTTCTAAATACCGCGGTATATTCAATATTATCATAAACGGTATTTGGCACAGGAGACCATTCTTTAAAATAGTAATCCCCTGGTCTTGTTGGAAGTTCTCCATCATATGATGGCATTACTCCAAATGGAACATTCATATCTTTTTCTAATATTGTACCGTCATAATTTTTCCATATTACCGTATATTTATTAGGGTCTTGAGTTAAATCTTTAAATGTAACTGTTATTGTATGATTATCATAAACTATTAAGTCATAAGTTGTTTCATCATATAATTCAACAACTTCACCATCCACCATAAACTCATCAACTTCTTTACCATCTGGAACATCAATAATAATGCTTACTATCGTATATTCTTCAATATTGAGTAAAGGATCGTATGAACTTAAATGTGGTCCTAATATAACATTAAACTTACCTTCCTCTGCCTCTTGAATATTTTTAAATGTGACTGAAATTGTTAATCCTTTTTCAATCTTGATTGTAAACTTATTATCAATAACAATTGATGTTTTATCAATTCCATTAATGATAAGTTGATCTAATTCTTTTCCCAATTCTGGAGTAATTAAAAATTCAACATCGCTGTTTATTGCTAATTTTTCAGAGTCTAATCCTTGATCAACAAGTGATATTCCCTCTGGCAAATCTAAATTAATTGTTGTTTCCGAATCTTTACCCTTACATCCAGTTAAAAAAAGTAGCATTACTAAAAAAGTAGTAAAAAAAGCTATTATTCTTTTCATAAATTTCCCTCCATAAAATTTGTGTCAATTTTGTTTACTAAATTACAGTAAAAAATGAACATACTTTTATCTATACTTTTTACTATAATTAAATTTTCAATGAAATATAAAAATATTAACGGAGTAATGAAAAATTTTTATCTTACCTAATATAATTCCCTCCTTAACTGCAAATTAATTTAGTATTTTATTATTGTCTTTATTATATACTAAAAATATGGATAAAATCAATGTTATATTTTAAGCTGTTTAGTTTATTAATGTAATTTATCGCTTAAATATGGCTGAATAATAGTTTTTTTGAAATATTTCAATAACTTTATCTACTAATTCAATAATATTAATATTATGTTCAATAAAGATACATATTTTATCTTCTATATTAAACTATGACAAAAAATTATGGTCCCAAACAACCAAGCGGCACAACATATATGCCATCTTCTGGTCTTTGATATGCCATCTCAGTATTAGTTAATATCATTAGAAATGAAGGTTTGACTTCGGAAATATCCGCTAGTTTTAATAAATTACGACTTGCTTTATGTAGTTCATTACTGCCTAGTTTAACTTCAATACCTCCCCACGAACCATCTCTTAATTCAACAATTAAGTCAACTTCTAATCCGGTTGAATCATTATAATGATAAACTTTACCTCCAATTTCTTCTGAATAAATCCTTACATCTCGTGTAACAATTGATTCAAATAAAAATCCAAAGGTTTCGAAATCATTTAATAATTTCTTAGGAGAAATATCAAGAGCAGCGACAGCAATACTAGGATCTACAAATTGTTTTTTACTTCTTTTTCTAAGTCTTGAAGAACTTCTAATATTTGGAGCCCACGGCAAAACATCTTCTACAATAAATAATCTTTTTAGTGCATTCATATAAGTGTCAAAAGTTTTAACACTTACTATTTACCCAGATGATTGATATTTGAAGATTGGTAAATCTGTTGCTAATGTAGAGATGTTTCTTGCGTAACTTTTAATAATTTTTTCCAACTTTTCTTTATCTTTTGATATTCCATCAACTTCATTGGAATCTTTTTCGATAATACTTTTTAAAAGGTGTGTAGGAAGTTCAAATTGGAAGTCTTCTTCTAAATCAAGGCTTCCAGGCCATCCTCCTCTACAAATTAACTTTGCAATGTCATCAATACTAATAGTAGACATTGAAATAGATGGGATGTTATTTGGATTATTAAACAAATCGCTTAATGAAACATTTCCATTTTGCTCCCTCAATAACTACGCCACCGCTAAAACCCATTATCTTTTCAATTCTTGATTCAATTAATCTTTTTCTGTAGTTAATATTCATCTTCAAGTAAATTATACAACTCAATTCCATAAATTGTAGGCGTTTTATTCCATGTTTTGCAGTTTTTGATTATCTGCGGTTATAATATGTTCACTTGTCTTTCCCCAAATAACTACATCTCACTTTCAACTTTTCAAATTATTTAAATCTTGAAAGTCAAACCAACATTAACTTTTATACTAATTACCACCTTTTGGTTATTTCAGCTAAATTTTCATTTAATAGAAAATCTTTTAAATTAATATAAAAAATTCCATCCTTATCATAAAAAGAACCAGTATAGTTTTTAATAACCACTATTTTAATAAAGTTATCTTTTATTTTGTTTAATGATCTTATTTCTCTTTCTATTGTTTTTACATCATCTAAAGTTAGAGCAGCTTGTATATAGTATCGCTCATTTGCACCCGTTACCATAAAGTCAACTTCCAACTGTCTTTGTGTGAGCCTGCCATCGACTCTATAATTATCACGCATTATTCCAACATCTACTTTATACCCTCTTTTTATTAAGTCTATGTATATTATGTTTTCCATAATATGACCTTGATCTTTTTGAGGAAAATTAAGCCTTGCATTTCTTAGTCCTACATCAGTGTAATAATACTTATTATTGGTTTGATAATATCTTGCTCCGCTTATATCATATCTATTAGCTTTCGATAATACAAATGCATCATCAAAATATTCTAAATATCTATCAACTGTTGCACTAGATATTTTTATATTTTGTTCAGATAAAAATCTATTGGAAATTTTTGAAGGACTTATTAAAGAACCAACGCTAGATGATATAAAATCAAGAAGTGTTCCTAACACGTACTTATCATTTTGAATATTGTTTCTTTCTAAGACGTCTTTTATATATGTTTCCTCAAAAAGGTATTTAAGATATTCTCTTTTAGCTTCTTCATTATTAAATTTGGTATATATTTCCGGCATACCGCCATACATAAAATAATTATCTAATAAATCTTGAGTGTCCCCAAAATGTTTATATAATTCATTAAAAGACAATGGAAGTAATCTTATTTGATGGGTTCTACCTCTAAATTGGGTCAATATATCTTTAGATAACATTTTAGAGTTCGAGCCAGTAATATATATATCTAAATTATCTAATTTTACAAACTCTAGCATAAGGTCAACAAAAGTTATTATATCTTTAAATTCAACATATGGGTTTTGAATTGATTCGACATTTTGAATCTCATCAATAAAAAGGTAATATTTTTTATTATCATCTTTTAATCTCGATTTAATGCTTGCATATAAAACATTTATATTTCTTAGATGTATGTTCTCATACCCTTCCAAGCTATATTCTATTATTTGATCTTCACTTATACCCCGACTCATCAAGTATTCCTTATATAGTTTAAATAATAGATAAGATTTACCACATCTTCGTAAACCAGTTATCACTTTAACCTTTCCGTTATCCTTACTACTTATCAACTTGTTTATATAGAAATCTCTTTTTATCACTCTATCAACTCCTAAAATTTAATCGTATTGTTGACTGTTTTTCACGTATATTTTAACACTCATGTCAAAAATAGTCAACATTTTTAGTATTTTTAACACGTAATATTATAAACATCCTAAATTCCCTATAAGAATTATACACGTATAAACAATAAAGAATGCACCCTAAATTAAGGTACATTCTTTTTCATTTGGTTCTTTTATTTCTAATAATCTAAATATTTTCCTTTGTTCGCTTGATATCTCTGTTAGTAATGATGTATCTTTATCAAATTCAATTCTAGCTATTTTTTGTACTTCTTTTAGTACTTCGTTAATTGAATATTCTTTTACTATCCCTCTATACGTGTATAATTCTTATAGGGAATTTAGGTTTTAATTCATAAAATTGAAACGGAATACTTGGGCTAATTTGTCGTGCTAAAAAATGTTCTAGTGGTTCATTTTTGACATCTTTTTGAAAATCAAATTTAGTCCCTACTTCTTTGTGATTGGCATCATCAATTCCCCATATTAAATAACCAAATTCTTTGTTATGAATTGCTGCAGAATTGGATAATGCAGAAATATATTCTCCAATCATATTTGGATCATTAACATTTTCTTTGAACTCTAACCATTCTGTTTCATGGCCTAAATTCAATAATTCTTCTATTATTGATTCTATTTTTTTCATAAATTTAACCCCCATATTTATTATATCATAAGTGGGGGATAAAGCGGGGGGATAAATTTTCAATATATCTATAAACTGCAAAGGTTCTTTTAGTCATTTTTATACTATATGTCTCCCTAGATTTTACATAACCGTCCTTTTTTGTCTGCCTTATACTTATTTAGCAAATGATAATGATATATTTTGTATAGAGAGTTCGAACCCTTGGTACGAGATTTTAAAAACTAATATCATTATTAAAAAAAAGTCCATCTAGGAAATATTTTATAACCTAAATGAACTTTTTATTTATGAAAAAATCGCCTTGTTCGGCGATTTGTTCAAATATTTAGTTTACTAATTAAACATTTTTATGGCAGGGCTATCTGGATTTGAACCAGAGAATGACGGAGTCAAAGTCCGTTGCC
>ERZ795049.5194-NODE-5194-length-12229-cov-4.746345_pt1 | contig 12229 bp, 13 predicted proteins | sample MGYA00375133_ERZ795049 | MGnify/ENA primary metagenome ERZ795049 (study PRJEB30178, sample SAMN05720147) | activated sludge metagenome | isolation source: anaerobic digester from wastewater treatment plant | place: Japan | collected 2015-04-20 ...
CAGCGCTGAGCCGGTTGGCCAGCAGGCAGCCAGCGGTGCCGGCACCAACGATGATGTAGTCAAAAGGGGTTGGCATGGAATCTGTCATGGCCTCACGCTTTCTGAAAAATGCGCAGTGCGACGCGCCTGCGTCGGCAAGCTTGCATTTTGCCGCACCCGTTGACCATTGATGCAGAATTGATGCAGCGCCATTGCGAGTGCTGTCACGCCGAAAGCACTCAGCATTGCCGTTACGATGCGTACCCATGATTGCCCCCGGCCCTACGCTGACCCTGCAAGCCACCGCTGATGGCCGCTCTGCGGTGCTGGGTGGCTGCTGGAGCGCGGCGCGTCTGGCCGAGCCGGCCAACTGGGCGCGCGTGACCCAGGCCCTGAGCGACTGCGCGACTGGTCAGGCTGATAGCTGCCATTGGGATTTGACTGGCCTTTCGCGGCTTGACCATACCGGCGCACAACTGTTGTGGAATACCTGGGGCCGACGATTTCCGGCGCAGTTGTCGTTAGAGCCGGGCCAGCAAGCCATGCTGGAGCGGGTGGCGCGCTTCACCAAACCGGCCCCCAGACCAGCGCGCGTCAGCTTGACTGCGCTGTTCCTGAAACTCGGCGAAGGCATCTGGGTGACGCTGGACCATCTCAAAGGCCTGCTGCGGCTGCTTGGGCAACTGCTGCTTGACCTGGTCAAGCTGCTGCGTGCACCGCGCAGCGGTCCGTGGCGCGATGTCTCGGGCAACCTGTACCACATTGGTGCCACCGCCTTGCCGATCACCGCGCTGGTCGGCTTCATGATCGGCATTGTGCTGGCCTACCTGATGTCGCGCCAGTTGCGCCAATTTGGGGCCGACACCTTCATTGTCAACATTCTGGGCATTGCGCTGATTCGGGAACTCGGGCCGATGCTCGCCGCCATCCTGATTGCCGGGCGCTCCGGCTCGGCCATCACCGCCCAAATCGGGGTCATGCGGGTGACCGAAGAGCTGGATGCGATGCGGGTCATGGGCATTGCCAAGGGTTTTCGGCTGGTGCTGCCGCGCGCCATTGCCATCGCCATTGCCATGCCCTTGATTGCGGTCTGGACCACCGCGGCTTCGATGACCGGTGGCATGCTGGCCGCTGACCTGGTGCTGGGGGTGACGCCGGCCTTTTTCTTTGCCACCCTGCCCGATGCCGTGTCGATTGGCAATTTGTGGCTGGGCCTGGGCAAGTCGGTGGTGTTTGGCCTGCTGATTGCGCTGATTGCCTGCCACTATGGCCTGCGCGTCAAACCCAATACCGAAAGCCTGGGCCAGGGCACCACTGCCTCGGTGGTGACCAGCATCACCATGGTGCTGCTGGTCGATGCCCTGTTTGCGGTGGTGTTCAAGAATGTCGGCATATGACCGAGCCGGTGGTTCAAATTGACAAGCTGTGGTCGGTATTTCGCGCCGCCGGGCGCGACGCAGTGGTGCACCAGGACCTTGACCTGACCATCCGGCAGGGCGAGATGCTGTCGATTGTGGGCGGCTCGGGCAGTGGCAAAACGGTGTTGCTGCGGCAGATTCTGGGCCTCGCGCATCCAGCCCGTGGCAGCGTGACGGTGCTGGGCGAACCGGCGCACGAGCTCGGGCGCGAAGGCGCTGCCAGCCGGGTTGGCATGCTGTTTCAGCATGGCGCATTGTTTTCGGCCTTCAGCGTGCAAGACAACATTGCCTTTGCCCTGCGCGAACTCAGAACGCTGCCGGCTGACCTGATTTACGACGTTGCCATGGTCAAGCTGCAAATGGTCGGGCTTGATGTGTCGGCAGCCTGCAAGATGCCCGCCGACCTGTCGGGCGGCATGATCAAGCGGGTGGCGCTGGCCCGCGCCCTGATCATGGACCCGCCGCTGCTGCTGCTGGATGAACCCACCGCCGGGCTCGACCCCGGCAGCGCCGACGAATTTTGTGCGCTGCTGAAATCGCTGCACCAGGAACTCGGCCTGACCGTGGTGATGGTCACGCATGACCTCGACACCCTGCTGGAGCTGTCCACCCGGATTGCGGTGGTGGCAGACAAGCACATCATCGCCGAAGGCACGGCAGCGCACGTGATGGCGCAGCCGCACCCCTTCATCAAGGAATTTTTTCTCGGCGAGCGCGGCCTGCGCGCCAGCGCCCTGTTGCAAACTGTGCCCAAGTCTGCGTAGTTGCGCAAAACCAGAGACCCACCCCATGGAAAACAAATCTCACGCGCTGGCAGCCGGCACCTTTGTGTTGCTGATGATGGCCATGTTGATCAGCGCTGCCGTCTGGCTGACCCGCGATAACAGTGCGCTGCATGTTTATGAGCTGGCTGGCCGCGTCAACGTGACCGGCCTGCAGCCGCAAGCCACCGTGCGGCTGCGCGGCGTACCGGTCGGCAAGGTGACCGGCATCTTGCTCGACCCGCAGGTGAGCGGCCAGGTGCTGGTGCGCATCGCCATCGACGAGCAGACCCCGATCAGCAGCAGCACCTTTGCCACGCTCGGTTTTCAGGGTGTCACCGGGCTGGCATTCGTGCAGCTTGACGACGGCAGCGGGCCCGCCACCGCCCTGGCACCCGATGCCGGACCAGCCAGCCGGATTCCGCTGAAACAGGGCTTGATGAGCAAGCTGGCCGACCAGGGTGAACGCCTGCTGGGACAACTTGAGCAGTCCACCCAGAGCTTTAACCAGATGCTGTCGCCAGCCAACCAGCAAAAGCTGATGGCCGCTGTGGACCATTTCGGCCAGGCGGCAGCCGACCTGCAACAGCTCTCCGGCCAGTTGCGCCAGACCCTGCCAGCGCTTGCGCTGGCTGGCACCGACACGCTGGCCACCGTCAAGGCCACCTCGATCCGGGTCGGCGACAGCGCTGACGAGGCGCGCGCCTCGGCACGCTCGTTTCGCCTGGTGACCGAGCGCATGTACGCACCTGGCGGCACGCTCGACAAGCTTGACAGCGGGGCCGACATCCTGGTTGCCACCAGCCAGACCCTGCGCATCAACACATTGCCGCGCGTCAACCAGGCGGTGCAAGAGGCGGCCCGCGCCACCCACCAGTTGGGTGAACTGACGCAAACCCTCAGCGACAACCCGCAAGCCATCCTGCTGGGCAAACCGGCGACACCACCCGGCCCGGGCGAGCCGGGTTTTGCGCGACCATCTGCTGCCACCCAATGACCGGCACCGCAATCTGCCGCCTTTCAGCCTTGCCTCGACAACCTGCCCCTTGTTGCACAAAACTATGAAACTTATAGCTATCAGCGCTTACCCTACATGGGCTAGAGCCATTTTTTTGGCATTTTTCCTGAGCCTGGGTGGCTGCACCCTGCTGCGCCCGACGGCCACCCCGCTGGTGTACGATTTTGGCCCCGGCGCGCTTGACCTGCAGCCCACCAGCCGGGTCGCCAAGCTACCCCTGCTGGAGCTGGCCACGCCGCAAAGCAGTGCCGCACTGAACAGCCCCGCTGTGCTGTACCGCCTGGGCTATGCCGATGCCCAGCAGCTCAGACCCTACACGCTGGCGCGCTGGAGCATGCCGCCGGCCCAGCTTGTTGGCCAGCGCCTGCGCGAACATCTGGGGCTGCGCCGGGCCATTGTGTCGCCCGGAGAAATCGTCGTCGCCAGCCCGGCGCGCCCGGCGGCCTCGGGTGCCCCGGCGGCGGCCACCCCAGCGCCACCGGTGGCCCGGCCCGAGCCACTGCTGAACCTGCGGCTCGATCTTGAAGAGTTCAGCCAGTGGTTTGAGTCACCTGACAAAAGCAGCGGCCTGCTGCGCCTGCGCGCCACCGTGACGCAGCGCAGCAGCATTGGCGAAACCCTGCTGGCGCAGCGCAGCTTCGTTGCCAGACAGGTGGCCACCACGCCGGATGCCGCCGGTGGCGTGCGCGCCCTGGCAGCAGCGACTGATCAGGTGATTGGCGAGATTGAAGTCTGGCTGGCGCAGGTTGCACCGGTTGGCAAAACCCCTTGATGCGTGTGCACCAGGGGTAGCCGGACGATGCGCAAAAGAGCCTGATGAACCGATGAATCAAGCAGCGAGAATCAACCCCGTCGCAGGGTGCCCCATTGGCATGTCCATAGGTGTCAAGCAAAAATAACTTGACCGGTTCGGCCGCATTGATAAGCGCCATGCGTTGTTGCAAGCCGCTTGTTCAGCCAGTTGCACCGCGCCGCTTGCGCCTGACCTGGCACTTGCCGTCACGACCTCCTTTGTCCAAGTTGCTCTCGTTTGACCCCATCGCCCGGTTGTAGGTCAAAATGCCGGTGCAAAATGGCGCGCTGCGGTCGCTTCGCAACCGCTACGCCGCAAGTCCGCCAGATGCCCAGATTTGCCTCTTTTTCAACCACACATGACCAGCCGTTTCATCAGTTCCATTGCCACCATCCTGACCCTGTCGGCTTGCACCAGCCTGCTGCCGCCGACCCAGGTGCCGATGGTTGTCGCCACTGCCTGGCAGGCACCACTGCCGCACCAGGGCTCGGTGACGGCGTTGTCAGATTGGTGGCAGAAGCAGGGTGGCGTGCTGCTGGCTGACTTGGTGCTGGCGGCGCAGGAAGTGAGCCCATCAGTATCACAAGCCTTGTCACGCATTGAGGCGGCGCGCGCCAGCCAGGCCGCCGCCCGCGCGCTGCTGCTGCCCGGCCTGAGCGCGCAGGCCAGCGCCAGCCGGGGTGTCAGCCAGCCCGAAGTGCCGTTGGCGACCAGCCTGCAAGCTGGCCTGTTGGCCACCTGGGAGCTAGACCTGGTCGGGGCCAATCGGGCCGTCAGTGATGCCGCGCAGGCCCAGGTCGAGGGCAGTCAGGCCCAGTGGCACGACGCACGGGTAGCGGTTGCCGCCGAGGTGGCCCGCCTGTACTTCAGCCTGTCAAGCTGCACCCAGGAGCTGGCCGTGCTGCGGCGCGATGCCACGTCGCGTCAGGAAACCGCACGCCTGACCGCCATCAGCGCCGCTGCCGGTTTTGTTGCACCCTCGGTGGCGGCCATGGCGCGGGCCAGTGCGGCCGAGGCCAACAGCCGTGTCAAGCAGCAGGTGGCAGCTTGTGATCTTGACACCAAGGGGCTCGTGGCCCTGACCGCGTTGGTTGAACCGGATTTAAGACAAAAACTGGCTCTAGCGACCGTCCCATCTGCGCTGGAAGCTATTTTTTCAATAGCTAATTTGCCCGCCCAGGTGGTCTCGCAGCGCCCTGATGTGTTCGCCGCCGAGCGCGACCTGGTGCTGGCCAGCGCACAAGTTGGCAGTGCCCGGGCGCAGCAATGGCCGCGCCTGAGCCTGAGTGGCAGCATCGGTGCGCTGCGCGTGCGCAGTGGCGGCGAAACCACTGATTTGTCAACCTGGTCATTTGGGCCGCTGGCGGTGAGCCTGCCCCTGTTTGACGCTGGCCAGCGCGCTGCCAATGTGCAGGCGGCCATTGCCAGCTACCAGTCGGCACTGCTGGTCTACCAGGGCAAGGTGCGCCAGGCGGTGCGCGAGGTCGAAGAAGCATTGGTCAGCCTGCACAGTGCCGATGCCCGTGCCGTCGATGCCGAGCTTGCCACGCAGGGTTATGGCGCGTCGCTGCTGGCCACGCAAAGCCGCTTCGATCAGGGCCTGGCCAGCCTGATCGAACTCGAAGATGCGCGGCGCAACGCCCTGGCGGCCGAGTCGTCCGTGCTGGCGCTGGCACTTGAACGCAAGCTGGCCTGGGTGGCGCTGTACCGCGCCGTCGGCGGCGGCTTTGAACCTGCCAGACTGACACTTGCAACGACACCACAACCATGAACCGATTTCAACTTCAACCCGTCACTTTGGGCCTGATCACCGCTGCCATCCTGGCACTGGCGGGGTTGGGTCTGTCAGCCACCCGCAGCAGCGCGGCAGATGTGGCCAAACCGGCGGCCAGCAGCGCCAAAACAGCGCTACCGGCGGCTAGCAGCGCCAAAGCGGCGCTGACGGTGACGCTGACCCAGGCCCGGCTTGGCACATTGCCGATCAAACTGCTGGCCAATGGCAACATCGCCGCCTGGCAGGAAGCCAGTGTGGCGACCGAAACCGGTGGCCTGCGGGTGCTGACGCTGCATGCCAATGTGGGCGACACGGTGCAACGCGGCCAACTGCTGGCCAGCTTTGCGCCCGACAGCGTGCAAGCCGATGTGGCGCTGGCCCGCGCTGGCTTGTCCGAGGCCAGCGCCAATGCGCTGGAGGCCACAGCCAACGCTGACCGGGCCCGCGCCGTGCAGTGCAACGGCGTCTTGAGTGCGCAGCAAGTCAGTCTGTACCTGACGCAAGAACTCACTGCGCGCGCACGGGTCGAGTCGGCCCGCGCGCAGCTCGACGCGCAACTGCTGCGACTCAAACAAACCCGCGTGCTTGCTCCCGATGCTGGCATCATCACCGCGCGCAGCGCTACCGTCGGTGCGGTGCTGGCGGCGGGCACCGAGATGTTTCGCCTGATTCGCCAGGGTCGGCTGGAATGGCGCGCAGAACTGACAGCGGCGGAGCTGGGTCGGGTGACGGTTGGTAGCATGGCGCTGGTGACGGCCCCGGGTGGTGCCCAGCTCAAGGGCCGGGTGCGCATGCTGGCACCGACGGTTGATGCGCAAACCCGCAATGCACTGGTTTATGTGGACTTGCCCGCAGCAGCGCTCGGGGCCAAGGCGCAGGGTGCCTTCAAACCTGGCATGTTTGCCAAAGGCGAGTTTGAGCTGGGGCAATCAAGCGCACTCACCGTGGTGCAAAGTGCCGTGCTGGTGCGCGACGGATTCAGCTATGTGATGCGGGTTGGCGCAGACAATCGGGTCAGCCAGCTCAAGGTGGTCACCGGCCGGGTGCTGGGCGATCAGGTGGAAATCATGGCTGGCCTGCAGCCCGAAGACCGGCTGGTGACCAGCGGTGCCGGTTTTCTGAGCGAAGGCGATGTTGTGCACGTTGTCGATGCTGCCAAAGAAAAAGCCACGCTGCGGTGATTGATCAGCGTCCATGATGCTGGACGCCTCAGTTGACCGCTTGTTTTCGCCTGTCATGCCATTTCCAGATCTTCCGTGTCTAGGAGCCTGTCTGACTTATGGTACATCGGCTGCAAATCGACCGCAGCGGTCCATTTTGCACCGGCTTTTTGACCCATAGCGGGGCTATGGGCCTGCAAATCCGGCGCAAACTGTGCTCGCTGGGGGTCGATTTTCGCTATCGATGCCATAAGTCCGACAGGCTCCTGGACCCTGCCGCAGACAATGCAAACGCAAGGCAAGGCGAGATAACAACGACATGGATGATTCAGAAATGGCATGATTCGTGGGCTACAGGCCCAAAAGCCCTGCCAGCTCGCGCCAGGCGTGAACCGCCACACCACTGCGCGTCATGCTGACCGCACCACCGTACACCAGGTGAGCCGGCAACGCCGCGGCACCCGCGTAACCTGCCCACTTGCTCAGGCCGCTCAGAAAGTCAGCGTTGAAGGTCTGCCCGGACTTGATTTCTATCGGCATCAACTGATCGCCCTGCTCCACCACCACGTCCACCTCTTCACCGGTGTTGTTGCGCCAGAAGAAGAGGTTCGACGGCAGGCCCTGGTTGTAACGCTGCTTGAGCAATTCGCTGATGACCCAGTTTTCAAACAGCGCGCCGCGTGCGCAGTGAATGCCGAGGTGCTGCGCATCGGCAATGCCCATCAGGTACGCGGCCAGACCGGTGTCATGAAAATACAGCTTGGGTGACTTGACCAGCCGCTTGCCAAAGTTGCGGTGGTGCGGCTGCAGCAGAAACACCACATAGCCCGCCTCCAGCACCGACAGCCAGGCGGCAACGGTTATGCGTCACGCCGCAATCGTTGGCCAGCGCCGTCAGTTGAGCAATTGCCCGCAGCGCGCCGCGCACATCTTCAAAAAAGCGCTGGAACAAGCTCTGGTTTTACACCTCAATGAGTTGGCGCACATCACGCTCCACATAACTCATGACGTAGTTGGCAAACCACTGCGTTGGTGCCAGATCGCGGTCATACAGCGGTGGGTACAAACCACGCCACAGCAAATCATCCAGACTGCTCACCGCCGCGCCGCCCTGCTGCAGGTCCTGCCATGAAAACGGCAGCAACTGCAGCAGACCGACGCGCCCGGCCAGTGTCTGGGTGATGTTGGACGGCAGGCCAAACTGTTGTGATCCGGTCAGCACAAACTCGCCCATGCGCCGATCAGCATCGACTTGGGTTTGCAGGTACGAAAACAGCGCCGGGCAGCGTTGTGCCTGGTCCAGAATCACGCCGATGGGATAGCGCGCCAGGAAACCGCGCGGGTCTTCGGTGGCAAACGCCCGTGTGTCGAGATCTTCCAGCGAGACATAGGGCTTATCTGGAAACGTGCTCTGTGCCAGCGTGGTTTTGCCGGACTGGCGCGGGCCGGTCACCGCCAGAATGGGGTAACCCTTGGCGAGGCTTTGCAAGGTGGTGGTTGCTTGACGGGGGATCACTTTTTACAAATTGGTAATTTAGTTCCCAAATTGCAAAAACCCGTTGGTGTGACGAGTTGGTGTGACGGACCAGCCCGGCACGCATCGCAGCAATACCACCACCTATCCCGGCCGAAAACAATTCCCGCTTCAAAGCGACGCAGTGGGCAGCAACGCCTATAACGCAGCGGACTCAGCGCCCCGGTGCAGCGTCTTGAGTGTGGTCTCCAGCCACTTCAGCAGCGCCGGGTTCTGGCTGGTGGCGATGTTCATGCGCATGAAGGTGCTGGGTGTTTGCTGTGGCGAAAACAGCGCGCCGGGGGCCAGCAGATAACCAGCCTCTAACGCCAGTGCCGCCAGCACGACAGTGTCCACGCCGGTATCAAACCAGCCCTGAAAACCCGCCTGTGGTCGGCAGTAAGGTTGGAGACCGAGCGACTCCAGCCGGGCAAAGGTTGGGTCGCGCAGTTCGTCCAGCGCGGCATGCACACGCTGGCAGTGTTTGCGGTAGCTGCCTTCGGTAAGCGCCCGGTGCACGATGCGTTCGTTGATTTCTGGCGTGGCCAGCGAAGTCAGCAACTTCTGGTTGCCCAGCGCCTCGGCAATGTCCGCCGAGGTGGCCAAAAAGCCGACGCGCACGTTGGGCACCAGCATTTTGGAAAAGCTGCCCAGGTAAATCACCCGCTTGAGCTGGTCCAAGCTGGCCAGCCGAGCCGCGGGCAGACCGCTGGGCAAAAAGTCGGCATAGATGTCGTCTTCGACCACGATCAGGTCGTGCGCTTCGGCGACCCGCAAGACCTGGTAGGCCGCCGCTGCGGTCAGCACGGTGCCGGTGGGGTTGTGCAACACGGTGTTGAGAATCAGCATGACGGGTTTGCAACTGGCCGCCAGGCCCGCCAGCGCCGACACGTCCGGCCCCTGCGGGGTGTAGGGCAGGCTGACCAGGTTGACACCCATCATTGCCAGCGAGCCCAGTTGCGCCGACCAGGCCGGGTTGCCAACGATGACGCTGTCACCGGGGCGCAGAAACTTGCGCGCAATCAGGTCCACCGCCTGGGTGGCACCCGAGGTGGTCAGAATCTGTGCCGGTGTGGCAGACACTTCCAGCTCGGCCAGGCGACGCGCAATCTGCTCGCGCAAAGGCGCGTAGCCCTGCGCCTGCGCCGCGTGCGAGAGCTGCAAACCCGCCGTGGCCGCCACCGAGCGCAAGCCGGCCTTGACCAGATCGCCACCGCACAACTCAGGCGGCAGGTAGCCAAAGCCGGGCGCTTTGTCTGCCGCAATGCCGCTTTGCATGTTGCGCACCAGCCAGCCCATGTCGATGGTCTGCGCACGCGCCGGGGTGGCGCGGCTACGTTTGGCCGAACTGGCAGCGGGCTTGGGCTCACGCACGAAAAACCCGGCACCCCGGCGCGCCTGCAGCCGCCCGCGCGCCACCAGCCGCTCATAGGCCTCCACCACGGTAAAGCGCGATACACCGCGTTCCAGCGCCAGTTGGCGCACCGAGGGCATGCGCATGCCGGGGCGAAACACCTGCTGCGCCATGCGCAACTCGGCCCACTGCACCAACTGGTCCACCAGCGTGCCCTGGCCGCTCATGGCAGGGCTGTCACCGGGGGCAGCTTGTGAGGCCGACACGGATTGGGCTGGATTGGCTGGTTTCATGGCAGATGATTGTATTGGCGGTTTGACCGGGCCAGTGTCAATAAGTATCCAGGTCACTGTACCGGTACTGTACTGGAATAGAACGTACATTTACCAGCCCGGTATCGCAAACCTGTGACCCACTTGATCCCACGTACCAAAGGAGCCTGTCATGCACCAGATCGAACACTTTGAATTGGCCACACCTCACCCGGTGCCCCTGAAGCTGGGCGCTGGCTGCACCATTCGAGTCACCCACGGGCGGCTGTGGCTGACACGGCCAGATCACCTTGAGGACGTGTGGCTGCACAGCGGTGAAAGCTGGACGCTGCCAGCAGCAGGCAGCGTATGGCTCAGCGCCGAACCGGCAGCGCAGTTTCAACTGGCGCACAAGCTGTCCGGCTGGCGCTGGCCCGCGCTGGCCAACTTGCGCCAGCGCCTGCCGATGCTGGTGAATGTGAGCGCGCGTCTGCGTGGCTTGGCGCATGGCGCGGGCTCGCAGTTGCAGCTTGGATAGTCTTGCGGACTCATTCATTGCTACACAACTAATAGCTGTCTGCGCACGCATTGATTGGGCTACAGGCCTAAAACACCTAAGCCGGCCGAGCCGGAATCGATGAGCCTTCGTCGCGAGGGCGCGCCTCCTACACAAACAGTCGGCGCCAATTTGAATTTGTAGGAGTCGCGCCCTCGCGACGAATGACTTTGAATGTTTGAATTCTTCGCATGATGTGTAAAGACTTGACTTGTTAGAGATTAAAGAATTGACCATGAACATCCACGAAGCCACCGCCCAAGATGCCGCTACCCTCGCCCTGCTGATCAGCGCGTCCAACCAGGACGTGGCCGCCCGGTTTGGCCTGACCCTGGACAACTGCCCGAAACACCCGTCGTTCTGCAACGCCGACTGGATCAGAGCTGATCTGGCGCGCGGCGAGCGCTATTTTCTGGCCGAACAAGCATCCGGCCCCATGGCCTGCGTGGCGTTTGAGCTGGCCGGCGCGGGTGTGGGTTACCTGAACCGCTTGTCGGTGCTGCCTGCGCACCGGCGCTGCGGTGTCGGCGCGCGGTTGGTCCAGCATGTGTTGGCGCTGGCCCAATCCAGCGGGCTTGAGCGCGTCAGCATCGGCGTGATTGGGCAGCACATGGCGTTGCAGCGCTGGTACAGCAAGCTCGGTTTTGTCACGGGTGACACCCAGCGTTTTGCACATCTGCCGTTTTCAGTGACATACATGAGCTGCGTCGTGCGGGGGTGAACGCAGTCTTCGGGCCTGCTGCCCGGCGCTGCGGCCATCCTGGGCAGCGCACCGACTCTTGCCTCGATGAATTCACACACAGCCTGTGCGTTTGGCGAACGCCGTTATCAAGCCTGGAGCGAACAGGTCAACACCCGCTACGGCGGATGCGTGCAAAAGGTGTTTGTCGCCAACCTTCCCAAAGGCGCGCAAATCAGGAAATTGTTCGTCCCTATCGGCGTGGATTGCAGACCCCCTTGTGGCACCCGACTGTGATGCCGCTCAGCCCGGCAACGGGTGACAGGCCAAGGTGGTGATTCGGACTCTCTGCTGGGCAGCGCTGCGTCTGGCATGCCCGTTGCAGCGGAAATTGCGATCAATGACAGTTCCTTTGGCGCCAAACCTGTCACGCAAGGCAGAAAGTCGAGGTCCAGCACGCCGGTGTTGGCCAGTGCGGTAGAGGAAACAGCCATTGCGAAATCCTTTTGCAACTGCCACCGCTATCGGTTCGGCCAATGGCGTTCATTCGATGGCCGCCGCGCTTGTAAGGGAAATCGGGCTGCAGCGCTTGTGGAATATGCGCAAGCAGCTATCAATTCAGGATTGATTGACGTGCCTGCTGGCCGCACCACAAATACATGTTGCTGTATAGAGCCACAGCATCATTGGTCACCCAGCTTCTGCTGGCACTGCCCATGCCCGCCACCGCCCACCCAACGCAAGCACATTCGCGCGCGTATTCGCAAGCGGGATGCAAAGCCCAAGCGCTACAAAACCGCTGCCGAGCACTTCAAGACCTGCCATGAACTCGCTAGCGCGGGCCAGTTCTACCGGCAGGGCGACCACCACACCCCAAGGCTGATGCCCGCCAGGCGCTTCGCAAATACCTCGAATGCGGCATCTTTGCGTATGGCTTTGCCAAAGCTTGGGTGGTGACGACAGCGCGCAGGAC
>ERZ795049.5200-NODE-5200-length-12223-cov-5.707265_pt1 | contig 12223 bp, 9 predicted proteins | sample MGYA00375133_ERZ795049 | MGnify/ENA primary metagenome ERZ795049 (study PRJEB30178, sample SAMN05720147) | activated sludge metagenome | isolation source: anaerobic digester from wastewater treatment plant | place: Japan | collected 2015-04-20 ...
CCAAGATTTTTCACTATTGCATATGGAATTCTTGAGTTTAGTGGTGTTGTATGTGCGTTTTGAGGAAATTCAACAGGCTCGCCATAAACTTCTGATGATGATGCATAAAATACTCGTCTAACTCCTATATTTTTACTTAGTCGGCAAATATTTTCAATTCCTTTAATATCGTCTAAAACACCTATAGGATTTTTTTGAGTTCTCAACACTCCAACCATAGCTGCATAATGAAAAACATAATGAAATTGATATGAAAGCATTACTTCCATAATTTCTACATATTTATTTACATCAGCTTTAATAAATCTTAAATTATCTGAATCATGAGACAATTTGTCGATATTACCAGTTGACAAATTATCTAGCACAACAACTAGATTTTCTTTATCTTCAGCAAGTTTTTCAGCTAAAGAACTTGCAATAAAACCTGCTCCTCCTGTAACTAAAATTTTGCGTTTAAACTTGTGTATTGAAGTTAATGTTTTCATGTTTTTTTATTTTTTTAATAAATTTTATCTTTTTCTTCAATTTCATTTATTTCAACTTCTTCGTTGTCTTCATCGTCATCTTCATATATTTCCATAATTGGTTCTGGGAAGTCTTTTTTAGTAATATATTTTTCAAAACTTATCAGCATAGATGGTAGTAATATTAGATTTCCTATCATAGCAACTAGTAAAGTCATTGATATTAAAAATCCTAAAGCAGTTATTCCACCAAATCCAGAAAATGTAAAAATTAAGAAGCCAAAAAACAGAATTGAATAAGTGTAAACCATGCTTATTCCTGTCTCGCTAATTGCTTTTTTAACTGCACCTACAACATTCCAACCATTTACAAACATTTCTTGTCTATATCTTGTAATAAAGTGTATTGCACCGTCAACAGATATTCCTAAAGATATTCCAAAAATTAAAATTGTACTTGGTTTAATAGGAACACCAAAATATCCCATTAATCCAGCAGTTACTAGCATTGGGATTAAGTTTGGAATCAGTAAAATTCCTACCATTTTAAACGAACGTTGTAAGCCAAGCATTAATAAACCTATCAAAACAATAGCTAATGCTAAGCTACTAATTAAATTGTTTATCAAATAACTAGTACCTGTAAAATATAAAATTGAATTTCCAGTAATCAAAGTATTGTATTTATCTTTAGGAAAGACAGTATTTATATCGTTTTCAATTTTTGGTATAAGTTCTTTCATTCTATTAGTCCCAATATCTTCAATATTTAAACTAATTCTAGTAATAGTTCTAGTGCTATCAATAAAAGATTGAGCAATATTTTGATTTAATCCTCCTTCGGGTAATCTTTGAAAGATAATCTCATAGGTTTTTGGCGATGAAGGTAATGCGTATTTATCTGCATCTCCTTTAGAATATGCCTGATTGAGAAACTTTAATGCGTCAACTATAGACAGCGAACGAGATAACTCTGGATATTGTTTTAATTTTTGTTGTAAAGAGTCTATCTTTTCCATCTGTGTTATCATTTCATATCCTTTTAAGCTGTCTTTAGATTGTACTGCTATTTCAACAGGGCTAACACCTCCAAAATTCTTTTCTAAAAATTTAGTGGCTACATAAATCTCAGAATCTTGTGAAACGTCATCTAAAATATATCCTGTTCTTTTCATTAGAGTAACACCAAAAGCAGATAATATTAGAATTACAGCAATAGTTGCATAAATTTTTCTTCTATGGTTTGTTACTATATTTGTAATTCCATTTAAAACTTTAGATAAATATTTATTATTAAGATGCTTTGTATATTTATTTGAAGGTGGTTGCAAAAAGCTGAAAATTGCTGGAAGCATTATCAATGCGTTTATAAAAGTTGATATTATTCCTAAAGTAGCAATTATTCCAAATTCTACCATTACAGAACTATTTGTAATTATAAAGCTTGTAAATCCAACTGCAGTAGTTGCATTACTTAAAAATACTGCATTTCCAATTTTTGAAATAACTCTTTGCAGAGCTAAAATTTTATTTCCATGAGCTTTTGTCTCTGTATGATATCTATTTAATAAATAAATTGTATTTGGAATTCCAATAACTATTAACAGAGGCGGAACCATTCCCGATAAGATTGTAATTCTAAATCCAAATATCCCCATAAACCCAACTGCCCAAGTTACGCTCACTCCTACTACGAGCATGGCTACGCCTATAACTTTAAATGATCGGAAATATAAATATAAAATTATAACACAAACTAAAGCAGCTAAAACAATAAACAATATTATTTCGCTTTTTATTAAATCCATCATTTTGGTTCTAATAAAAGGTAAACCCGAAACATATACTTCGATATTTTGTGCCTCTGCAAACTCTTTTACTACTTCTTCTACTTTTAATACAACTGGAATTCGAGCTTTGCTGTTTAGAATTTCTTTGTCAATAGACACATTCATCATAAACACGTTTTTCTCTTTGTTGTATAGTAAGTTTTCATAAAAAGGTAAAGAGAAAAACACTTCTTTTAAGCTATCTAATTCTGCTTGACTTGTAACTTTATCTGGAAAAATATTGTAAATTTCAAACTGTCTTTTGTCTTTACCATTTTCATCTGTAACTGTAATTTGTCTAGCATTTACAGCAGAACTAACAGTTAAAACATTGGTAACGCGATCTATTTTTTTTAATTCTTCACATAAGTTTTGTAATGCTTGAAAATTTTTCAGTTCAAAAAAATCATCTGATTCAAAACCTACAAATATACCATTTCCTTCTTCACCAAAAGTTTGTTTAAACTTTACATTATCTATTAAAACTGGATGTTTTTTCGAAAGCATTGAGGCGTAATGATAGTCCATCTCTATAAGAGAGGCTTGATACCCCATGAAAATTGTTATTAAACCAACAATTATTAAAAGTGCTATTCTATACCTTAAAATTACCCGTGCTACTTTATTCCACATTATTATTAATCAATTGTTTAAGAATTTGCAAAATTACAATATTGATTTTAGTAAACAAGAAAAATTTGAAATAATTCAGTTTTTATACAATTATTCCATAAAACTATTAAGCAAATTAATAATCATATCATGTTGTACTTTTGGTAGATTTTTAATTCTGGTAGAGTGAGTTCCCTTTGGTTTTACAACTTTAACAAGGTCGGCAGTATTTACAATTTCTGGAGCAACCGCTGTCCATGGATCGTATTCGCCATAAACTAATATAGTATTTTTAGCTTTTGTTTGAACAAATTTTTCCAAATCAATAGATGTTTGAGAGTAAAATTCAGGAGTCATATCTTTAGTTAAAAATACCTTTTTAAAATAATTTTTTGCGGTTTTAATTTTTAAATATTTCCTAAATAATGTAGTTTCGTAACCATAATACCCTAATTCTCTTGCCGCTTGATAATAAAATGGCAAAACATTTTCTGAACTTTCTATAGAAAAATAGTCTGGTCCAGCCACTGCTACCCAGTGTTGAAAGAGCTTAGAATCATCTTCTTTTTTGCTTGGAATTCTTTCGGTATTACCAACCCATTGCCAAAAAGCAAATGAATATTCTAAAACACAATAATCGTAAATTTCTTCTAATGGAAGTTGAAAACTAAGTTTTGAAGCTTTACAAAATTGTTCAAACATAGGAAAAATAGTTTCACGGCGTTTTAAAATTTCTAATTGAAAATCACTAACTTTTTTTCTTTCTTTTTTTGTTGCAACATTATTTATAAAAGGTTCATGTCTGCCGTCTTCTAAGGCTTTAGCTATTGGTGCCACATAAGCTACACAAGCGTCAACGTCATTTGGATAATACATTTGATATAAAAGACAAGTTTGCCCACCTTTGCTAATTCCTGTACTAACCCATTTGCCTTTATATAATTGTCCCAAAGTTTTTCTTATAATATGATGGTCTTCTGCGGCATTTCGTGTTGTTAAATAATGCCAATCTATATTTTCAGGCTTTGATTTTGAAAAATAACGATGCTCAACACAAATTTCGTTTCCATTCAAGATAGAACATAATTCATTTATATAGTTCTTATTCATCGCATAATCAGCAGAATAGCCTTCTGTTGTAAAAATAACAGGTGCAGTAAAACTTTTGTGATTTAAAAACACTCGTTGATAAAAAACTTCTGAATCATCATCATCTTTGTCAACTTTTTGCTCAAAAATTATTAAATACTTCTCAGAAAAAAATTCTGTTGTAGGAAGTTCTTCTACAGATACAACTCCATCTAAACCTTTCAATAAATTTTCTAACTCACTAGCAATTAAGCTATAAGAAAGAGTTAAAAATACGCTTACAAATACAAATCTTAAAAACTTCATCATTCTATAATTTTAAAAAATATTTGTCGCAGTATATAAAATTTAATAGAAATCAATTTGTAAAATATCAAGATTTTATCAACAAATTTAATGTTTACTTATTTTTTTAATAATTTTGCGGAGTGAAAAATTTATTAAATAGACTTTTTGACTCAAATTCTAATATAGAAGAATTGCTATCTATATTAGACAACAATAGTAATACTAAGTCCATAATACTGAAAGGCTTATCAGGCTCATCTAAAGCTTTTATTTTAGCAAAATTAAGTCAGGAAAATAAGAATTTAACTTGCGTAATACTACCCGACAAAGAAAGTGCTTCTTACTTTTATGATGATTTAAACAATATTATAGGCGACAAAAATATTTTGTTTTATCCTTCGGCTTACAAGCGCTCAATTGAATATTTAAAAACAGACAAAACCAATATTGTTTTAAAAACAGAAGTTTTAAACAAAATATCTTCCAACAAAAAGCCTTATCTCATCATTACTTATCCTGGTGCAATAATTGAAAAAGTTATTTCAAACAAAACTCTAACAAAGAACACATTGGAAATAAAGCAAGGCGAAAAGCTTTCTATGGACTTTGTTATTGAAGTTTTAAATGAATATGGATTTACTGCAACTGATTTTGTTTATGAACCCGGAAGCTTCTCTGTTAGAGGAAGTTTAATAGATATTTTTTCTTTTTCTGATGAATTTCCATTTAGAGTTGATTTCTTTGGCGATGAAATTGAAAGTATTAGATCTTTTGACCCACAAACTCAGCTTTCAACCGAAAAACACAAAAAAATAGTAATAATTCCAAACGTTCACGAACACTTTGATGAAACAGAGAAAGTTTCGTTTTTCGGTTTTATAAACAAAAATTGTAAGTTTTGGATTTCAGAACCAGAATTAGTTTTAGATAAAATTGAAGATACATATACTGCTGCTGAACAAAGATACAAAGAAGTTGAAGACAGTGATTTTGATGATGAAGATAATGTTATTTTAGAACCAAGCAAAAACTTATTAAATGTTCAAGAATTTACAAATCAGATAAAAAACTTTCAAATTGTTGAAATAGCTTCTCGCAGTGTTTTTGAAGCAGAAAAAGAGTTTTACTTCAATACTGAACCACAACCTAAATTTGGAAAGCAATTTAATATTTTAGCAGAAATTCTTCAAAACAACGAAGCAAATGGTTACGAAACTTATGTTTTAAGCAATAACGAAAAGCAATTAATAAGACTTAAAGATATTTTTACTGAACAAAATCAAATAGTAAACTTTATTCCAGTTTTAAAGATTGTAAACCAAGGTTTTATAATGCATGAATCAAAAACATGTGTTTTTACCGACCACCAAATTTTTGAAAGATACCACAGGTTTAGCAGTAAAAAACTTTCGCACAAAGATAGCATTACAATTCAAGAACTTACAGCTTTACGCCACGGCGATTATGTTGTACATATTGATAATGGAGTTGGAAAATTTGGCGGTTTACAAAAAATAAACAACAACGGCAAAATCCAAGAAGTGGTAAGCATTATCTATGACAACAACGATATTCTTTATGTAAATATTCACTCTTTACACAGAATTTCAAAATATAGAGATAAAGATGATGAACCGCCAAAAATTTATCGCTTGGGTTCTGGACATTGGAAACGATTGAAAGAAAAAACCAAGAAAAACATAAAAGATATTGCTAAAGATTTGATTTTACTTTATGCAAAACGCAGAGAGCAGAAAGGTTTCGCATTTTCGCCTGACTCCTATTTACAGCATCAATTAGAGTCATCTTTTATGTACGAAGACACTCCTGACCAAAGCAAAGCCAATGAACTTATAAAAGCCGATATGGAATCCGAAGTTCCAATGGACAGATTAGTTTGTGGTGATGTGGGTTTTGGAAAGACAGAACTTGCAATTAGAGCAGCTTTTAAAGCAGTTAACGACAGCAAACAAGTAGCGGTATTAGTTCCTACAACAATTTTAGCACTTCAGCACTACCATACTTTTAAAGAAAGACTTGCAGATATGCCTGTAAACATAGCCTATGTAAGCAGATTAAAATCAAGCAAAGAGATAAAACAAAGTTTACAAAAATTAGAAGAAGGCAAACTTGACATAATTATAGGCACTCACAGATTGTTAAATAAAGATGTGATTTTCAAAGACTTAGGCTTGTTAATAATTGACGAAGAACAAAAGTTTGGTGTGTCTATGAAAGAAAAATTGAAAAATCTTAAAATAAATGTTGACACTCTAACTCTTACAGCAACGCCAATACCACGAACTTTGCAATTTTCTTTAATGGGTGCCAGAGATTTATCTGTAATCAACACGCCACCACCAAACAGACAACCGATAATTACTGAGCTTCATTCATTTAACAACAAAATTATTCAAGATGCTATTTATTACGAAGTTGGAAGAAATGGTCAAGTTTTCTTTATAAATAATAGAATTCAAAATATTTTTGAAATAGAAACTTTGGTCAACAAACTTTGTCCTGAAGTAAAAACTGTTGTAGCACATGGACAAATGGAAAGTCAGAAGTTAGAGAAAATTATTTTGGAATTTATGCGTGGCGATTATGATGTGTTAATTAGTACAACAATTATTGAAAATGGAGTTGATATTCCAAATGCAAATACAATAATTATTAACAATGCTAACAACTTTGGTTTGAGCGACTTACACCAGCTCAGAGGAAGGGTTGGTAGAAGTAACAGAAAAGCTTTTTGTTATTTACTTTCTCCCCCATTATCTGTGCTTACTCCAGAAGCTCGTAGGCGTTTAAAAGCAATAGAAGAATACAGTGAATTAGGCTCAGGAATGAATATAGCTTTACAAGATTTAGATATTCGTGGTGCTGGCAATATTCTTGGAGCAGAACAATCTGGATTTATTGCTGATGTTGGTTTTGAAACTTATAACAAAATACTTAACGAAGCTCTACGAGAATTAAAAGAAGGAAAATTTGACGACACATTTTCAGATAATGAACAAAACGAAGAAGATGAAGATTTAATTTCAGTAGATTACGATTGTCAAATTGAAACAGATATGGACATCTTAATCCCTGACTATTACGTAAGTTCAACATCTGAAAGAATTAAATTATACAAAGAGTTAGACGAAATTAAAGATGAAAATTCATTAAGTATTTTTAAAATAAATTTAGAAGATAGATTTGGCAAAATTCCTAAAGAAACAGAAAGAATTTTTGAATTAATTAAACTTAAATGGCTCGCAATAAAAATAGGATTTCAAAAAATTGTTATTAGAAACAATACTTTATTAGCTTATTTTCCAAGCAATCAGCAGTCTAACTATTATTCTTCGCCAAAATTTGCCAAAGTTTTAAACTATGTTCAACATAATCCTCAAAATTTACAAATTAAAGAAATTAACGAAAAACTAAGTTTAAAAGTTTTGAAAGTTCACAAATTAGAAGATATTGCTAAGGTTTTGAATGGAATACTATTAGCAGTTGAAAATAATTCTTAATTAATTTAGTCTCTTACACAACGAATAGAAATGCCCAAAAACTTGATATCGTAATCCCTGAAGATAGCACTGGCATAGTAATCTAGATTCCTGCTCCATGCGTTATTATTATCACTTGCGGTCGCACTCCACCAATAGCCGTAGCTTCCAATACTGCTAAAATTCACACCGTAGTAGCCTCCACCCGGAAGAGCTGTAAAGCCAGTTTCGTTAGTAGCACCTGTATTTGGACTATTCCAATGCGTTGTGCCAGTTTCTTTAAGTTTACCCCCTGCAAGATTTACTCCACCTAAAAAGTCAGTTAATTGTGTCCATTCTGCTTCGCTTGGCACATGCCAACCTTCTGGACAAACACCACGCACTCCACTAGGATTATTATTGCTGTTCATTGCTCCACCCATTACTGCTGACCAGTTATATAATACGCCGTAAGTAGCATAATTTTCTGTTGCTTTAGCATCTGAAATATTTGTGCCATTATAGCCATAAACGTAATAATATGGATAAGTGACTGAGCCTGTTTCATAACCAACTACGCTTGGCAAATACTTTAAATTTTCTGCCATCCAAATTTGATTACCTATTTGTATAGTTTTATAAACATTGCCATCGCGTGGATCTGTGAAAGTGCTAAATCCGCTAGTTTTGAAAGAAATAACATTACCATAACCTGTGCCTACACTATTTGTTGCATAAGCTCTCACATAGTAAGTTGTGTTTGCTTCCAAACCTGTAATACTACTTTCAAAGCCAAATGCGCCAAGAGTATCAATAGTTTTATTATCTGCTATAGTTGGATTATCGTTTGTACTCCAACAAATACCGCAATCTATTATACCCATACCACCGTCATCTTCAACATATCCTCCTGATATGGCTGAAGACATTGTAACATTTGTTATTTCTGTAGTAGATACAGTAGGAACTTCTTCTTTTATGCAACCAAGTGCAAATACTAAAAATAATCCAATTACTAATAATGACAATTGAATAAAGATGTTTTTGTTTTTCCTTTTATAAAAATTTAATTGTTAATACATTTTTAAGTTTCACAAATAAGATTTAATAAGTTTCAATTTGCTTTCTATATCCAAATTCCCGTCTATCCAAATTATTTCGCTTCCTTCTTTTTCCATTTTTCTAAACCAAGTCATTTGTCGCTTCGAAAATTGATGAATAGCAGTATTTAATTGAGTAAATAGTTCATCATAAGTAATATCGCCCTTCAAATACCAAGACAAAAACTTATATTCTAATCCGTAATATTCCAAATCTTGATGAGAAATTCCGGCTTCTAACATAGCTTGGGCTTCTTCTATCATTCCATTCTCTAAGCGAAATTTAAGTCTTTCTGTAATTCTTGCTCTCCTTTGCTCACGTTCGAAATAAATTCCAAAAATTATTGGTTTAATTTCTGGGTAATTATCGCCTACAAAACTATTTCTTGAATAATATTCTGCTATTTCTATTGCTCGTATAGCTCGTTTTGTGGTATCGAGGTCGCTATTATTATGTAAATCTTTGTATTTTCGTAAAATCACTTCAAGTTCTTGAATAGATTTGCTTTTTAATTCTGCTCGTAATTTTTCGTTTACAGGAACTTTTACTAATTCATAATTATTTATAACTGCATTTATATATAAACCTGTTCCTCCACATAATATTGGGACTATTCCCCTCTGCTTCAAACTTGAATAAACCTTAAAGAAATCTCTTTTATACTCATAAACATTATATTTATAGCCCGGTTCGCAAATATCTATTAAATGATAAGGAATTTTTACTCCATTAACTTCATAATCTTCCAAATCTTTACCTGTGCCGATATTCATTGTTTTATAAACTTGCCTACTATCAGCACTAATAATTTCGGTTTTTAAATCATATGCCAAATGTGCTGCCACAGAAGTTTTACTTCCCGCAGTTGCACCTGTAATAACAATTAAATTATAGTCTTTTAGCAATTTAAAATGATTTAAAGTTTAAGACAAAGATATAATTTTTTAGTTAGAAAATGTTTGTTACATAAATTTTATTATCAACAATAAAATTTCAAATCTACTTCTCCTTAAATAAAGACAATCTAACTTCCAACAAATCAACATATTTCATCTGATTTTCTGTCGAAAGAAAAGAGTTACTTATCTCCTGCTTCATTATGTTTTCTGATTTGATAAATCTATCAAAAGTATTTGAAATCTGTTTTTCAGTTAATTGAAGTTTCAATCCTAAATTTACAAAATCTGATTTTGTGAGTTTTCTTTTCTTTCCGTTTATAGTTAATGCAGATTCTTCATTATCTTCAGGAAGGTGTAGGTTTACATTCAGCAAATCGTATGCAGGCGACAAATTCCATTCTTCATTTTTTAAAATCATAGAAAAGTTTTTCAAGTGCATATCATTATTTCCTATAAGGTAGCTAAAAACAACTATTTCAAAAAGTCTTAACAAATCCAAAACTGTATTTGCAGAATGTTTTGCCAAGGCTCTTCCTATCTTTTCTACAGAGCTTTTATACTTATCAAAAGCTTCTAAAATCTGAAACATATCTAACATGTGTATTTTCTGACCTGCTTGAGTGCGATCAATACGTTTTGTTATATATGAAAGTTCGCCAGATTTTAGCCTAATTAGCGATGAAGGAACTACAGAAATTCCGCAAAGCTCAGCCATTCTCATGCTTAGATGCTCATTTTCAGGCATTTGAGGATAAACTTTATTTTGAGGTTTTAAAATATAATTTCCACCCATAGCTCCTAACACTGTTAATCGCCCATTAGTTTCATCTTTCAAAACATCTTTAATAAAACTTAGAGAAAGCTTTGGCTGAACTCCAGGAACAGTTATTGAATTTTCTACTACTTGTCTTGCTAATTCTGCCATTTCGTCTATGGTGTAATTCAAGGCAGGCGGTTCGGGACTACCAAAAAAACTAAGACTACAAGAAGTATGAAAATCTCCTTCTGTATTCAAGTCCTTATAGCAATATAAACATTTGTTACTCATCTTTTTCATTTATTAGTGGAATTACACTTACAGCACCAATGCAGTTTTTACAACATGCTAAAAGCAAGCCCATGCGGTCGTTTCGATTTAATTTCCAACTTTCGTAGGCGATTTCTAAAAGCCAACCTTCAGGTATTAAACCTTCAAAAAAAGGAAATAAACGATTGTCACGATACACTTTATCCGAAACAGGCATAGAAAAACTTATTGCTTGATTAGGAAATTGTTTGATGTATTCCTTATCGTATGCAAATAAATATTCTCCATCATCAGTTTCTGTAAGAATACCTGCAAAATCATCATTATAAAATACTTTTCCTTGTCTCATAACTCAATTTCCTTATGTTTAACAGGTGCTAACTTATGCCCAAACATCATCAATACCTGATTTACTTTTGCCATACTAAGATTTTCTTTGCCTTGTTCAATTTTTCTAACAACGGTAAGTGCTACACCAGCTTTATCGGCAAATTCTTGCTGTGTAAGCTCGGCTTCTTTACGCTTTGTTTTAACAAATGTGGCTAAACTTAATACCATAATTATATGTTTTTGCAGTTATTTTGTTGCAAAGATATAAAATTATATTCAATTGCATATAATTTTGTGAAAATTAAATGATTTATATGCAAAAAGATATACTATGTCGCTCGCTCCCAACACCCATGTCGCTCGCTCGGATTTGCAATCCGAGTGTTATACAACTCTTCCGCTCACTCCTTACCACAATGAAGCTCGCTCGGATTTGCAATCCGAGTGTTACTAAATATTTTTCGTAATCTAAATGTTGCAAATAATTAATTATTTCTATATTTTTATAAAAAAATCTTAATGAGCGACAGATATAAAATATTTGATCAAAATGCTGTTTATTTCACGACATTAACGATTGTTAATTGGATAGAAGTTTTTACAAGTAAAGAACAAAAACATATGATTGTTGATGCATTAAAATACTGTCAAAAAGAAAAAGGTTTAGAAATTTATGGTTGGTGTTTAATGCCAAGCCATTTACATTTAATTTGTAGTGTTTCATCAGAAATAGGAATGTCGGGGTTCTTGCGTGATTTTAAGAAATTTACATCAAAAGAAATAGTTAAATTGATTAATGAAACGACAGAAAATCGCAAAGAATGGATTTTAGAACAATTCAAGAGAGCATGTAAACACTTAAAACGTGATCAAAAATATAAAGTCTGGCAAGACAGTAATCAAACAAAAATAATTTTCTCAACTAACTTTTTTTATCAGAAACTAAAATACATTCATGATAATCCTGTAGAAGATATGTTGGTTACTAATCCAGAAGATTATATGTTTAGCTCTGCTCGAAATTATGCTGATTTAGATTATTTATTAGAAGTAATTGTGGAACCACAACAATTAGTTACAGTAAAATAAAAAAATAGCATAT
>ERZ795049.5201-NODE-5201-length-12223-cov-4.476907_pt1 | contig 12223 bp, 7 predicted proteins | sample MGYA00375133_ERZ795049 | MGnify/ENA primary metagenome ERZ795049 (study PRJEB30178, sample SAMN05720147) | activated sludge metagenome | isolation source: anaerobic digester from wastewater treatment plant | place: Japan | collected 2015-04-20 ...
GTGGCCGAAGAGGTTGATGACGGAAATGGCAAGGGCAAGGCGCTCGACCTCGGCAAAACCAAGAATGACGACGGCCTCGGGAATGGCGGCGATTCGGCGCCGAAACCCGTAATAGCCTGAATTCACCGCCCGCAATACGCGCAAGGTGAGCGCTTGATCGGCCGATATTTCCGCGGCGAGTTCGACGGCCGTCGAGGTTTCGTCCTGCACCAACGACAGAATATGCGCCAACACCGAGGGCAGCGTGCCCACCTCTTTGATCGCGTGCATTCGCTCATACACGTTCGTGACACGCACACTCGTCACGCTCGAAACCTCCCGCCGGCGCTGCGTTTGGGGAGCGCAGGTCCAGCGTTCTTCCCTCAACTATCGTGCAAGGCGACTATATGATCGCATCGGGAAAAAAGTCAAGGAATGCCGACGGCCGCGTCTACCCGACGCAGACCATGTTTTTGCCGCCGGATTTGGCTTGATACAACGCGGCGTCGGCCGCCCGGACGAAGGCGTCGCCGCTCATGCTCTCCGTCATTTGCGCCACGCCCATGCTCATGCTGGTTTCGTAACGAGCCGCGCTGCTGAACTGTGCGCGGATGCGCTCGGCCACGTGCCGCCCCGCCTCCGCGTCCGCGCCCGTCAACAGAATGGCAAACTCATCGCCTCCATACCGGAATCCGTCATCTTTCTCGCTCCGGATGTTATTCAAGATGAGTTCGCCCACCAGATGCAACACCTCGTCGCCGGCCGGATGCCCGTACGTGTCGTTGCAATGCTTGAAATTGTCGATGTCGATAAAAACCAACGTGACCGGTTGATGGGTCTTGCGCGCCCGCGCCATCGCGCCTTCCAGACGCGTACAGAACGCCCGGTGATTGAACAAGCCCGTCTTGCCGTCTTTTTGGGCGATATCCGCCAGACGCTGCTGCATTTCCCGCTGAACCGTGACATCCTTGAACGTCAGCAGCAGCACCGGCTCGGGTTCCACGTGAATATACGTGACGCTGATGTCGAACCATGCATCCCCTGCCGTTTCCGAAACGACGCGGATATCGGCCAACGTTCCTCGGCCTGTCTGGGCGATCATGCCCAGTCCTTCCTCGAGACGCGTCCGCTCGGAAGAGCCGAAAACGTCAAAAAGACAAGCCCCCACCACCTGGGAAGACGACACGTTGAAACACTCGCAAAACGCCTGGTTCACGTCGCGGATCACATGCCCCTGGGGCGCCACCAACAGCATGCCGCTCATGCTGAGTTCGAACAGGCTGCGGTATTTCTTCTCCGCCTGATTCTGGGCCGCCCGCGTCGCCTCGATCTCTTCCCGATCCCGTTGAATCTGAAGCCGCTCGCGGCGAAGTTCCTCGGTCAGCGCCCGCTCCTTGAAAACGCGCACCAACTTGGCGTGCATTTCGCCCAGCTGACAAGGCTTCGAAATAAAGTCGGACGCGCCCGCCTGGATGATCTCCACGTAGGCAAAGGCCTCGGCATACGCCGTCATGACAATGATCGACACATCCGGCCATCGCGAGTTCACCTCGGAAATGAGTTCCAACCCGCAACGCCCCGGCATGACCATGTCGGAAACGAAAACATCAAACGAGCCCGAGGAAAGCGCCGCCAGCGCAGAAGCGCCATCGTTCGCCCGGGTCACCTCGCACCCGAGCCTCTCCTCCACCAGTTGCGCCAGAGCATCGACCGCCGCAGGCTCATCGTCCGCTATCAAAACGCGCCGATTGCCGTATGATTCTGTCATCAAATTCCAGTCCTCCTCCGATCCCTGAGTGTACTCAACCCGCCCGATTAAATCAATCGCCCTTTCTCGCAGGGCAATCGCATTACATGGCCGAGGGAAATGGTGCGTGGGAATGGCCATCGTCAGTGTTTTTGTCGCGCCCGGTCTCCGTGCCGGGCGGTTTTACGGAAAGCGATGAGACGAATCCACACCCCCGGATCATTGCGCCCAGACCCGCCCGGCACGGAGACCGGGCGCGACAAAGACGAAAATCGTGCGCCAAACGTTGAAATCGGGACGTATATGGAGCCAAAAAGTCCTAATGACTCAGAATTTTAATGCAATGGCCCTGCCCTTTCTCGCCTGCCGCGACAATGGCAGAGCCCACAGATACGGGATACCGAAAAGAAACCGGGTGTAGAAAAGTTGAACATTCGTAGCCGCGTTGGACGCGGAAGGGGGCGGCGCGATCGATCGCCTATGCCCCGCCGCCGTTCTCGCCGGCACGGCGGAATCCACAATCAACACGCGATGGCCCCGGCGCAACGCGCATCATCCGTGCACGTATCCCGCTCCCGGCGATGCATGCGCGAGGAGGATGGCCTCGGGCGGGATGGGGAGGTTGCGGGAGGCGAGATAACGTTCGTGGTACTCGCGACGGACGCGCTCCTGAAAATTCTGGACTGCATCGCGATGAACCAAATTGACGGTGCAGCCGCCGAAGCCTGCTCCGGTAAGGCGCGCGCCGATGGCCCCGGCCTCGCGCGCGATCGCCACAAGGGCGTCGAGTTCCGGGCAACTCACGCCGTAATCGCCGGCGCAACTTTCGTGCGAGGCGTTCATGAGCTCGCCGAAGGTCTCCGCGTCGCCCGCAACCAGCGCGTCGCGCGCCGCCTCGACGCGCTGGTATTCGGTCAACTGGTGGCGCGCGCGCGCCTGCAATCGGAAGCCGCCCTCGGGTTCGGGCAGGTCGCCGATGTAACGGCGGCGGACCTCTCCTGCGCCGATGCCGAGCGCTTTTGCGGCGTCCTCCAACGTGGTGCGATCGGCGGGAAAAGCCTTCTCGAAGATTTCGCGCACCTCGCCGTGCGTGAGGCAAAGCGGGCCGTACCATAGGTCGGCCAGCGAATCGATGGTCACCTCCTCGCCGAAATCCTTCTGGACCTGGCGCTCGGCCAACGCGCGAATGAGGCGGCATGTTGTCGGTCCGGCGTTGTACCGATGCAGCGCGGCGCCGGTTTTTGGCGCCGTCACAAGCGTGTTGCACACAACAAAAACGAAATCGCGCGGCAAGGGGACATGCTCGGTGCGCAACGGCGCAAAATCGATCTTGCAGGCGTCCTGATCGCTGCCGAGAAGGATGATGGCCTGGTCCATGCCGCCGCCGCGCGTGCCGACGTACTGTTCGGCCTCGGCGAGCACCCCCGCGAGATCGATGCGCGAAACCGAGTTGCCCAACGCGCGCCCCGAAACATCAAGATACGCGAGCGCGCACGCGACGACCAGCGCCGACGAGGAACTCAACCCCGCCGCAACCGGCACATCGCCCGCAACGAACAGGTCCATGCCCGCATGCTCGTGAAAACCGAAATGATCATTGATCCCCGCGATGGCCGCCTTGCAGTAATTTTCCCACGATCCCGGCAACGACGCAGGAATATCCGCGCGGTTCTCGAAGGCGACACCCGGAAACGCGTCATGCCACGACCGCATCCGCACGACATGATCCGCGCGCGGCGCAAAAGCGACGCACACGTCGCGGTCCACCGTCATCGGCAACACCGGCAAGCCGTTATAATCGAGATGTTCCCCGATCAGGTTCACCCGGCCTGGCGCCCGACAGACTCGCGGCGGCGCCGCGCCCGGAAAAGCGCACGAATACCCTTCTATTAGTTCCGAAACGTTCGTCATAGCCCCCCGTTTCAACGCCATTTGCCGCAGATTCACGAGGAGCGATTCTACTGGCCTGCGCGGGGAGGTTCAACCGGCATGCATTCCATCCTGACCCAGTAGTTGGGACGGGCATGAACAGACGGAAAATCCACAACCTGTTGTTTTTAGGATTGGGGGAATACAGGATATTGGGATTATTGCTTGACACAGACACGATTCTTGTCTACACTAAGGACGACAGGGGGAACCCTCGACGTTTGTGAACAAGCCCTCGCATCAGGGAGATTGTGTGTGAAAATCCGACTATGCCGAGTGCTGTGTGGCGTTGTGGCGGCCGGTATGTTGAGTGCGGTCGGCTGCACGACGACCACGAAAAACAGCGCCGCTCGCCCAGCGACCGCCCATACGCCTTCCAAAGAAGCCTCGCTTTCCGCCGCCGAAGCGGCGCAGCCGCGATCGGCCACGGAGTTGTTGCGCGCGGCGAACGAGGCGTTTCGCAAGGCCAACGAAGCCCAGGAATCGGGCGATCGCGAAGCCGCGTTGCGTCACTACACGCAGATGCTGGAACTCCTCATCAAGGCCGATCTCGATCCGGGCGTGTTTTATACGTTGCGGGGAGAATTCGAGCGCATTTTGGTCGATAAAGGGCCTCAGGAGGCCGATCTGTCCGATAAAGACCGGTCGCGTTCCGGGGATTACGCAAAGGAATTGGGCGATTTGCGGTTGCCGGGCCCTTTGCCGGAACGCGTATTGCAGCAATTGGATCAAATCCAGCGGGCTTATCCCAAGAATTTCCAGGCGGGATTGAATCGCAGTTACAAGTACGCGCCGCATATCCGGCAGGAATTCGCCAAGGCGGGTTTGCCGGCAGACCTGATGTGGCTGGCGCAGGTGGAAAGTCAATTTTCGCCGAAGGTGGTGTCGCGCGCCGGCGCGGGCGGCATGTGGCAGTTCATGCGGGGCACTGCCAAACGCTATGACATTCGGATGGATACGTACGTGGACGAGCGGTTCAATTGGAAGAAATCGACGCGCGCCGCAGTCAGCTATTTGACCGAACTGTACAACCGTTTTGATCAGAATTGGCCCTTGGCGATCACGGCCTACAATATGGGCGAGGGCGGCGTCGAGAGAGCCATCGCAGCCAATGGCGGCGAACGCGATTTGTGGAAGCTGATCGAGACCCCCCCCGCTTCCAACATGATGCAAAACGAGACAAAGGATTTTTACGCCAAGCTGCTCGCTACGATTATCGTGGCCCGAAATCCCGACCGGTATGGCATGACGGTTGATCCGCGCAATCCGGACGATACCGTGGAAATCCCCGTGACGGGGACGTATGCGTTGTCCGATTTGGAGCGCGCGTGCGGCGTTGGCGAGGGCGCGCTCCAGGAACTGAACCCGGATCTGCTTCGAGGGGTGACCCCGCCGGACGGACATCCCGTGGTTGTCCCTAGCGCCGTTCGAGAACAATTCTTGGTCGCCTTGAACGAAGTGCCCCAAACCAAACGCGTTCCTCGGGTGGCGGTGGCTTCGTTGCCGGAAAGCGAACGGCGCGGTTCGACGAGCAACGCCTCGTACGTTGTCCGGAAGGGGGACACGCTGGCGGCGATTGCGGCGAAACATCATGTGTCGGTGAGCGAATTGGCCTCCGCCAACAAGATGCGTTCGTCCGGACGGCTGCTTTCCGGACAGCGTCTTGTGATTCCCGAAGGGCCTGGAAAAGACAAGGGGTTCGTGAAGTCGGGTCCGGACGGAAAGGTGCAGATAGCCCAAAAAAAAGCAGCCGACGCGGAGGCTCAAGGGGATACCGCCGATAGCGGATCGGATGTTGCGATCGCCAAGGATCGGCTGCATCGCGTGGAGCGCGGCGAGACGCTCGTGAACATCGCCAAAGCGGAAAACGTGAGCGTTCGCGAGATTGTGGCGTGGAATGGAATCAAGGAAAACGATCTTCTTCGGGTCGGGCAGCAGCTAATCGTTCAAAAGGGAACGTCCAAGGCGGCGGTTTCAGCCAAAGGTTCGTGCGTCGAGCATGAGGTGAAGGCGGGCGACACAGCGTCCCGGATCGCTCAGACGTACAACGTCGCCATAGCGGATTTGTATGCGTGGAACGATCTCGGGCCGAAATCGGTTCTGAAAACGGGCCAGAAGCTCGTGCTCCAACCTCCTGCAGGCGCGACAAGCGTCTCCGCCGCCCAAACCTCCGGGGGGCGTTCCGGTGAAGCGGCGCGCGCATCCCAGGGGAAAGAGAAATCGGAATCCGCCACGCGGGAAACGCCGCACATGCATACGGTCGCCAAAGGCGACACCGCGTTGGCGATTGCCAGCAAATACGGGGTTCCATTAAAAGCGTTTTTGGAATGGAACAATCTCAACGAGGGATCCGTGCTCCGGGTAGGGGATGAATGCGTCATTAGCCTTGCGGCCGCCAGCGGCACGTTGACGGAGAAGCCTGTTGCGGCGATTCCGGACGCGAGCGCAAAGGAAACCGCCGGTGCTGCGAGCAAAGCGGGCAAGAACGCCAAGGGGGCGTCATCGTATCGGACCGTTACGGGCAAGGGCAATGACGCAAAAACGACATACGTGGTGGTCAAGGGGGACAGCCCTTCGTTAATCGCTCAGAAGTTCGGCGTCCCGCTGCGCGACCTCTACGCGTGGAATAAGTGGGACAAGTCCACCGTTCTTCGAGTGGGACAGCAGGTGACGGTTTCTCGCCCGTAATCGGCCGACCGCCCCCCAAGGTCTTGTGGCGTTGAAGCGGGGGCAACGCCGCGACAGGAAGCGGGGCATCGCGCCTCGTCCAGCACGCAATCCAAGGAGGAGCGCCGCCAGGGCAGGCTATGTCAACAGGAGCAGGGGCAACAGGGGCAGGACAACGGGCCCTGCAATCGCTCGGTTATGTTCCGGTGTTGCATCCGGAGCTGTTGGCGCTGTATCCGGTCTTGGGCCTGTACGCCCACAACGCGGGCAAATTGCCCATGTCGTTTCTGGCAAGGCCCGCCGCCTTCATGGCGCTGGGGGCTTTGTTGCTTTGGGTGCTGCTTTCCCTGCTCTTGCGCAATATTCATCGCGCGGGTCTCGTAACGTCTTTGCTGGTGTTTTCCGCCTTTTCGGGGTGGGGCGTTTGGGCCTCGTTGATGGAGGCGGCGCTGCCGATCGCGAGCGGTCTTCACGCCTCTGTGTTCATGGCGGCGTATGCGGCGATCGTGACGGGATGCGTGTTGTTGTTGGTGCGGTATCGTCCGCGCGCGGAGCAAGGCGCGTCCACGCGAAAAGGCGTGGCCGTTTTCGTGGCCGCCGCCTGCGTGATTGGAGCGGCGGCATGGGCGCTGCTTGGGCCGGTGCTGCCTCGCGGCGGCGATTGGATGATGGCGGCATATCTTGGCATTGTCGTGGCCGTATACATGCTGTTGCTGGCGTTTCGCGGCGATTGCCGTCAAGCGACGCGCACGCTGAACTGGTTCGCATTCGTGTTGATTTTATTGACGGCGGGCAACATCGCGTTGCGCCGTCACGAGGAGCCCGCGATTGCCATTCCCCCGCTGGAGGAAGCCGCGTCGCGGACCGTTCGCTCGGCGACGCCGGAGTCGCCGTATCCCGACATTTATTTGATTGTGCTCGAGGGGTATGCGCGGGCGGATGTGCTTCGCACGACATACGGCTACAACAATCTTCCTTTTCTTGACGCCATGCGCGCCAAGGGTTTCCAGGTGGCCGATCGGAGTTTTGCCAACTATCCCGTATCGCTGGCTGCCGTGGGCTCCATGCTCAACCTCGATTATCTGCATGCCCTGATCGGACCCGAAACGTCCGCCGACGCCGGGTTGCCGTCGCTTGTTCATGCGTATACGGAGAATCGGGCGTTTCAGTTTTTGCGGTCGCGAGGATATCGCATCGTGGCGTTTTCGCCGCGCGAGGACGCCTTGGAGCCTTGCCCGCCCATGGCCGATGTGGCGCTCAAGCCTCCGTTCGCCGTCAGTGAATTCGAGCAGGTGCTGTTGCGCAATTGCGCGTTCGCGCCCATGCTCGACAGCGCCTATTATTGGCGACACGGCGTTTCGGGCTATTGGCTGAACGCGTTTAGCCGTCAGCGCGTGCGGTATATCGTTTCCAACATCGCTTCCGCGGCCGGCGATGCCCCCCAACCCTGCCTCGTGTTCGCGTATTTGCTCGTGCCGGAACAGCCCTTCTTGTTCACGCACGGCGGCTGGAGGGCGAAGCCGGTGGGTTTTTCGCTGCGCGGCGAGCCGGTTCGGGCCACGTGGCGCCAGTATTTCGAGGGGTATGTCGAACAGCTGCATTACGTGAACCGGCGGCTTCTCGAGATAAGCGATGCCTTGACGGCTTCCTCGACGCGTCCGTCGGTCGTGCTGATAGTATCAAGCCGCGGTCCCGGTTTTGAGCCTGCTTCCGCGCATGGCGACATGGCCGCTTTGCGCGATCGGTTCCCCAATCTTGTCATGGTCCGGTTTCCCGATGCGTCCGGCGCGGACGCCGCGCGGCTTCCGCAAAACATTAGCCTCGTGAACGTGCTGCGTTTCACGTTTGATCGCGTGTTTGGCGCTTCGTTCGGCCTGCTGCCGGACGAGGCCTTTGTCTCTTCCGATCGATCTCCTCTTGACGTCAAGCCGCTTGCTGTGTCCGAACTGTCCAAGTGAGGCGGGGCGAGCAAGGATAGGCCGTTATTCGTCGTGTATCGGAGCGACGTTCCCGGCGAGAAACGCGATCAACAAAACGCGGATCATCGCGTCAATCGGTACAATACCTCGCCCGCATGAGGAACCAGCAAGCGCCCCTCGTCCTCGCGGTCTTTCCAGTCGTTGGGATTGATGGACGCCGGGTCGCGGTAGCCGAGGTTGATGCCGCGGCATTCGGCCTCGGGGATGCCGGTGGCCAGGGTCACCTGCACGCGCGGTTTTTCGACGCCATTCTCGAACGTGCCGATGCCGCGGACGTGCGTGCTGTGCGCGAGGATGCCGCCGGGGATGTCGGTGAACTTGTCCATCTGCGCAAGGAAATAATCGCGCGTGTGGTAGCCGATGCGGCGGATGAGATCGCCATGCGTGACGCTGATTTCGTGCAGGTGCGGCGCATAGATGATGAGTTCGCCGCCGTCCGCTACGACGGGTTCGAGCTTGTACATGCACTTGCCCGCGACCCAGAGTTCGTCGTACATCGCCGGGGCCATGGCGAGCACGCTCTTGAACGGCTTGTCCTTGTAGACGATGTGGGTTTTTGCGGAGAGGTCGGCGGCGGCGGACCATGCGGATTCCGGCGCGCCGTAGAAGATGCCCTTGCAGTCCTTGCCCATCACGTTGAGGCAGAAGCAGCGTTTTTCGATCGGGATGAGCGACGCGGCCTTGTCGACCACCGCGCGCACCGGCGTGTACTTCGTGCCGTTGATGAGCGGGTTCGTGATGAGCGCGCCGAGCCAGTGGAAGAGATTGAGGATTTCCTCGCCCGCGATGCCGGGGAAAAAGTACTTGTTGCCGCCGCTGAACCCGACGACTTCATGCGGAAACACAGGCCCCGCGATGCAGAGCAGATCGTAGTCGAAAATGCGTTTGTTGACGCAAACCTCCGCCGCGCACCGCAGCAGACCGTTCGACAATTCGGCGATTTCGTTCTCGGTGACGGTTCCTATATGGCGCAACGCTTGGGGGTTTTTCCATTCGTGGTTGATGATTTCGATATCACCATATGTGCCGCGCCGCTCGTCTTCCGTGATGCCCAACAGCGCGTTGATCGCCGCGTCGCTCATGGGCGGGTGCGTGCCCAACGCGATCATGAAGTCCGCCTTCGCCGCGCGTCCCTTCACGGCGCGCAACAACGCGCGAAACATCGCCGGCATCGGCATGCTCCGCGTGCTGTCGGGAATGATGAACAACACGCGCTTGCCGTCAACGGACTCCTTCGCGAACGCCTCGTGCACAAACGACGACAATTCATCGGCGTTGAGGCAACCATTGTCTTTGATTAATTGCATACTATGTACCTTTTAATGAAGATTCGCCACAGAGTCACGGAGCACACAGAGAAAGCACGGAGAAAGAAAGATGAAACCACAGATGAACACAGATGGCCACAGATAAAACGGGAAAGATTTCTCTGTGCTCTCAGCGCCTCTGCGTTAGATTCTTTTTCCCTTGTTTCGTTGCGTTGAAAAATTTCTACACTGCAAAACCCAATTTCATCAACAATCCCGCCAACAACCGGCTCTCAGGCTGCACTATCGCCCGCGTATGTTGAAATTCGCGGCGGCGCGGATATTCCTTGCGAAGACGATCGAAGCGCGGGCCGCGTTCTTCCTGTGGCGCGTCGAGTAGCGTGCGCATGGCCGCGTCGTCACGTCGAATATCATACACCTTTCGCACGGCCTCGCGCAGTTCGGCTTGCGGGTTGGATGTATCGCCGCGTACGGTCACTTCCGGACATTCCGGCGCGGGCAACAGCGGTGCGGGGTCCCATGTCGGCGCAACGCCAAGAAACGCGCAGGCCGCGCGGTATATCTGCACCGTGCCGTTCACCTTGCCGTCGAAGGAATACCCCGCGATGTGCGGCGTGCCGATGAAAACCTGTTTCAGCAATTCCACATCGACGAGCGGTTCGCCTTCCCACACGTCCAACGCCGCCGCGCGCATGCGGCCGCTCGCCAGGGCAACGTTGAGTGCGGCATTGTCCACGACGGCGCCGCGCGAAGTGTTCAGCAGAATCGCGCCGGGCCGGAGTGACTGAAAAAACGCGGCATCGGCCAGATGGTAGGTGGCGTCGGGACCGTTCTTTGTGAGGGGAACATGAAACGTAACGACGTCGCATGCCGCCGCATCTTCCAGGGTCCCGAATTCCGCGCCGCCTTCCGCGCGCGCGCGCGGCGGATCGTTCAGCACACAACGCATGCCCAGGGCGCGGGCCGCGCGGGCCACGCGCGATCCGACGTTGCCGACGCCGATGACGCCAAGCGACATCGCGCCGAGTTGGAGCGTGTAGCGTCCCGCCAGTTCGAGCAATGCCGCCGCGATATATTGCGCCACGCTTTCGGCGTTGCAGCCGGGCGCGGAGGAAAACCCGATGCCGCGCTCCGCCAAGTAGCTTTTGTCGATGTGGTCTTCGCCAATCGTGGCCGTTGCGACGAAACGCACCGATGAACCTTCGAGCAATGCGGCGTTTACCTTGGTGATCGAACGCACCATCAACAGGTCCGCATCGCGCACGGCCTCGGGCGACAACGTGCGGCCCGGCAGCGCCGCGACTTCGCCCAAGGTCGAGAAGGCTTCGCGCGCGTACGGAATGTTTTCGTCGGCCACGATTTTCATGGCAGGGCTTGTCTCCTGTCGCTTCGCCGATTTCGCGGAAAGATCACTCGTGCGTCTCGCGATCGCGGCGGTTTTTGGTCTTGCGACGCGGCGCGGGGGCGTCTTCGTCGGACGAGACGGTTTTTCGGGGGCGACGGGCCTTGGGCGGCGGGGCGTCGTCTTCTTCGTCGTCCTGTGCGCGCGCACGCGGCGCGGCGCTTTTCCGCGCGGACTTGGGCGTTGCGTTCGCCGGGGCGCCCGGGATCGAGTAGACCGTCGCGCCCTTGCGGCGGCGGCGCTTGGGCTGCGCTATCATGTCGATGGCTTCTTCCCCCGTCGTGTCGGCGTCGGGGCAAAACGATCCCGTGTTGCTTTGGGCCGCCTCGGCGAGGCCGACGATCAAGCGCTGTCCCAACGGCAACCGCGCGTGCGCGTGGCGTTCGCGTTTTTTGGGGCGCGCCATGGCGATGAGGCACGCCGCTGCTGCCGCAGACGCCATGAATGCGATGTCGCCCCATCCGAAGGAGTTCGCGACGAGGGAGCCAAGCCGGGCAAATGGAACCCGCGTCACAAGGGAAAAAATCGATTCGGCGTTCTGCGATGCCGTGAACAGGCATACGCTGCCGATGGCGCCCAGCAGAATGCCCGGCGCGGCGCATGCCGCGGCTGTCAGACCCAACGCAATGCTTCGGCGGCGTTCCTGCGTGGCGAAAAAGACGCCAAGTCCCGCGGCGAAACCGACGGACACCGAAGCGGCGCTTTCCAGGCAGTGCATGGCCGCCGAGATCATCACCCAAACGAGAGCGCCTACGGCCGATCCTGCGAGCCCCAAGGCTATGGCCGTCGCGAAATCTTTTGCCGCGGCCTTTGGCGGCCTTTCTTCTGTCGCGTTTTCCATGATGGGAACGAAACCCGATGGCGCTCTACCCGCGCGTTTTTTTCCATGGCGGCGTTTCGGGCAACAGTTTGCCGAACTCGGCGATCAACGAGTCTTCGTATTCGCCGGCGAAGGAACCGCTGAAGAAACGGTCGAGGCCTTCGTCGTGAAAGCGCCGCCACGATTCCTCTTCCTCTCCGGGATTGATCGGGAAGAACAGGGCTCCGTTGGCGCGGGCGGCCTTTAGATCGCCGAGGGCGTCGCCGATCATCAGCATCTTGTTTTTCTCGTAGCGGCCTTCCGAGCAGAGGGCGATGTGTTCCGCCTTGGTGCCGAATTCCTGGCCGGCGATGGTGAAGACAAAGCGTTCCAGCCCCTGCTCGCGCCACTCGCGCACAAGGGCCTCGGTCGGCGTTTGACTGCACACCAGCA
>ERZ795049.5203-NODE-5203-length-12219-cov-4.540694_pt1 | contig 12219 bp, 3 predicted proteins | sample MGYA00375133_ERZ795049 | MGnify/ENA primary metagenome ERZ795049 (study PRJEB30178, sample SAMN05720147) | activated sludge metagenome | isolation source: anaerobic digester from wastewater treatment plant | place: Japan | collected 2015-04-20 ...
TAAACTTATTGGTAATTTTATAGCAGATATGCCTTCTGCTTATGGTTATGCAATGTCAAGAATGTGGTGGCTTATGAGGCCAGAAATAACAATAAATGGTTTAACAGTTTATGGTCTTATTGATTATTTAGATGAAGGATTATTAAATGTTAATTTAAGCGGATTACCATATTTAAAATGTTTAATTAATAATTCTTCTATATCATATGATGCAAATGAAGGAACGATTATATCAAAGGTTGGGGTTTATATATTCCCGCCTTGGTCAATGTAAAAAAGGTGATTATAACATGGCTTCAGTACCAAATATATCTAACTTATTAATAGAAAGAGAAAGAAGAATGATGATGCAATTTTCTAACTCAAGGGCTATGCATGGGGCACAGACTTTTAATAGTTTATCATTAATCCCAAATGACACTCAAACAGGAATACAAAATGAAGGTTTTATTTTCGGGAGAGATATTTGGGGAGTTGGAAAATTTGGGAGTAGGACGTCTAGACTTGCTTCTAAATATGGAATTTCATAAAATGCAGGTGAAAAAATGCCTTATACTTCAATATTTAATTACTGGTTTGCAGATCCAGGAACAGAAACATCCAAATATCCAGAAAAAGACCGAGAAAGGTGGGAAGCTATTGAGATTTCATTACTAGAGCTTTACACAATATTTGGGAATGGAGTTAATGGTGAAGGGTGGAGAATTTCTGAGACTGTTGCTGAAGGTCCTATTATTTATATAACCCCAGGATCTGGACATATAGGTTATAAATTTGCAGAAACAACTGAAAATTATCCAATTTCTTTATTTGTTCCAACTGGGGTCGATATGAGCGTTGGAATACAATTTTTTGTTTATGGGTATGCAACAGAAACAACTCATTTTGATAAATCAATAAAATTTGAGGCTTTTACGACAACTCAAGATAATTTAGATTATATTTACATAGGAGCTTTTACATTAAAACTAAGCAATGGTTCTTATGTTATAACAAAACCGGATTACGATGGGAGAGATGAAATTAGTATTTTTAGTTCTGTCTCTAATTTAATTAATAAGCATGTTCACACAGGCAATCCTCCGAAGATTAATTTGCGGAAACACACGTCTGGAAAATTGCCAGGAGCATTTATTGCAAGTGATTTAGATGCATCTCAAATTCAGACTGGTAAAATGAGTTTAGATAGACTTCCTCAAATAAGCCATGAGCTTCTATCTAATGCAGGGCAATTAACACATGAACAATTAGATACTTTTTTTATAAATCAGAACTTAGATGTAGATGATCATTTAGCAGAAGTTGCTTTCGCAAACTGGCTTCAAGAAATATTGGCAGAAAAATTAATATATATTGATTTTGATGAGTTTTTTATTAATTCATTTTTCTTTATTCCTGGTATTACTTCAAGCAGTTATATTGATAAAACTGGAACAACTGCAATCATAGATGAAGCAAATCACCAAATTGTTGGAATAGAGGCAGATCCTTCAACTTCAGATTTTATAACATGGAATGGATATAATGAATTCAATGTCGTATATACCGCTGACTATCAATCTAAAAATGCAAATTTAATAGTAAATACAGATGGAACTATTACATTAGATCGACCTTTAAGATTCACAACTTTATATAATACGACAGTAGAGGCAAATAATCCAAAACATTGGAATACTTACACAGAAGTAACGACAGTAAATAGTTCTCAGTCAAATACAATATCTGTCGACGCACAACTTCATTATTATAGATTTTTGAGATTTTGGTCTGGTGTTGGTCCAACTGCAATAGATATGAGTTATATGAACAAAATTCAATTTGGAATCAAACTAAAAGATCCAGATATATTAAATCATGGAAAGATTTATTTTTTCTTAATTGGGGCAACACATCAAACATTATCAAATAAAAGTATATCATACACAGATCCGATTAATTCAACTAATTATACCATTAGTATTTCCGGGCCTGTCCAAATATTAGATTACAGCGAACAGACTACAGATTTAGATAATGATATTAAAACCGTCAATATTGACTTATTACAATTCCCAACAAGAAGTAATGTTCAAGGATTTGGATTTTATATTAATAGCGAAGAAAATTGGAATGTTGTAGATGCATATGAATTTTCATTGCACCAACCTCCATATGATGATATGGATACAAAAGTTTCTGATGATTTAAAAATAAGAGATCCTTTTAGTTTGCCAAATGAAGGGAAAATTGTTATGTATGCATATAACGATTTATACTATGAATCTTCTGGTAAAATATATTTTAGATTTAATCAACCATTAACAACTCAATGGGATTATTTATATTGGGATGTTGATATAGATTCTGTTCCAACTGGTGTTGTTGCACCATATCTTTTGGTTAAAACAATTTCCGCATCAACGTCTACTTTATTGCCAGAAGCTATTCCATATTTAGTTTCAGATATAGACCATATTATTAATAGTGAAAATAATAAATATTTGGATATGGTTGTTGAATTTAGGGCAAGTTCAGATAGGAGATATTCTCCTATTTTAAACTCTTTAACTTTATATTATACTATAGCTTCTTCTTTAAATTCAAAAACTTTCTCAACAGCGGCAGATTTTGCAGATGCTTTGAAAAAGTTAAATATTTTAATTGCTGAAAATCCGGATGCAATTGAAATGGAAGATACGAATTTAGTTAATGCAATGTTTTTCATTGAAAATAATAATATTAAAGTTATTGACGAGAATAAGGTAATTGTTCCAGAGATGGTATTTGATGGAACGTCTATATATGAGTCTCCAAGGCAAGTTTTTGCAAAATCTGGGAAAGGGTTTAGAAACGCAAAGTTTTTAGATATTTTAGATGAAAGCATTTTAATCGCAGATACTCAGAATGATAGAGTATTAGAAATAGATTTTGATGGTAATTTAATTAGAGCTTTTCAAGGGAATATATATTTATATAAGACAGCAAGAGATTTTGTTGCATTATGCGGTCATTATAACAGTAGATTAGGAAAGATTTTTGTTTCATTTAGTCAAAGCATTAATAGTACATTTGATAAAACTAAATTTACTCTTGGGACTGTAGATCAAAGTAATTATTTTAGTTTTCTTAGTGATGATGATGGTATTTTTACAACTATTTCAAACAGTGATGGCAAGTCTGCAGTTTTAGTAATTACATTGGGAGCAGCAAGAAAACAGCAAGTAGATTCTTGGACTGTTAATAAGGTTTTATATATTTCCCAAGGAGCAGTGACAGGTTCTGCAGGTTCAACTACAAGTAGTTTTACTCCAGAAGCTATTGTAACAGCTAATTTAGGAAATGAAATAACAATTCTTGCGGACGAAGAAGATACAGTCCCTCAAGTTATTCAAAATAATATACCTGGATCGACTATTACAATTTATAATCCTGGAGACAATACAGTTGTTGAAACTGAGACTAAAGATGAGCTTGATACTTTTGATTTTAACAATGACGGGAAGGTAGATAGCTCTACATTAATGGATATAAATGGAGAGACAGATATAGTTTCTGTTTTAATAGAAGATATTGATATTGTTTACAGCAATATTCAATATCCACTATCAGTCCAAAAAAGCGGAGAAAATAATTATATAATTGGTCAAGATAGTGATTTTAGTGTATTAAATATAGGTATAGATGAGAATTTAACTTGGAGTATTAGTAATGCTATCGTTTCTTTTGATTGGTTAAAAGGAGGAAATGCTTATTTTCTTTCTGATGGAAGTGTTTTATGTTCTAGTCCATCAATGAAAAAAGTAATACAAATAATGCCTCCTTCAAATTCAATTTTATTTAGCTATAGCACAAGTTTTACTCCTGTTTACACTTTAACAAACTCTTCAGATAATATTATTATTATTCAAAATGATGAATTGTATAATAGTTTAAATAGTAGAATTATTGAAATTAATAGCAATAATGATGTTATTAGAGAGTGGGGTGTTGGAAGATTATCAAATCCTAATAATATCTATGTTTTACCTAACAACAATTGGTTAATTTCAACTTAAAGGGAGATTTATTTATGAGTTATAATTTTGTCCATTATATAAATACAAATAATTATAATATTGATTTCAATAATAATAAATACTCTGTTTTTTATAATCAAATTTCTAAAGATTTTAAAGAATATATTAATAATAAAAATATTATAATTGAATCTAATAATTTAAAAATTCAACATAATATAGGAGAAAATATTTTAAATTCTATATTTGAAATTAAAAATAAAATTGAAAAAATTAAAATTAGTTTTATTTTATCTAGTGACTTTAGATTAGAAAAAGATAGTAATAGCTCAATAATATTATTCAAAAACAATGAAAAAATTATAAATTTTTACTCATCCATTTTAACAGATTCTGTTGGAAATTACAGCCCAGAAAATCAAATTGAAATTTCTCAAGATCCAACATATTGGAATATAAATATAAATTTAGATGATGAATGGATAAGTAATCCAAACACAATATATCCATTAAGATATCAATTTGATACTGTTTTTTCTGCAGAAATTCAAGTGAATGCGAGTAATATTCAAATGTTATCATCAGGAACAGATCAAGTTTATAGCGATGTCAGAGAAGAATCTGCAACTCAGTTTTATATAACTTTTTATGATGATAGTCAATTTAAAAGGCCAAAAGCTGTTTATCAAGGATTGCCTGTTTGTAGCACCGTCCCATATGCTGTCGGAGATACTTATAATTTAACCGAGAATGAAATACAACAATGGTATGATGGTCTTGGTGATGATGAAAGAGATGTTTACTTACAAATTATATCAAGTAAAGTTATAGATGCGAATAAGCAAGTATATTATGATGTTTATTTGCCAGGAACAATAGATTATAGATCTCAAATTGCAGAATTTGTTGATTTTTATAGCGGGTCTCCCGTTTATAGAGGCTCGTTTAAAATTCATAAGAATAAAGCTCCATCTTATATTGATGGGATTGGATACGTGAATGTATATTTAAATGAGTCAAAATATACAGATATTGTAGCGAGAATGACTGTTCTTGGGGTTGACAGGAGTATGTTATATGGATCTTTTACTTTAGGTACTTATGGCCCTTGGAGTAATATTTCTCAAATTACATCTACAATGGATGTTTCTTCATTAGGTTATGGTGTTAGTATCTTAGAGAGTACGATGGATGTTGTTCTTGGTGCAGGAGAGGGGGTTTCAGTTTTGCCTGGAATTATAGAGGTTGACTTACCGACATCTTATGGAGCTAAGATTATATCAGGAAGAATAGATGTTAAAGAATTAGGAAGAAAATTTTTATCTGGCATTATGTCTGTAACAAGCAATTATGGGATTAGTTCTTTAAATGCAAATATGACAGTTGAAGGAATATCTGATGATATTACTCCAGTTTGGTATGATGCTAAAAATTTTAGAGATTATAATACATCGCTATGGACATCTGGAGAACAAATAAAAAGTAAAGAAGATTATAATATTATAACAGATAGTGCTAGTTTTTCAGAAGTATCTAGTAAATATCGTTATTTAACTGCTGCAATAGATGTAGAAGGAAATGTATGGTGCTGGGGCATAAAAAACTTTTGTGGTATTGGTGCTTTATCTTCTGATACATCTCTACAAAGATCTCCTGTTCAAGTTTCAACAAGTGAAATTTTTTCTGAAATATACTCAGATTTAAACACTATTGCGAGAAATACTGCTGGTGAATTATGGTTTTGGGGCGATCATATTATTCAAGATTATGGAGATTTTAATACTTCACCCTCTGAATTCTTTTCAACCCCAACATTAATTTCTGGGGCTTCAAATTATGATTATTTTACTATGGATTATTGGGGGATAGTAGCCCAAGATACCCTTGGGGATATTTATAGATTTGGTGATGGATGTTCTTTACTCGATCCGCCGTCTTTAGATTCTGATTTTTCTGGATTAACATTTGTACAAATAGTTGCCGGAGCTTTTTTTATTGCAGGATTAGATGCTGCTGGTTCTGTTTGGTTCGCTGGGAAATATGGGTATCCTCCAACATATATTAATGAGATTCATCCTGCAGAAATGATTTCTGGACCACATACTTTTATAAAAATTGCGGCAGGAACGAATCATTTACTTGGATTAAAAGCAGATGGTTCTGTTTGGGGTTGGGGGGCTTATGGTTTTGGACAACTTGGTCTTCAAAATTATACTGGAGATTTTTTTGATTTTACAGATTATAATAATCCAATTCTTATAAATTCTGGATTAAATATTGTTGATATTTCAGCAGGTCAATTTACTAGCTTATTTCTTGATGCATCAGGTAAATTATATTCGACCGGAATTTCTGCATATAATAATAGAAATAATTTTGGGGCAGATGCAGAATTAGGTTATTATGATATTTCATCTGTTTCTTACGCTGAAGTTTCAGGAAATAAAACTTGGCTAAAAATTAATGCTGGAGATGATGCTTGCGTAGCAATAGATGACAATTATCAACTTTATTCTTGGGGAGCAGGGACGCAAAGTTATTTTGATAATATGGGACAAGGAAAAATTGGATATAGGGGGAAATCATCTCCGGGTAAAGTTAAATTTTTTGATCAAGATTTATGGGGAGGTTTTACCGAAAACACTATTTCAACAGATTTAGGAGTTTTACAATTACCTAGACTATCAACAAGAATCTATAAATCTTCTGGGAATGTTATTATTAGACCAGATTATAATGATTTAGTGACATCATCATATTCAGCAGACATAATGAATAGTGCTTCTTCATGGAGTGATTATTCAGTATGGGCTGATTATTATAAATATATGTCTGAAAATATTTTTGATGAAGATGTTTATCATTATTTTAAATATTTACATATGATGTTATATGCAGATAGTGATACATATAGTAACTTTAAACAAAAAGGTCAATTCATGAAACCTTTGTATCAAATGTCTAGTGCTTTAGCTAATGGAATTCAATACCATTTTGCAGATTTAACTAATGGTATTAATATTGAAATAGATTATATAAATAGAAGTTTGACAACAATTTTATCTCCTTTTAATACATCATATTCACTATATAGTAAAAACTGGTCAGAAGAATATGTTGAAGTTCAAGCTGCGGTTTATGCTGAGGTTAAAATAAGAGACGTTACAATTTCTGGATCGATTACAGATTATACTACAAATAGTGGATTAGTTAATTTATCTTCTAGTACTAATAAAATTATATTACAAATGGCAGGATTAGGTTCTGGTTCTTATGATATAACAGGAGTAGGGGGAGAAACATATCCAGTTGCTATTAAACTTATTTTTCAACCATCTATGAGATTATATAAATTATCAGATTTAGATAGTTATGATGAAAATATTTATGGTACTTATCATTTTGTAGCACCAACAACATCTATAGAAATATCAAATATTAAAATATATCCAAGAAGAAATGTCGAAATTTAGTTTTTTTGCAGGATAATATATAAAAGATAGTTAAAAAATAATATAAACTCTTCTTTAATCTTAGACATTTATAAAATGGAGATTTATAACACATGGCACTTGGTATTAAAATACTTTATCCAGAAAATGTTTCAGAAATAGGGACTTCATCTTCAAATAATTTTATTAATTATAATAATAAATATATTACTACAGAAAATACAAATGTTGCTGTTACTATTAGAATTAGAGCTATTGCTTATGATAATTTTGGTGAAGATTCCGAAACTCCTTCTGTTACAGATCCGATTGGATATATTCAAATTTCTAATGATGAAAATTTTTCATCAGATAGAACTTTAACATTAACTTATTCTGAAAATAATCAGTATGATTTATCTCCATTAATTGGGTATACCGGATCCCCAATAATTACTCCAATTATAGCTGGAGATGATGACTTTGGCTTGAATATTATGAGAATTACAAATTGGATTCTTGATTCTGGCCAAGGTGAGAAAAAAGTTTATATTAGATTTATTACTAGTGGGCCTGTACCACAAACATTTCCGTCAGAAGATTCTATTATTAAAGGGTATTGGGATAGTATTACTGTAGTTAAAGAAAATCCTCCCCCCCCAACCTTTATTAAAGTAGATAATGAAACAACCAATCATTATGTTGGCAAGACAACAACTTTTTCATGGATTGAGGCTGATGATAATATTAGTGGAATAAGAGGATATAATTTAGATCTTGAATTAAGTAATAATACAGAAATAATAGAAGAATGTAATAATACAGATAACTTTAATATATTTGATATAAATGAAATAAATAATAAAATAAATAATAAAGAAACTGTTATGCATCAAAGATTTTCGTCAACTTATGCTGCTGGCGAATATGAATTTTCTCAAGTCCCAGGAGGATCAAAAATTCAGGCAATATTTACAAAAACTGGAGCAACTCCTCATGGGCATGAGTTACAATTTCAAAATTATTTAACTTCAGAACAACATCAACCTGGAAATTATGTAGTAGAGGCGAAATTAAAACCAACAATACCTGCAGGTGCATCAGGTACTGTTTATTTATCTATTCAAAATTTTGCGGCATTATATACAAATGCACAAGGTATTAATAATTTAAATGCTATTTTTAGTGTTAGTAATAATTATGATATTTCTTCTTTATCAGCTTCTATGGAGGTAGAAGCGACTATTGGAATTAGTATATTGCCAGCAACAATAAGCGTTTCTCCAATTTATAATACAAATCCATTTTATGTAGATATGCCAAATATGCATACAAATATTAATAGCTGGTATGGTGCTGGAGCAGACTTTATTCTTATTGAAATTGATGAAGATGGTCAATATCATTATGTAAGGCCTACATGGGATGCGAATCGTCTTCTTACCGGATTTAATAGAGAGACTTTATCAGGATTACCTTTTGCAAGAAATATCGATGTTAATGATGTTGATCAAGAAATAGAATTTATTTATAGAGAAAATAGAGCTGATATTAATAGAGTTTCTAGAGATGAATTTTCTTTTACGAATGGATTATCTATTAATAATCCTGAAATTTTAATAGGAGATCCTTTTACAGTTTTATGGCAGAAATTTAGAGTAAATAAAGAACAAAGTAATTTTAACAAAATACAAATTTTAGTTAATAATAATGAAGATAAAGATAGGTTGGTTTGGTTTAATCTATTAATTGCTCAAGAAGGCTCCAATGTTGCAGGAGCTATTTCTGGACTTCCTTATTTTGGAGAAAATACAACAGAAAGTAATAGAAAATTAAATTATACCGGGGCAAAAGATAATGATCATGTTTATATCTGGAATAGTTGTAATTGGATAGATGGAGAAAATTATCCTGAATTTAATACATCTTATTATAGAAGATGGAATGAGACAATATTATTAAGACCAGGACTAAATGTTGTTTCTTTTGCTAGAGCGGGTTTTACAGATTCTTCATTGCCAACAAATCCATTAACTCCAGGGTTTGAAGGATGGATAGGAGTTATTGCAGTTCCAATTAAAGATGCATCTACATTTACAACTGAGGCCTCTTGGCAATTTAGCGAAATTCCTTTAACTGGTATTTATTGGGACAAGATTAATAAACCATTAGATCCAGAACTTCCAGAATCTTTAGTTATGTCTAGAGCTAGAAGTTTATCTTCATCTAATATATCTTGGGTAAATGAATATAAAAACACAACATATACAACTCAACCTGCAATATTTAGATTAATTGATTCTTCTAATAATATTTTATATTCAACTTTCCCCGAAGATATTTGTGGAGAATATGCAGAGATTATTGTGAACTGGAATCGGGTTGGTGCAGATAATATTTCTAGATTAATAGATAGTCATACTTATGCTATACCAAGATTAACCGGCATAGGAAGAAACTTTTTAACTGGCGTTAGATTAACAGACATTCCTGTCGGAGAAGAGGCAAAAGTAATTTATGATGATATTAGATTTTCAGATAATTCATTAATAACTAATATTGATTTAAGTGATAATGTTGGATATGAAAAAGAATCTTTAAACATTCCAGATGAAGATGTTCAAACAATTGTTGAGCAAACTACATGGGCAAATACAGACTGGAATAAAGTTTGGAGCAAACATTATAGTTTTGAAACAGGGGTAGATATTAGTATAGATGAGAATCAAAATCTAAAATTTTCATATTTAGCACCATCTGCAGATGGAATAGAAAGAGCTGCAGAAGTTCATTATTTAACTCCGACAGGCGGGAAAACTTGCGAGGTTTCAACAAGATTTTTAATGGATGCTTATTCCATAAATAGTGAATATTATATTGGGATTCTTCCTTCTAAATATGAAGCGACATTAATAGAAGTAACAGAAACTTCTGAACAAGGTATTCCAGACGACTTCTTTATTTTTGGGTTTACATGGAATGGTGATGTTTATTTTTATAGACCAGATAAAAATACTGGGATTTTACAGAAAGAGCTAATATATACAAGAGGATCTTCGACTGAGTTTGATTGGTCTGCTTCAGATACTAAAATAAAAATAGATAATGATACTATTCCTAATACTACAAGTATTAATATTATGTTTGGGAATACCGTTTTATACAATAATAATTTTAATAGAGTTTTTTTACCTGAATCAGATCAAGGATATTGGATAGTTTTAGGATTTAGAGGGAAAAGAGAACCAGAAAATACTTTGAGTTTGGAAGTGGGTAATTTTACAATTTCTGAAGTTAGTGCTTCTAATTATAGCCAGATAAATAATGTTTTATATGGAGAAAGTATGGAAAGCGTTCCATCTAAATGGTGGGTAAGCGAAAATATAGAGCAAATTAATTTATCTGGAGCAACACCTGCAGGAAGCTGGTTTTTAGCTGGAACAACCAATGTGGTTCCAGAAGAAATTTCTGCAAAATATAATGTCCCTCACAGAGTATCAGCCCCATATAATATTTCTGGTAGAAAAACGATTGCAACAGGAATTGATGAATCTTCTTCAATTGGCCCTTCAGGAGATCCTGATTTTTCAAGATTTAAGATGTATGTAAATATTGATGATATTCAAACCATCCCTGAATTTGGAGAAGTTGAAAGATGGATAGGGCCATACTTAATAATGGGATATGGTATTAACGATGTAGAGGCCGGAGAAGCATATCGATGGGATTTTAATTATTCTTTAGCATATCCAGATTCATCAGGAAATAGCGAAATTATTTTTGGTGTAGCAAACTGGCTGCCTACTAATGAGCCTGCAACAAATTCTGGATTATCTTTTACCGACCATCAAGATAGTGCTGTCTATTCATTTACTGAAGATGATTTAACAGAAAACACTAAAGCAACAATTTATGCTTTATCCGGAACAGACACTATTAATGTTGGGATAACAAATGGTCAATATGATAATGAAAATCCTGCAAGGTACGCCATATTTTCATTTATTTCTGATGGAGAAATTAAATATAAAAAAGGAAGGCTTTTAACAACTGGAGCTTCTATAGATTTACCAACAACAATAGGAAATAAATATTTACCTTCATTTGGTAAACTTTCAGTTGTAATAAGACCTAAAAATATTCCTGGAAGTTTAAATCCAATAGTAACACTTTCTGTTGATAATGATTCTATTAATGCTGGTGAATCTACAACTTTAAGATGGCAGTCTACAAATGCAACATATGTAGAATGGAGTAATTTTGGGGCTGGATATTCAGAATTATCTGGCAGTAAAATTATAACGCCGACAGAAAGTACTGATTATACAATTATAGTAAAAAATGAATCTGGAGCACAAGCAACAGCAACAGTAAAAGTAATTGTTACATCTGTTGCTTTTAATAGTCCTGTTATAAATGCTTTTGTTGCAAATCCAAATCCTGTTATTAGAGGAGAGGTTTGTAATTTATCTTGGAATGTTAGTAATCCAACATCTACTCAAATGACTGTCTATTTAAATGGAGGAGAATTTAGTAATAGGATAGTTCCTCCTATTAGTGGGATAAATACCTCTTTATCTGCTACAACTTCTTATACTTTAACTGCTACAAATAGTAATGGAACAGTATCAAGAACAATTCAGGTGGTTGCACAAGAGCTAAGTGATTTTAATGTTGTATTATCTGCAAGCTCATTATCTGTTACGACAGGAAGTCCTGTTACGTTAACTTGGTTTACTTCTCCAGCGACTGGAGTTTCAGCCTGGCGGCGGGCAGTGGCTACTTCGTCG